>Ga0105239_10007496_pt1 | contig 12523 bp, 18 predicted proteins | sample KBSC44metaG_FD_92761 | JGI IMG/M metagenome (GOLD analysis project Ga0105239, IMG submission 92761) | Corn rhizosphere microbial communities from Kellogg Biological Station, Michigan, USA - KBS C4-4 metaG | ecosystem: Host-associated > Plants > Roots > Rhizosphere > Soil | place: Michigan, USA...
ACGACGTGCGCCTGGAGCTGGTCAAGATCATCACCGACCTGCTGCAGACCGAAGAGAAGGTGGATCGCGCCGCCCGCAACAAGATCCGCACCCAGAAACGCGAGATCGCCGAAGGCACAGAGGAGTGGGATCTGCTACACAAGCGCTACTACGCCGAGGAGCTGAAGAAGCTCGGCATCGATCTGGCGTCGCGCTAGGCGCGGACGCGGTGCAGCCCGGACGTCCCGTCCTTTAACGGCTCGGCTCCATTCGATTGCGCTTATACACCGCCATCGCCGCCGGCGACGAAATATAGTCCAGCAGCGCTTTCGCACCCGCTGGGTTTTTCGCGTGGGATGAGATGAGTCCGACGAAGGAAGTGGCGGTCGAAATCTCGCGTGGCAGCGGACCCACCACGTCGATGCCAGGCACGTCCATTTCGCTCATGAAGGTCACGCCGATCTCGACCTCGCCCTTCGCGGCCATCGCCATTGCGGCTTTGCCGCCCGCCGAGGGCTTGACCTTTGCTTGCACTTGATCGAAGATGCCTAGCCGTTTGAGGGTTTCGTCGAAGCTGACTCCCGCCGCAGCCCCGATGGCCGCACCCGGATAGGCGACGGACTTCGCCTCGAGCAGCATCCGCTTGACGGCGTCGGGCGTCGAGATGTCCGGCTTTGGCGCGCCCTGGCGGACAGCAACGCCTACCGCGGAGCTCGCCAGCGGCGTCGCAGTGTCGTCTAAAGCGTTACCCGAGGCGATCACCGCCGGGTATGGCGGCTGCACCACCGCTACGTCGAATGCATCGCCGCTCGCCACCTGCTTCTTGGTTACCAGGCCGGTGCCGAACACCGGCTTTACCTTGTATCCCGTCTTCTTCTCGAAGCCGGGGATCAACTGCTCCATGGCCTCGCGGATGCCGCCCGGCGCGATCAGAGCGACTTCACCACTTTGCGCCTTGGCATGTTGCCAGGGTGTCAGAGCCACGGCGATCAAGGTTAGTGGAATCAGATGCTTCATGGTTTTACATTCTACATCGCGCAGCGCGCTGACGACCAAACGAACCCAAGACCGACTACTTCGACGGCTTTGCGGTCGCCTTCTTCTTGTCCTGCTGCGGAGGCTGGTAGCCCTTGAGCGAATCGCCGTGATCGCGGAAGTACTCGCCCGCCGGAGTGAGTTTCCTCGAATCAGGCGGATGGCAGAACTCGCAGTCTTTATGAGTGCGCCGCGTGTACTCCGGCTTGGCCGGACTGATCTTGACGGATAACACCAGCCCGGCTGTCAGGAACAGGGTTGGAATCATCCACTTCATGCTTGCGCTGCGTGCGTCGCCGCCGTCACCGAGCGGATAATCTCGATGGCTTCGTGAATTTGGGCTGTACTGATGTTGAGGTATGGAATCGCTCGGATGCCGTCGAAGCCGCCCGGAAGCACGCGCAGTCCCTTAGCGGACAGGCGCTCGGCGAACTCGCTTGCGGGGAGGCTGGTGACTTTGAAACGCAGGATATTGGTCTCGACGGCCGCGACGTCCACCACCAGGCCGGGGCAGTCGCGAATGCCCTCGGCGAGCATCTTGGCGTGGGCGTGATCTTCGGCCAGGCGCGCCCGATTGCAGCGCAGAGCGTAGAGCGCCCCTGCCGCAATAATCCCGGCCTGCCGGAAGCCGCCGCCGAACTGCTGCTTGAAACGCCGCGCACGCTTGATGAATTCGCGGCTGCCGCACAAAGCCGACCCCACCGGCGCGCCCAGCCCTTTCGAAAAGCATACGCTGATGCTGTCGAAGAACTGCGCGTACGTCTTCTCCGGAATCCCGGTAGCGACGCTCGCGTTCCACAGGCGCGCGCCATCCAGATGCGTCTTGAGGCCGCGTTCCCGCGCCACATCGGTGACTGCCCTAATCTGCTCTAGGCCCCAGATCTTGCCGCCTCCAGAGTTGTGGGTGTTCTCGAGGCATAGCAGTTTCATCGGCGTGGCATTGGTCGAAAGCGGGTAGCGGCTGGGCACTCCCAGCGTCGCGCGGACATCGTCGGCGGTGAACACGCCGCGCACTCCCGGCAGCAGCCTCGGCAGCGTGCCTGAGAGCGCCGCCATCCCGCCGGCCTCGTTCATATAAATGTGCGCGCCCTGGTCGAGCAGCACCGCGTCGCCGGGCTCTGTGTGGGTGCGCACCGCGATTTGATTCGACATGGTGCCGGAGGGCACATACACGGCGTCTTCCACTCCCAGCACTCCCGCGACCTCGGCTTCCAACTGCTTTACCGTGGGGTCATCACCATAGACGTCGTCGCCCACCGGCGCGCGCGCCATCGCATCGCGCATCGCATCGGTCGGCTGACTGCAGGTATCGCTGCGGAGATCGATTATACTTGCCACCTTGCTATCTTGCCATGATTCGGACGCGCGCTTCATCTGCACTCCGCGCAGAGGCTCGGCGACAATAGAAACAGAGTGACGCTCTCGTTCCCCGCCTTTCGCTCGCGAAACTACCGGCTGTATTTCGCAGGGCAGAGCATCTCCTTGATCGGCACGTGGATGACGCGCCTGGCGACCAGCTGGCTGGTGTACCGTCTCACCGGTTCCGCATTCCTGCTCGGCCTGGCCGGCTTCATGAGCCAAATTCCCGCGCTCTTTCTTTCCCCGCTTGCCGGCGTCTGGGTGGACCGTTGGGATCGTCACCGCGCCATGCTGATCACGCAAGCGCTGGCGATGCTGCAATCGCTCGCCCTGGCCGCGCTCACGCTCACCCATAGCATCAACATGCCCTGGATTCTGTTCCTCACGTTTCTGCAGGGTGTGATCAATACCTTTGAGACTCCGGCGCGCCAGTCCTTCGTCATCCAGATGATTCACGACCGCTCCGCGCTCGGCAACGCCATCGCGCTGAATTCCTCAATCGTCAACGCCGGGCGTCTGGTAGGCCCCGCCATCGCCGGCTTGGTGATCGCCTGGGTGGGCGAGGGTTACTGTTTCCTGATCGACGGCATCAGCTACATCGCCGTGCTGTACTCGCTGCTGGCGATGAAGGATCTGCTACCCGGCCTGCGCAATCCGCCGCGCAACGTGGGCCAGGAACTAGCCGAAGGCTGGCGCTACATTATTTCGTCGCCCGCCATTCGCTGGATCCTGTTGATGCTCACCCTGGTGAGCGTGATCGGCATGCCATTCACAGTGCTGTTGCCCATCGTTGCCGCCAAGGTATTGGGCGGCGGCCCCAACACACTCGGCTTCCTGACGGCGGCGACCGGCGTGGGTGCGCTCGCCTGCGCCATGGCCCTCGCGATGCGACGCAGCGTGCGGGGGTTGGTTAAATGGCTGGGGATCGCCGCCGCCATCCTCGGCGGATCGCTGATCCTGTTCGGACTCTCGCATTCTTTCTGGTGGTCCATGGTTCTGATGTTCGGCGCGGGCTATGGGATGATGCAGCAGATCGTCACCAGCAACACGATTCTGCAGACCATCGTCGCTGACGATAAGCGCGGCCGCGTGATGTCGTTCTACGCGATGTCGGTGTTTGGCTTCTCACCTATCGGCAGCCTGATCGCCGGCATGCTGGCTTCGTGGATGGGCGCGCCCTACACACTGATCCTGGGCGGAGTGCTGTGCCTGTGCGCGTCCCTCTGGTATTTCGGACGCCTGTCCGAAATCCGCCGGGCGATCCGCCCGGTGTATATCGAAATGGGAATCGTGCCGGATCCGTCGGCAATGAATACGGAAGCGCAATGAGCCGGGTCTAGGCAGCCGCCTCGCGCAACGCGGCGCGCGCCAGGGTGCGTGTGGAATCCAGGACCGGGAGAACGGAATCCTCGGCACGAATCAGCAACGGGATTTCAGTGCATCCCAGAATGACGGCCTCGCACCCGCTGTGCTCGAAGACCTGAATCGCCTGCTGGAAGTATTCGCGAGCGGAAGCGGTGAAGCGGCCGAATACCAGCTCGCCCATGATTAAGTCGCTGATCTGCCGGCGCACGCCGTTCTCGGGAATTTCGCACGCGATGCCGCGGGCGCTGAGAGCGGTTGGGTATACCGGCCCTTCCATCAGCCAGCGCGTGCCCAGTAGGCCGACTTTGCGGTAGCCGCGCTCGGCGGCGAGCGACGCGATCTCTTCCGCGATGTGCAGCCAGGGGATGGGCGATTGCCCGCGAACCAGGTTGAGTCCCTGATGCGCGGTATTGTCGGGGCAGATGGCGAATGCCGCGCCAACGCGCGCGAGTTTTCCGGCCGATTCCAGCAGCAGGCGGCCGACGATGGGCCAGTCTTCAGATTCGATGGCGCTCATGTAGTCCGATAACGGGAAAGTGTGGAGCGTGACTTCGGGATGCGCATATCCGGTTCCTGCATCGCCTTCCTGACAGATCGTCCGGTAACACAGAGCCGCGCCTTCCGAAGTGACCGCGGCGATCCCAATGTGTTTGGGCATGGCGTCCAGTATAATCCGCCGAGGCGCTGGTCCAGCATCAACGATACTCTGGAGCTATGACTACGCGCGCGAGCTGGGCGGTTTACGCGGTTTTGTCGGCTTTTTTTGGCGCGCTGGTGGCCATTCTGGGCAAGATCGGCGTGCGCGACGTGGATAGCAATCTGGCGGTAGCCATTCGCACCGTGATCATCGTCTTCTTCGCCTGGGGAATCGTGCTGGCGCAGGGCAACGCGCGCGACGCCTGGCGGATCTCGCGGCACTCCATGATCTTTCTGGTGCTGTCCGCGATCGCCACCGGGCTTTCCTGGCTGTTCTACTACAAGGCGCTGAAACTCGGCGAGGCATCGCGGGTCGCGCCCATCGACAAATTAAGCGTGGCACTGGCGGTGGTGATGGCCTTCACATTTTTAGGTGAGAAGCCGACTACGGGGAACGTGCTGGCGGCGATCCTGGTGACCGCAGGCGTGCTGGTAGCGGTGTTCGTGCGCTAAGGCTCGAGCAGCACGGAAGTAATCGTGCGCTCGTACTCAGGAAAATAGCGCTGGATCACCGGCAGATCGAAGGCGCTCAAGATGCTGGTGTTGCTCTCGCGTTCCAATAGAAACTCGAAAGACTTCTCGATCAGCGTTTCCGCGGAAGCACGGCCTCCGGTCAACTTCTGCAAATATTCGGGCGTCACAGTTACCGAGTGGACGGTAGTCGAGGCGCTTTCGACCGTCACCTGATAGGCACCTGCGGTTGTGTTCTGGATACGGATGGTCATGCTACACCGTCGAGGGCTTCGCCTTCCAAGATCACCATCGCCAGAGCCTGTTCCTTGGTATGCGTCAGGGAGAGGGCCACGTGGCGGACTCCGAGTTTCGCGGCGACTTCGGCGGCACGCCCGTGAAAATTAAGAGTGGGGCGGCCGGAAGGCAAGTTGACGACTTCGAAATCGCGCCACGCGATGCCGCCATGCCAGCCGGTGCCAAGCGCCTTCATGCCGGCTTCCTTAGCGGCAAAGCGGGCGGCGTAGCGCTCGAAACGGTTGGCCTTGCGGTCGGCGTAGGCAATTTCACGAGCGGTAAAAATTCGTTCGAGGAACCGGCTGCCGTAGCGAGCGACGGCGGCTTCGATGCGCGGGACTTCACAAAGGTCTACGCCGGAGCCGAGGATCACTGTAACTAGGGTAGCGAAGGACGGCGAGCGGCTTCAACGAAGACGCGGCGGGTGTCCGCTATCCACGCCTCATGCCTTGCCCTCGTTTGTCTCCAACATGAGCGTCACGGGGCCGTCATTGATCAGCCCGACTTCCATGTGGGCCTGGAACACTCCGGTCTCGACTTGGAGGCCGCTGCGGCGCGCGATCTCCACAAAAGATTCGTAGAGCGCGCGGGCCTGTTCGGCGGGGGCCGCGGCGTCGAAGCCGGGGCGGCGCCCTTTGCGGCAATCGCCATAAAGCGTGAATTGCGAAACTACCAGCAGGCTGCCTCGGGTATCGAGCAGGCTGCGATTCATCTTGCCCTCGGCGTCGCGGAATATGCGCAGATTGAGGACTTTTTCTACCAGAACCGCGGCGTCGGCGACGGTGTCCGGCTTGGCGACGCCCAGCAGAATCAGCAGTCCAGCGTTGATTTTGCTCACCACCAAGCCCTCAACAACCACACTCGCTTGAGTGACTCTCTGGAGCAGGGCCCGCATAGAATACTAGGATAAACACCCGGGGCGACCTAGATACTTCGCCGGATGGCAATGCGCTGGTACTTGCCGCACAATCGTAATGGCCCCATCAGATGAAAGTTGCCAAAGGCAAGCATCGACGAGAACCGGGGGGACACTTTAACCTCCAGGAAGAGAAAACCAAGACGCGCGTCTCGGGTTACGGCCATGGCGACTTCATTAAGCTGAGGGATGAGTACGGCAACGTCTGGCTGGGCTCGGCGGAAACAGTAGCGGACAATTCTATCGTCTACCGCTTTCGGGATGGCACGGGAAAGACCCTGACCGGGATTTCGAGCGGGCTGGTGGTCACCTTGCGCGATGAAAAAGGCAATACCTGGCGAGGCGCCGTCGACTAGACTGGCGATCGGCTGGCGGCAGCGCGGCCGTCACCTCACTAACCTTCCGGCCCCCTGAGTTGCTGCAGAACCTGCTGTGCCGCCTTTTGGCTGGCGCTTTTCTTTGAGAGCCCTTGCGCCTGGCTCACCCACTCCTTACCCACGCGAACCTCCACAGTGAAGGTCTTGGAATGCTCCGGGCCGGCTTCGGCTACGATGCTATAACGCGGCGGGGGGAGCTTGAGGGTCTGAGCCATTTCCTGCAAGGCGCTCTTATGGTCGGTAACCGTACTGTACAGGCCGTCCTCTGGGAGATCGCCGGGTCCGATGATGTGCTCCTCGATGAACCGGCAAGCGGTGTCCAGCCCCGCATCCAGATATAGCGCCGCAATCAGAGCTTCGACGGCATCCGACAGCAGCGCCTTCTTCGCGCGTCCGCCGCTCATTTCTTCCCCGCGCCCGAGCCGCAGGTGCTCCCCCAACTGCAGCTTCTGCGCCACCGCGTGGAGATGCGCGGCGCTAACCAGGTGCGCTTTTAGTTTGGAGAGGCGTCCCTCCTGGAACGATGCAAAGCGGCTCACCAGCGATGCGCTGACGGCGAAGCCCAGAATCGCATCGCCCAGGAATTCGAGCTGCTCATTATCGGCCCCGTTCTTTCCCTCGGGCGCATGCTCGTAGACACGCGACTTATGGGTGAGCGCGCGTTCCAGCAACTCGCGGTCGCGAAAGTCGTGACCGAGCGCTTGCTCGAGAATCCCCAGGTTTACACTCACGTGTTCGCACTCATGTGTTCGAACTCATATGTCCGCGCTCATGGTTGCGCTCGGAATCCGCGCTCTGGTATCCGCGCTCAGGGCGCGTCGGGCGAATACTTACTGGCCTTTCAATTTGGCTGCGCGCGCTTTTTCTTCCCCGGCGATCTTCTTGAGGTTATCGGGGGCGCCGGCGGTGGCGATCAGTTTATCGGCCAAGGCGCTGGCGTCGTCGTACTTCTTGTCATTGTTATACACCGACATCAGCCGGACCATGGCAGTGTATGGGGGAGAGCCCGAGGTGTCGATGGCGGTCTTATATTCGGTGATGGCGGCGTCCCATTTCTTGTCGACAGTGGCGATCATTCCCAGCGTTTCGTGCGCTTCTGAAATCAGGTCCTTCTTGATGCCGGCCCACTGATCATCGGTGAGCTGCGGGTTGGGTTTCTCAGCTGCGCCAACAGCAGTGACGGCGTCGTTTGCCAGTTTAGTGGCGCGCTTCAGCTTTTCGTCCTTGTCCAAGTCGAATTCCTTGGTCATTCGCGCGAGCTGGCTGGAGACCAGCAGTAATGCCTGGAAGTTTTTGGGATCGGCCTCAATCGCGCGATCTCCGTACACGATCGCATTAGGGCCGTCGCCTTTTTGCGCGTAAGCCTCACCTTCCATCTGGAGCGCCACGGACTTGAATGCGGTGTCCTTGTATTTGCTCAGCAGATTTTCGGCGGCGGCGATCCTTTGATCCGGAGTGGCTGCGGTTAAAACCGCGTTCACCGCTTCGGCTTCCGCCTTGGATTTGACCTTCTGGCCCATGGCCAGCGTGCCTGCCATCAAGAGGGCGGCTATCAGAGACTTCATCGTCATTTGGTTACTCCTCGTAAATTCCAGTTATTTTTTGAAGGCTTCACTTTTTAAAGGCTTCCCCGACACCCTTCAGGGCCGCTTGCCGGACGGAATCCGGAGCGTCGGGTATAGCGAGGGCCGCCTTATAATTCTCCACTGCCTGGTCGCGATTGCCCTGCGAATCAGCCAAACGCGCCAAATATAACAAGCTCCAAGATTTGGTTCCGGAGTCCGGCTGCAATTCGAGAACCTTGCGGAACAGGCGATCGCCCGTCTCGGGATCCCGCTGCAGCACAGCCACCCGCGCTAAACCATAATACGCTTTTGCATGCAAGGATTGCTCGGCGGTTTCGTCCAGCACGCGCAGAAAGATCTGCTTGGCCCGATCGAGGTCGCGGGCGCGGTAGGCCTCTTCCGCATCGTCCAGCGTCTTGGCGACGCCGGTCAACTCTGGCGGCTTGATGGTCTGCGCGGGGCGGATGGTGCGGCTGGCACGTGCGGCCGCAAACTCCACGTGGGCCATGCGCTCCTCTTCACGCTTGAAATCCAAACCAGCGAACAAATTGGGGAAATACAGGCGCAGCGCCGCGTCCTGCTTTTCGTAAATCGCGAGCTGCTCAGCCAGCGCGGGGGCCAGCACAAAACCTTCTTTCAGGGCCTGCTCGGCTTCAGCCGGGCGGCGGTCCAGGCGGCTCTCGATGGCTTTGATCAGGCTCTCGGTGGATAAATCCACGAAATCGATCTTATAGTGATCGTCCAGAGCACCGGCGCCCAGCGCGTAATCGCCCAAGGCGTGTTTTTTGTTGATGTCGTCGGAGAACTTGATTCCCAGAGGATCTACCAGAAAGTGCAGGTAGGCGTGGCGGATGCCGTCGATTTGCGGCTCAGCCGAGGGCGTGACCACCACAAAATAATCATCGGCGAAGCTGCGCGATTGCACTTGATTCGGCGCGCCCAGCAGGTCGACATAAATCTGGAAACGGCGTCCCAGATAGCCGCTGGTGGTGTTACGCGCATAGGCATTGGCTTGCAGGATGGCATTGACTACCGGCTCGTGATACTGCTCGATCACCTGGTCGTAGAAGGGCTGCGCGCGCTGCCAGAATTCGCCGATACCGGCTTCCTTATAGAACGCCGCGAGCAGCGGTGACAAACCTTCGATCGAGGTAGCGTCCGGCGGGCGCACCATGTCGGGATCGCGGTAGTCGAATAAGGGCGGCCCGTTTATGAGCAGGGCGTAAGAAATGTAGCGGTTCAACTCGGCGGTGGGATCGCTTAGTTTGTGGTCGCGGAAAAAGCGCTTCAACTCGAAGACGCTGTCGAGATTGCGGGCCGCGAGCTCGGTGCGCAGGGTATGGCGAAAGACGTGGGTGGAAACGGCATTAATCTGATCGTCGTAACCGGCGGCGTTGATGGCGGCGAGCACCGTGAACAGCGCCTCGTTGCCGTCCAACTGGTTGTCGGCGCTATTCGGACCGGGCGCCCGGCGGATCGGCGGCTTGGCGCTGCGCGGGGGCGGAGGGGCCTGCGGAAGGGCGGGCAGCGCGGCGGCGCACAGAGTCAGGAGCAAATATGGAATACGGCGCACGGCAACCTCTTGGGAAATGCTAATCCCCCAGTATACTCAGCGCGGCTTCCAGTTCTCCCAGCGCATGGGGGTCCCGGGTGGCGGCGATGCCGCGGCGGTAGAACTCGCGGGCGTCGTCCAGGCGGCCCAGTTTTTCCAGCGTTTGGCCGCCGTGATAATAGGCCGCGGAATAGCCCGGATCGGTAACCAGCACGGCTTCGAATTACGGAATCGCACGCGCCCATTCGCCTGTGTTGACGTATTCCATGGCCAATCCGTAACGGGCGAGTTTGCTGGAAGGGTCCTGGGCCAGAATCTGCTCAAGGAGCTGGATGCGCGGGGTCACTTATCTGTTAGGATACCGCTTAGCACGAATTCACATGGCTTGCCCGTTTTTCAAACCTGCGCGCCGGCTGGACGCAGGCGGCTGGGATCCGGCTCCGCGGCTGCCGCTGGGGGATGCGTGGGCCGGCGAGTGCACGGCCGGATGCGCGGAGCAGCCCGTGGAATCGATTCAGCGCGAGGTGTGTAACTCGGGATACGCGCGGGGACGCTGCGAGCATTTCCCGGCCGGCATGGAAGCCGATGCGGTGCGCTTTTCGATGGGTCTCGGCGAGCGACTGATCTATATTTTCGAGAAGGATCACGCACCGCTGAAGCATGGAGAAATCGACGCCGCGGCCGATCTGCGCGAGCCGCTGGCTAGTCTGGCGCGGGCGTTTTGCGAGAGTCATGGGCGGGTGGTGGCTGCGAGCCAGAACAAAAAAGCAGTCGGTTTGTAGCGATGCGGCCTTTATCCAAAGTACTCGCATGGGCCCTGCTCTTTTCCTTTCCAGCTTTAGGTCAGTCCAAGTTGCCCAGTATCACTGGCAGGATAAGCGACTTAACCGGTAGTCCAATTGAAGGTGCGACCGTAGTAATCTCGGCCGTTGAAGGTGGGCCCATCTGGCGCGGCGTCACTGATTCGACCGGAGAATTTGGAACCAACAACTTCCGCGAGGGGACATATGTAGTTGAAGCAGCGGCGCGAGGCTTTCACAAGGAGCGGCGGATTGTAATTCTCAAGGTCAATGATGCATTGCGCTTGGACATCGGCCTGATTCTTGGCGAATTGACGTACACGCCACCCATCGCTGTGACGGGCCTGGCTCGTGACGTCAACGGAAAGCCCCTTCCACGGGTGCTCCTTAACGATACGTGCGGCATTCAATTCGCGAGTACTGACAACCGTCAAAACGGATGCTCGCGGACACTATGTTTTTTTGTTTCCACACCGGGCGAATACGAGATCATACTTTTCCCGGCTAACTACCGGCGATCAACGGTTGTGTTGGCGAGTCTGAGCCAGCGGGCAAACCAGACGTTAGATATCTGGCTCCACTGAGCAGAGCTGGAGCCTTACTTCTTGGTCGCGACAGGAGCTGCAGCAACCTTTTTTTTGGAGCTGCGGCGTTTTTCTGCCGGCGGCACGCGGTCGCTCTTCTTAAGATTCGGCATCACAATGGAGAGGACAAATTTCTTCTCGCCGTGGTCGTCGAACTTGATCACAATATATTCTTCGTTACAGGAGAGGACGCTGCCTAAGCCGAACTTCGGGTGATCGACCTGCGCACTCTGGGCGAAGGCGGGTTTGCTGGCCATAAGAGACGTGGACCTTCTTTCGGAGCGTGAGCTCTATAACTAATTGTATCAAAAGACTTACGAAGGTGCAGGGGCGGCAGGCTTGGAGCGCAGGGCTGGAGGGGAAAGCAGCGCCACCGCCGCCTGTTCCGTCCAAGGCCAATGCCGCAAGCGGCTGGGTTTGGGCAACCCGGGAACCTTCGGCGCGGCTACGGTGTCTACGGTATTGTTGGAGGCGGTACACTGGATGAGCGGTACGCTTGTGGCTCACACGACGATTGGCTTCCAGTTCGATGCCGGGTTTGACGCGGGGAAGGCGAGTGCGGCGGCGGCCGTCGCGCAGGACGAACGGGAGCTGATCACCCGGCTCTGCGAGGGCGACGAAGCCGCCTATGAAATTCTGATCGAGCGCTTCGAGCACCCGATCTATAACCTGGTAAGCCGCCTTACCAATGACCCCGGCGACGCGCCCGACGTTGTGCAGGAAGTTTTTCTCAAGGTGTTCCGGAATGTGCAGTCCTTCCGCGGGCAGAGTTCGCTGAAGACCTGGATTTACCGCATCGCGGTAATGAGTCGCGCAATCACCGGCGCTGGTTCGGACGGCATCGCGGCCAGGAGGTCGCGCTGGAGCCGGCGCGCGGTGAAACCCATAGCTCCTTGGACTGGCTGCCGGATCCGGCCCGCTCGCCCATGGAACTGGCCATCGATCACGAGCGAGAAACGCTGATCGAAGCCGCGCTCGCGGAGATCAATCCGCATTACCGCGCGGCGTTGGTGCTGCGCGAACTGGAAGGTCTGAGTTACGACGAGATCGCCGAGATTCTGGAAACATCCCTGGGTACGGTGAAATCGCGAATTTTGCGCGGCCGGGAAGCGCTGCGGCAGCGTTTAACCGAGCGTCTGCGGCGCGAGAGCGCGCCGGCCGGCTGGAATCCGACAACGGCGGTGGCGGAATGAGATATCATCCCGGCAATCTGCGTGGCGTAGACTCCATCGGCGAGTCACTGCGGAGTCTTTCCGTGAAGGTCCCGCCCGCGGAACTGCGGACTTCGTTGCGGGTCATCGCTTCCCGGGAGCGGCAGCGGCGCCTGGAGCATCGCAGCCTAGCAACTATTTGGAATACTTGGCGGGAAAACACGCAGTTGTTCCTGGATAACGTGGTCCTGTCGCTGGCGCTGCCCTTCGCGGGGGGCGTGTTCTCGACCGTGATTTTGTTCAGCATGTTCGTGGTACCGGCTTATCCGCTGCTGTCGAACAGCACTGGCGACGTGCCCACGGTTCTCAATACTCCGGTTGCGGTGAAGAGCATTGC
>Ga0105239_10007497_pt1 | contig 12521 bp, 9 predicted proteins | sample KBSC44metaG_FD_92761 | JGI IMG/M metagenome (GOLD analysis project Ga0105239, IMG submission 92761) | Corn rhizosphere microbial communities from Kellogg Biological Station, Michigan, USA - KBS C4-4 metaG | ecosystem: Host-associated > Plants > Roots > Rhizosphere > Soil | place: Michigan, USA...
GCTTCTTTAAATCAGAAAGATCTTCGGGTGTTCCGAAGGTGAATGCGCCAACCGAAGTGGGTTGTAATTTTGAAATGTATTCCTCGCGCAAAAGTAAATAGCCGATGCCGACGGGTGAGCACATAAATTTGTGACTGCCGCCGCAGGCTGCGTCGAGACCTGATTTTTGAAAATCAAATGGCACAGCACCCGCGCCTTGAATGACGTCAGCGCACGTGAAGATGTTTTTGGTTCGCGCGAAAGATGTGATCTTGGCAAGATCCGTCAAAGCTCCAGTGCGATATTGCACCCAAGAAAATGCGATCATCTTGGTCTTGTTAGTCACATACGAAAGCAAATTTTCAGCTGATGTTTCGAGATGTGGGCCCGATTTCGCGACGACAAGTCTTGCGCCGGTTCGCTCGGCCGCCACTTTGTAGGGATAGAAATTGGATGGATATTCCTGATCCCAGGTGAGAATCTCGTCGCCGGCTGAAAACGGAAAGCCCAACGCCACTTGCGAAATTGCGGCAGCGGTCGAAGAGAATAATCCGGTTTGCGATGGAGTTGCCCCTAAGAATCGCGCCAAGTCTTCGCGGGTTTTCTCTAACCATGAAACGAGTTCAGGAATGGTGAAAGCACCTTCCTGATAGAATCTTTCGCCGCATTCAGCGAGTGCATCGCGTGTCGGCCGCGGGATCTGTGCGATCCCAGCGTTATTAAAAAACAAATGTTTTGGAGAGTGAGCGAAGAGGTCTTTGAATTCAGCAATCGTCATGTCACCGTTTTAGGTGCATGTGCTGGGTGGAGTAAAGGTTTTTCCTTGCAGCTCGCACATAATGCCGTTTGTGATCGTCGTTGTGTTGGTTGTGCCCCAGCTATTGATTTGGTCCACGCTGTTGCAAAATCCTTGAATGGAGCTTGAGTTGTTGCCAGCGCAGTACGAAGTGGCGACTGTCGCCGCAGCGGTCGCAGCTGCCGCGATATTTGTTGGATCACAAGTCGCGCTAGAAGGGTTCGATGTGCAGTAACTGACGGCCTGCTGAATGTCAGTACTGATAGCGGACGGACTTAGATTGGTAAAATCAATTCCTGTTGTTGAGGAGTTTAGGCTTCCCCAAACGCTATTTGCCAGCGATCCGATCACTGACATATTCGAGACGAAGATAAATCCCGCATCGCCCGTTTGCGCACAAACTGACTGCGCATTCAGAGCCGCTGTGTACGCGTTCGCAACGTTGTTTGGATAAGCGAATGCCAGCAATCCAACATACACCGCTTGTTTTTCACTCGAAGAAACGGATGGGTCTTGGCTTGTGTTGTATGCACTCAGCATGCGGGAAGTGACCAATCCACCCGCGGTTAAATAAATCGAGCATCTCATTAAATAAGCACGTTGGCTGTTATACGGAGTCGTGTACGCGAGACAATTCGTTGCCGTCGTCGGATCTGAATCCGACACTTGATCCAAACATTGTTGTGCCTTTGCCATTGCATCGACTTCTTTTTGATTCGAATTCGTGCAGGCCACTAAAATTGCGGTCAATAAAACAAGACCAGCCATGATCTGAGTTTTCATTGTTTGGAATCCCCCGGGTTTCTCTTATTTTCTCGCTTTTTTGAGAGGGCAGCAATGGTCGCGCGACTAGACTCACGACCTTCGATGAGTTTTCTCATTTTGACTCAATCACCGGACTCTTAAGTCCGATCAGAAATGAGACGGAGTTCAAGGATGATCCGGAAGTACATATTCATGATGATGTTGTTCGTGTTGAGCCAACCGGTGTTGGCGCAGCATCACTATGAGTTTTATCAAGGCATTCGCCAAATGGCGATGGGTGGGGCCGCCATCGGTGTCGTCGATGACGAAACCGCTTTGCTTTTAAATCCCGCAGCACTCGGTCGCCTTCGCACGTACTATTTAACTTTAGCGGATCCGGTTTTGGAGTTGGGATCGCAAGATGAAAGTTATGCCGGTGGATATGGTCATTTAACCGAATTGACAGATCCGCAAAAAGCATTGAACCAAGCGAATTCCAATCCAGGTCAGCATTTGCACGGCATGGGAGAAATCTTCCCGTCTATCATCGTACCGAATTTCGGGATCGGATTTTTGGGTCGTTTTCAAGAAGACGCACAAGTTGATACGGCGAAAACCAAATTTGATTTTCAATACACGAACGATTTTGCAATCGTTGCGGGTTTCGATATTCCGTTTTGGAGCGGAATTTTCAAAATTGGTGGCAACGCAAAACTAATTGATCGCAGCCAGATCTGGAAAACCGATATCGATCCAACATCCACTACGCTCACAACGGGCAGTTTGATGAATGAAGGTGTCGGACTTGGTTCCGATGTCGGGATGATTTTGACCGCACCAATTGCTTGGCTGCCGAGTCTTTCGGCCGTGGTGCGCGACATTGGTCGCACTTCCTTTGATTTAAAAAAGGGAATGATTCATTCGGCGACGACGACTTATCCGGCTTCAACGCCACAAACATACAATGCCGCCTTCTCTTTTTCGCCCATTCTTGGCAATCACACGCGTTCCATGTGGACGTTTGAATACGAAGACATTTCGAATGCCTACAAAGATAAAATCGCAACTCGCCACTATCATGCTGGTGTCGAGATTAACTTAGGTGATTTCTTCTTCGTTCGTGGCGGTTACAACGAAGGTTACTGGACGGCCGGCTTAGAGCTTGCGATGGGCAACTATCAAATCCAGCTCACGTCTTACGGCGAGGACGTCAGCACAACTACAACGCCACAGGAAGATCGCCGCTACATGGGCGGCTTCGCGATTCGATTCTAGACTTTCCTTACGTCTTGGGTCGCATTCTATATAATGCCAAAATTCGATAAACTTTAAAGCATGAGTCTAAGGATGGGCTTGCTGGTGGCGTTGGGAATTCTTTCGTCATCATGCACCAACATTTTTTCCAACTTTGCCGATGAGACGCGCGATCAGGCGATCGTCGTTGATGTGCAAACATCTTTAGACAACAAAGACTACAACACAGCACTCACACAAATCTCTACTTTATCGGCGTCTTACCAAACCCGCCGAGACGTGTTGGCGCTCTGGGCGTCCGCCTACGCTGGCCGCGGTGGTCTTGATTTCATCACGCTCGCAAACAACGTGCAAAGCATCGGGGCAACAAATTTATTCTTGTTCATGATGCAGAATTTTGATTCTGGCACGGCGGCAAAGATGTCGGACCTGCTTGCGGCACAGAATAAGATTCTCTCAATTTCGACGACGATGTCGGCACTTTCAAACGACGAGCTGATGGAGTTGGTCGTCATCGCGATCGGTAACATGGGAACCATCATGTCGAAGTACGCCGATCCTGGAGCAACAGGTTCGCCGACGATTGCTTCGACATGTGCGGCGTTTCCGGCTTGGGCCACGCCACTTCCTGCAGCTCCCAGCGATGCGGTTGAACAATTCGGTGTGAGTTTGAATTATGCGATCGCGGCTCTGTCGCAATTGAATACGAATGCTGTGACGTTTGGCGTGAGTGTTGGGAATGTTTCCACGCTCTGTGCCAGTCTCGCCGCTATTCCAGCTCTTGCTTCTTACTCTTTTTGTGGCGTCTACGACGCTTCCACTTTCACGGCAAACCAATACAAAGGCATTTTGTCTTTGATGAACGAAAAAACCGCCGGCATCGGACTCGGCACATGTAACGGGGACATTGTCGCATGCGCTTGTCCTTAATCATGATCGGTTTTTTTTTGCCTTAAAAGCTTCGGCCTTTGACACGGTTGGCGTAACGCCTTCAGCACGCGCACTCGGAATGGGGAATGCGTACATCGGTGTCGTCGATGACATCGATGCGATGTTTTATAATCCGGCTTCGCTTGCGAAAGTGCATGGCATTCAACTGGATCTTTTAAGTGTTGGTGGCGCCGGAAAAAATTTCGACGATTACAAAACGATCAAAGACCTTGCTGACTCGGGCGCCAATCTCGCGACAGCGATTCCGCCGCTTTATGGAAAAGATTTTTACTACGGCGGTCAGGCGAGAACCGGAATAGCGCTGCCAATGTTTGGTTTGATTGCTTACGATGCAGTGAATGCGTCGCTTTCGGTGCATAATCCGCCTTACACGCAAGTCGATCTTAATGCGACGAATGATTACGCTTACGCTCTGGGATTTGGTGTTCCAATTAGTCCATTCCTACAAATCGGTGCGGAGGGACGCTACATCAAGCGAACGGGAACCGACTACACTTACAGCGGTGGCACACTCGGCAGCTTGAGCTCGAATCAAATCAAGAGTGACGCACTCGCCTGGGGCACAGGCTATGAGTTCGATCTGGGCGCGAATTTAATTGTGCCAACTCCGATTTTTACTTTTGATTTCTCTGTCGTTTGGCAAAACATTGGTACGACGACTTTTAAACAGGCCGCGAGCAATCACGTGCCATCGACTCCGGCGAATTTGATGGCGGGAGTGGCCGGTGAATTGCGTCTGCCGCTCATCACGATTCGTCCCGCTGTCGACATGCGCTATATCAGCGACGAAAGTATTCAGCTCTTTCGCAAGTTCAATTTCGGCGTTGAAATCAGTCTGCCTTTGATAGATATTCGGGGTGGCTTTTCGGAAGGTTATTACACCTACGGAGCCGGAGCTTCCTTCGGGCCCATTCGAGTTGATGCCGCAAGCTATGCGGTCGAATTGGGAGATTACCCGGGACAAAAAGAAGATCGCCGGTACATGGCGCAACTCACGCTTGAATTGGATATTGGTTGGTTTGGAGTCGACGGTTCAAGTTCGGATTCTGGTAGCGGCAGTCGAGGCGGTTCTTCTTCTAGTGGCGGTAGTAGCAGTAGCTCCTTCTGGGGAGGGTCAGGTCGACTTAAAGAACGCCGATGATAAAAACTGATGATAAAAATTCGCCACGTAGAATCTTTAGCTGATAAACAAAAAATATTTGATTCGATCCATCCAGATAAAACGACCTGGATCGTTGCCGACGTGCAATCACGCAGCTTTTTGCAAAATCAGTTATTGGAGAAACACGGGCGTATCGAAGAGTCGACCGTGGTCATTACAAACGAGCTTTGGAAAGAACTGCTGTTTTTATCTGATCCCGAATATCGTCTAGTTTCTGAAGATCTCGCCCGCAGTTTGATTTGGGAATGGGTTCGCCCATTACGTCTGTCTTGGGCCAAGACGCCCGCCTCAGCTCGCCGAATTTTGAAAATGCTCGAGCATCTATCGCCAATCTTAGCGCATCATGGAAACGAGAATTTGCTTGTCGAATGGTTTCGCTCGAATCCTGAGAGTATTTTTCGTTGGCAGCATTGGTTTGAAGTCGGCAAACGAATCTGGCAGCAATTTGAAGAACGCAAATGGGCGTTAGCGATTTGGATTCCTTCAATTTTGGTGCAACCCGAGCGGCAGCGCCCAGTTTGGCATCGAAAGATGGTGTTTGATCTTGGCGTTCGTATTTCACCAATCGAAATTCAACTCATTCGTGAGTTGTCGCGTGAGCAAGACGTTGAAGTCATTGTGCCAAAACCGGAATGGGCGGACGCATTCGTGACGACCTGCGAGCCCTATCGTTTGATCGAAGATACGCCCGATAAAAAATCAGAGCCGATGACACCGGAGTTGGTGAATTTTTCGTCGAAGCCGACCTATCGTCGTTTCTCCACTCACTTAGCTGAAGTCAAAGAAGCGACGGCGCAAGTGCGCGCGTGGTTGGATAACGGAGTGAAGCCTTCCGCCATCGCGATTGTTTCTCCGGATACAGAAGTTTACGGTTCAGCATTGACGGCGTTTTTAGAAGAGGAAGGAATTCCGATTCAAAAAACTCCATCGGATCCTTTGCATTCGCATCCCGATGTCGCGCGCTGGCTTTCTGAAATTCGCTTGCGACTGAATCGCTTTAATAAAAAAGATCTCGAAGTACATCTGTTTCAAGACGTCGAAGAAGCCAACGTTTCTTATGATGAATTTCGTCGCTTGTTTGGCCGCTTTTATGACGTCGATGATTTGGGTCGTTGGCCAGAGCTAAAAGAGAAGTTGGCAGTGAATCGTGATTTGCGCCTCACGCAGCGTGAATTCTTGAATTGGAGTTTGCGTCTTTGCCCACGTCACGCCGACCTCGAATTGATCGTCTCACTTGTTTCTGAATTTGCGCGCGATGGAATCTTGGATTTGGATCTCTCGGTTGAAGTATGGCTCGGCATGCTCGAGGATTTAGCGGCGCGCTTGGTGCTCCAGCCAGCGGCGATCGACCGAGAAGGTGTTTACATCTTGAATTTAGGCGCCACCGAATGGGCGGCTGTCACACATGTTTGCTTCTTAAATGCGTCTGAAAACGTTTTGCGCCGGTGGAATGATTCGCCGTTTAGTTCGGCCGAAGCGAACAAGCTTCTTAAAGATTTAGGTTTCGCGGTTTCGAGCCACGAAGCGCAACCATCAGAGTTTGAGCTTTGTTGGTTTATGAATCGTCCGTGGCAAGCCGTGGAGTTTTACTTCGCTGGTTGCAATTTTGCCGGCGAAGCACTCACTCCTTCTCGGTTTTGGTTGCTCGGCGCCCATGGTGCTGGCGATTGGAAGAGTGTGAGCTCACCACGCGTCACTCGTTGGGATGAGATTCAACATGCGCCATTCGACAAGCTCGCGAGCCTTCGCGATTGGAACGACAATAAGAAAAATCAAACACAAAAATCGATGCAGCAGGATCTGGGATTAGAGAAGCATGATCTGATTCCTCGTAGTCCATGGCGTTTGTCAGCGTCTTCGATTGAACAGTTTCAACGTTGTGGATTTATCTTTGCGGCACAAAAAGTTTTTCGCCTGAATGATGAGCCGTGTTTGGATTTGGATCTGGATCGCATGTCGCGCGGTCGGTTGATGCATAGAATGTTTGCTAACCTCACGGTGGAACCATTCCGCGCCGATTGGACCGATGAAGAATTGATCGCGATGGTCGATGAATCACGCAAACAAGAAGAAATTCAGTTTGGCGATGAACAACTTTGGCCGCCGGTTCGGCAGGCGCATATGCGATTGGCTCGCCAATTCTTACAAATGGAAAATGACTGGCGGAAGAAGTTTCCGAAAACTAAAACTCTACAAGCCGAGATGAAGTTTGAGTGTGGTTGGAATTCCGAAGAGAAAAAGTGGGTCGCGGGCAATGCGGCTGACTTTCCGGTTGGTTTCTCGGGCCGAATCGATCGCATCGATGGTGATAACGACGGTCACTATGCTTTGATTGATTACAAAAGTTCAGTCGGTGCGCTTCGCAATTGGAATAGCTGGATCGAAAACGATCAGCTACAACTTGCGATTTATGCTGACTTACTTGAGCAGGGGCTCACTCCGCTTGAAAAAGGTTTGGTTGAAGCCGCCGTCTATTACGTTTGCAAAGCCGAAAGCCGCACCAAGGGTTATTACTTAAAAGATTCATCGGGTGAATTGTTTGCGATTGAGCCGCGTATGCGAAACACAGTCACGACCGAAAAGCGGGAAGAGCTGTTTGCCAACGTTCGTGAAGTTGTTGGTCAAACCGTTGAAAAAATCGCCAGCGGCGAGTTTGAACCGAAACCTAAAGACTTATCCACGTGTAAGGAGTGTGCATGGAATCGACTGTGTCGAGCCCCTCATCTCAGTTAAGTCATCACGTGGTGCAAGCGGGAGCGGGAGCTGGCAAGACGCGCAGTCTTGTCGAGAAAGTCGTTTCAGTTTTTCGTCACTACCGTGAACATGAGAAGCGCAATCCGCGTTTGGTCGTCACGACATTCACGCGTAAAGCGACGCAAGAGTTGCGCGAACGATTGATCGTACGCGCCTGTGAAGTGCGTGATGCTGACTTACTTGAATATGTTGGCAATGCTCGCTCACTCCATATCTCGACGATTCACGGCGTTCTTAATTTATTTTTGGGTCAAGTCGGGCACTTATGTCAGCTCGAGGCTGGTTTTAGAGTTATCCACGATACAGAAGAACGTCAGGTCGCGCGCGTGGCATTGAAGAAAACTCTGCTCGCAAGTCCCGACTATTTAAGCTGGGTTGAAGATTACTCATTTCAACAAATGCTGACGACGCTGATTCGTTTTTCCAAATCGTTATCGCAAGATCCAATGATTCGCCCGGCTTCAGAAGAAGATCTTTACCGAGTGAAAGATCAAGCCATCGAAGACTGGCGTCGTGGTTTCCAGAATATCGCATTGCAAATTCTTGAAACGCCGGCAGAGGATCCAAAGTGGACAGATTTTGCCAATCAGCTGAGAGCGTTCGCAAAAAACTGGGATGGTTCGATCACGCAAATGGAAGCGCTCGAGAAACCGCGTAAGAATCCCAAATCCGCTTTGCCAGTCGAAGTGCAAGAAGAAGTCGCGGACGCGCTTAATAAAATCAAAAAAGAAATCAATGATGTTTGCGAGTTCGAAGAATTCTGGCCGTACTTTGCTGAAAAGTGGGAAGCCTTCTCTGAATTGGGTCGCCGCTTTCACTATGAATTCAAACAAGCGAAGCTCTCTGAGGGATTACTGAGTATCTCGGATCTTGAAATGTTCTCGCTTGAAGTTCTGCGTGAGAAACCAGAGCTTGGTGGATATTTCTCGGCCGGTTGGGATTTCTGGTTGATTGATGAATATCAAGATACCAGCCCGATTCAAGCCGAACTCTTGTCGCGGCTTCGAGGTCAATCGCCGGCGTTTGTTGTCGGGGATCCTCAGCAGAGTATTTATCTCTTTCGTGGTGCTCGTAGCGAAATGTTTCACGCTAAAATCGAAGAAGCAAAGCAAACAGAAGCGCAGATTGATCGCTTGATGGTGAACTACCGATCCGAGCCGGCGCTGCTTGAATTTTTAAACGATTTCTTCACAGCCTATTCAGAACAGTTCGAGCCGATGCACCCTCGTAAACCGCCAGAGGGTCAGAAGCAAGTCGTTAGCTTTATTTCGGGTGCGGACAATCTCGAAGAAGATGCCGGTATCTTGCAACACATTAGTCGCTTGCTTGAGAGTGGTGCGCGCTTTGAAGACATTTGTGTGTTGGCTCGCACGCACACACATTTAGCCGACATCGCGACGGTTTTGAAATCGCAAGGCATCCCAGTGCAAGTCCATTCTCCGACCGGATTTTGGCGTCGTCGCGAGGTTTTGGATGCGATGGCGTTGCTAAAATTTTTGGTGCATCCGCACGACAATTTGACTTTGCTTTCGCTTTTAAGAAGTCCTGGCTTTCGTGTGCCAGATGCGGAGCTGGCGCAACTGATGGCCGCGAAACCGGTCAGCCTTTGGACCGCGTTAAACCAAAAACCAAAAGAAACTTGGCGTGACACGCTCACGCGCTTGCAAGAGCTGCTCAAATTCCGCACCGAAAACGGTCTGACCGCCGCGTTTGAAAAGTCGCTACGTGAATCGTCGATTCTTGATCTGGCTTTTCACGTCGATCCATCGGGCCGACGAGAAGCGAATCTCTGGAAGTTACTTGCCAAAGTGAAGGACGAAGAAAAGAAACCAGGATTTCAAGTGCTCGCACTCTTCGAAGAAGTCGAAGGATTGCTCGGCGCTGATGAAGTCACCAGCGAGGGCGATGCGATCACCGCGCAAGAACCCAACTGCGTAAACCTCATGACGATTCACAGCTCAAAAGGCTTAGAGTTTGATCATGTGATTCTACCGCGCATGGGTGTTTCACCAAATCTCACGACCAGCGATGTGTTCTCGCATCACGAAGATGATTCAATTTTTAGTTTTCCGATTTATCTCGAGCAAGAAGGCGCCCGTGTTTCAAGTGTGCTCGATCGCAGAAGAGTCGCGCAGCTGAGACAGCGTGAATTAACAGAGCAGGATCGCTGGCTCTACGTCGCTCTTACGCGTGCCAAAAAAACGTTGGCGCTTTGCTGGAGCGATGATCGTTTAGAAAATCATTCTTGGGCGCAACGAGGCCAGCTGACAAAAGCCGATCGATTTGCTCGTTCGCAGAAATACGGCATCGAGGTTTTGCGTCCGCCATTTCATTACTCATTCACAAATGTGACGTCCGACGAATCTGAAAACGTTCGCCAGCCGTGGCGGAAAGAAAAAGCGGCGGCGGTTGAAAAGCAAACCGTGTCGCAGATGACTCGCAAAGAAACCAAACTGACGACACAAATCTTGCTGAACCGACAAGAAGGCGCCACTTACGGGATCGCCATGCACCGAGCATTTCAAACGCTAAAGGTGCGACCGGATTTGGATTGGGCGCTCAAGTTTCATCCGGAACTAAAAGAATCATTGCGCTACGTTTGGGAACTCGAGCAACCACCACTCAAGCAAATCATCACCAACGGATTTGCCGAGTGGGGATTCAAAGTCAAAACCGAGCAGGGAATTTTGCAGGGACGCATCGATCTTTGGGGCAAGGATGACAGCGGCCGCATCTGGATCGTCGATTACAAAAGTAGTCGTGCGAAAGAAAACGATTCTTATTGGGAGCAACTTAAACTCTACGCGATCGCTCTAAGAAAATTCGGTGAGACGGCCGAGATGCATATGGCGCTCGTACATCCACCAGACAAAACCGTTTTCGTTAAAGCTTACCGCGACGAATAGTGCAGAGATCGAAAAAGCAGAGCCTAAATTCTTTATTCTCAATCCGGGACTTCTAAAATAGGGTAAATTTAATACTTAATTATTTAGTTTACTTTTCGAACGGCTGCGATATACTTAATTAAATAATTAAGTATTGGAGACGTATGAAACAAGTAGTTCTACATGGCGATTTTAAGATTGAAAAATTTGTTTCTCATAAGGCTGAAAAGGTATTTAGAGCCTTTTCTGACCCAGTCTTGAAGCGAAAATGGTTTTCGGACGGCAAGGAAGTTGTTGAGACCAGCTATGAGTCTGATTTTCGCGTTGGTGGAAAAGAAATCTCGGAATTTAAAGTCAGGCATGAAGGCATCCCTGGCGGGGTCATGATTTGTCGCAATACAACTTACTACCTCGACATTGTTGAAAACTCACGCGTGGTGTTTTCATACACTATGGCTGCAAATGGCAAACCGTTTTCGGCTTCACTTTCTACCATCCAACTGATTCCTACCGACGGCGGTACAAATATCGTTCTCGTTGAGCAAGGAGCTTACTTCGAAAATTCCGACGGAATTCAAATGCGAAAAGATGGTTGGGAAAAATTGATTTCAAGATTGGTATCGGTGCTTAAGTGAGGGTTAGAAATGCAAAGCTCTGCTGAGGTTTACAAGATATTTAATGCATTGGGAGATCCTAATCGATTTGCCATTTTCCAACGAATTTGCCGAGGGTCCGTGTCGGTATCGGATTTAGCGGTCTCATTGGATATTTCGCTTCCCGCGGTTGGACAGCATATTTCTATCTTAGAGGACTGCCAGCTTGCAAAATCTATGAAGATTGGACGAGTCCGAACCTGCACCATAAATCCAATCGGTTTGAATAGGGCAGAGAGTTGGATACAGAAACACATGAAGATGTGGGAGGCGCGTCTGGATCGTCTCTCCGATCTGTTGGATGAGGAGGAACGAAAGTGAGAAGACGAATCTCTCTTTTTGCAAAAGTTTCGACAATTCTAGTTTTGGTCGCCGTCGGTGTGTTTTTTATTTGGGCAAATAATGTCTACCATGCGGATCAAAATATGGTTGCAACCGCAAGGCAATTGAAGGAGTTCCAAATAACCTATGCGAAGAACTGGCTGCAAATTCAGAAAGTTGGAGCCACGCCGAGTGTAGGGTTTGTATTTTACCCTGGAGCCAAGGTTGAGCCAGATGCGTATCTGCAACTGCTGGAAATGCTTGCGTCGCAAACCGAAATCTCAATATTTGTAACTCGCCCGCCACTTAATTTAGCGATGTTTGGGATTAATGATGCGACGAAAATCTTCGAACAGAACGGCCAGATTACAAAATGGTACGTTGGGGGCCACTCGATGGGCGGCTCAATGGCCTGCATGTTTGCAAAAAACGAAGAAGCAAAAATCAGTGGCCTGATTCTTCTAGGCACCTACTGCGGTTCGGATATATCCAAGGCAAATATAAGAGTCTTAAGTGTGAATGGCACCCGGGATGGGGTCTTCCCGCCGGCGAAAATTCAGGCCTCGGCGAAGGAACTCCCAAGTTCGGCAACCTTTGAGAAAATCGAAGGCATGAATCACGCGCAATTTGGAAATTATGGTTCGCAAAATGGAGACTTTGATCCGGAGATTGACGACGGCGTAGCAAAATCTCGAGTGGTATCCGTCATAAGAACTTTTTTATCAACGTCTAGGTAGAATCAATTCAAATGTCGCAATTTAGGGCTGGCTATTTACGGAGCAGCAGGAAAATTGAATTCCGCATCACCGAGTGTGCTCGCCATCACGAGTTTTACGTCGTGACGAATCACATCTGAGGTCGCGACGTTGAACGTCAGCAAATAAGGGCGGCTAAAGCTATCGTATTGAGGATAGATCGCTTGAAACTCAATTGGTTTGCCATGGGCTTTGACGACTTTGCCTTCGAAGCGATGGCCGTCGATGACGAGATAAATTTTCCAGATCGAATTGTATTTACCTAGA
>Ga0105239_10007498_pt1 | contig 12521 bp, 12 predicted proteins | sample KBSC44metaG_FD_92761 | JGI IMG/M metagenome (GOLD analysis project Ga0105239, IMG submission 92761) | Corn rhizosphere microbial communities from Kellogg Biological Station, Michigan, USA - KBS C4-4 metaG | ecosystem: Host-associated > Plants > Roots > Rhizosphere > Soil | place: Michigan, USA...
CCTCGACGGTCTCGGCGAGCTCGGCCTCGGTGATGAGCAGGAACGCTTGCTCGCCTTCGCGCACGACACGCAGCGGCGCGACGATCCGGCTCTTCGGCGTCAGCAGCAGGGCCTGTCGGGCCTCTCCTGGCGCAAGCGATGCGACCTCGTTCGAGAGCATTCGCTCGAGGAAATCTGCGGCCTCCGGCCCGCCGACACGGACGTAGCCGCGGTCGAGCCGGACGAGCGTTGTCGCTGCAATTGCCATCGAATCCAGTGTAGGCGCGGCACGAGACCCGAAACCGCCGTAAGATCCAATCCTCGATTTCGAGAGAAGGGGGAGAAATGAATCGCCTCGTCCGCGCCGCCCTGCTCGTCGCGGTGGCGCTGCTCATCCCCGTCGCCCTCGCAGCCGCTACGCCGCCCGGGAGCGACACGAAGGTGACCGTGGCAAGCCCGCCCGGCCCGTTCTCGCAGAACAAGCAGAACGAGCCTGCGGTCGCCGTCAACCCGATCGACCCGACGATCGCCGCTGCGGGCGTCAACGAAGAGGTCGACATGGAGGCCTGCAACAACCGGACCGACAACACCTGTCCGTTCACGCAGGGCGTGGGCGTCTCCGGCGTCTACTTCTCCGACAACTCCGGATCCGACTGGATGCAGCCGCTGTACACCGGCTGGACCGCCCGCGACTGCCTCGGCGTCCCGGGTACCCACCCGAACGACCCGGCCGACAACTGCAATCCGCACGTCGGCTCGATCGGGACGCTGCCGCGCTACTACGAGAGCGGCCTCGTCGCCGACGGCGACCCTGCGGTCGGCTTCGGCCCGAAGCCGGATGCGAACGGCCACTTCTCGTGGTCGAACGGCTGGCGCCTCTACTACGCCAACCTGACGGCGAACTTCAGCGCCCAGCGCTCGGAGCAAACCTTCAAGGGCTTCGAGGCGATCGCGGTCTCGCGGCTCGACAGCGAGAATTACGACGCCGCGAAGGCGGGCGACAACAGCGCCTGGAAGGCGCCGGTGATCGTGTCGCGCCAGAACGCCGCGCTCTTCTCCGACCACGAGATGGTCGCGGTCGACGACGCGGAGGACACCAGCCCGTTCTTCGGCAACGTCTACGTCTGCAACGCGGCCTTCCGCAGCCAGGAGATCGGCGGCTTCCCGGAGCCGATCGTGCTCAACGCCTCGTCCGACGGCGGCAACCACTGGCGGACGACACAGCTCTCGGCGGCCGTGGACAACGCCGTCAACGGCGGGCGTCAGGACTGCGCCGTCAACACGGACAGCCACGGGACGCTCTACGTCTTCTGGGACGGCTTCGACAAGCGGGCCAACGCGAACGCGATCTACATGATCCGCTCGTTCGACGGCGGCATCCACTTCCAGCGCCCGGCGCGGATCGTCACGCACTTCGTCGGCTCCGGGATCTTCGACCCGGTCGGCGGGCTCACCAACGACGGCGTCGCCGGTGCGCGTGACGGCTCCTTCCCGACGGTCGACATCGCCAACGGCGCGCCCACAGGCGCCGATGCGACCGACGAGATCGTGGTCGCCTGGACGGAGGGACCGACGCCGACCGACACCAGCCAGCCGAACGAGCAGGTGCGCCTGCTCTACTCGCGCAACGGCGGCACGAGCTGGCATTCGGGCGGGGTCGGGTCGCCGGACACCGACAGGCCGGACTTCCCGGCGGTCGCCATCTCGCCGAACGGGCAGGACCTCTACCTGACGTACATGAGCTTCCTGCAGCCGTACCAGTCGACGACGGCCACCGAGCGGCTGTTCCAGGGAGTCGTCCGGCACGCCGACGTCCTGGCCTCGGGCAACTTCGACAACTGGAGCGAGCTCAACCGAGGGCCTACCGGCGATGCCAGGGGCTCGAGCGCAAACGCTCTCGACAGCGAATTCCTCGGCGACTACAACTACGCGTTCGCGACGAACGAGTTCGGGGTGGCGGTCTGGAACGACGGCCGCGACGCAAGCGATTGTCCGGCGGTGGACGCATACCGCCAGTCGCTGGTCGACGGGACTCCGATTCCGGCCCCGGCGCCGCAGCAGGACTGTCCGTTCGAGACGTTCGGGAACACGGACATCTACGGCGGCTCGTACCTGGATCCGACGCCGTAGCGGAATCACCCGTACGAGGGACTAAGGGAGCAGGTGGGCCGCCCGATACCTAGGGCGACCCACCTCCCCATCCCCCTCGTACGAAACGGCCACTTAGGCCGTTTCGTCGTCAAAGGGTCAGTTGAAATGGGCCGGCGCTGAGCCGGCCCTTTTCTATGCGTGGGGCCTGAGCTACGAGCCCGGAGACGAAAGCGCCGTCTCGGTCTGGGCGGTCGGCGCCCTGGTGAAGAAGAGGCCGAGCGCGGCCCCGACGCCGTAGCCGATGAGCGCCGCGGCGATGGCGCTGCCCGTGCCTGCCTTGACGGTCATGTTCCAGACGATCGCGAGCACGAGCCCGATCGCGCTGAACTCGGTCACCCACAGGCCCGGATAGCGGGTCATCCGCCGCGCGTTCTCGCCGAGCGGCCCGGGACCGTTCTCGCGGAGGGCGTGCTCGAGCTTCTTGCCCGAGCGCTCGGCGATCACGGGCCCCTGGATCGCGAGCACGACGAGAGCCGCGATGCCGACCTGGATCCACCCGGTGCTCCACGTCCAGACGTCGCTCGTCATGTACGCACCCGAGCCAAAGAGACCGAGGATCGCGATCGGGAACATACGCCCGGTCTTGCCGGCGACCCGCCCCCAGGGCAACGCGTCCGTGAGCTCACGCGCGCCGCGAGGCTGGAAGAGGCAGACCGAGAGAACCGCAGCCGCCCCGATGCCGACGAAGAGCGAGAGCAGGTGGACGTAAAGCACGTAGTGGTACGTATCCAAGGGAAGACCCCCTTCCAGACGTTTGCAGGCCGCTGCCCTGAAAACTACGAAACCGGAGCCGAGCCTTCAAGGGCCAAAGGAAGAGGACCAGGCGCCTGGCACCGGAGTGACAGGACGATCGCGCCGTCCGCTCCCGCGACGACCTCGCGCAGCGCTTGTGCCGCCTGTTCGAGCGGACGGACGGAGGCGATCGGCACGCGAAGGGTGCCACGGGCCAGCAGCTCCGCGAGTGCCGAAAGCTGCCGACCATCGGGCCGGACGTAGACGTCGGATACGGCGACGCCCCGTTCGTCCCGCGGCGGGTCGCCGGTGATCGTGGCGAGGCGGCCGCCGTCGGCAACCGCCTTCAATGTGCTCGCCGCCTGCCCGGGGGCAGCGTTGACGGCCTTGGGCGCACCGCCGCCGGTGATCTCGCGAACGAGAGCAGGCCAGTCGCCGTGGTAGTCGAGTACCTCCGACGCGCCGTAGTCGCGGATGCGCTCGGCCTTCTTCGCGCTCGCGGTCGCGATCACGCGGGCGCCCCGAGCCACGGCGAGCTGCACGAGCAGGCCGCCCGTGACTCCGCCGGCTCCGTTGACGACGACCCAGCCGCCGCTCTCGATCCCGAGAGCCTCGTCGAGCGCCTGAGCCGCGGTGAGCGCCGGAATGGGAAACGCCGCGCAGGCTTCCCATGACGCCTCTGGCGGCCGGGCCGCGACGGCCGCCGCCGGCGCGAGCACCCTCTCCGCCCACGTCCCGTGACGCCGGAGCGGCAGTGGATGTGTCATCACCTCGTCGCCCTGGCGCAGCTCGGCCACGCCGGAGCCGGGCGCTGCGACCGTCCCGGACGCCCCCGTCCCGAGCGCCATCGGGGTCGGGCCGCCGATCTGCCAGCTACCGATCCTGACGAGCTCGTCCCAGTTGCCGATGCCGGCGGCGACGACGTCGATCAGGACCTCTTCAGCGGCAGGCGTCGCCGGCTCGTCCACCTCGAAGATCTCGACGGGCTCGCCGAGTGCTGTGATCCCGGCCGCTCGCATCCTGTCCGGCGCACGTTACTGGCGTCGGTGACGCCGCGCGGGCCGGTCCTGGAGCCGGGCTTTGCCCGGCGGGAGGCACACGACGTTCGCCTGAAGTACGAAGGCCCCGGCCGGCTCGTGAAACGCTGAACCGACCGGGGCCGCCCCGCAAGGACGGGGCTCGCGGGGGAACCAGGGGTTCCCCCGCGCCAGTTACATCATCCCGCCCATGTCGGGCATTCCGGCGCCGGCGCCGACCGGGTTCTTCTCCGGCGGCTCGGCGACGATTGCCTCGGTGGTGAGGATGTTCTTCGCGATCGACGCGGCGTTCTGCAGCGCCAGCCGCGTGACCTTGGTCGGGTCGATGATCCCGCTCGCAACCAGGTCCTCGACCTCGCCGGTGTCGACGTTCAGGCCGTGGCCGACCTTCGCGTCGCGGACGCGGCCGACGACGACGGAGCCCTCGAGGCCCGCGTTCTCGGCGAGCTGGCGGAGTGGCTCCTCCAGAGCGCGCCGGATGATCGCGGAGCCTGTCCGCTCGTCATCCACGGTCAAGTCGGCCTTGATCGACGCGGCCGCATTCAGGAGCGCGACACCGCCACCGGGGACGATGCCCTCCTCGAGCGCAGCGCGCGTCGCCTCGAGCGCGTCCTCCACGCGGTGCTTCTTCTCTTTCATCTCGGTCTCGGTCGAAGCTCCGACCTTGACGACCGCGACACCGCCGGCCAGCTTCGCGAGTCGCTCCTGGAGCTTCTCGCGGTCGAAGTCCGAGTCAGTGTTCTCGATCTCGGCCTTCAGCTGCTTGATGCGGCCCTTGATCCCATCGGAGTCGCCGGCACCGTCGATGATCGTCGTCGAGTCCTTGTCGATGACGACGCGGCGGGCCTTGCCGAGCTGCGCGAGCTTCGTGTTCTCGAGCTTGAGGCCCATCTCCTCGGTGATCACCTCGGCGCCGCTGAGGATCGCGATGTCCTCGAGCATGCGCTTGCGGCGGTCGCCGAAGCCGGGAGCCTTGACCGCGACGGCCTGGAACGTGCCGCGGAGCTTGTTGACCACGATCGTCGCGAGCGACTCGCCCTCGACGTCCTCGGCCACGATCAGCAGTGGCCGACCGGACTGGATCACCTGCTCGAGCACGGGCAGGAGGTCCTTGACGGCGCCGATCTTCTGGTTCGCGACCAGGATGTACGGCTCCTCGAGGACGGCCTCCATGCGCTCGGCGTCGGTGATCATGTACGGCGAGAGGTAGCCCTTGTCGAACTGCATGCCCTCGGTGAACTCGAGCTCGAGCCCGAGGGTCTGGCCCTCCTCGACGTTGACGACGCCGTCCTTGCCGACCTTCTCGATCGCGTCCGAGATGACGTCGCCGATCTCGCGCTCGCGCGAGGAGATCGTGGCGACCCGGGCGATGTCCTCCTTGCCCGAGATCTCCTTCGACTGCTTCTGCAGGTTCTCGACGACCGAGTCGACGGCCTGCTCGATGCCGCGCTTGAGCGCCATCGGGTTCGCACCGGCGGCCACGTTCTTCAGGCCCTCGCGGACGATCGCCTGGGCGAGGATGGTCGCCGTCGTCGTGCCGTCGCCGGCCTTGTCGTTGGTCTCGGTCGCGACCTCGCGGACGAGCTGCGCGCCCTGGTTCTCGAACACGTCCTCGACCTCGATCTCACGGGCGATGGTGACGCCGTCGTTCGTGATCGTCGGGGCGCCGAATTTCTTGTCGAGCACGACGTAGCGGCCCTTCGGCCCCAGGGTGACCTTGACCGCGTCGGCGAGGATGTTCACGCCGCGCTCGAGGGAGCGCCGCGCGTCCTCGCTGAACTTCAGTTCCTTATGTGCCATTCGGTTACCTCCGTCTCCCGGCTAGGCGCTTGCGCCCGCCAGCTCCTTCTTCTTGGTCTTCTTGGCGCTCGACGTGGTGACCTTCGCGAGCACATCCGACTCCCGCAGGATCAGAACCTCGTCGACGCCGAGCTTGATCTCCGTGCCGCCGTACTTGGAAAAGATGATCTCGTCGCCCTCGCCGACTTCCATCGGGACGACCTCGCCCTTGTCATTGCGGGCGCCCGGGCCGACCGCGAGCACGCGGCCGCGCTGCGGCTTCTCCTTGGCGGTGTCAGGCAGGACGATGCCGCTGACGGTCGTCTCCTCGTCTTCGAGGACCTCGACGATCAAGCGGTCGCCCAGTGGCTGCAAATCCATCCAGCCCTCCTCCTTGGATCGTGACTTTGTGACAATTGCTGGCACTCCATGGGTCTGAGTGCCAACGCCATGATAACGGCTCTGCACCGGCCTGTGCAACGAGCAGAGCCTGTCCAAGTGACAGTCTGTTACAAATGGTTTGTGCGCAGGGAGTTCTCGGCCGGCGGAGTCGTCGTGCGGCGGCTGCGCGGCCGCTGGGCGATGGCCGCGATCCGTCCAGCAGGCAAGGAGCCGGGCGTTTGGGCCCTCCCGAAGGGGAACATCGGCCCCGGCGAGAAGGCCGACGCGACCGCGCTCCGCGAGGTGACCGAGGAGACCGGCGTCGAGGCGCGGCTGGTCGACAAGCTCGGCGACGTGCGCTACGTCTACACGTGGGGCGGGGAGCGCATCTTCAAGGTCGTCAGCTTCTTTCTGCTGCGCTACTCCGGCGGCCGGCTCGGCGACCTTCCGGCCGCGACGGCGCACGAAGTCGACGAGGTGCGCTGGCTGCCCCTCGACGAGGCGCCGACGCTGCTGGCGTACAAAGGGGAGCGGGAGATGGCCGAGAAGGCGATTTCGCGCCTGGGCGCACTATGATTCCGCCCGCCCGGTGCCCGACGACACTCACGCGATGTACGCCCTGAACTTCTACTCACCGATGGTGGCCGACCAGCTTCGGAGCGGCCGCAAGACCGCGACCATCCGTCTGGGCGACAAGTCGCGCAAGTACAAGAAGGGCATGATCGTCCAGGTGCTGGCCGGTACGCGTTTCAGCCCGCGCCAGAAGATCTTCGACGCGGTGATCGACAAGGTCGAGGTCAAGCAGCTCGCCGACCTCTCGCCTCGCGAGATCGAGCACGACAATCCCGAGATCCGCCGGACGGAGGACATGGCCGCCTTCCTCGGCCAGCTCTACAACCGGCCCGTCGGCCACGACGACCTCGTGACCGTGATCCGCTTCTCCGAGATCCGGCGCTAGCGCTTCGTCTTCCGGATGGGAACGCCGAACTGCTCCGGCGGGCGGAGCTGGGCGCCGCACTCCTCGCAATCGACGTCGAACGCCGACGAGAAGCGAGCGTTGCACGCGGGACAGCGGGCGCGCATCTCGCCGCCGCACTGTGGACACGCCTTGGGCAGCTCGGGCTCGGATTCGTCGAAGTAGCGCTGCGCGAACCCGCAGCCGAGGCAGACGGCGACCCAGTCGCCGAGGGTCTTACGGCGCTCCTCCTGCAGCCAGTTCCGCGCCTTGCTCACCTCGCGACTGTACCGCCAGGCAGATCGCTAGAGTTCGCCCCGATGGCGATCGCGCGTGAAGCCGAGCCCGTCGGCTCGCTGCAGGAGGTCAAGGAGGCAGGCCTCGACCGCGAGGACCTCCTCGGCGTCTACCGCAACATGCTCGTCACGCGCGGGATCGAGGAGCGGGGCCACATCCTCTACAAGCAGGGCAAGATCCCCGGCTCGTTCTATACGGGTCGCGGCAACGAGGCCGCGGCGGTCGGGGTTGCGACGGCGATGGGCGAGAACGACGTCGGCACGCCGCTGCACCGCGACATGGGCGTCCACGTCACGCGCGGTGTCGAGCCGTGGCGGATCTTCGCGCAGTACATGGGCCGCGCGGACGGACCGACGCACGGCAAGGACGGCAACGTCCACATGGCCGACTCGCGCCTGGGCCTGCTCGCGATGGTCAGTCACCTCCCGGCGATGCTGCCGGTCGCCGTCGGCTGCGCGCTCGCCTTCCGGATCCGCGAGGAGAAGCGGGTCGCGGTCGGCTGGTTCGGCGAAGGGGCCTCCGCGCGCGGCGACACCCACGAGGCAATGAACCTCGCCGGCGTCCGCAAGCTGCCGGTCGTCTTCATCTGCGACAACAACCAGTGGGCCTACTCGACTCCCACGTACCTCGAGTATGCGACCGAGCACGTTGCCGACCGCGCCGAGGCCTACGGCTTCGAGGGCGTGGTCGTCGACGGCACCGACGTCCTCGCCGTCTACCGCGAGGTCAAGCGCGCGATCGAGAAGGCGCGCGCGGGCGGTGGGCCGACGCTGATCGAGTGCCTGACCCTGCGGATGGAGGGCCACGCCGTCCACGACGACGCGTTCTACGTCCCGAAAGACATGTTCGAGCGCTGGGCCGAGAGCGATCCGATCGAGCGCTTCCGGAGCTGGCTGCGCGAGCACGCGGACCTGAACGACGAGCAGGAAGACGAGATCACCTCCGGGGTGAAGCGCCTTCTGAACGAAGCGCTCACGCGGGCGGAGGAATCGCCGCTCCCCGACCCGTCGAGCCTGCTCGAGGGCGTCTGGGCGACACCTGAAGACCTCGACACTCCGCACCACAAGTAATGGCTGAGAAGACCTACCTGCAAGCGATCTCCGACGGACTGCGCGAGGAGATGCGCCACGACAAGCGCGTCTTCGTGATCGGCGAGGACGTGGGCGTCTACGGCGGCGCCTTCAAGGTCACGCTCGGGTTCCAGGAGGAGTTCGGCCCGTGGCGCGTGATCGACGCACCGCTCTCGGAGACCGCGATCGTCGGCGGCTGCACCGGGGCCGCGATCATGGGCATGCGTCCCGTCGCGGAGATGCAGTTCTCCGACTTCATCTCGTGCGCGTGGGACCAGCTAGTCACGGTCGCCGCGAAGCAGCGGTGGCGGGCAGGAACGCCGGTCCCGATCACGGTGCGGCTGCCGTCCGGCGGCGGCTTCTCGGGTGGTCCCTTCCACTCGCAGAACCCGGAGAGCTCCTTCGCGCACATCCCGGGCCTGAAGATCGTCTGCCCCGCGACGCCCGAGGACGCGAAGGGCCTGCTCGCGACGGCGATCCAGGACCCCAACCCGGTCCTCTACTTCGAGCACAAGCACCTCTACCGCCGGATCAAGGCCGAGGTTCCGGACGAGCGCTACCAGACTCCCTTCGGCCAGGCGCGCGTCCACCGCGAGGGCGACGACATCTCCGTCATCACGTGGGGCGCGATGGTGTGGACGGCCGCCGAGGCGGCGCAGCAGCTCGAGGACGACGGCATCTCGGTCGAGATCCTCGACCTGCGCACGCTGATCCCGTGGGACAAGAAGGCGGTGCTGGAGTCGGTGCGGAAGACGTCGAAGGCGATCGTCCTGCACGAGGACACGCACACCGGCGGCTTTGGCGGCGAGATCGCAGCGACGATCGCCGAGGAGGCCTTCGAGGACCTCGACGCGCCGATCAAGCGGATCGCCGCGCCGGACACACCTGTGCCGTTCTCGCCGGTGCTCGAGAAGGCGTACATCCCTCAGGTCGACGACGTGGCCGCAGGGCTGCGGGAGCTGGCGGAGTACTAAAGAGCGTGGCGACGACCCAGGCGATCGACGTCGTGATGCCCCAGATGGGCGTGTCGGTCTCCGAGGGAACGATCACGAAGTGGCTCAAGCAGGAAGGCGAGGAGATCGCCGCCGACGAGCCGCTGCTCGAGATCTCGACCGACAAGGTCGACACCGAGGTCCCGAGCCCGGGCGAGGGCGTCGTCCAGCAGATCCTCGTGCAGGAAGGCGAGACGGTCGAGGTGGGGACGAAGCTCGCTGTGATCGCGCCGGCCGGCGCCGAGGTTGCGGCTCCCGAGGCCGCTCCGGAGCCTGAGGCCGAGCAGGCTCCACCCGAGCCCGCCCCGCCCGAGCCGGCCACGCAGGAAGCCGCTGCAGAAGCTGCCGCTCCCTCGAGCTCGGAAGGCGAGACGCCGACTGCGGCGCCGCCTCCCGCCCCGGCTGCGGCCCCTGCTCCGGCCGCGGCACCCGCCCCGGCCGAGACCAGCGACGGCGCGGGCGAGAGGACGTTCGTCTCGCCGGTCGTCGCGCGGATCGCCTCGGAGCACGGTGTCGACGTCGGTCAGGTGCAGGGCACCGGCCGCGGCGGCCGCGTGACCAAGAAGGACATCATGTCGTTCGTCGAGTCCGGCCCTCCGGCCGCAGCTCCAGAAGCACCGCCGCCGGCTCCGGAGCCCGCCGCTCCTGCGGCGCAACCCGAGCCTCCGCCCGCTCCGCCCGCGCCGGAGCCTGCTCCCGCACCGGCCGCCGCGCTTGCACCGCAGGCCGCTCCCGCGCCGCCGAAGCCCGCGCCGGCCCCGGAGCCGGTCGCGGCCGGCGCCGGCCCCGGCGAGACGGTCGAGCCGATGACCGCGATGCGCCGCGGCATCGCCGAGCACATGCGCCGCTCGCTCGACACCTCGGCTCACGTGACGACCGTCTTCGAGATCGACATGTCGAAGGTGGTCGCAATCCGCAAGAAGCTGAAGCCGGAGTACGAGCGCAGCTACGGCGTCAACCCGACGTACCTCGCTTTCATCGCGCGGGCGACGATCGAGGCGATGAAGAACTGGCCGTGGGTCAACGCCGAGATCCGCGGCGAGCAGATCGTCCGGAAGAACTACGTCAACCTCGGCATCGCGGTCGCGCTCGAGGGCGGCCAGGGCCTGATCGTGCCCGTGGTCAAGAACGCCGAGGGCCTCAACCTGCTGGGGATCGCCCGCGCAGTCGCGGACATCGCGGACCGGGCACGGAACAAGAAGCTCACTCCCGACGACGTCCAGGGCGGCACCTTCACGATCACGAACCCCGGCGGCTGGGGCGCGATCATCGGCACCCCGATCATCAGCCAGCCGCAGGTCGCGATCCTCGACGTTGAAGCGCTCGTCAAGCGGGCGGTCGTCGTCCAGGACGAGGGCGGCCAGGACGTGATCGCGATCCGGCCGATGATGAATCTCTGCCTCTCGTACGACCACCGGCTCGTCGACGGCGCGTACGCCGCGCAGTTCATGAAGGAGCTGCGCGAGAACCTCGAGACCTTCGACGAAGGCGCGTACTGAGGCGGACTGGGAGCGGGTCCGGCGCGGCCGGCTCGCCCGTAGTCATCTCCTGAAGCAGGCGCCGCGGTCGCGGCTGGTCGAGGTCGTCCGCGAGGTCTGCGGGATCCAGGCGCAGGTGATGGGCGCCGCGGAGCTCGCGCTGTCGACGCGCGTTCGCGGGCTGAAGCGGGAGCACGTACGCCACGCGCTCTGGGAGGAGCGGGCTCTCGTCAAGACGTGGACGATCCGGGGGACGCTGCACCTCCATCCCGCGGACGAGCTCCCGCTGTGGACGGCCGCGGTGCGCGCGGTCGAGCCGCCCTGGTACGAGGCCTACGGTCTGACGGCGAAGCAGGGCGAGAAGGTGCTCGACGCGATCGGCGACGCATTGGATGGGCGTGCGCTTCTGCGCGAGGAACTCGCCGACGAGGTCGCTCGCAGGGCAGGCGAGTGGACGCGCGAGAGGATCGCCTCGGGCTGGGGCTACATCATCGGGTCCGCGGCTCTCCTGGGAAAGCTCTGCCACGGCCCGCCTCGGGGGAACAAGGTGACCTTCGTCCGCACCGACCAGTGGATCGGCTGGAAGGACGTCAACCCCCAGGTCGCGCTCGCCGAGGTCTGCCGCCGCTTCTCGGCTGCCTACGGCCCCGCGCGGGCGGCCGAGTTCGCCGGCTGGTTCGCGATCAAGCCCGCGACCGCCCGGCAGCTGTTGGACTCGGTCGGCGCAGTGCAGCCCGCGCTGCGCAAGCGGCCGCCCGGCCCTCTTAGGCTCCTGCCGGAGTACGACTGCTACGTCATGGGCTTCCGCGAGCGCGATCACCTCGTCCCCGAGCCCGTGCGCGAGCTCGTGAAGAAGCACAACCGCGGCCGCTACGAAGGCATCGCCGGCGTCCCGACGCTGCTGATCGACGGCGTTGTCGCGGGGATCTGGCGCAGGGCAAGGCGCGGCAAGCGCGCCGAGATCAGCGTCGAGCCGGCGCGGAAGCTGACCCGAGAGGAGCGGCGAGCGCTCGAAGAAGAAGTCGAGCGCATCGGCACCTTCCTGGGAGCCGAGCCCGCCCTGACCGTCGCTAGTCTCCGGGCATGAGTCGCCCGGCGTACCTCGCGCAGCTCGGGCTTGTTCCTTACCTCGATGCCTGGGAGCTGCAGCGCTCTCTGTCCGAACGCGTGCAGCAGGGAGAGCTGCCCGACACCGTCCTGCTGCTCGAGCACGCGCCGGTGGTCACGCTGGGCCGTCGCACCGAGCCCGGCGAGCTGCACATCCCCGACGGCGCGGATGTCGAGATCGTGGAGACCAATCGCGGCGGCAAGTCGACCTACCACGGTCCCGGGCAGCTCGTCTGCTACCCGATCCTCGACCTGACCCGTCACGGCCAGGACGTGAAGCGCTACTGCCGCGATCTCGAGGAGGCGCTGATCCGGACGATGGCGCCGCTCGGCGTCGAGGCCACGCGGATCGAAGGGCTCACAGGGATCTGGCTTGAATCACCACCGCGGAAGATCGCCTCGATCGGCATCCACATCTCGAAGTGGGTGACGACGCACGGCTACGCGCTCAACGTCGACCTCGACCCGGCCCCGTTCACGGAGTGGATCACGGCCTGCGGGCTGGAGGACGCAGCGTTCACGACGGTCGCGCGCGAGCTCGGCCGCCCTGTCTCCGTGAACGA
>Ga0105239_10007501_pt1 | contig 12516 bp, 12 predicted proteins | sample KBSC44metaG_FD_92761 | JGI IMG/M metagenome (GOLD analysis project Ga0105239, IMG submission 92761) | Corn rhizosphere microbial communities from Kellogg Biological Station, Michigan, USA - KBS C4-4 metaG | ecosystem: Host-associated > Plants > Roots > Rhizosphere > Soil | place: Michigan, USA...
CATGTTTGCTCCCTGGCCTTTCGCTCTGACTCGAGCTGGCAACATAACACCTTGACGCTCGATCGTACAGCGAGCCTTGCGTCTATTCCAAAAGTGATCCGGCGGATCCCGGGGGAGAGTGGAGATGCAGTCGATCTGACATTCTCGACGGACGAAGACATCAGTGAGCGAGTGATCTTCCCCGTCACCGAATCACAGTCGAACGGGATAGAGGATGCGCGCTTCGTGGCGTTCGCCACTGGGAACGAAACAGTCTTCTATGCGACGTACACCGCATACAGCGGCCGAGCGATCCGGTCAGAACTGCTCGAGACGCGTGACTTCGTATCGTTCAGGATGTCTCCGCTGAAGGGCTCCGCCGCGAAGAACAAGGGAATGGCCCTGTTCCCACGCCGGATCGGTGGTCAATACGCCATGATCGGGCGGCAGGACAACGAGAATCTATATCTCATCTATTCGGACGACCTGCTCACCTGGGACGGCGGCATCGCCATCGTGAGACCCGAATTTCCATGGGAGTTCGTGCAGATGGGCAACTGTGGCTCGCCGATCGAGCTCGATGAGGGATGGCTGTTGCTGACTCACGGCGTGGGCCCCGTACGGAAGTATTCGATCGGCGCGGTCCTGCTCGACAAGGCGAATCCCTCGCGAGTACTCGCACGCACCCGCGAGCCCCTGGTGCGCTCTGACTCCTCGGAACGCGAAGGATATGTCCCCAATGTGGTCTACACGTGTGGAGCATTGCGGCATGGAGACCGGCTCATTCTGCCCTATGCCGTCTCCGATACGTTCTGCAATTTCGCATCCGTCGGGATTCCCGCACTCCTGGACGCCATGGCAGGCTGACCCATCCCGTCACAAGGTCTGTGCGCCGGCGTACCGACGCCTTGCTATGCAACCGCGCATCCTACCTGACACTGGACGGTACCTGATCGCAACATTGCCGGCTTCGCGACGAGGTGCCCAATGCTCTACGAAAACGAGACACTCACAGGTTTAACGGTCAATCTGGATGACGACGAGATTGTCGGTTGCCATCTCGTCAATTGCAGGATTCTTTTTGGCAGCAAACAACTGCCGACTTTCTCGGACAACTGCTTCGAGAACTGCAATTTTCATTTTTCCAAGTCCGCGCTGGTCACCATCGAGCTGCTGCGCCGCATGCTCCAGATTCCACAGTTGAGCGAACTGGTGATCGCGGCACTCGGGCTCATGTCAGATGAGGCACGCACGCTCCACTGATACCTGGGAACCTAGACTGTCGGACTCAGGTTCGCCTGCTGCGGCCGCCCCCGGTGCGTGCGGGAAGCGAGCTCCTCGTCGAACCCAACCAGGCAGCCACGCTCTTCGTCCCACAGCTTGAGGCGAGCGCACTGAAGGCTCGTCTCGAGCGTCAGGCGCGGCGCCTGCCGCAGCAGCGGGTTGGATTCGAACGCGGCACGCAGGCGATAGTTGGGAATGTGCGGCGCCAGATGGTGAATATGATGGTATCCAATATTGCCGGTGAACCAATGCAGGACCCGCGGTAGATCGTAGTGGGAGCTGCCGGATACCGCAGCCCGACAGTAATCCCAGGATGCCTGACGGCTCCAATACGCGCCCCGGAAAGTGTGCTGCACATAGAATAGCCAAACGCCCAACGCGCCGGCGATCAGCACCACCGGAAGCTCCACCAGCAGCAACGTGCGCCAGCCGAGCAATGCAACGCAGGTGCCCGCGAAGATCACGAGCATCAGATTGTTGAGCAGGACGCTCGCCCACTCCCGTCTCCAGGACAGCGGGAGACCGACCGGCAGTCGATGCTTGATCACGAACTGGTACATCGGACCGATCCCCAGCAATACCGGCATGGAGCGGTAGCAGCGATAAAGGAGGCGGCCCAATCCGGAGCGCTCTCGATACTCCGCGACGGTGAGCGTGTGTATGTCACCAAATTCGCGGCGATCGAGGTTGCCCGAGGTTCCATGATGCACGGCGTGCGTTTTCTTCCAATAGGTGAAGGGAAACAACGTGAGCACCCCGAGGCAGGCGCCGATCCATTGATTGGCCCGTCGATTGGCAAGGAACGAGCCATGCCCACAATCATGCTGGATGATGAACAGCCGCACGTACAAGCCAGCGGCAGGCAGCACCAACAACGCAGTCCATCCATAACCCTGGTGGAAATGGACGCTCCAAGCCATCAGCGACCACAACAGCGTGAACAACCCTAGCGTACTGCCCAATTGCCATAGACCGCGAACCCACGATGGCCGCGCGAATCGAGCGCATAGCTCCCGCTGCTCGCTGCTCGAGACGAGGCTCATTGGGAGTTTGCCGGAACCGCTCCCAGCACGCTATCAGATGGCAATCCTGCCCGCAGGACCACGGAGTGTTGGCAGGTACAGCGGCTGTCGCTCGCGGCGCAATTGTCACACAAGGACTCTCCGCTCCAGGCGGGTGGCTTGTCCTCACGCTGTTTGAAGTCGTTCAGCGGCCAATCAGAGCAGTTACGGCACCAGTGCCAGGTGGCGCTGCCGCCAGCTTTGCGAAATGGCATGATAATCTCCATGGCGATCGCCCTAGAGGGATATTAACAGGCCGTTGCGCACTCTCTGTACGGTAGCGAACACTATGGCGCTAATGCCGCGCGAGACCCTATTTGACTTGCATTTCATTGGTGACCGACTTCACCCCACTGACAGCGCTCGCCACTCTTACCGCGCCCTTGATGTCGGCGCGCGAGCTGACGAAGCCGCTCAACTGAACGACACCCTTGTACGTCTCGACATTGATCTCTGACACCTTCAGACCAGGCTCACCCAGGATCGCTGCTTTGACCTTGGTCGTAATGACACTGTCGTCTACGTACTGGCCGGTCCCCTCATGAGTGCGAGTAGACGCGCAGCCGAGCGCACCCATCAGCGTGACGGCGCACAAGAGCGCGTTGAAAGTTTTGACTCGATACATAAATTGCTCCCGATGAGAGAAAGTGCGGGCTGTAGGTCGGTAATTCATTACGTACCAGAGACTACTCGCCTGGAGCAAATGCCTCTGTTCGTCGGCGTACGTACGCCGGCACGGGCGCCGTACGGCCACTATGTACGGTAGCGAGCAGATGGAGGACGATTGAGTTATACTTGCGCCAGGTACTCATGTACCCGCCACGGTGACGTTACCTATGCCGCCCTCCCACGATCCCCGGCAAAATCACTTGTTGGCTGCATTATCAGCCGCGGAGAGTGAACGACTTTTCCCCTCCCTCCAGCTCATCCCGATGCCCCTCGGCAAAGTTTTGTACGAATCCGGCGACGTCCTGCGCCATGTTTACTTTCCCATCGACTCCATCGTGTCCCTCCTGTACGTGCTGGCCGACGGAGCTTCTGCGGAAATCTCGGTCGTTGGCAATGAGGGCATCATTGGCATTGCGTTGTTCATGGGTGGTGAAACCACCCCGAGTCGGGCGATCGTACAGAGCGCCGGCTACGCCTACCGTTTGATCGGACAGCGCCTGAAGGACGAGTTCCATCGCAATGGGCAGGCACAACTGCTGCTGCTACGCTACACGCAGGCCCTGATCACCCAGATGGCCCAGACCGCGGTGTGCAATCGACATCACTCGGTGGATCAGCAACTGTGCCGCTGGTTGCTGCTGTCCCTGGATCGCCTGTCGTCCAACCAGTTGACCATGACCCAGGAGCTCATAGCCAACATGCTCGGCGTGCGCCGCGAAGGCGTCACCGAGGCAGCCGGCAAGCTGCATAGGCTTGGTGTCATCCGCTACACGCGCGGGCAGATCACCGTGCTGGACCGGACCAAGCTGGAACATCTGTGTTGCGAGTGTTATGCCGTGGTGAAAAAGGAAACGGATCGCTTGCTGCCACGTCCTCAATCGACGACGCTTCCGGCGCCCTAGCGGCATCTCAGCGGCGCTGACCCGAGCGCCAAAGACCACCGGTCAGTGGCCCACCGAACAGATCACTCTCGCGCGACTCATTATCCTCCGAGGTGGGGAATTGAATTCCCGGCCCGCTCGACCGGAGAGCCCTGTGTTACAACCGCCGCGATCGGCAGCGCAAAATAGCCTGCTTGCAGCACTATCCGACCAGGACCGGCAACGTCTTTTGGCACGTTGTCAACACGTCCAGCTCCGTTTGGCCGACGTCATCTACAAGCCCGGCGAGCGCATTCGCTACGTCTTCTTCCCCACTGGTAGCTTCGTCTCTCTGATCACTTCTGTCGATGGCGATGCCAATCTCGAAGTCGGACTCGTCGGCGATGAAGGCATGCTGGGGATCTCGCTGATGCTGGGTGTGGATACCTCGCCCATTCACGCGCTGGTGCAGGGCGCGGGCACCGCCTGGCGAATGGACGCCGCGGCATTCTGCCGTGAGCTCAAAAGTAGCGCGGCGCTCCAACGACGTCTGAACCGCTACCTCTATGTAACATTAGCGCAGTTGGCACAGACAGTTGCCTGCACGCGGTACCATCGCGTGGAGGCGCGGCTCGCGCGTTGGCTCTTGATGACCCGCGACCGGGCACACGCGCACGAGTTTCACATCACGCACGAGTTCCTGGCCTACATGCTGGGTGTTCGCCGCGCCGGCGTTACTGGAGCCGCCGGCTCGCTGCGCAAGCGCAAACTGATCCGCTACAGCCGCGGCAAGCTCACGATTCTCGACATGCAAGGTCTGGAAGCCGCAGCTTGCGAGTGTTACATGGCGTTCAAAGCAACGTACGCCAGAGTGCTGAGTTAGCAAGCGTTCGCGACCCGCATCAACCCGATGCGACGGCCCGAGCTGCTTTGTACGTGCACGCTGGCAGTGGTGCGAACGGTTCCAGACACCCCCGCGGTAAACACCACTTGCGGGAATGTTCGACACCGCACAGATGCAGCACGGCGATCCGGTAGGGTGCGCCTATGAGTAAAAATGAGACTAAAGCCCCAGGGCGAACTGTCGAGACGCTCCTCGAATGCAATGCACGACTGCTGCGGAAGGTAGCGCTACTGGAATCGGAGGCGGCGCAGGCGCGTTATCTCGCCTATCACGATTCGGTCACCGGGTTGCCCAACCGCGTTCTGCTGCTCGATCGGCTCGACCAGGCGATGCAGCAGGCTACGCGACAGCACAAGGCGGTGGGCTTGCTGTTGCTCGATCTCGATCGCTTCAAGGCCGTGAACGACCAATTCGGCCACAACGGGGGAGACCTGCTCCTGCAGCAAGTGGCGGCCCGCTTGCTGCACTGCATTCGCGGGTGTGACACGGCATGTCGTTACGGCGGCGACGAATTTGTGATCATGCTTCCTGAGGCCCGTGGCGCGGAAGATGTGGAGGCCGTAAAGGAAAAACTTCGTGCTCACCTATCGGGCCCGTTTCGGCTTGGCGACCATGTCGTCGCAATGGGGGTGAGTATCGGCGTCGCGGTTTTCACAGCGGGCGTAATGAGTTGCGTCGAGCTGATCGGCGCGGCCGACTCGGCGATGTATCGGGACAAGGCGGAACGTGTCGCGATGCAACATCGAATCGCTGTGCCGAGAGTCACCGGCATCGGACACCGGTCCAGCGCGATTTTGGGCATCCGGCGCAACAGCGCCGCCGCGTCTCTCGGAATCACCAAAGAGTTCGGCTCGTAGGCCACCGGCGAAACACACAACCTGGCAACACTTCCACCGTGTTCACGTCCACGTACGTTCAAAGCTCCACGGGAATCTCACGGTAGTGCGTACCGTGGCAGGTCTATCGTGAAAACACACCCCGAGCCAGGAATATCGCGGACTCTCAGAACACCATAGCTTGCCTCGACGTTGCGCCGACAAATTGCCAGGCCCAATCCGAGGCCAGATTTGTCTGGACCGGTCTGTACGAACGGCAGAAAGATTTTTTCGGCGACGCCCGCCGGAAGACCACCGCAGTGATCTTCGACGTCGATGCGAATCCGATCCGCGGCGGCGTAGGCGCTCAAAGAGACTTCGGTGCCGGGAGCCGTAAACTTGAACGCGTTGTGAAGCAGGTTGCCGATTGCTGACAACAACATGTCCCGATCTACATCGAGACCAAGGCTTTTATCGACACCGAAGACCGTAAAACCGCGCTTCCGCAAGTGGGCTTCGAGTGCCGCGGAAACTGCCGCTTCGGTGACGACGTCTGACAGGGAAATCAAGCAGCGCTGCGTCGGCAGTCGCGCACCAGTCCGCACGTCAGACAGCAAGCCGTCGATGAGTTTGCTCAAGCCGATCAAAGCACGATCCAGCACCGCGCCCGTCGCGCCGTCCAGTCCTACCTTACCCCCTTTTATAGCAGTGACGGCCAACGTGGCGCGATGCACGAGATCGCGCAACTCATGGGCCAGAGTTCCCAGGCGTTCATTCAGCGCCCCGGTGGCTTCGGCCTTTGCTTCAGAATCTTTCTGGTACGCGTATTCCGTAACGGCGTCGGCAATGCCGTTGTCGAGACAGCGATTGAGGGTCCGAAACTCATCTATCCCGATCAGGGCACCACGTTCGAAAGCCAGATCCGTTATCGCCTGACACAGGTCGCCATAATCGTGGACAACCTGGTCAACAGTAAATCCCCGTTTCAACAGCTCGCGCCCGTGCAACGCGGCGGTTGAGCCGATCTCGGACATTGTCAGCTCGACCCCGCCCGCGTGCCCTGAAACCCTGCGGCTTCGCATAGGCTCGGAGCTGCATTCGACCTGCAGAGTCTTGATGAGCTGCTCGAGGAACAGAGGGATGCCGTAGGCTGACTCGGAGTCAGTCTCCTTGATGGAGTCTCTTTGAGCAACCTTGAGCCTGCATCGGTTAATCAAGTCAGCCCGGTTAGCGGAGAGGAATTCGTGTAGCATACGAGAAAGATACGCTGTTTACCGCCGTTGCTCTGTACAGCAGCAGACGTATGAAATCGAGTTGCGACCCGACGACTATTTCAGATGAGGGCCGCCATCGCCCAACAGTCCCAAGAGACCGACAATGATCACATAGGTCGCCTCGTAGGGTGCCGATGCGGTCAGGGCATCCTCGCGGCACAGGATGTTAGACACCAGGCGAAACAGGATCTGTACGTCCGCGTACATTGGTGCACGTCATCTTTCCCAAAAACAGGGCTTCCACAGGCGCGGCCTGATTGACCGCGCCCAGTGAGGGAGGCCAATACCCGGCGCAGATGCGCCGCGCCCACGACAAACGACAATCGCCCGCTGATTCGTGTGACAACGGTACGCTACCGAACCGATAATTTTCACTCACATGCAGATGCTGACGGGTGGTGTGGCATTGAGATCAAAATGGAACGTCCTGCTCCTCCTGCGCGTCTGAGCGGCGAATTCGACGCCTTTCTGTTTTCGTCGATCGGTGAAGACCGCAATGGCATTCCGCTCAGCGTCGTGTCATTGCTGGCTCGACGCGACCTGGACCCCTGGCTGGAAGCTGCCACACTGGCAAACCTACCGGTGGAAGCTGCGACTCGGAAATTGACCCGGTTGATCCGGACAATCTCTTATCAACCATTGACGCTGCCGGATCCGGAGGCAATCGCAATTCGCCTGGTCTCTCTATTGCCGCGGCGACCTCAGGCAGACCTCCGTCAGCCCACGAAGCCGCAGGACACCATCACTGCCGCGCTGACCAGCCCAAAGACTGTCGCGACAATAATCCTGCTCGCGGTCTACCTGGTTCTGATGATAGGCAGTCAGTTGACCCTGTCGCGCCACACGCCGTCGACCGCGGAGAAAGCTGCGAGTACGCCAATCGTCCCCAACCATCCCCTCACAGGCGTTCCGCCGCCATCTGGCAAGTGACGCGGCCTCCTACAACAACAGCTCGAGGAACACTCATCCGTTGGCCAAGGAAACATACACGAGGATCCTCAATTTGCCGGCAGCCCCGCGACTCAACGTTGGTCGTGCGGACGATCTCGATCAACTCGTGCTTGGCGACAGATCCACGCTCCCACGCCGACCAGCGCGAGGACGGCAATAACAACAGGTGCGCGCGGGCGGCCACCCGGTATCATCCGGTAGCGCACATTGTCCACTGCTCGAGACCAGAATACTGAATTCCTCCGCCTGTGCGCTGGCGTACAGACTTTGCCGATTCCGGTGCGACAATGTGAGAGCACATGTTGGTTGGGTCCGCGGTGATCGGGACCGCGTGTCAGCGAGCAATCACAGGATGGATGGCCAGCGCAATGGGTTCTGTTTTACCGTGCGGCGATGAGCACCCCCGCGCAATATCAGCACAGACTTTCTCTGCCACGGGACCATCCGCTGCGTGCCGAACTGGCAGAGGAAGTGCATGCGCGGCCGCCGGACGCGTTCGGATCACCTTTTCGGGCCTCCTATCTCACTCTGCTCAGTGATTCGGCGGACCGCAGTACAGAATGGGAACAGTTCTGTGAGCTCCTGCGCCGGTTTGGCATCACGCCACCGGAACGAGCCTCCAATCACTTTAGTACTCGCATCGATCGAGTGCATCTGCGTTGGGAGCGCCACACCGAGTTCTCCCGCTATACGATCGTCGCTCCGAATGAGGGTGACGAGCTTTTCAGTGTGCCAGCGATTGCGGCGCTGCCGGCCGAATGGCTCGCGACTCTGTCCGGAAAAATCATTGTCGCAGCACACGCTGAGTTCGTGCGCAGCCTCGGCACCGCGGACTCAGTTTCCAGCGGCACTCAGATCGACTATGAAGCCGTCTCGGCCCGCTTCTTCTATGGAAATAACCTGGTCGGAGCGACCATCGCCGAGGGGGCGGGAATAGCCCTCACGGATTTCCGTATCGCCGCCGACGGCTTCAGCCGATTCCTGGTTGTTGATCGCAATCTCACGGCGCGGCAGGCGGGCCGCACACTGCAGCGCCTGCTCGAGATCGAAACCTATCGCATGCTGGCACTCTTGGCGCTCCCGGGCGCGCGTAAGCTGTTGCCCTTTCTCGCCCATAGCGAGCAGCAGCTTTCAGCCATCACTACGGCACTCATGCACGCGCGTGAGGAAGACGAGGCGAACCTCTTCGCACAGGTAACGAGCCTCGAGGCGGAAACCGAAAGCCGGAGCGCCGGTAATCACTACCGCTTCAGTGCAGCCGCCGTGTACTACGATCTTGTACGACAGCGCATTCGCGAATTGCGCGAACACCGAATCGCAGGATTGCAGACCTTCCACGAGTTTACTGCACGGCGGCTCGCCCCTGCGATGAACACCTGTCGCGCCACTGCCGGCCGCCTCGAGTCGCTGTCGCAGCGTGTCGCGCGCGCCAACGAGTTGCTCTCGACGCGCATTGACCTCTCTCATGAACGTCAGAACCGTGCCCTTCTCGAAACGATGAATAGCCGCGCCGAGGCGCAACTGCGCCTGCAACTGACCGTCGAAGGCCTATCAGTGGCCGCGGTTACCTATTACATCGTTGGCCTCGTCGGCTATGCGGCGAAGGGACTGAAGAGCGCCGGGTGGGCACTCAATCCGGATGTCGTGGTAGGGATCAGCATCCCGATCGTCGCGTTATTGGTCGCGTTCGGCATACGGCGTATTCATCGCAGTGTCGCAGCCAAGCCGTACGCCTGACTGAGCCCGTAGGTCGGCCCTCGGCTCAGCTCTCGGAACCGGCCGGCACCCTGGCAGGAGCCGGCTTACCGTGCGGCGCATGACTCCTGGGAAAAGCAGCGCCCCACGCGGAAGCGGGATGCCGCGGATGAGGTCCGCGAACCCCGTCAACACCCGCGGGGTTCGCGGATTTCCCGACAATCGACCTCGCTTCGGTCCAGTGATATCAACTAGTGCGTCGGCCGTGTAGCGGTTCCTGTGCTCGTGCCAGTGGCACCCGTCGTGCCCTCCGCGGCTTCCTTGACTCGCAGATTGTTTTGAACATGCCGCACGCCCGGGACCTCGTCGACCACATCTTCGGCGCGTCGCCTGGAGTATCGACTCTCCACGCTTCCAGTCAAAGTCACTTCACCCTTGCTGACATTCACTTCTACGTCCGACGCGTCCACACTCCAATCGTATGTCAGACGCTCGCAGACATCTTCACGGATCCGCTCATCCGAGCGTGTAAAGCCTCGAGGGCCACGCCCGTAATGGCTTCGCTGCCGCATCTCATCCATGCGGCGACGACGTTCAGCAGCATCGTCTCCCATCCACGAGCGCATTTCGTCCCGTGTGCGATCCCACCAGCCGCGCTCCTGGTCCCAATCGCCGCCATAGGCGCCACCGTACGAGCCTTCGTACCCGCGATAGCTCTGAGTCCCCCAGTCGCGACCGATGTTACCGCCCATGCCCTGGCGGCCGCCGTAACCGACACCGGAGCGATCCCGCTCGTAGTCGTAACCACCGCGGTATCCTTGACCGTGACGTTGTCTGTACTCATCCTGTCCGAACTGACGGCCATAGTCCTCGTCAGGGCCCCGCCTCTCATAATCGGGGTAGCTTCCTTGAGCATAACCACCGCTCTCATAACTCTCAGAGCGGTAAGGCTCGCGGCTGGCTCCCCCTCGTCCCCACCCGCCCGAGCTGGAGCCCGAGCGACCAGACCGACTCTCATCCCAACCCCGTTCGTCATCTCGCCATCGATAGTTGGCCATGGTGTGGCTCCTCAGTATGCAGGCACCGCCTGCTCATCGCAGCGGAGAAACGACCGCGGCAAAGCGGAGTTCCGCGCCTCGCGGTAAGCCGCAGAAATAGACGCGCGTATCAGGCGCGCGACACCAGATTGCCAGCGATCAAACATGCCCGTGCTACACACAGCGCGACCTGCAGCCTCAATGCTGATCGTGACGCAAGCGAGCGGGGATCAGCCCCGCCCGGAGCTTCGCGGTAGCCAAGGTCCGAACCTCAGGGATCGCCGGTCTCACCTGGATCGCTTCGGAGCGGCCAATTCGGTAAGTGTGTCGCGTATCTCGAACGTGCCGCGGCCGGACTGTTGGATTTCCTTCTGAGCCTGCACGATCGCCTTTTGCATGCGCACAAGGCCCGTCCCGACAAGGACCACGCCGTGCTCCGTGCTGCCACCCGGAGGATCTATCTGGCCGAGTGCGCTAGACCAAGGATATAAGCTGCCAAAGGCCCCTGCCCTCCCGTCAGCAATAATGGAATTGAAATGCGTGTAGGGAAATTGGTTCCACTCGTAGTGTTTAACTTCAATGGGCAGAGCCGGATTTTTCGTACGCGCCTCCCGGATCAGGCGTTGCGTGGGCTTGTCCATCAGATCTTTTTCCGGCTCTGACAGCCATAAGTTGACTTTTACTCCAGCCTTTGCCCTTTCGAGCAGGAGCTGCGTGAATTCGGGGTCGGCAAGTTCTTTGACGTAAAGATCGAGGGATTTCTCCGCGCCACGTGCCAAGGCCCAATAGCTACGCGCGGTATAAGCAGTGTCTATATCCGGGCGGTTTATCAGCACGCCTTTGTTCGCAAGGCGGGCCAGAAGCTTCTGTTGCTCCACCGAACTGGCGGAATCCAAGGCAAGCGATTCGTACTGGTAATAAAGTTTGGACAGGTCTCGATCAAGCACCACCATTGCCTCCATGCGTTTTCCAGCCTCATAGGCGAACGGCCCCGTGTAGATGATGGCCTGATCAGGCGTGACGATACTTTTCTGATGCACCACCATAGGATGTGTCAGATTATGGGCGAAGTGAACGCGTACACCGGCAGCACTCAAAATATCTTCCATACTGGGAATCAATTTCCCTGGGGTGAGAATTAAATCAACAGGACCTTTAGTTGCTGCATGCGTGCAGACCGCTGATACCAGCTCGTGGGCAACACGATTGTCAGGACCAGGATTATCGAAGAAACCCCACTGATTGATCACGAGCGGCGTTTTGGGCGGCAACTGTTTGACGAGCGCCGTGATTTTATCGATGAGCTGATCACCCGGCCCCACTTCGATGTTCTTTATCTGCTCGCTTGGAAGCGGGCTGATACCGTATCTCGATAATGTGTCCAACGGGCGGGGCGCAAGCGTCGTTGGTTGGGGCGGAGATGGCGGCGGCCTGAGACCGGTCATTTCCTCCAAAAATGCTTTCCTTTCAACCGGAAACAGAATTTTTCCCAACGTGTATGACGTCTGATAGGCGTACTCGCCGAAAACGTCGGCCGCCGAACTCACCTCTACTACGTTTTTTCCCCCCGCTTTGGCAGCAATGAGCTGGTAGCGATCACCCTGACGTAGAAAATATACTCCTTCGCGCTCCCTACCTTTCAACCTCACAGGAACGCTCTCGAGAACAGCCAATGGAACCCGAATACCATGCGAATTCGGCAGCTTCAGGCGAACCCGCTCATCGCCCTTACTCACAACCATTCGCCATTCGCGTGGCTGAGGTTTCGTGCCAGTCAAATCAGCACGAGTCCGCATATAACCGTCCGCATAGCAGAACCACAATTGCTCGGTCACAGGAGCTGCGCGAACCGATCCTCCTGATTCCATCAGACGCTCAAACAGGGCCTTATCTGCCGGTTCATTGAGATCGAGGTCGCGCTGGGCGAGAGTCTGCGAGCGTTCATCCATGCGTTTCCAAACAACTTTGCCGTTAGCCAGGTCGGCGC
>Ga0105239_10007504_pt1 | contig 12511 bp, 17 predicted proteins | sample KBSC44metaG_FD_92761 | JGI IMG/M metagenome (GOLD analysis project Ga0105239, IMG submission 92761) | Corn rhizosphere microbial communities from Kellogg Biological Station, Michigan, USA - KBS C4-4 metaG | ecosystem: Host-associated > Plants > Roots > Rhizosphere > Soil | place: Michigan, USA...
CAAAAAATAAAGCACACTGCATTTAATGAAGTCAAGTGGTAATGTCAAAGTCATGACGAATCAGGAGTACGGCCAGTTCTGCGGTCTGGCGCGCGCGGCCGAGATCGTGGGGCAGCGTTGGACGCTGCTGATCCTGCGCGACCTGAGTGTCGGGCCGCGGCGCTACTCCGATCTGGTCGGCGGCCTTCCGGGCATCCCGACCAACACGCTCGCCCTGCGCCTGAAGGAACTCGAGCAGGAGGGTCTGGTCGTCCGCACCGCGCCGTCCGGCGCCGAACGCTCGGTGGTCTACGCGCTGACCCCGCGTGGCGAAGAACTCGGGCCGGCGCTCGACGCGCTGTCGCGCTGGGGGGCCGGAGGCATGCGGACGCCGCGGGAGGGCGAGATCGTCACCACGGCATCCGTCGTCAGCTCGTTCCGGGTGGCGGCGGGTGACGGCGTCATTCCCCGGTCATGGAACACCTCATACACGGTGCGCGTGGGCGAGGTCGAAGTGCACGTGCTCATGCGCGACGGCGCGATCACCGTCGGCCCCGGGCCGGCCGAGGCGCCCGACCTCGTCATCACGGCCGCCCCCCAGATCCGCGACCTGATGGCCGGCGAACTGGATGCCGACACGGCCATCGCCACAGGCATCGTGCAACTCGAGGGCGACGCGTCGCTGTTCGCCCGCTTCGCCGACAGCATGCACGTGGCGTACAGCCCGAACGTGCCGGCGCAGGCCGACTGAGGGAGTCGACCTCGAGACCTCGCTCGGCTACCTGCTGAAGCAGGCCGCGAGCGCGCTGCGGTCATCCATGGAGGCCGTGCTCCGACCGCTCGGCATGACGGTGACGCACTACGCCGTGCTGGAGCTTGCTGGCCCAGCGCCCGGGCCTCTCGAACTCCGAGCTGGCGAAGGGCGCCTTCGTCTCGAGGCAGTCGATGAACGTGCTGCTGCACTCCCTGGAACGCGCCGGCGTCGTCACCCGTCCCGCCGAGGCCCCGGTGGGCAAGACGCTCCCGACGCGGCTCACCCCGCGCGGCCGGCGGCAGCTGGCGAAGGCGACGGTGGCAGTGAAGGCGGTGGAGGACAGGATGCTGGAGGGACTGGATACCGCGGCGCAGCAGGAGGCGCGCCGCATCTTGACCAGCTTCGTGGCGTCGCTCGGTTAGCCGCACTCCCCGCGGCCCAGATGCTACTGGCTGTGCCAACGTTGAGAGTGCCCGGCGCCTCTCCGCGCGCCGGGTGGCGCCCTTGGATTTGCTGAAGGGGTAGGTGACCGCTTTATGGAAGCGAGACATGTCGAGGCGGCAAAACGGGTTAGCCATAGGGTCAGATGCCTAGGTCGGCCAAAGAGGGCGCCTTCTGCAACACGCGCGAAAACAATACGAATCGCCCGCCGTGCGTCTGTCCTCCGCAGTACAGTGAGGACCCCCAACCAGAGCAAGGAGGAGGCGTGGGCGATTTGGGACTTTGAGTGACGACTTCAGCGGCGCGTCGTTAGGAGGTGAATCGGCAGGCGCGCAGCCTCACTTAGAGGAAATGGCTATTCCAAACGTCGGCCACGCGCTCGCGATCCTTTTCTGACAGCTCGAGCAGCGGTCCCCGCTTGGTTGCTGACGACAGTTCCTCTTTCAAGATCGCGCGGACTACTGCGAGCTTTTCACCCTCGATGAGTTGAATGGCAGGTCCGAGTACTGCCCCGTGAACAAAGTTCGGGGCGTTTCCGTCATTGACCAACCAGAAGTAGCGATCAGCACCCTTCTCGTCGTAGCGGACTATGTGATCCAATTTGTCGAGCGCCGTGCGGTCGTAGCCATCCCTCAGATCCTTCTCAATGAACTCGCTATCGCGGGAAGTCACTGTCGCAATCGCCGTTCCATTGCGCACGTCTGCCATTGCAACATTGTTGAAGACGTTTGCACTTGTGGCCGATACAACGAGCGAGGCCATTTTGAGCGCATCCGGCAGGCGTGGGAACACCTGATATCCCTGCGCAGCCGCCTCAGCTCTCGGGACCGACTTCTTGTCATTGATGACGGTCGTGATGCCACGACCCCGAAGTGCGGATGCGACTGCGCGGCCGATCTTGCCGAACCCAACTACGCAGGCCACTCGCGTCTGAAGGATCTGACCTTGTTCCCGGAGTAGCGCTTCAACAGAAAAGACGATGCTCGCGCCCACAAGGTGATCCTCTGGCAGTTTTAGCGGGCTCCTCGCTACAGTCACGACCGGTACGGGTGGGGTCTCGTCGCGAAAGGTTTCCTCGTAGGCAAGGGCGCCGTTCTCTGTGCCTTCCATTACACCGAGAACGCGACCGCTCCACTCCTGAATGAAGTCACGGAGTGACGGGGCAAAGTACCCACCGATGTCAACGAAGATGACGTTGAGGCCCTCGTGGCCTCCTTCAGTGAGCTCCTTGACGAGATTTGCCGCCTTCCCTGCCCACGCGCGATCCAGCGAGTGCTCCCGAATGCCGAGTTCGGCAACTTTCTGCTTCACGTCCACTTGCGCGGACTTCGGCTTTGGCAGAAGCAGCGCAATCGGGACGACGCGATTGAGCGCCGGAAGGAAGTTCAGCGTGTTTGGAACCATGTGAGCGACGCAGACGGCCACGGTATCCGTGGCCGTCTGCGTTGCCCCCAGTCGAGCGATGAGGTCGTTGAAGTACGCGTTGATCTTGTTTCCTTCATGCAGAAGGACATTGACCATCGGTAGCTCCCTTCCAACGATCTGCGACTACTGCTGCTTGACTACTCTGACTCCATCTGAATATTCCTTCCATTTTGAGTTACTTCGCTGTCCACACGATCGCGTAGTGCTCACCTGGGACGGGTTTGGAAATCACCTTCTCGAAGCGGACGAGTTCCAACAGGTCGTCCTGTTCAGGAAGGCCTTCGAGTACCTCGCGAGCGCTTGAGTGGTCGGACGACCCCTTTCGTACTTCGAACTCCGCAGTGACGCTGAGGTTCTTCGGCACGGAAACGGCAATCGAGATCTTCTTGCAGCCTGTGTAAGCGAGATGCCCCATGTAGGGCTTAAACGTCTGACCAGTGTCAACGAAACTGTGTTCGATAACTACCGTTTCACTATCGCCCTTTGCAAGTGTTCGTCCGAGATCGACGACCAACAACCTGCCATTGTCCTTCTCAGAAACTACAGGCCCCTGGAGCTTGTGATTGCGGTGTCCCATCTGGTCGATACCGCTGGACACCACGGGTGGGGTCTCGTCGCCGCTCCCGGTCCACGAGTAGCGGCGCTGGAAAAATCGCGACTGGCGATCTGCCACCAGCACGTAGGTATGCCGAGACTTAATGGTCATGAACGAGGGGTCGACCACGGTCAGGTGATGAGACACCTCTCGTCGCGTGAAGCCGTCGTCCATGTGAGAACGCAGCAAGGTCACGACACGCTCCGGCTTGATCAGTGGTAGATCGGTGACCGAATCGTATTGGAACGAACGCCTCATCCGAGACACCAACCCTCATCTTCTGAATGAGAGTTGATCAGCGGAGACCTACTCAAGGCCTCTTGCTCATTTTGCGCCAGTCGTCGAGGTTCGAACACATGTTCGAATCTCTCATCGACCACCGACATCCACAGTGTCAGTCTGGCCGCCGCGTCGCCTGGCTACACATCAGCGTCGTTCGTGAAAGGTCGCCTGCGTCGAATGAACGCAAAGGACTACACCCTGAGATTCACCGTCGCTGGCGTGAACTACATCTGGGAAGGATCGACGACAACGATCGAGCTTGACCACTCGCGATGAAGGCCCGGCCGCTCGGGCTCCCTTGGCATGATGGTGACGCACTACGCCGTCCTGAAGCTCCTGGCTCAGCGCCCGGGCCCTTCGAACTCCGAGCCGGCGAGGGCGCCTTCGTCTCGACGCAGTCGAGGAACGTGCTGCTGCAGTCCCTCGAACGCGACGGCGTCGTCACCCGCCCCGCCGAGGCCGCGGTGGGCAAGCGGTTGCGACCCAGTGCATAGACAACAGGGTCGCCCGAACCCACTCACTCCCTGAGATAGCTCGTCTGTACTAATCAAGGTGACACTTGCCTCGATGTCTTTGGCGGCTGACAAGGTTGTTGCACCCGAAGTTGCAGGTTCCTTGTCCACCGATGCTCCGTGCCGGAGAGCCGATGCCGTACCCGCTGCGCCCTAGTCAGCCTCCCTGCCCGGAGGCGCGTTGACATGTCCGCGTTCGAGGAGATGCGTCGCGACGGTCGAGTCGGAGAGCAGACCGTCGAGCTGTTCGTCTGGTCCGTCTCGGCGGCGGTGCGGCGCCACCGGTATCCGCCGCCGACTGGAAGCGCGGCCTGGACCCACGCCGTCTGCCTGGAGTGGGTGATCGACCTCTTCGACAAGAAGGGGCACGATGTCGCCGTGCGCCTCTTCGTCCACGCGGTGGATCAGATCTCGTTCGCGAAGTTGGTTCGCCGGACTGTCGAGAACGAACTCAAGGATCAGGCGAAGGCGACTACTGCCGGGAAGCTGCGAGGACGGATGCGCACGCTGCTCGGTAAGGAAGCGGGGTTCGTCGATGCGACTTCGTTGTTCGGGGGTGATCCGGCGTGGACGCTGGAGGGCTTCGGCGATGCCATCTACCTGGGTGACTGGGCAGACCTTCTATATGCGCCCGCTTTGAAGCTCATCGAGCCGATCCGCGAGCTCAATACTGCAGGGCCGACATCGAAGGAGAACGCCGACAAGCTAGTCACCGCTGCCCGGGTCATTCTGACCGAGGCCGGGGGCGCCGTCCGCGACCAAGTTCTCGCCACCGCTCTCGTGAAGCTGTTCGAGCTAGAGGTGGCGGAAATGTTCCTCGGTACTGACGGCAACACGATGGCCGCAATCGAGGGTTCAGCAAGGTCCCCCGAACAGCAGGTCGAAGCGATCGAAGCCGGCGATCGCATGATCATGGAACTGTCGACTGATGAGCTTCGCGGCCTGCTGGTTCTAGAGGAATCAGATGCAGTGGCCGCGGTCCTGATGCCCCACATCCCGAACATCCAGGACTTCCTCGAGGCGCTGCGCGTGAAACTGCAGAACCTGATCGGTACCGACGGAGTACCTCTCGGAACCCTCACCCACGTCCTCAACTACGCGCGCCACCTTCCAGACGTGCACTAGTTAGCTCGTCTGTATTTGTACGACACCCGCCCGAACGAAATGAGAACGCGATGAACCTTCACCCCTTCGACAGTCGGCTAGACGCTGCGCTTCGCAACGTCAATGATTCGTTGACGGGATTTCCGACGACAACTGTTTCGTCTGCACGCCCCGGACAGGTGTGGCGTGCGCGCTGGGATGACGCTCTTGCCCTTGTGTTCATCGACGCCATCCTCGATGGTGCCCGCAACCTTGTCCGGGTTGCCCCTGTCAGTATCGGTACAGATGTCGCCGACGACACCGCGGTCATCCTTCCTATCGAGTCCAGCCCACTTTCGGTCGCAATGAGCGTCTGGCCGGACCTCGTCACTGACATCGCCGAGATCGTGCTCGAACGCTGGATCACCGGAGTCGAGACGTTTGCATCGTTGGCCGAAGTCACGGCCGCGGCAAATGATGGACAGCTTCGCCGGGGGTTGCCTGTTCTCAACGAGCTGAGCCCGCGTCACCAGGAGCGTCTTCTTCTCGAACTCGCGATGGAAGTTCTCTCACTGGCGGCAGATCTGCCCAGTGGCAATGGCCGGCTTGAGGCGATCTTGGCCGGTGTGTCCACGGCAACCGTCGCGGGCGTGCTGAATGTCGATTCCCGCGTGGCATTGCAAATCCTGCGTGGACTTGTGTTCATTGACAGGCAGCAAGCACACCTTTTGGCGAATGTTGTGGATCGAGATCCGCGGGAATTGCTGGACGCCAATCCTGCGGCTCCGGACGAGCTCCTCGCCACGATGACTGCCCTTCGGCGCGGTGCAGCTATTCGAGCTCTTGCGGCTAAGCAACAGGTGAGCGAGTCGCAAGCTTTCTCTACGGCGCTGAGAGGCGTATTTGCTCTCGCCGCGCGCAAAGAAGGCACGACGACGGACTGGGTTGGTAGGGCTGACAGTTACTTTGAGGTTTCTCTGGCGTCATGAACATTAAGAACGAGGCTCGGATACGTGCACGGGCTCTGGTTACAGCCCGCGCGGATGCGATGCTACAAATCGTTCGTCAGCGCGATGCCGGATTGCTTGAACGTCTGAGGATAGACGCCTTCTCGGAGATGCAGCGCTGGAGCACAATCAGGATCAAGAAGATCGACCAAGCGCCATCGTCGAACTGCAGCATCGCGGGCATCTATCTACCAGATGCTGTTCCGCCAGAGATCGGGGTGCTGGCGTCTCTCTCGCGGGCGCGAACCAACTTCTCAGCGCTGCACGAGTTCGGTCACCACTTGCAGGGTTTCCCTGAGCTGGTCGACGAATTGGGTGAGCAGCCGGATCGAGGTCGAGCGCTCGAGGAGATGGCATCCGATGCCTTTGCAGCCAAAGTTCTCATTCCCGACGATCTGCTCCGCCGGCACCTCGGCACAGGCACCCCAACGGCGCCGCAAGTCGCCGCCCTGCATGCCGCGGGCACAGCATCTCGAGCAGCGGTTTGTGTCGCAGCCGCACGCCAGCTTGAGAGTCCGGGGCATGTGCTGTTGATCGACGACTACGGCATCGTCGATTTCTCAGCGTCGTACATCGAGTTCCCGCTGCGTCGTGGACTCGCCGAGGGTGACGCGGAAGTCCTAAAGAAGTTCGCTAACTCGAGCGCCCGGGCGGTTGACGCCGAATCCCGATTCACCTATCGCGGGGGCGCACAAGGGCCAGTCCTTTTCGCGCAGGCGACCGACATGAAGGGCTACACGGTCGTCGTCGCAGTCGCCGACAAGGCTCCCTGGAGAGCGATCTCCCTGTCATCCCGCGACCAGCAGGTGCGATTGCGCTGGCACACCTGTGAGAGATGCGAGTACGAGTTCCAGATTACTTTGCGTTGCGAGCAGTGCAACCAGCCAAAATGCCCTGAATGCGACTGGTGCGACTGCAAGATACAGAAAGAGCGGGATTGCCATGAGTGCTTCCTGAGAAAGCCTGCGACCCAATTCGAAGAGGGCAGCGACATCTGCCGCGACTGCGCCGGTTAGGTCGTCTGTTGTATATGAGCGCGCAGCTCAGCTAGAGGTCCCGTCCCGGCGACCTCAGCACAACGTGAATCGAGTACAGCATGACGAAGAACTCCAAACAGACGGGAGCCAAGGCAGCCAGGGCCGCGAGCAAGACCCTGTCGAGCAAGACATCCCCCAAGGCGGCTAAGACTGCGGCAGCGAGCGCCCTGTCCCAGACCCCGTCGCGTCGCACTAAGTAGAACTCACAAGGGGCCGGGCAGGGTTCTCCCGCCCGGCCCGCAGATTCGTGGATCGGAGACGCCATGGAAATCGACAATCACGTACCGTCGCTCGTGCACCTTCGAGAGTTTGTCCGGGCTCGTGCGAGCAGCCGACCAACTCACGTTGACCTCGACCGACGCCAAGTCACCGCGCCCGCCGAGAACCGCATCTTTGCGTTCGCGTACGAGCGCTTCCTGACCGGCGTGATCTCCTTCGTAAACGAGGGCGATAGAGAAGCTCTTCAGCGGGTGGCGTCCGAGGCCAACGACCGGATGCGTCCCAGCTATGAGGACTGTGCGAAGGGAATGGCGAGGATCTTGCTCGCGCTCATGCCTGTCGGTGTCCGTCGTCGACAGAGAAACGTCGTCGTCCTGGACCGAGACGGATACGAGCTCGTCAGCCTGCGCGTGCACCTAATGTTCGAGCTTCCGTCGGGCACGATCGGTGCGTTTATGCACTTTCCGGAGCATCGGCTCACCGACGCCGAGCTGATGATGATGGATACCGCTGTAGCGCTCGCCACGCGTCAAATCGACTCCTCCGCCGAGCCGGCGATCATCATGGTGCGCGCTGGAACCGTACGTCTCATCGACTCGAGTCTTGCTCTAGCTCCCGGCCGGCTGGCAGTGTTGCGGAGCGAGTCGGCCGCGTACCGGACAGCGTGGGCCGAGGCGGCGTAGCGGGAAAGAGATGATCTGTTTCTGTGAACCGACCAACGGCGGAATAGATGCAGGGTGAAGACTCAAATCGCAAGTTCGTGGAACGGTTGGTCGGGCGACACGGTCGTCGAACTTGATGACGGCACATTCTGGCAGCAGGACGAGTACCTGTATGAGTATCTATACGCCTACAGGCCTGCGGCTGAGATCACGAACGGCGCCATGAAGGTCGAGGGCATGAGCCGCGCCGTAAGGGTCAGGCGCATTTCCGCTTCTCGCGCCACAGTCAACGGTGAGTGGCGAGGTTGGTATGGCAAGACGGTGGTCGAACTAACCGACGGGACTCGCTGGCAGCCGGCGGAATATCACTACGAATACCACTATGCCTACCGACCCGACGTCTTGCTATTCGACGACAAAATGCTTGTGGACGACATGGACGAAGCTGTTCGCGTTCGACGACTGCGCTAAGTCCTCAATGCTCCGCTTCATTGGCTACTGAGGCAGCCCCGGGTCGGAGTACTGAGCCAAGCCAAAGAGGTCGCTGTACAGGGACGCCGCGGAATAGCCGTAGTTGATTTGAAGGCGATCCCGAATGGGTCGGCGTGCTTCCGCCGCGATGCGAAACGTGAAAGCCGGTGTTGATCCTGCAGTTTGCTTCGCCCTAGCCGGGTCGTTTAGGCGGAATGGAATCGAACCGGCGTCTCGGACCTCGCCAATCTTCCATCGCGAGTTGAAATCACCGGGGGCTTTGTGGAACTTGTTGGCACCTGGATAGCTAAACGGAACCCCGTCAAGGATGAAGCCACCGTTTTGCGCAGAAATGCGTTGGTTGTATGCGGGAGGACGCCACACGCGCCGCGCCGCGCCGGTACCCCAGTCGTTTTCGAGGCGGTCTTGTCGCTCGCCCCAGTCGTGCCATCGAAGCGACCGACCGCCCCATTCGTCGAGCCCGATGTAGTCCCCGACATAGAAGCAGTAGACGCGGGAGTCGACGTCCGGGGTGGCCTGGCCGTCGTCATTAAACAGTTCCTCCACTGCAAACCAACTTGCAATCAATGGATTTTCAGTGACGTCGAGAAGGCGGGTGGCCCCACCATAGTGCTGCACATGCGCCAGGATCTCGAGTGAGCTCATCTCGTCGAAACGCCACTCGCTCCTTGCTCGTTTCAGCAAATGGACTTCCGCCGCGACCATGTCGCTTTCCTGAACCTTCGCCTTGGTTTTCTTGAGACGTCGGTATAGCGAACTGTAGAGTCCCCATCGTGCGTCGCTGACTCCTCGCCACACGAGGGGCACGTCCCCGTGGACGGTCAGAATCGTGCTGATCCGCTCGTGAAGTTCGTCCCATGTTGTGACGATGGCACCGGACCATGGGTCGAAGACTTCGGTGGGGTCCGACGCGGATTCCTTCAGAATGGGCAGCACGCATAGATGCTACTGATCTACTCGCTTCAGTCGTGGGGCACTTCTCTTCGCGTCCCTCGACCGCGAGCATGGACTCAAACCGAAAATGGCTGAACGTCAAGAACCGGCACTGCGGGGGACGCTCGGCGCCGCCGACCAGATCGAACGGTGCGTGAGAGCCCTCCACGGCCAACCGCTTTCGTGTTTGCTCATTCGTGACTCGGCGGGTATCGACGTGGAGTATCAGGCCGTGAGTGGTGAACAGATCCTGCGCGCTCGTACGGGCGGGGATGTTCACGGCGGCCTTCCGCTGTGCCAGACCGGATCCGCGACGCCTCCCTCCAGCTACCATCGCCACATGCGCAGCACACCGGCGGGCACCCCGGACGGCAAGCCGCGAGAGCGCATCCTGATCCTCTCCGCCGGCGTGGGGGCGGGCCACAACTCGGCCGCGGCCGCGGTCGAGCAGGCCTGTCTGGCGCGCGACGACGTCGAAGACGTGGTCGTCGTCGACGTGCTGCAGCAGAGCAGCACGTTGTATCGGGACCTGCTGGGCAAGGGCTACTTCGTGCTGGTCGAGAATGCGCCCTGGCTGGTCGACTGGGGGTACGACGTCAGTGACCTGCCGTTCAAGAGGCGGGGGCCGATCGATCCGTGGACGCGGGCCAACGCGATTCCGGTGGTCAGCGAGATCAAGCGGTTCAAGCCGACCGCGGCCGCGCGCGCGGTGTGCGGTCGAGGCTAACCTGACGCCATGACCGACTCGATCATCACGCCGACCGACCTCGCACGTCAGTTAGGTTTGGACCCTCGGCGGATACGGAAGTACTTGCGTGCGCAGCATGGTGTCGGCCACTTGCATTTCGCGCGATGGGAACTGACAGAGGAGCAGGCGGCAGACGTCCGAGCGCACTTCAGCAATGCCTAGGCTCGGCCGCACTCTGGTCTGTGATGAATGTCAGCAGCCAATTGAAGCGTCGGGGCCGGGTATCGTCGGCGACGATTCCCGCAGGTACGAGCCATTCCTGGAGGATCTTCGGTCAGACCCCGCGTACCTGGCCCACACGGAGTGCTTCGCCTCGAACTACGGGTTCGACGAATTTCAGGCGCTGGTGACAGTGCATGACAGCCGGATGCGGGGCTTTCGACGCAGGTGAAACCTGAACTTCACCAAGCGGCCGACTTGTAGTCCTTCAAGAACACCCCGAATACGTCTTCTCCTGACTCGCCACGCACGATCGGGTCGTACACGAGCGCGGCCCCATCCACGAGGTCGAGCGGCGCAGGAAACCCCTAGCCCAGGCGCCCCACCAGCCCTCGGAGGAACTCCTCGCAGCGCGCGATCGCCTCGGCTGGATCGTGGCGTTCTGCGTCCTCATAGCGGAGTTCGGCCAGCGCATACTGTTCGTTCACGAACCGCGCGATGGGGGGCGGCACTGTGCCGCGGCCAATTTCGCGGGCCACCGCCTTGACCGCGATGAGGTCCTCGGTGGCGGCGACCACACCGGCGGGTGGATCGCACTCGGCGAGTGCGGTGGGCAGATCCATTGGGGGGACCGTCCGATCCGGGTTCTGCTCCAGCCATCGCAGGATCGCTGCCGGCCGCAGCGCATAGAAGACCTTCTTTAGCGACGCCGTCTGAGCGTCCGCCCACTGACGACGTCCGACATGCAGGTAGTGACGACCGAGCAGGGCGCGATCCGTGACCTGCTCTGCCAGGGTGAGGAGGTCATCTCGAAACTGGGGGTCGCCTCGATAGACGATCGGTGACCGCAGCCATTCGGTGACGGTGCCGTTGCCTTTCACCAGCAGTCGCAGGGCCTTCGCGACGTCCCAGCCGTTGACGTCGAAGATCTTGTCGAGCGGCGTCTCGATCACGTCGCGGCGAGGCCAGGGGGAGAGGTAGTCGCCGGCGGGACGCAGGTAGAGAAACCGCGCGTCGTAGTCGCTGTCAGGGGAGGGGAATCCCCAAGCGCGGCTCCCACTTTCGATGGCCCAGGCAATGCGCACGCCGTCGTCGACCTCGAGACGTGACAGTCGGTCGTCGATCGAGGCAACGATCGCGACATCCATCGAGTCGGGGATCGCACGCATGGGCTCGAATGTACCGGGGCCGTCAGGCGAGCCGATGCGCTTCCGGCGATCGGCGTCCCGCTGACTCACCAGGCGTCGTCCGTCTCACGGCGGGGCCAGCGCGCCCATGCTGTTGTTCCCGATATCACACCGACGGCGAGAAGGAAGATGCCGGCATCGGTCAAGCCGGCGAATTGTCGGCCGCGAATGAGCTCGATCAGGCCGAGAACGATCGCGGCCAATCCGAAGATGCCTACGAGGCCGGCGCTGATGGCAAGAGTGACCAACCGCACTCGGTGGAAGCGGCCGTGGCTCGGAGTCGCCAACGGTCGCAGAGGGAATGGCTCCCGCCTCAGCTTGATCAGGAGGTAGCCGAACAGCCCTGCCATGGCACCGACGATCCCGCCGGCCACCAGTCCGGCGACGCCGACCGCGTCGCCATCGACCAGCCCAGCTGCCCCCGTCACGATGAGCGAGATGGCGATGGCTCCATACCCGAAGACTCGCGCCCGAAGCACCCACTCAGCACGCCGCCGCATACGCGGAGCATATCGATGGGGGACGCCGAGCAGGCCACGTCGAACATGCGGGCGTGACGCGGGCGCTCGCCGACCCATCCGCACCACCACCCGCACCCCCGCTACCATCACCACATGCGCACCACGCCGGCACACACCCCGGACGCCCACCCGCGCGAGCGCATCCTGATCCTCTCCGCAGGCGTCGGCGCCGGCCACAACACGGCCGCCGCCGCCGTGAAGCAGGCGGCCCTCGCGCGCCCCGACGTCGAAGACGTGCTCGTCGTCGACGTGCTCGAGCAGAGCAGCACCCTGTACCGCGATCTGCTCGGCAAGGGGTACTTCGTGCTCGTCGACAATGCGCCGTGGCTGGTCGACTGGGGGTACGACGTCAGCGATCTGCCGTTCCGACGGCGGGGGCCGATCGATCCGTGGACGCGGGCCAACTCGATTCCGGCGATCAGTGAGATCAAGCGGTTCAAGCCGACCGCCATCGTGTGCACGCACTTCTTGCCTG
>Ga0105239_10007505_pt1 | contig 12508 bp, 11 predicted proteins | sample KBSC44metaG_FD_92761 | JGI IMG/M metagenome (GOLD analysis project Ga0105239, IMG submission 92761) | Corn rhizosphere microbial communities from Kellogg Biological Station, Michigan, USA - KBS C4-4 metaG | ecosystem: Host-associated > Plants > Roots > Rhizosphere > Soil | place: Michigan, USA...
ATAATTATTGCGATGCCGCTGAACGCCAGCGCGTCGAATGCGCTCGCCGGCAGGTTGCCCCGATTGACCGTGGGCTGCGCTATGGCGGAAGGAAGGTGCACCATCCAAAACCACAGAAATATCATCAGCCCCAGTAGCAGGGATACCGCGCGTATGCGTATGCCCAGCGCTATCGCGACACCGGCGGCGACCAGCGCAACCCCCGCAAAATATACCCAGAATAAATGGTCGGGACCGTCCCCTGCGCACGACCCTGCCACAACAAAAGCTCCGCCGCACAGGGCGATCTCCTTCAGTGGCGTTGCCCAGAGACCCAGATGGTAAATCTTATTGGGCTCCGATATCAGCTCGTAGCTAAGGTGAGTGGTAAGGAATAGTGTCATGAAAACAGCTCCCAGTACCAGGGCCGCCCTCTTCGCAAATTTTTTCGTGAAAAGGAGGGCAGCCGTGCCGATAAGGTAAAGACCGAAAAGCCATGCGAACACGCGGAGAAAGGGCAGGTGGTTTTGGTAGGGGGAAAAGAAGACATCCCGGAAAGTTCCGAAATACAGTTGCTGGATGCCGTAGACCATAAGAGCACAAGAGTAGAACGCCCTTCCAGTAGTTATCAGGTAATTCATTGGATAAATTTATTGTCTGTCCTGGAAGTCCGTGTGGCCTTTCGGCCAACTCCGGATATACTCGTCGTCGGTAGTTGGCCGTCAAATCCTGTCGTTGGTCTAAAATGCCCTGGTTTGAGGCGCTATTTTGTAAATTCGTTAATGCTGAAGCCCAACAGAGAGGCCGTCTTCAATCTGATTTTCTGGCTGCTCTACTTTTTCTACGAGTGGTTTGGTCTTGCCGCTCTTTCCGGGGATTATGGGAGCTATTTCATCAATGCGTGTATGGCCTTGCCGCTGTCGTTTGTGATCTCGTATCTCACTGTCAACATTTATATAAAGCGGTATTATAATAAGGGACTGAAGCTGGAGTTCTGGGTCTTTCAGATCCTTACGTCCCTTATTCTGCTGCTTATCCGGAGAAACATCAACTATTACTTCATTTATCCGCGGTATTTTCCCTTTGCCCGCAGAGTGCCTCTTTACTCGTTTGGCAAACTGATCGTCGAACTGGTAAACCTGTATCTCATAACCGGCGTATATGCGCTGTTCTATTTCGTCCGGTCCTGGTATGAGGAACGGCAGAGGGCGCAGAGCCTGCTGCAGGAAAAGACCTTCGCGGAACTGGAACTCCTGAAATCACAGGTCCAGCCGCATTTCATCTTCAATGCGCTGAATAATATCTATTCTACCGCGCTCAGGACCAGTCCCGAAACGGCCCGCCTGGTCTCGCATCTATCCAGTTTTCTCAACTACAACCTCTATGAGTCCCGACAGGGTGTCGTCACGCTGACGGCCGAGATCGCCTATATCAGGCACTATCTGGAGCTTCAGAAGAACCGGTATGGGGATAAGATGGACGCCTCGATAAATATTTACGACGAAATTAGCGACCTTTATATAGCTCCCCTGCTGTTGTTGCCGCTGGTCGAGAACAGCATAAAGCACGGCATAGCGAACTCCATCGACCCTGGCTGGATAAGAGTAGACGTTTCGAAACAACAAAACCATTTTTCGATCAAGATCGAGAATAGTATCGAGGAAGGAGAGGGGCTGGAAAAAGGCGGCAATGGAGGCATCGGGATGCTGAACGTCCAAAAAAGGCTTCAGCTGCTCTATCCCGACGCGCACGAGTTCAAGATTGTCCTGGAGCCTCATTCCTATCTGGTGGTATTAAAAATAAAGACCTCCAAATGATCAGAACGGTCGTAATCGATGACGAACAGCCCGCGAGGGAGCTGATACTGCTGCATCTTTCCAGCCTGCGGGATTTTGAGGTCGTAGCCACCTTCGACAACGCGCTGGACGCGTTCAGCTATCTGCAAAGGAATGTCGTCGACCTGATCTTTCTGGACATCCAGATGCCCCGGGTTTCCGGTCTCGAGCTGATCCGGGGGCTAAAGGTCTGTCCCAGGGTAATTCTTACAACGGCCTACCGGGAATATGCGGTCGAAGCTTTTGAGCTGGAAGTAATGGACTATCTGGTCAAGCCGATTACGCAGGAGCGCTTTATGAAGGCCATATCGAGGTTTACCTTTGCACAGGCGGAAAGACCCGCCGTCGAAAGCAGCTGGGACTCGGCATATATCTTTTTGAAGGCGGGAAAGGGGCTGACGAAGATCTATCTGAAAGACATCCTGTATATCGAGGGGCTTCGTGATTTTATCAGGGTCCATACGGCCGAGCGGGTCTTCGTCGCCTCTGAAAGGCTTAGCTATATGGAGGAGAAGCTGCCGGAAAAGCAGTTTGCCCGGGTCCACAAGTCTTTTATCGTGGCGCTGGGGAAGATCAATAGTCTTCAGGCCGAGCAGGTGATGGTCGGTGGGGTGGCGATACCCATCGGGAGGGTGTTCAAGAATGAATTTTTAAAGAAGGTGCTGCCGGCCGGCGGTGACAAAAAATAGATATTTTTGGGTATGAACGGCCAATATAGAAAAGACATTCATCCGGGACTGGAAGTTGCTGTAATTCTCAAGAAGGATCAGCGAAGCGGCAAACTGACCTATGGCATCGTAAAGGATATTCTGACCTCTGCGGCTTATCATTCGAGGGGTATAAAGGTCAGGCTGGAGGATGGGCAGGTCGGGAGGGTGGCGGAGACGGATGTGGTCGATCCGGATGAGGATTAAATTGGTTACGCGTTGGGGCATTAGTCCTTCTCAAGGATCCGCCGGAGGTAGTTGACCTGGCCGAGGTGATAGTCCGGATGCGCCAGCAGGCGTACTATTACATAACTATTGGAGGCCCCCGATGATATGGAGTGTGAGGTTACCGGCCGAATTTTTGACAGTCCCCAGTGTTTTCCAGAGATCTTCTTCCTTTTTGAAAAGGTTGACCTCTTCGATCAGTTTGAGGAGGTCTTTTTCGTAGAAGTTGGCGAGTAGTTGGTTTAGCATATGGTTAATTTCGTTCTGTTCAGGTTGTTTATTTTATCCGGATGGCTTATTCTATCCAGATCGTTTGCGTGAAGGCGCCGTTGGCCGCGATGTCCCAGGCCTCCAGGCGGACCCATTTTCTACCCTTTAGATCGATATGCCGTTTGAATATTTGACTACCGAAAGGCGTCGTGGTATCGAGGTTGATGTGTTCACGGTATACCTGGTGGCCGTCTCCGGAAACGATCTCGGCGAAATTCATGGGGAAGGTCCAATCGAGCTGAAAACTGACATCCGCGACGTTGTTTGGTTTGATCGTTTCTCCGGAGCGCCTGCCGTTGACGGTAAACGACGGGATCAGCACTTCACCCGTGGTCGAAAAGAAATCGCCGCGGCGCATCACGTCGAGGACAGGTTGCCAGCCGGCGTCGAAATCGGGGAGTTTATCCAGCCTGAGATAATTGACATTGAGGTGGGCGTACATCTCATTCACCGGCTCGATCGAGAAAATATCACACTCGGAGATGATATGTTTGTGGAGTCCCCAGTTATTCATATCGTCCATGAGTCTTAGTATGCGCTGTCCGAGGGTGGGAATGGACAGGTCTGCGGGCAGGGCCTTCCACGCGGCGCCGAGGAAGGTCTCCGAGAGGAAGAACGGTTCATTCTTATAAGCATCGGGGAAGCCGGTGGAGGCCTTGGTTCTGGCGTGTGCCGTCCATGCGAGGCCTTGTTCTTTTTTCAGCAGGTCGAGCATTTCTTCCGACGATCCTACGTGGTACAGTTTCCCGTAGGTTTTGTCCTGCTCTTCAAATGGGGTGGTTCCTGGGCGGGACATTACCCAATAGACAGGTTTTGGAAACAGCGCCAGCCAGTGTCCGCCGTAAAAGTTATTGGCCTCCTCGCCGGGCAGCAAAAGGAACTGGCTATTCGAAAGTCTCCTGCATTGTTTGAAGAGTGCGTCGAGTTCGGGGAGCCGAAGGCTATCGGGGCCTTTCGGGTGTCCGGGCCCGTGAAATTCGGCCAGGTGGACGATATCTACGCCGGTCGCCCTGAATACCTTTACAAAATTGGGTTCTTCGGGGATCGGCTTGCCGGCGAGCACTACTTTCGAGATGAACTCGTTGTGGAAATGGCTTTCCATCGTTTTATAGCCGGGCAGTGGGCGGTAGCTGTCACCGTGGGTGAATTTCTTTACTTCTTCTAATGTCCCCTGCGCGTCATCGGCGCCGATCAGGCAGAAGAAATTGAGCCGCTGGCGGGTATCCGGTGGCGCGTTGAACCAGGGGACGTACCGCTTGTCGCCGAGGGGTTCCTGCCGGATACCAAGGCCAAATTCAGGGATCAGCTGGTGATAGTTCTTCCCGTACCAGGTAAAATTAAGGTTGAAGGCTTCGTCAAGGGGATAGAAGAATTGATGCGGCGCGGGAAATATCGCCAGGCTGCCTTTTTCATTCTCGCCGATGATCGTGCGGTATTTGACGGCGAGGTTCTCGCTTTCTTTGCCGGGGTCGGCTGTTTGGTGTTGGATCTTTGCGGTCACGTCGGCCCACGCAATGTTTTTGAATGTCGGGTTGGGGGTGACAAGGCCTGCGTCGTAGAGGATAGCGGTAGAGTCGTCTTTTGTCGACATCACGGCCGCTACGTTGAACAGGGCGGTGCCGTTGTAGATGGTGATCTCGAGCCCGCCTTTGAAATTGGCGGCATGAAGTTCTCCGATCTTTATAATGGTGTGGCTGCCGCTGGTGGACACTTCCGCGCGCGTCTTTTGGAACTCTACCCTATAGGAATGGTACGGTCTGTCGGGGACTTTGTCGAAGAAGACGTCCCATCCGCCGCTGGAGGGGCTGAGGGTTCTCCTTCCTACTGTCAGGACGAAGGCCGGGTCGAGGCCGGTGGCTATTGTCTTTTCTCCGCGTGGGCCTGTGATCCCGATGCTTTTTATCAGGGGGTGGGACTTTTCGAGGTCTAGGGTCAGCGTGGCTTTGGTCGCGGGGCCTGAGGTCCAGGTCAGGCTAAGGTTTTGGCGGTCGACGGTCGCGCTGACGGCGGTGCTCCTGCGGAACTTAGACAGATCGATCTGCGCGTTGGCGTTGCTTACAAGGAAAAGAATAAAAAAGAAGAGGGAGAGGTGTTTCATATTATCGGATTTCTTTATCACCAACTTTAAAATATATCAGCCATTCATATTTTTTACTTCCGATGTAAAAGTCACACGGTGCAATTGCAAGAAGCATTTTCAAGGCATCGGTGCTGCAGTCATACACATAATGTTTCGCTGTAGGGCCGTTTTGCAACACGATCACGGCCCAGTAATTAACGCTATTGTCGAGTTTTGAAACTTCGCCTTCAATCTCCTGTTTCGAAATGTTTCGGACAAGAACCTCGGGTTTTAAATTGTTTGACCAGTTCGAGAAATGATAAGGAGGCCATCCCTTGTTGATAAATTTTCCCTCGATCTTTTTTAGGATCTCAACCCAATCCGAGAACGGGGCGCGAAATTGTTCATTAGGAAGTCGGGCCTTTAATCTGTCTATTTTTTCATCCCAAAACATTGTTTCGCCAATTTCCAGCAATATACGCACATTGCAACTTTTGGGACCCCGCAAAAACAAAAAACCCGCCGGGGCACAGCGGGCTGACGACTGATCGGGGGCTATATTAATAAAAGAATTGTTCCAAAATGATCTCTCCATTCTTCACTTCGTACATCATGATCTGGTTGATCTGGATCCGGCCGTGCGGCCGTACCGTAATGTCCACAGACCTTGCAACTGCGAAATGATTGCCGGAGACGATGGGTTCGCCGGTATGGGTGGCGTGTGCGGCCTCGATCCTGCTCACAAACTCTTCGCCTTTTCTGCGGACGGCTGCTTTACCTTCGGCATATCCGAAATAAGGCGATGACGGGGGGTCGATGCTCCTGACGTCGGCGGCGAATAGTTCGTCCTGTATCTCAAACCACTGTTCCTGTTGGGCGAGTACGTTGTAACGCTCTGCGACTTCCTGGGTTGTCATTGTCTTTATTTCTGTTGTCATAGTACTATTAATTTGTATGACAAAGATGCATCATCTATGGCAGATTCGGCTGGTACCGTATGGACTTTGATCAGGGTTGATTTGGACAATTTTGCCGGGACGTCGCGTCACCCATCATGTGGCGAACTTTACACTATCGGGTTCAACTATTGGTTGGAAGGCTTTTGGAATTCATCTGACGATATCTCAGGGGAGGCTCATTGTATTTCTCCTTGAATACCCTGATAAAATGCGAAGTATCCTCAAAGCCGCATTCAAATGAGATCTCGCTGATGCTCGATTCCGTGGTCATTAGCCTGTGGAATGCCAGGTCGAGTCTCTTTCCTTTTAACCAGGTGGCAGGAGTAACGTTGAAATACTGTTTAAAATACCTTTTAAAAGTCGAGAGGCTCATATTACACAACTCCGCGTATTCTTCCAGCTTCAAATTGTAGGCAAAATTTGCCTCCATCACCCGGGTCATCTGGTGTTCCTGGCTCTGGCAAAGAGAAACAAAATAGTCGGTCAGCGCCTGGTGGCTTTTGTTAGCGAACAGACTCAACAAGAGTTCCTCAAATTTAAGTATGATGAGCTGGTCATTCGGCTTCTGAGACAAGGACAGATAGGATTGGATAGACTGATTATAATTTTGCAGCAGCTCGTCAGGTTTGACGACCAGGACGGCATCCTGATCAGAAACATTCTTTTTTTGCGTATCGATAAGCGCGCTGTTCTTTTTGACAAAGTCGGTGATAAAGTCGTCAGGAATGAAAACAAATATTGCGCAAAACTTATCGTCAAAGAACTGATGTGCCAGGTTTGCTCCTTTTTTTATGAAGAGGATATCCCCCTCATTCACCTCATAAGAGTTATAGATGGTTCGCCAGACTTTTTTGCCGGACGAAATGAAAGCAAAATAATTATTGTCGGACCATATCCCGAACCTGGTCTCTTCCTGCATACAGGTGTATTCGACAAACAGCAATGAGCTGACTTCCATTTTTGGAAATCTGTCAGTAGCTCGTATTACAGAGAGAAAATTTAACATGATCGGTGCCTGGTAATATATAGCTGTAATTACAACGAATCCCGGGTTAAAGGTCGTAAAATATCCCGATCAGGACAATTTTGAACCTGCCAGACGATACTATGGCCTTTTGAACATAGCCGCCCACCGCGGTGGGTAATACCTTTGCGGCATAATTACCTAATCGATGAGCACAAAAGAGGTTCAGGGCCGGCTACGGGGCGAATCGCAGGACAAATGGAAAAGCCATTTTGAGCCCTGGTTCATTCCGATCTACCGGCGAACACTTGAACAGCTGGAGCTGACCAAACGCCGGTCCTTGCTGGATTGCAGCTGCGGATCGGATCTGTTCAGCATGATGGCCGCCAAAACAGGCGCGGCTGTCAGTATTGTAGACGCAACGAGTTTCAGGAATTCGCTACCCTTTGGAAATGAAAGTTTTGACGCAGTAACCACTTTTAATTCGCTGCAGTATGCGGCTAGCTTCGACAACGCCCTGAGCGAAGCGCGACGGGTGTTGAAAAGCGGCGGTCGATTGGCGATCGCCGTTTGGGACCGGCCGGAGCTCAGCGATGCGTTTGAGGTCCTAAAGGCCCTGGCCACGTTGGTGCTGCCGCCTCCGCCCGGCAGCCATGGTCCTTTTACCTTGTCGGAACCGGGAAAGATCGGGCGTATTTGTAAAGATCATGATTTCCAGGTAGACGATGTCTCGACTGTTACATGCCCCATGCTCTTTCATAGCATCCGGGAAGCGATAGACAGTTTTATGGGCACTGCAGCGGCGGCCGAAGCCGCGGAATATACCACAAAGGAAATTGCAGAAGAGGCGATCGGCGTTGCCCTGGAGCCTTTCCATCTTGGCGAAGACAGGTATTTCCTGCTCAACCGGTTCCAGCTGTTCTTACTTCATAAACCTTAATTCAATGACGACATTTGATCAAAACACCAGGTTCATCCTGCGTAACGGCCAGTTCCTGATGAATTTTCCAGGACCGGAAATGCTGGGATCAGTGCTGGAAACGCTCAATTTTTGCCCTGTATCCCCCGGCTATTCCGATCGGAGGTTTTCTGTAGGATTGATCAGCGCCGCGCGGATAACGCGGAGGCTGATGGTGAGGAGGCTGATCGCAAGGGTGATCAGGCCGGCCAGCACGAAGATCCACCAGGAGATGGAAACCCGGTAGGCGAAGTCCTGCAGCCAGCGGCGCATGCCCAGGAACGCGATAGGCGACGCGATTGCGAGGGCGATCCCCACCAGTATCATAAATTCCTTATTCAATAAAAAGACGATATCCCCTACACCGGCGCCAAGGACTTTTCGGATGCTGATCTCCTTCTTTTTCCGTTCGACAGTAAAGAGGATCAGCCCCAGCAGGCCGATACAGGATACGAAGATCGTAACGGCAGTGGATACCCTCACCATCCATGACATCTGCCGGTCGCTTTTGTAGAGCCCGGCAATGCTTTCATCGAGGAAGCTGTAGCTGAAAGGATGATCAGGAAATGTCTCCTTCCAGAGCGACGCCAGCTGTGGTAGCGTGTGCGGATCGCCGAGAGTGATGCGGAGGCCTACGCTATGGTCGAAGTCGGATATGTTCGCGAGGGCGATCGCGGGAATGGGCGTATGCAGCGAGCTGTTGTGAAAGTCTGCCACGACGCCGACGATGGGGCGGGTCTTGTTCTGCCAGGTGAGGAAATGGCCGAGGGCGTCGTCGGGGCGGGCAAAGCCGAGGGCCTTGCGATAGGTGTCGTTGATCAGGAATTCTCTAAGGCTGTCACCGGCGGAGATATTGCGGCCGGCGAGTAGTCGCATATGATAAAGGGGGATGAATCGCTGATCTGCGGTTTGCAGGCTTACCTCCATGGAGCTCGTTTGGTTATCGGCCTTCATCGGAAACTCCATGCCGTGCATGCCGGCCGGGGGATTGTTCTGGAGCGTGTACTGCTCCACGCCGGGAATATGAAGGGCCTGCTGTGCGAAACTGCCTAATTGCTGCGGCTGGGCGGAGAAGTTATTGATCGTCAGAATGGCGCTGCTATTGAAACCCATATCGGCATCGAGCATATAGCCGAGTTGTCTGCCAACGGCAAGGGAGGCCATGATGAAGAGCAGCGATATGGTGAACTGGAAGACAATTAGGACTCTGCGAATGGTGAATTTTTGGGAAGGGCGCGGGCTCGTGCTATTGACCGCGGGGTACAGACCGGCCAGGAGTGTGGTGCCGGCGATGATAGCCAGGGTAAATCCGAGGATGGCGGGGCCAAAGGGGTTGAACGGCAGACCTTCGGGTATATAGTCGTGAAATAGATTTAACACCGGCCGGACAAGGGCCAGCGCTATGATGCCGGCGAGCGAGGTCAGCATTGCCGTCTCTGTCAGGGACCTGTTGACAAGCCGCAGACGGGAAGCCCCAAGGATCCGGCGGATACTGACATCCTTTGCCCGTTGCAGAGCCTGGGCCGTGGACAGATTGACGAAATTGACGATAGCCAGCAACAAAATAAATACTGCCGCTCCGATGAGGCCGTACAGCGCGGGTTTATGGGCTTTTCGGATGCCGTCGAAGTCATAGCGTTCGTCGAAGTGGATATCGCTCAGGGGTTGCAGGACCAGGGAATAGTTGAGTAGTTTCAGAAACGCGTCGTCGCCTATATGACGCTGGAGGATGTCGTTGATCAGGGCCTCGTCGCGCTGAGGGCGGGCATGCGGCGCCAGTCGGACAAAGACGTTTACCCCCGGGATCTTCGGGTTAAAATGCCAGGTATCGTTGCGGTAGGTGTTCTTTAGATAACTATGGCTGATCGTCGCCATCGAAATGAAATCGGTAAAAGGGAAGTCGGTGTTGCCGGGATAGTCCTTTATGATCCCCGCGACGCGGGTGTTCAGAGAGTCGTCATAGATAAGTGCTTTGCCGAGATATTGACCGGCGGGGAGGTCCCCAAAATATTCGCGGGCACGGGTTTCCGTGAGCACTACGCTATAGGCCTGGGTCAGGGACTGCGCGGGGTTGCCGGCGAGCCAGACATAGGGCAAAATCCCAAAGTAGTCCGGGGTGGTCAGGATCGCGCCGCCGGTATTGGGGGCCGCAATTTTCCGGTTCGCAGATGGGATGCTGATGTCGGCGCGGTAGGGATAGAATGGGGCGATCGTCGCGACGGAGGGTACCTCTTTCTGTATGGCCCCGGGTACGGGCGCGGGGATCTGCCGGCCATATCCTTCGCTGATGGTGCCATTGCCGTGGTCTTCGCGGATGCGGGCGCCGACGCGGTAGATGCGGTCGCGGTCGGGGTATATGCGGTCAAAGCTAAACTCATAGCTGACGACATTGTAGATGACCATGCAGGCGCAAAGGCCCAGGGTTAGTCCCAGGATATTTATCGCGGTGTGGCCCTTGTGCCGGGTGAGGGAGCGAATGGCGGAGCGGAATTGGTTGTCGGACATAGTTTTGGCCGGTTATGCGGCCATTGCGATGCGGGGTTGGCGAAATTCCATAACCGGCATCCGGATTAAAATGGAGAATTATTATCTATCTTGTCCTATGAAAATCACAGTGCTTGTCTCACGTCTTCTGCTCGGCTTCCTGTACCTCGTCTTTGGGCTCGATTACTTTTTTAAGTTCATCCCCTATCAGCCGCCACTGCATCCGGGGGCTGCCGGCATATTCAAAGCCGGACTTGTAGCAGCCGGCTATTTTTACCCCCTGCAAAAAGTCATACAAATAGTTGGGGGGCTTTCTTTGCTGACCAACTGGTACGCACCGTTTTCGGCGGTCGTCCTCTTCCCTATCAGTGTCAACGTATTCCTGTTCCATACCATCCTTGTTCCTTCGGGCTGGTTGATGGGTGTCCTGCTTTTGGTCCCAAATCTCCTTCTTGGCTGGGGATACCGCGATTGCTACCGGGGGATGTTCACTGCGAGGCCCAGGGTATGACTTTGCAAAACCCCCGAGTATGACTTTATTGGGTTAGATGTAGTAAATTAGCTGCCATGAGTATCAAGACCTATCTGCTGGCCGCCATCCTCTTCGTGCATGCTAAAACTTTTGCAGCTCCCCTGACGGACACTACCGGATTTCCCCCCGAGATCGAAGACCCGCTGTGTCTGGGCATCCACAAGGAGCCCGCCCACGCCACGCTGATGCCGTACGCGACCCTCGGGGAAGCGCAGAAGGCCGACCGGGCCGCGTCTTCTTTTGCGCTCCGGCTGAACGGCATGTGGCGATTCCATTGGGTTTCGCGGCCCGAGGAACGGCCGGTGGACTTCTACAAGCCCGACTATGACGTCAGCAAATGGGACCTCATCCGCGTGCCGTCCAACTGGCAGGTGGAGGGATATGGCACCCCTTACTACAGCAACTACACTTATATTTTCAAGAAGGACTTCCCGCATATCATGAGCACCCCGCCGGAAAAATACACCGCGTTCAAAGAGCGTAATCCTGTTGGCAGCTATCGCAGGGATTTCGACGTACCGGCAGGATGGAAGGGACGCCGCATCTTCATCACCTTCGACGGAGTGGACGCGGGTTTCTTTATCTGGGTCAACGGGAAGAAGGTCGGCTATAGCGTGAACAGTCGTAATGCAGCGGATTTCGATATCACCAACTACCTGGTCCCGGGGAAAAACTGTCTGGCCGTAGAAGTTTATCGGTTTACGACGGGCAGCTATCTGGAAGACCAGGACATGTGGCGGCTCAGCGGCATCTTCCGCAATGTTACGTTGTGGAGCAGTCCCCAGGAGCATATCCGGGACTTCTTTGTTCATACCGATCTGGACGCCCGGTATAAAGATGCCACCGTGCGTGTGTCAGCCAAAATAAAGAATTACTCCGGCAGATCTGTGCCGGCCCGCCAACTGGTAGCCGGCGTTTATGACGGAGCTGCTTCGGTCGGCGAAGGCGAGGTTGCGGTTCCCGCGCTGGCAGCTGGTGAAGAGAAAGAGGTAACGATCTCCTTTGCCGTCAGCAATCCCCGGAAATGGACGGCGGAGACGCCCAATCTTTATACAACCGTTTTGACGCTGAAGGAGCACGGCAAGTCTGTCGAGCTCGAATCAGCGCTTACTGGTTTCCGGAAGATCGAGTTGAAGGGGCGCGCCTTTCTCGTCAACGGCGTTCCGATAAAACTAAAGGGCGTCAACCGCCACGAGCACTGGCCCGAGGTGGGGCATGCCATCACGGAAGAACAGATGATCAAGGACATTCTCCTGATCAAGCAGGCCAACTGCAACCATGTCCGGACCTGCCACTACTCCGACGATCCGCGCTGGTACGAGTTGTGCGACCAGTATGGTATCTATCTGCTGGCCGAGGCCAACCTCGAATGCCATGGCGCCTGGGATGAATTCAACGAAGAGCCGAGGATGCGCGCGGCTATCGTCGAACGCAATGTCTCGAATGTTGAGAACTTCAAGAATCACCCTTCGGTCATCATCTGGTCGCTGGGCAACGAATGCGGTAAGGGAGGCTCCAACTTCGCGGCGGCGCTGG
>Ga0105239_10007507_pt1 | contig 12504 bp, 14 predicted proteins | sample KBSC44metaG_FD_92761 | JGI IMG/M metagenome (GOLD analysis project Ga0105239, IMG submission 92761) | Corn rhizosphere microbial communities from Kellogg Biological Station, Michigan, USA - KBS C4-4 metaG | ecosystem: Host-associated > Plants > Roots > Rhizosphere > Soil | place: Michigan, USA...
CAGGGGGTCGCCATGCATCGCACACTGTCCGTCGCCGCATTCGTCGTCGGCGCGTTCGCTTCCACCGTTTCCTTCGCCGCCGACACCGTCGATGGGCGCAGCGCCGCGAGTCGGCCCGCCGCGGCGTCAGCGAGTGCCCCGGCGGCGACGCCGCAGCCCGCCGCGCGCACCGACGTCGGCACGACGCCGCAGCCGAACGACACCGTCGTCGCCGACGACCAGATCGTGCAGGGCTCGCAGTGCGTCGGCCTCGATTGCGTCGACAATGAATCGTTCGGTTTCGACACGCTGCGCCTCAAGGAGAACAACACGCGCATCGTGTTCTTCGACACCTCGGTCGATCCGTTCCCGAACCACCACTGGCAGCTCACCGCGAACGACACCCAGACGGGCGGCAACAACCGCTTCTCGATCGAGGACCTCACCGCGGCGACGATCCCGTTCACGGTGCGCTCCGCGCCGAACGACTCGCTCTACATCGGCGACACAGGCGACATCGGTATCGGCACGGGCGCGCCGGCCTTCGACGTGCACATCCTCAAGACCGACACGCCCGGCGTCCGACTCGACCAGAGCAATGCGGGCGGCTTCACCGCGCAGACCTGGGACGTCGCCGGCAACGAGGCGAACTTCTTCGTGCGCGACGTGACCGGCGGCTCGCTGCTGCCGTTCCGCATCCGCCCGGGTGCGCCGACCTCGAGCCTCGACATTTCCGCGAGCGGCAACGTCGGCATCGGCACCGCGTCGCCCGCGGCGAAGCTCGACGTCGCCGGCGACATGCTCGTGCACGGCACGATCGCCCAGCTGTCGAGCCGTAGCGCGAAGGAGCACTTCGTGCCCGTCGACGGCGCGGGCGTGCTCGCGCGCCTCGCCGCATTGCCGATCAGCACGTGGAACTACATCGGTGCCGGCGACGGCGATCGCCACCTCGGTCCGGTCGCGGAGGATTTCCACGCCGCGTTCGGGCTCGGCGCGAGCGACCACTTCGTCGCGCCGACCGACGTCGCGGGCGTCGCGCTCGCGTCGGTCAAGGCGCTGCAGGACCAAGTGCGCGAGCGCGACGAGCGCATCGACCGGCTGGAGGCGCGCCTGCGCGAACTCGAGGATCTCATCCGCCACGACGCGCACTGAGGAGGCCGCCATGTCGCGCCTTTCCTTGTTCGCGCGCGCGGCGCTCGCTGCGCTGCCCGCGTTCGTCGCGCTGCCCGCACCTGCGAGCGTGCTCACTCTTTCGCGCCAGGACGATGCCACCGCGATCGTGCGCGACGCCGCCAGCGGCGACGTCACGAGCGGCGTACTCGCCGCGTCCCCGGATCGCCTGCTCGTGCCGCTCGGCGCGCTCGCGGCCGACGACGCGCACCACCTCCTGTACGTCGCGGTCGCGCCGGATCCCGCAGGCGCCATGCCGGGCGCGCCGGTCGCGATCGTGCCGATCGCCTACGGCGCTTCGCCGGTGCCGAGCGGAACGGTCGTCGCGCCGGACGGCATGACGGTCGCCGCGCTCGCGTTCGACGCGCCCGCCTCGCGCCTCGTGGGCCTGTTCGTCGACCCCGCAGGCATCGCACAGGCGCAGATATTCAGCGTCGCGACCCACGGCGGCACGGCGCTCGATCCGCCGGTCACCACGCCCGCCATGGGGGGCTGCTGCCGCTTCGCAGCCGGCATCGCCGCGTGGCGCGCGACCAGCGAGGACCTGCTCATGGTCGGCCGCCGCGATGGCGACACCGAGGACCAGCTGCTGCGCTTCGACTTCGCGAGCGGCCTCGCGCTGACCGACGCCTATCCGATCGCCGGCGACCACGTCGTCGCGCTCGCGGTCGACGCGGCCGACAGCAACGTCTACGCGGTGCTGCGCAGCGCGCTCGACTTCACCTACCTCGCGCGCGTGACCTGGTCGACGCCGGGCTCGCCGGTCACGCTGTCGGCGATCGGCAGCGCGCCGGCGACGTGCTGCTTCGTCGGTACCGGCCCCGGCGCGATCGACGGCGCCCTCGGCGCGCGCGCTATGCACGTGTTCGGCAAGGATGCGGCGACACCCGCGGCGATGCAGCTGTACGCGTTCGACCTCGCCAGCGGCAACCCGACGGTCGTGAATGCAGCGACCGACGGCTACGGCTTGTGGACTGACGGCGCGGCGGTCGTCGACGACGTGATCTTCGCCGACGGCTTCGACTGAAACCGCGTCACGCCGACGCCTCGTACAACGCGAACGAGGTGTCGGCGGTCGCCATGCGCGTTTCGCGCCGGCGCAGCCAGCGCGCATCGCCGAGCTGGCGATCGAAGTGGTCGTGGTTGAAGTAGGCGACGTAGAGCATGCGCGGCGCGCGTTGCAGCGACGCCTGCAGTTGCCCGATCACGCGGTCGAGCACGGCGCCACGGAACGGGTTGTAGAAATAGGCGAGGTTGACGTCGTCGGGCACGACGAACGCGCCGGCGTCGCCGCGTTCGACGCACACGTCCTGCGCGCGCCGGCCGCGCATCGCGGCGAGGTTCGCGCGCGCGTCCTCGGCGAGCCGCGACAGCTCGATGCCGATCACGCGGCGATACGGCCGCGCCGCCGCGGCGACGAGCACGCGGCCGCGACCGCAGCCGTAGTCGAGCAGCACGCGCTCGCGCTCGTCGAGCGGGACGCGCGCGAGCGCGGCGCGCACGTGGCGCCACGGCATCGTCGCGTAGTGCACGGATTCGCGTGCGTCGGTGCCGAGTTCGCCGGTCGACGCGTAGCCGCCGGTGTCGACGCCGTACCAGCGGTCGCGCGCGAGGTCGTCGGCGCGGTCGAGCGCCTTGCGCGTGAACGTGGCGAGGGTGCCGAATGCGGCCATCGCGTCAGAGGTCGCCGTGGATCGCCTGCAGCGCGGCGAGCGCCGCGAGCCCGGCGGTCTCCGTGCGCAGGATGCGCGGGCCGAGGCGCAGGCCGCGGAAACCCGCTTGCGCGAGCGTCGCGAGATCGTGTTCGGAGAGCCCGCCCTCGGGTCCGACCACGAGCGTCGCGCCGGTGCCCGGATCGAGCGCGCGCGCGTTCGCATCGCCGTGCGGATCGAGCGCGAGGCGCAAGCCGGCGTCCTCGCCGAGCGAGGCGGCCCAGTCGGCGAGCTTCATCGGCTCGGCGAGTACGGGCAGGCGGTTGCGCCCGCACTGCTCGCACGCGGACGCGAGCACCGCTTCCCAGTGCGCGACGCGGCGTTCGGCGCGTTCGGCGTCGAGCTTGACTTCGGTGCGGTCGGTCACGAGCGGCACGATGCGCGCGACGCCGAGTTCGGTGGCCTTCTGCAGGATCCAGTCCATCTTCTCGCCGCGCGCGATGCCCTGGCCGAGCGTGATGCGCAACGGACTCTCGCGATCGGCACTCGCCGCGGGCTCGAGCACGTGCGCGGTGACCGCGCGCTTGGCCAGCGAAGCGATCTCGCCGGCGAACTCGCCGCCTTCGCCGTTGAACAGGCGCAGCGGATGGCCGCGGTCGAGGCGCAGCACGCGCGCGATGTGTTCGCCGGCCTGCACCGGCAACTCGACGACACGACCCGGATGCAACGGCAGTGGAACGTAGATACGGGGAATGCGCATGGGATTTCCGGAACACGAAACGGGAGGGATGTGCAGCACATCCATCCTGAATGCGCACAGTACCGCGCGCCGCGGATGATCGGTAGTGCGAGCGAAACGGGTTGACCCGTCTTCCTCGCGGAGTACATTGCGGCGGCGGAGCATGTACTCCGCGAAGCAGGCGAGGAGCGACGTGATGGGCGTGCTGGCTTGCTGCCTGTGGTGGTTCCTGTGCGGCCTGTTGATCGGCTGGCTCGCGAACTGGCTGCTGCAACGATTCGTGCGCCGCGCGCCGCCGCAGGCGCCGCACGCTGCGCCCGCGCCCGCATCGGCGCCCGTGTCGCCCGCGATGCCGGCCGCGGTGCCCGCGGATGAGCCGCCGCTTTCGCACGCGCCGGTCTCGCACGCGCGCCTGATCGACGTCGGCGCCGCGCGCGCGGCCGGCTTCAACCTCAGGCACGCCGACGACCTCACGATCATCGAGGGCATCGGGCCGAAGCTCGACGAGCTGTTCCGCTCGCACGGCGTCGACGGCTTCGCCGCGCTCGCCGCGCTCGACCTCGACCGCATGAATGCGATCCTCGAACACGGCGGACCGTATTTCCGCTTCGCCAACCCGTCGACGTGGGCGCGCCAGGCCGCGCTCGCCGCGGACAATCGCTGGGGCGAGCTCAAGGCGTTGCAGGAAGAACTCATCGGCGGCGTCGATCCGACGGCAGGCCCGTGATGGAGCCCGCGACGAACGACCGCCGCGCCGAACGCAGTCACGCGCGCTGGACCTGGACCATCGCCGGCGTGCTGATCGTGCTGTTGCTCGTACTGTGGGCGCTCGGCCGCGGCCCCGGCGGCGCGGCGGCGTGCTGCGCGATCCCCGCGATGCATGCGTCGTCGGCGGAGCTGTCGCGGGATGCGGATCGCACGCCCGACGCCGCGCCCGCGGCGAAACCCTGACGATCGTGGCGTCGCGCGAGCACGCGCACTGAGCGCTCGAATGCCCGTTCGTCCCGCGCATCGGTGGACGATCGATCAAGTGCGTTCCCGCGTGCTCCGCTAGGCTGGCGACCATGGCCTCACCGACACGCGACCGCGACGACGCGAAGGATGCGAACCGCCGCACGATCGAAGGCTACGAAGCCTGCGCCCGCGACTACGCTGCGGCGGTCGCGTCGACCCCTTCCGGCGTCGGCGAGGCGGCTCTGCGCCGCCTCGCTGCCGACGTGCCGAGCGGTGCGCGCGCACTCGAGATCGGCTCCGGGCCCGGCTGGGATGCGGATTTCCTCGAGGCGCTCGGCGTCGCGGTCGATCGCACCGATGCGGCCGCCGCGTTCCGCGCGTTCCAGGCCGAACGCGGCCGCGTCGTCGCGCCGCTCGACGTCGTCGAGGACGCGTTGCCGGGTCCGTACGACGCCGTCGTCGCGCTGTGCGTGCTGCAGCACGTCGAGCGCGAGCGTTTCGACGACGTACTGCGCAAGATCGCGGGTGCACTGCATCCGCGCGGCCTGTTCCTCGCGTCGATGCGCGAAGGCGAGGGCGAGGACTGGGACCAGGGCGAGTCCGGCGACTACCGCCTCGTGCTCTGGCCCGCCGATGCGCTGCATGCGCGACTCGCGGCAGCGGGGTTCGAGGTCGAGTGGGAAGCACGCCATCGCGGCAACGGCGACTGGCTGTACTTCGTCGCGCGCCGTCGATGAGCGCAACCGCACGGATATGACCAGAGGTTCGCGCGCGACCCACGCGGTCGTCGTACGCTAGCGGTCCGCAATGGAGGCGTCATGACCCAACGTGGCTGGATCCTGTTCCTCGCCCTCAGCGTGATCTGGGGCGTGCCCTACCTGCTCATCCGCATCGCGGTCGCGGAGATCGATCCGCTCGTCGTCGCGTTCGGGCGCACGACGATCGGCGCGCTGCTCCTGCTGCCGGTCGCGCTGCGCGCGAACGCGCTCGCGCCCGCGTTCCGCCACTGGAAGCCGCTGCTCGCGTTCACCCTCGTCGAGATCAACGGGCCGTGGCTGCTGCTCGGCCACGCGGAGACGCGCCTGACCAGTTCGACCGCGGGCTTGCTCATCGCGATCGTGCCGCTGATCGCCGCGGTGATCCTCACCCGCCTCGGTCACGACCGCTTCGGCACGCGCCGTCTGCTCGGGCTCGGCCTCGGCTTCGCCGGCGTCGTCGCGCTGGTCGGCCTCGACATCCATCTCGACGACCTGCCCGCGGTCGGCGCGGTCGTGCTCACCTCGATCGGTTACGCGATCGGCCCGATCATCATCGACCGCAAGCTCGGCGGCGTGCCGCCGCTCGGCGTCGTCACCGCGTCGCTGATCCTCGCCAGCGTCCTGTACGCGCCGTTCGCGCCGTTCCTCTGGCCGCACGAAGTGAGCCTCGCCGCGGGCGGCTCGGTCGTCGCGCTCGCGGTATTCTGCACCGCGACCGCGTTCCTGCTGTTCTTCGCCCTCATCGCCGAAGCCGGCCCCGGCCGCGCGACCGTGATCACCTACATCAACCCCGCGGTCGCGCTGCTGCTTGGTGTCATCGTGCTGCACGAGCCGCTCACCGCGGGCATGGCGATCGGATTTCCGCTCGTGATCCTCGGGTCGATCCTCGGTACGTCGAAGTCGGCCAAGGCGTCGGTGGCGAGTGAACCAAGCGATGCGATAGTTCGGGAATCGCCGAGTGGTGCGAGGAGTTCCCGATGATGAAAGCGATGATAGGTGCGTATCGCGACGGCGCCACGAAGGCCCGGGTTGTACTGCTTGCCGCCGCCGTCGGCGCGGCGTTGCCCGGATGCGCGGGTCGCAACTCGTTACTCGGCGAAGGGCCGCCGTACCAGTTGCCGTTCCTGCTCCGCTTCACGGATTCCGCCGCGCGCAGCATGGGCCTTCCGCTGCTCCGGGAGTCGGCCCTTCCGGAAAGCGTGAAGGAAGTGCGCGTGTGGACCGGCTTCGGCACCGTCCAGCCGGATTTCATGTTGCGCTTCCAGATCACGGCGGATGGCGCTTTGACCGGGACGCTGCTGGCGTATGCCATCCGAGACCCGTCCGACGAAAAGTACGATCGATGGATCGGCGCAGTGCTTGGCGCGATGTGTTCGAGCGTGCGTAGCGACGTGGGGCTGGCTTCGTGTGCAGCAGACGCCTCACGCGAAATCCGCTGGAAAGCGGTCTATCGGAACCTGGTGGCCGATGAACTCTGGAACCTTCCCGACGAATCGGAATTGCCCAAGCCCAAGTACACCATGTCGGACGGATCGGGGATCGTCGTGGAACTGCGCGACGGTCGAGGCTATCGCGCCTACGAGTACTTGAATCCGGGAATGCGTGAAGGACTGGCCGCGAGGAGGGCGGTTCGCCTGCAGGAGATCGCAGGAGGCGTGGTCGCTCCCGTGTTTGCGCGCGCATCCCCGGAAGAGTGACCTTAGGCCGAGGGTGCAAGGTCGTGGAAATCTCCGGGCAGGCACGCCGATTTTCGGCTAGCGCAGCGCCACCTCGATCCCCTCGACCGCCACCTCGACCATCCGGTCGATCTCCTCCGGCGTGACGCAGTACGGCGGCATGAAGTAGACGACGTTGCCGAGCGGGCGCAGCAGCATCCCGTTCGCGAGGCCGTGGCGGTAGACGCGCAGGCCGCGGCGTTCGGCGGCGGGGAAGGGTTCGCGCGTGCGCTTGTCCTTGACCAGCTCGATCGCGGCGATCATGCCCGTGCGGCGCACATCGGCGACGTGCGGACGATCGACGAGCGGCGCGAGGCGCGTGTCCAAATGCGCGGCGAGCGCGCGATTGCGTTCGAGCACGGGTTCGTCGCGCAGCACCGCGAGGGTCGCGAGCGCGGCGCGGCAGGCGATCGGGTTGCCGGTGTAGCTGTGCGAATGCAGGAACGCCTTGCCGGCCGAGTACTCGGCGTAGAACGCGTCGTAGACGCGCGTCGTCGTCAGCACCGCGGACAGCGGCAAGGTGCCGCCGGTGAGGCCCTTCGAGAGGCAGAGGAAGTCGGGCACGATGCCGCCCTGTTCGCACGCGAACAAGGTGCCGGTGCGGCCGAAGCCGACCGCGATCTCGTCGGCGATCAGGTGCAGGTCGAACTCGTCGCAGAGCGCGCGCAGGCCGGTCAAGTACGACGCGTCGTACATGCGCATGCCGCCCGCGCACTGCACGAGCGGTTCGACGATGACCGCGCAGCATTCGTGCGCGTGCCGCTCGAAGATCGCGCGCAGCTCGCCGAGGCGACGCTGCGCGCAAGCCGCCGCGCTTTCGCCGGGAGCGGCCTCGTACGCGTCGGGCGACGGCGCGAAGATCGGTTCGAGCAGCAGCGGCGCGTAGGTGTGGCGGTACAGCGCGACGTCGGTGACCGACAGCGCACCGAGCGTCTCGCCGTGATAGCCGCCGGTGAGCGCGATGAAGCGCGTGCGCTCGCCGCGGCCGAGGTTGCGCCAGTAGTGGAACGAGAGCTTGAGGGCGACCTCGATCGCGCTGGAGCCGTTGTCGGCATAGAACACGCGGGTGAGGGTGGGCGGTACGTCGATCGCGGCTGAAGCCGCTCCTACGGAAGACGGCTCATGTGGGAGCGGCGGAAGCCGCGATGCTCCTGCTTTCCGGCCACCCCGCGGCGCGATGCGCACGAGCTCCTCGGCGAGCTGGATCGCCGGTTCGTGGGTGAAGCCGGCGAGCATCACGTGGTCGATGCGGTCGAGCTGGTCCTTGAGCGCGGCGACCACCCGCGGATGGCGATGGCCGAGCAGGCAGGTCCACCACGAGCTCACCGCGTCGAGCCAGCGACGGCCGTCGTGGCCGTACAGCCACGCGCCTTCCGCGCGAGCGATCGGCAACATCGGCAGGGTTTCGTGGTCGTGCATCTGCGTGCACGGGTGCCAGACCACGGCCAGGTCGCGCGCGGCGAGTTCGGAGGCGTAGAGCGTCATGGCTGCTATGATCCGGGTGGACCCCGTTGCCCACAAGCTCGCCATGCGCCGCGCACCCCTGCCGTCCCCGTTCCGCCGCCCGAACGCTTCGCGTGGCTTCACCCTCATCGAGATCCTCGTCGTCGTCGTGATCCTCGGCATCCTCGCCGCGATCGTCGTGCCGCGCGTGATGGAACGCCCGGGCGAAGCGCGCGTGACGCGCGCGCGGCAGGACATCCAGGGCATCGTGACCGCGCTCAGCATGTACAAGCTCGACAACTTCGCCTATCCGAGCACGGAGCAGGGGCTCGAGGCGCTCGTGACGAAGCCGTCGGGCCAGCCCGACGCGCCGAACTGGAAGGGGCCGTACCTCGAGCGCACCGCGAAGGACCCTTGGGGTCACCCGTACCAGTACGCGCAGCCGGGCCAGCACGGCAGCATCGACGTCTACAGCCTCGGCGCCGACGGCAAGCCCGGTGGCGACGGCGAGGCCGCCGACGTCGGCAACTGGGAACAGTAAGCGGCGCCGCGATGCGCGCGTCGGTGAACGGCGCCCGCAGGCGCACCCGCGACAGGCCGGTGCGCATCCGCGCGATGGCGCCGGCTCGTGCCGCGCACGGCTTCACCTTGATCGAGGTACTGGTCGTCGTTGTTATCATCGCCGTGCTCGCGGCCGCGCTCACGCTCGCGGTCGGCGGCGGCAGCGAACGCAAGCTCGCCGGTGAATCGGAGCGCTTCCAGGCGCTGCTCGGCCATGCTTGCGACGAGGCGCAGCTCGGCGGTCGCGAGATCGGCGTCGTGCTCGGCGGCGACGGCTACGCGTTCCTGCGCCTCGACGGGTCGCAGTGGCGGCCGTTCCCGCGCGACGACGAACTGCGCGCGCGACCGTGGTCCGCGGGGCTGCGCTTCGAGCTGCAGCGCGACGGTCGTGCGATCGAGCCCGCGGGCGGCGAACGCGCGGTGCCGCAACTCGTCTGCTTCTCGTCCGGCGAACTCACGCCGTTCGCGTTGACGCTTTCGCTCGGCGACGCCGCACCGCAGCGCATCGACGGCGACGAGGACGGCGCGGTGCGCGTGCATGCACTCGAGGCGCGGCGATGAAACGCGGCGGCTTCACCCTCGTCGAGGTGCTGGTCGCGCTCGCGGTCGTCGCGATCGCGCTGCTCGCGCTCACGCGCGCGGCGAGCGTGCAGGTGCAGTCGTTCGACGGCCTGCGCGAGCGCACGCTCGCGGGGTGGGTCGCCGCCAACGTGGTGACCGAGACGCGCCTCGCGAGCGCGTTCCCGGCGACCGGGCGCAGCGACGGCCGCGCGACGTTCGCCGGGCGCGAATGGCGCTGGCAGCGCGACGTGCAGGCGACCGCCGACGCGGAGATCCGCCGCATCGACGTACGCGTGTACGCAGGCGCATCGAACGAACCGTCGGCGAGCCTGAGCGGCTTCGCCGGCACGGCGCTCACGCCATGAGGTCGCGCGTGGCCGCGGAAGGTTTCAGCCTCGTCGAATTGCTCGTCGCGCTCGCGGTGTTCGCCGCGCTCGCCGCGGCCGCGTACGGCGGCCTCGCGGCGATCGCGCGCACGCGCGGCGCGCTCGCCGCGCAGCAGGACCGCTTCGCCGCGATCGGCCGCGCGGTGTCCTCGCTCGAGCGCGACCTGCGCCAGGCGGTCGCGCGCCCCGTGCTCGGCGGCGACGGCTTGACCCTGCAGCCGGCGCTCATCGGCGGCGGCGATACGCTCGAGCTGTCGCGCCTCGGTTACGCCAATCCACTCGCCGAATCGCGCAGCAACGTCGAACGCGTCGCCTACACGGACGAGCGTGGCACGTTGCGGCGTGGGCGCTACCTGGTGCTCGATCGCGCACCGAACTCGCTGCCGCTGCAGCGCGATCTGCTCGCGCGCGCGGGCGAGCTGCGGTTCCGCTACTACGGCTGCGACGGCGCGTGGCGCGATGCGTGGCCGCCGCGCGACGTGCTCGCGTGCCAGGCCGATGCGGTGCCGAACGGCCAGTTGCCGCGCGCGGTCGAGTTCCGTTTCGCGCCGGACGGGTTCGGTGAGATCCGCCGCATCGTCGAACTGCCGTCGCCGCTACCGGCGAAGGCCGCCGCGCCGCCGCCGGATGACGAAGGAACACCGCCGGTGGGGCACGGCGGGCGCCCGCAGCCGCCGCTCGGCGGTGGCGCATGAACGCGCCGTCGCGCCAGCGCGGCGTCGCGCTGCTCGTCGCGCTGCTCGTCGTCGCGATCGCGGTGATCCTCGTCGCCGCGTTGCTCGACCGCGGCGAACTCGCGCTCGCGCGCACGCGCAACACGCTGCGCGAGGAACAGGCGGAAGCGTACGCGCTCGGCCTTGAAACGTATGCGGCGCAAGGGCTGCTCGCGAGCGGCACCAGCCAGGCCGACAGCAACGCGAGTCCGTGGGCGATGCCGTTGCCGCCGCAGGAGGTAGCGGGCGGCGTGATCCGCGCGACGATGCGCGACCTCGACGGCTGCTTCAACCTCAACAACCTCGCGCCGTCGACGCTCGGCGGAAACCCGCAGACATGGCAGCCGGCGTTCGACGGCCTGCTCGCCGCGCTCGCGCTCGATCCGAAGCTCACCGTCGCGGTCGAAGGCTGGCTCGATCCCGCGACCGCGCCGGTGACGGAAGCCGCGAGCTACCTCGCCCAGCCGCTGCCGTATCGGCCGCGCGGCGGCCTGTTCGCGCACGCGTCGGAGCTGCGCCTCGTGCGCGGCGTCGACGCGGCGACTTACGCGAAGCTCGCACCGCACGTGTGCGCGCTGCCGCCGGGCACCAAGGTCAACGTCAACACGGCGACGGCGCCGCTGCTGCAGGCGCTGCTGACGAACGCGACGCCCGCGGTCGCGCAGTCGCTCTGGCAGAACGGTTCGGCGCAGAACCAGGACACCCGGCAGTTCATCGACCAGCTCCCACCGCTCGGCGCGGCCCTGCGTTCTCCCCAGCTGATCGACGTGCACAGCCACTACTTCCTCGCCCGCGGCGACATCGTGCTCGACGGTGTGCCGTTCACGTTCTTCAGCGTGATCGAGCGCGGCCAGGGCGGCGTGCGCGTGCTCGCGCGCAGCCGCGGCGCCGACGACGCGCTCGTCGGCGCCGCGCCGATCCGCGCCGACGCGGACGTGGGCGGCGATGCCGGGGTGTCGCCGCACTGAGCACGCGCGCGGTTCTCGACTACAATCGCCGCGTTTCCTCGACGCTCGCCATCATGTCCGACCGCCTGCTGCTGCGCCTCGCCACCGACGGCGGCCTGACCTGGCTACGCCAGTCCGGCGCGCGCGCGTCGGCGTCGACCGCCGGTGCGCCGCCGCTCGACCTCGTCGCGCGCGCGGAAGAGATCGTCGTGCTCGTGCCGGCCGAGGACGTGCTGCTCACCGAAGCGACCTTGAGCGCGCGCAACCGTGCACAGCTCATGCAGGCGCTGCCGTTCGCGGTCGAGGAACAGTTGCTGGCGCCGGTCGAGGACCTGCATTTCGCGGCTGCGCGCAAGGCCGACGGCAATCTCGGCGTCGGCGTCGTCGCGAAGGCGGTCCTGCGCGGCTGGCTCGAGCGTCTCGCCGCCGCCGGCATCCGTCCCGACGCGCTCGTGCCCGAATCGCTCGCGGTGCGCGCGGCCGGGCCACAGTCCTGCGTGGTGATCGAAGACGCGCGCGCGATCACGCGGCTCGCGCCGTGGTCGGCGTTCGCCTGCAGCCTTGCCGAACTACCGGGCTGGCTCGCGCTCGCCGGTCCGCGGCAAGCGCTCGAAGTGTTCGATTTCCGCATCGCGCCGCCGCTCGCCCTGCCGCAGCACGCGCAGGCGTACCACGCGCGCCAGCGCGACCCGCTCGCGTTCCTCGCCGGCGGCCTCGCGCAGGTGCCGTTGAACCTGCTCGACGGCGAGTTCGCGCCGGACCATCGCCATGCGCGCGGCAAGCGCTGGTGGCGCGTCGCGGCGGCGCTCGCCGCCGGGGTCGTCGTGCTCGCGCTGGCCGGGCTCGGCGCCGACGTCTGGCGGCTGTCGCGCGAATCCGCGCAGATCGAAGCGCAGTCGCGCGACGCCTTGCGCGAAGCCTTCCCC
>Ga0105239_10007508_pt1 | contig 12504 bp, 11 predicted proteins | sample KBSC44metaG_FD_92761 | JGI IMG/M metagenome (GOLD analysis project Ga0105239, IMG submission 92761) | Corn rhizosphere microbial communities from Kellogg Biological Station, Michigan, USA - KBS C4-4 metaG | ecosystem: Host-associated > Plants > Roots > Rhizosphere > Soil | place: Michigan, USA...
AGGCGCTCGGCGCAGAGCGGATCAACGTCGAGGACTTCGAGCTCGACCACGTGTCGTCCGAGCGCGGCGGCTCGCTGACCGTCCTCGTCTCGAGCGAGGGCGAGGCGACGCGCGCAACAGAGCTCCTCGAGCAGCAGGGCTACAACGTCGTCGCGTCGCCGGTGATCGACGTGTGATCCACAGGGCTGTGGAAAGACTTGGCGTGACAATTGTGCTGACAATCGGGATGGAGAGAGCGATCCCGGCCCGTCGAGGCAGCGCTTGACGAAGAGCGGCCTCAGAGACCGGTTTTCGTCAAGAGGGCGGCTCCGGACACGTCTCCGGAGGACACCGTGAGCGCCGGCGCGGCGCTCGTCGTCGAGGCTACGCCACGGCTCATCGGCCACCTCGCCGTACCGGGCGACAAGTCGATCTCGCACCGCGCCGTCCTGATCGGCGCGATCTGCGACGGTGAGACGCGCATCACCGGGTTCGGCCGCTCCGCCGACACGGAGGCGACCATCGCCGCCGTCCGGGCGCTCGGGATCGAGGTCTACGAGCACGGCGCGGACACCCTTCGCGTCTTCGGCAAGGGCCTGCGCGGGCTCACCGTCCCCGGCCGGCCGATCGATTGCGCGAACGCGGGCACGCTCGTCCGGCTGATTGCCGGGCTCCTCGCGGGCCAGGACGGGAAGACGTTCGAGCTGACCGGCGACGAGTCGCTCTCACGCAGGCCGATGGAGCGCATCGCGGAGCCGCTTCGGCGCATGGGGGCCACGGTCGAGACGACCGACGGCCATCTCCCCCTGCGGATCGAGGGGGGCGCGCTCCACGGGATCGACTACGCGCTGCCGGTCGCGAGCGCCCAGGTGAAGTCGGCGGTCCTGCTTGCCGGGCTCTACGCCGACGGGGAGTCGACGGTGGTCGAGCCGGCCCCGACGCGGGACCACACGGAGCGGATGCTCGCCGCCGCGGGGGCGCCGATCACGACCCGGCCGACGAGCGTCACGGTCCGCCGCGCCGAGCGGCTGTCGCTCGGCGAGACGGAGGTCCCCGGCGACTTCTCCTCGGCGGCGCCCTTCGTCGTCGCGGCGACGCTCGTCCCCGGATCGGAGCTCCACGTCCACGGCGTCAACCTCAACCCACGCCGCACCGGTCTGCTCGACATCCTCGAGCGGATGGGTGCCAATGTCACCGTCTACAACCGCCGGCCGATCGGCGACGAACCGGGCGGCGACCTCGAGATCCATTCCGCGCCTCTCGTCGCCACGACCGTCACGACGGCCGAGGTGCCGCGCGCGATCGACGAGCTGCCGCTCTTCGCGCTCGCCGCGGCGTGCGCGCGCGGCACGAGCGTCCTTCGAGGCGCGAAGGAGCTCAGGGCGAAGGAGAGCGACCGTATCGACGCGACGGTCGACGCGCTGCGCGCGATCGGCGTTCGGGCCCAGGGGAGGGACGACGGCTTCGCCGTCACCGGCGTACCCGCGCGGCCGCGGGGCGGACGGATCGCGAGTCGCGGCGACCACCGGCTCGCGATGCTCGCCGCCGTCGCGGGCCTCGCGTCGCGCGACGGCGTGCGGATCGAGGGCGCCGACGTCGTGGACGTCAGCTTCCCGGGCTTCTTCGAGATGCTGGAAGAGCTCCGCCGCACGTCGGCCGTCGAGCAGCCCGACCGTTACTAGAGCGCCGACCGTCTAACCTCCGCCGCGATGATCGTGGCGATCGACGGCCCGGCCGGAGCGGGAAAGAGCTCCGTCGCGAAGGCGCTCGCGGAGCGCCTCGGCTTCCGCTACCTCGACACCGGAGCGATGTACCGCGCGCTCACGTGGCTCGCGCTCCACGAGGGCGTGCCGCTCGACGACGGCCCCGCGCTCGAGGCGCTCGCAGATGCGACCCCGGTCGGGTTCGGCGAGCGGGGCACCGTGACGATTGCCGGCACGGACGTCACGCAGCGCATCCGCGAGCCGGAGATCGACGCGGCCGTCCCGGTGGTCGCGCGTCACCCTGAGGTGCGCGCGGTCATGCGGCAGCGGCAGCGCGCGCTCGGCCGCGAAGGCGACTCGGTGATCGAGGGCCGGGACATCGGCGTGGTCGTCGTTCCCGACGCGGAGGTCAAGATCTGGCTCGTCGCCGACCCGGCCGTCCGCGCCCGGCGCAGGCACGCGGAGCGGGACGGGCTCGGGATGGACGAGCTCGCAGAGGAGCTCCGCCGCCGCGACGCCCGCGACGCCCCGAACACGCACCGTGCGCCCGACGCGATCGCGGTCGACACGACCGAGCTTTCGCTGCCCGAGGTGATCGAGCGAATCACGACGCTCGTCGACGAGGCGAGAGCGGAGGTGGGATGAGCCTCCCGGACGTCACCTGGGCGCTCGGGCGCCCGACGATCGGGCTCGCGGCCACGCTCGGCTCGCGACTCAAGGTCTACGGAGAGGACCGAGTCCCCCTCGACGGAGGCATCGTGGTCGCGTCGAACCACTTTCACTGGCTCGACCCGGCCGTGCTCGGCGCCGCGAGCCCGCGGGTCCTCTACTACATGGCGAAGATCGAGGCGCACAGAGTGCCTGGGTTCGGGGCGTTCATCCGGACGTTCGGCTGCTTCCCAGTGCGACGCGGAGAATCCGACCGTGAGGCGGTACGGACTATGCGTCGAATCGTCGCCGATGGGCACGCGCTCGGCTTGTTCGTCGAGGGCACGCGTCAGCGCTCCGGCCTTCCGGGCCTCGTGCAGCCCGGCGCGGCCATGGTCGCGCTGCAGGAGGACGCGCCGATCGTCCCGGTCGCGATCCACGGGACGCAGACGTGGAAGCCCGGCACCTTCCGCCCTGTGTCGATCGCCTGGGGCGAGCCGATGAGCTTCGAGGGCCTGCCGAAGGGCGGCAAGGGCTACAAGGAGGCCTCGGCGCTCGTGCAGGCCGAGATCCGTCGCCTGTTCGACTGGCTCGTCGACGCACATCGCCTCGGCCGGCCGGACGGTGTCCCGCCCGGGGCGGAACGCCGCTAGGAGCCGTGGACGAGCCCGAGCTCAGAAGCGCCGGCACCGTGGCGATCGTCGGCTTCCCGAACGTCGGCAAGTCGACGCTCGTCAACCGGCTGACCGAGAGCCGCGCGGCGGTCGTGCACGAGACGGCGGGTGTCACGCGCGACCGCAAGGAACTGCTCGCGGACTGGAACGGTGTCACCTTCCGTCTCGTCGACACGGGAGGCGTCGACGAGGCCGACCGGGGCCCGTTCGGGCGTCACATCGCGGAGCAGGCGCGCGCTGCGATCGCGGAGGCCGATCTCGTCCTCTTCGTCGTCGACGCGCGTGCGGGGATCACACCGGGCGACGAGGAGCTCGCGGCGATCCTCCGTGCAGCGGACAAGCCTGTGATCGTGCTCGCCAACAAGATCGACGACCCGCGCCGCGACCTCGATGCGGTCGAGTTCCACCGGCTCGGCCTCGGCGATCCGTTCCCACTCTCGGCGTTGCACGGCCACGGCACCGGCGACCTCCTCGACGACGTCGTCTCGAGGCTCCCCGGGCGGGACGAGGCGATCGTCGGCGAGGAGGCGATCCGCGTGGCGATCCTCGGCCGTCCGAACGTCGGGAAGTCGTCGCTCCTGAACGCCCTGCTCGGCGAGGAGCGCGTGATCGTCTCCGACGTCCCGGGGACGACCCGCGACACGATCGATACGGTGCTGACCCGCGGCGAGGCGACCTTCCTGCTGGTCGACACTGCGGGCCTGCGGCGCAAGCGCCGCCAGCGGCAGGGCATCGAGTACTACTCCGAGCTCCGGGCGCTCGAAGCCGCGGAGCGAGCCGACGTCGCCCTCGTCCTCGTCGATGCCTCGGAGGGGGTCGTCGAGCAGGACCTCGCAGTCGCCGACATAGCCCGCAAGGCCGGCTGCTCGACCCTCGTCGTCCTCTCGAAGTGGGACGTCACCACGGTCGATCTCCAGGAGACGCGCGGCCTCTTGAACCGCCGCCTCCGCCAGCGGCCCCCTGCGGTCGCCGTCTCCGCGAAGACGGGCCGCGGGCTGCAGAGGCTGCTCGACCACGCCGAGACGCTCTTCGCGAAGCACGTGACGCGCATCCCGACCCCGGCGCTCAACAAGGCGCTCGGCGAGCTCAAGGAGGCCCGCCCGGGGCCGTCGGGCGAGCGCGGGCGCAGGCTGAAGCTCCTCTACGCGACTCAGACCGCAACACGGCCGCCGCGTCTACGCGTGTACGTCAACGACCCGAGGCTCGTCACCCGCGACTACGGCTACTGGGTCGAGAACGAGCTGCGCGCTCGGTTCGAGCTCCAGGGCGTTCCCGTCTCGATCGACTTCCAACGGTCGGAGTGATGGAGATCGTCGTCGTCGGCGGTGGCTCGTGGGGCACCGCCTTCGCGCGGCTGCTCCGCGACCACGGTCACGCGGTGACGCTCGCGTGCCGGGACCCGGCGCAGGTGGAGGCGATCCGCGAGACGGGGCACAACCCGCGCTACCTGACGGCGATCGAGCTCCGGGGCGTGGACGCCGCGACGGTCGAGGAGGCGCCGCTCGGGACTGCGAACCTCGTCGTGGTCGCGGTTCCGAGCGCCTCGTTCGGCGAGGTCGTCGCGGCACTGCCGGGCAGCGCGCCGATCCTGAGCCTCACGAAGGGGCTCGACCCGACGACCGGCGACCGGCTCTCGACGTTGGTGCGGGATCGGCCCGCGGCGGTCCTCTCCGGCCCCAACATCGCCGAGGAGGTCGCCCGAGGGCTTCCGGCCGCGGCTGTGATCGCGTGCGACAGCCTGCCCCTCGCGGTGCAGCTGCAGCTGGCGATCAACTCGACGGCCTTCCGCGTCTACGTGAACGACGACCTCGTCGGCGTGGAGCTCTGCGCCGCGGCGAAGAACGTGATCGCGCTCGCGGCAGGCGGGGCGGACGGGCTCGGGCTCGGCGACAACGCGAAGGCGGCGCTGGTCACGCGCGGCCTCGCCGAGATGGGCCGGCTCGCCGAGGTCGCCGGCGCCCGGCCAGAGACATTCGCCGGCCTCGCCGGGATGGGCGATCTCATCGTCACGTGCTGGTCGCCGTCCGGCCGCAACCGCCGCTGCGGGGAGCTCGTCGCGCAGGGAATGACGCCGGACGAGGCCGCGCGCTCGATCGGCATGGCCGTCGAGGGGCTGACCACGGCACCGACGTTGCGCGACCTCGCGCATCGGCTCGACGTCGAGATGCCGATCACCGAAGGCGTCTGTGCCGTCCTCGACGGCGTCGCGCTCTCGGACCTGTTCGGACAGCTGATGCGCCGCGACCCGACGGTCGAGTGACCGCCGCGGCTGGCGGCGCCGGAGATCCCGGCTAAGGTTCGACGCGCACATGGCCGCGCGCACGTTCCAGTTCACGTCGGAGTCGGTGACGGAGGGTCATCCCGACAAGATCGCCGACCAGATCTCCGACGCCGTCCTCGACGCCGTCCTGAAGGACGACGAGCAGGGGCGCGTCGCCTGCGAGACGCTCATCACCACCGGCCTCGTCGTCGTCGCCGGCGAGATGACGACCAACACGTACGTCGACGTCCGCTCGATCGTGCGCGACACGATCAAGGACATCGGCTACACCCGCGCGAAGTACGGATTCGACGCCGAGACATGTGGTGTGATGGTCGCGATCGACGACCAGTCGTCGGACATCGCCCAGGGCGTCGACGAGTCGTTCGAGGCGCAGCACGGCGACACCGACCCGATCGACCGGATCGGCGCCGGCGACCAGGGAATGATGTTCGGCTACGCGACGCACGAGACGGACGAGCTGATGCCGCTCCCGATCATGCTCGCGCACAAGCTCGCCAGGAGGCTCGCCGCGGTGCGGAAGGCCGACGTGCTGCCCTACCTGCGACCGGACGGCAAGACGCAGGTGACCGTGCGCTACGAGATCGACGACCGTGGGATCCAGCGGCCGGTCGAGATCGAGCGGGTCCTCGTCTCGACGCAGCACCGCGACGGGCTCGACGCGGAGTCGCTGATCAAGCCCGACCTGCTCGAGCATGTCGTCGAGCCGATCCTGCACGCCGACTACCGCGACCTCTTCGACCCCGCGAAGCTCGGCGCGAAGGGCTTCTTCTTCGTCAACCCGACGGGAAAGTTCGTGATCGGCGGGCCGATGGGCGACACGGGACTGACCGGGCGCAAGATCATCGTCGACACCTACGGCGGCGCGGCCCCGCACGGCGGCGGCGCCTTCTCCGGCAAGGATCCGACGAAGGTCGACCGCTCCGCAGCGTATGCGGCGCGGTACGTGGCGAAGAACGTCGTCGCGGCGGGTCTCGCGGATCGCTGCCAGGTGCAGGTCGCCTACGCGATCGGCGTCGCGCACCCGATGAGCGTGCTCGTCGACACGTTCGGCACCGAAGCCGAGGGGCTGACCAACGAGCGGATCTCCGAGCTCGTCCTCCAGTACTTCGACCTGCGCCCGGGCGCGATCGTGCGCGACCTCGACCTGGGACGCCCCATCTACCGGAAGACGGCGGCGTACGGGCACTTCGGCCGTACGGACTCGGCGGACTTCACGTGGGAGCGCACGGACAAGGCCGACGCGCTCCGCGTCGCCGCAGGGCTCGCGGCTCCGGCCGCCGTCTGAAGCGCGCTACTTCTTCTTCGGCGGGACGCGGTCGACGAGCGCCTCGACGCGCGCCGTCAGTCGCGCGAGGATCGCGTCTGCACGCTGCTGCGTGAGCCTGCCGCCTGCGACCGCCTTCGCAAGGGCGGCCTTCGCCGGAGCGACCATCGCCGCGACGAGGCCGTCCCTGGTCTTCTGCTTCGCCGTCGCGAGCTGCGCGAGCGACTGGCCCTTGGCGAGCTCCGCCCGCAGCGCCTCGCGGCTGAGCCCGAGGTAGGTGGCTGCGGCACCGATCGCCCTGCCGTGCGCGACGACCCGTCCCACGAACGCGTGGTGCCTCCTCGTGAACCCCTTGCGGACCCCGAGCCCGAGGCCCTTCGCGTTCGCGATCCGCGTCTTCAGCCTGGCGCCCTGCTCCGGCGTGAGCCGGCCGGCGGCGACTGCGGCGTCGATCCTGGCCGTGAGCGCGGCCTTGAACGCGTCGCGGAGCTTCTCGGGCGGGACGCCGAGGCGGGCGGCCACGTCGTCCGCCAGCGGCGGCCGGTCGGCGGCACCCGCGGCTGCGGCTCCGACCGCGAGCGCGGCGACGGCGACGAGCGATGCGGCGAGAGAGACGATTCTGGTCATGCCTGAATTCTCCTCGGGCGGGGACGTTCCGGCAAGCGAATCACCGCGCCGTTGGCGCTCCGTGAGGGTTGCGTAAAGTGCAGGTAAGCCCGAAGGAAGAGGGCGTGGTTGAAGCGACGCCCCGAACGCGCGTGGCTAGGCGGCGACCCGGACGTAGAGGCCCTGCGCGGCCTTCTCGCCGATCGCCCGCTCGCCGTCTGCGAGCACGACCTTGAGCTGACCCGCCGCCGGCTGCGCCTCGCGCATCTCGACGTTCGAGCCCGGGACGTAGCCCTCGTCGTAGAACCAGTGGAGCAGGTCGCCGTCGTGCTCGGCGAGCCGGACGATCTCGCCACGCTGTCCGGGCTCGAGTTCGGCGAGCGCTAAGAGGCCCTGGTTCTCCGACTGCTCGACCTCGGGCTCGACGGGCCAGCCGTGCGGGCAGCGGTCGGGGCGCCCGAGGCGCTCGTACATCCGCTCGATCATCTCGTCGGTGAACGTGTCGCCCATCTCGTCCGCGAACACGTGGGACTCCGAGGCCGTGTAGCCCATGAAGTCGGTGAGGAAGCGCTCGATGATCCGGTGCTTGCGGACGACGCGCTCCGCCCGCTCGATGCCGCTCGGCGTGAGGATCGCCTCCTTCTGCTCGCCGCGCTCGACGAGCCCTTCGGCCTCGAGTCGCTTCAGCATCTCGCCCGCCGAGGCGCGCGAGACGCCGAGCATCTCGGCGACGCGCGAGGCGATCGCGCTCTCTCCCGCCGGCCGGTACTCGCCGATCGGGAAGGCGAGAAAATAGATCACCTCGAGGTACTCGTCGACCGAGTGGCCATGGCCCGCCATGGGGCCGAGTCTACCCGCCGGTCTCCGCAAGCCCCCGGTCACCGTGGACGAGCCAGAGCACCGGCGCCGAGAGCACGACGAGCAGCAGCGCGGGAACGGCGGCCTGCGAGTAGGCGCCGACCTGGGTCGCGCCCCAGATTTCCGTCGCGAGCGTGTCGAACCCGATCGGCCGCAGGAGGATCGTCGCCGGAAGCTCCTTCATGGCGGACAGGAAGACGAGCGCGGCGCCCGCGAGGGCCCCCGACCGGACGAGCGGCACGGTGACGAGCCACGCGGTCGCGATCGGGCCGCGCCCCAGGCCGCGCGCGGCCTCCTCGACCCGCGGCCCCACGCGCGCGAGGCCGGTGTCGAGGCCCGAGAGCGCCTGCGGGAAGAACCGCACGGCGTAGGCGAAGACGAGCAGTGCGAGCGTCTGGTAGACGGGCGACGCGTACCGGGCCGCAAAGAAGACGAGCGAGAGTGCGATCACGATTCCCGGAAGGGCGTTCCCCGCGTACGCGAGGCGCTCGAGCAGCCGTGAGAGCCTCGACGGGTAGCGTGCGACGAGGACCGCGATCGGAAGCGCGGCCGCGAGCGTGACGACGGCCGCGAGGCCGGAGGCGCCGAGCGAATGCATCGCCTCGCGCCACGGCATCTCCAGCTCGCGGTCGTTGGCGATCCCGCGGGCCAGCCAGTAGCCGAGCACGCTCGCGGGCAGGACGAGGAAGACTCCCGTCACGAGCGTGCACCACGCCAGGGCGGCGTAGCGGGCCCTCCCGAGCTCCACGGGGCGCAGTCGGCGCGCCGTCCCGGGGCCTGCACGCCAGAGCCGGCCGCGAGCGCGTGCCCGCAGCTCGAACGCGAGGGCGATTGCTGTGAGCCCGACGAGCACGAGCGCGAGCACCGCCGCGGGCGTCCGGTCGAAGAGGCTCCGGTACTGCAGGTAGATCGCCCGCGTGAGCGAGTCGTAGCGCATGAGCGAGACGACCCCGAAGTCGGACAGGACGTAGAGCGCGACGAGCAGCGAGCCGAGCGCGATAGACGGCCGCACCGTGGGCAGCGTCACTCGCGCGAGGGCGCGAGCCCGTGTGACGCCGAGCCCGCGCGCCGCCTCCTCGAGGGACGGGTCCAGCCCGCGGAGCGAGGCCTGCGTGAGCAGGAAGACATAGGGATAGGTGGAGAGCGTGAGGGCCGCGACGGCTCCCCAGTACCCCGTCGGATCGGGAAGCCGCTCGACGCCGAGCGCCTGCTGCAGCAGGCCGCGCTCACCGAAGAAGCCGAGCAGGCAGAACGCCGCGACGTAGCTCGGGATCACGAGCGGCAACGCGGTCGCGACCGCCCAGACCCGCCGTCCGGGGAGGTCGGTGCGAGTGACGAGCCATGCGGTCGGCACGGCGACGACGATCGCCGCGACGACGACCCCGCCCACGAGCAGGACGGTGTTCACGACGAGGTCGAGCGTCGACTCGTCCCAGATGACGTCGAGCACCTGCCCGCCGCCCGCGACCCGGATCACCAGGTACGCGAGCGGCAGCAGGAGGAGTGCGACGACGACGGTCGCGGCGAGGGCGAGCGCGAACGGCGGCCGCCGACCCGCGGACGACACTATGAGAGCCAGCCGGTCTCGCGGAGCAGCTCCACGGTCGACTCGAGCTCGGCGCCGAACGCGGTCAGCTCGACGTCCGGCCCCTGGATCTCGTCGAGGGGGACGAGCCCCGCGGGCGGGTCGATCCCGGCCACGAGCGGGTACTCGTTCTCCTCCGCCTGGTCGACGTAGAAGCGCTGCGCGTCCTCGGAGAGCAGAAACTCGACGAACGCCTCGGCGTCGTCGCGCTGGTCGGTGCTCGCGAGGACGCCGGCTCCCGCGACGCTGACGAGCGTGCCGGGGTCGCCCGCCTCGAAGAGGTGGTTCGCGACCGGAGCGTCGGGCTGCTCCTCCTTGACGAGCGCGAGGTAGTAGTGGTTCACGAGTCCGACGTCGACCTCGCCCGCCGCGACCGCCTCGACGATCGGGAGGTTCTTCTCGTAGGTCTTCGCGCCGTTCGCCCGGAGCGCCTCCAGCCACTCGCGCGTGCGCTCGTCGCCGAGCGACAGGCGCATCGCCGTGACGAACGCCTGGAACGACGCATTCGTCGGCGCGACGCCCACGCGGCCCTTCCACTCCGGCCTCGTCAGCTCGAGCACGGACGCCGGGAGATCGCGCTTCTGGACGCGCTCGGTGTTGTAGGCGAGGACGCGCGTGCGCCCGGAGGTCCCGACCCATCGTCCTTCGGCGTCGCGGAAGCGCGCCGCGACGCGGTCGAGCGTCGCCTGCGGCAGCTCCTCGAGCTGCGGGTCGACCGCTCCGAGCGATCCCGGGTCCTGCGCGAAGAAGACGTCCGCGGGCGAGTTGTCCCCTTCCTCGGCGATCGTCGCAGCGAGCTCCGCGGAGTCGCCGTAGCGAACCTCGACGTCGACGCCCGTCGCGTCGGTGAACTTCTCGAAGAGCGGCGCGACGAGCTCCTCCTCGCGACCCGAGTACACCGTGAGCGGCCCGCCTGCCGCCTCGTCGCCGCCGCAGCCCGCGGCAAGCAGCGCCAGTGCCAGCACGACGATCGTCGTGATTCCCTTCATCCGACCTCCCGTAAGGTTCGCCCTGCGATTGATGTAAGGCTGACCTTACTGAGAGTCAGGAGAGGATGGCGACCTGCCCGTCGTGCAGCGTCACCTCGACCCGAGAGCCGAGCGGGACCACCTCGTTCGACGGACGCTGGGAGACGAGCTCGAGGCCGTTGACGCGCACCCGGTAGAAGACGTCGTGGCCGCGGAACTCGCGGCTCACCACCTCGCCGTCGCCGTCGGGATCCGGCGCCAGCCCGACGAGCTCGGGACGGACGAGAAGCGCCACCGCTCCTGCGGCCCCGTTCGTGGCGACCGCGCCGAGGGGCGTATGGGCGACGCCTCGGTGGGCCTCGCCGGTGAGGACGTTCCCCGCGCCGAGGAACTCGGCCGCCCACCGGTCGACCGGCGCGAAGTAGAGCTCCTCCGGCGTGCCGACCTGGACGATCGAGCCGTCGCGCATGAGCGCGATCCGGTCGGCGACGGAGAACGCCTCCTCCCGGTCGTGTGTGACGAGGATCGCCGTCACATGGAGAGGACGCAGCACCGAAGAGACCTCGGCTCGGAGTTCCGCGCGGAGCTGCGGGTCGACGTTCGACCACGGCTCGTCCAGCAGCACGACCCTCGGAGCCGGAGCCAGCGCCCGCGCGAGGGCGACGCGCTGCTGCTGGCCGCCCGACAGCTCGTGCGGATAGCGTGCGCCGAGGCCGCAGAGGTCGACGAGCGCCAGGAGGGCGGGCACGCGCTCGGCGCGGTCGCGCCGCGCGAGGCCGAAGCCGACGTTCTCGGCGACCGTCAGGTGGGGGAAGAGCGCGTAGTCCTGGAACACCATCCCGACGCCGCGCGCCTCGGGCGGCGCCCAGGCCGCACCCGCGACGACCCGCCCACCGACCTCGATCGTCCCGGCGTCCGGTCGCTCGAAGCCCGCGATCGTGCGCAGCAGGGTCGTCTTGCCGCAGCCGGAGGGACCGAGCAGCGCGAGGATCTCACCGCCTGCGACGTCGAGCGTTGCGTCACGCACGGCCGAGACGTCGCCGAAGCGCTTGGTCACCCCTTCGAGTCGGATCGCCGTTCCCATCGTGTAAGGCAAACCTTACCCGGGCTCGCAGGCACTGTCCGTACGGTGCGGCCGCTACGTTGGGTCGCATGCCGCTCGCGTCGGTCTACCCGCTCGTCTCGACCCGCGCGCTCGCGAAGCCGTTCACGTACGAGGTGCTCGAGACCGTCGGCAAGGGCGCGGTGGTGTCCGTCCGCCTGGGGCGAAGCTCGACCCGCGGCGTCGTCGCCGACGTGGGGGTCGACGCTCCCATGGGCATCGAGCCGGCGCCAGTCGGCCGGCTGCTCGACGAGATTCCGGCGACCCTCGTCGACCTCGCGCTCTGGGTGGCGGACTACTACGGATCGACGCCCGCGCGCGCCCTCGAGCTCGTCGCCCCCGTACGCCGCACGCCGCGCGGGGAGCGACCCTCGCCCGCCGCACGCGAGGCGCTCGGCGGCGAAGCCGAGCCGGAGGAGCTGACGCCCGACCAGGAGGCCGCGGTCGAGCGGATCGTCGCGGCGCTCGACGAGGGCGTCGGCGAGCACGTCCTGCTCGCCGGGCCGACCGGGAGCGGCAAGACGGAGGTCTACCTCCAGGCCTGCGCGGCGGCGCTCGAGCGCGGCCTGGGGACGATCGTGCTCGTGCCGGAGATCGCGCTCGCGCCGCAGACGGTCGGCCGCTTCCGCCGCCGGTTCGGCGATCGCGTCGCGATCCTGCACTCGTGGCTCGGCGACGCGGAGCGCCGCGATGAGCGCGACCGGATCGCGAGCGGTGAGGCGCGGATCGTCGTCGGCGCCCGCTCCGCCGTCTTCGCGCCGATGCGCGGCGTCGGTCTGATCGTCGTCAACGAGGAGCACGACACGGCGTACAAGCAGGAGTCCGACCCCCGG
>Ga0105239_10007509_pt1 | contig 12503 bp, 15 predicted proteins | sample KBSC44metaG_FD_92761 | JGI IMG/M metagenome (GOLD analysis project Ga0105239, IMG submission 92761) | Corn rhizosphere microbial communities from Kellogg Biological Station, Michigan, USA - KBS C4-4 metaG | ecosystem: Host-associated > Plants > Roots > Rhizosphere > Soil | place: Michigan, USA...
CCAGGCTGACCAAGACCGGCGAGCCGTGCGTGTATCTCGACGCGCGGGCCATCGCGGGCTTCACCCGGCGCTTTCCGACCGTCACCGCGGCATGCCGCGCCGCGGGCATCGATCCGACCCGGCAGCTGATTCCAGTCGTGCCCGGCGCCCACTACAGTTGCGGTGGCGTCGTCACCGACGTGCACGGCCGGACCGAGATGCCCGGCCTGTTCGCCGCGGGGGAGGTGGCCCGCACCGGCATGCACGGCGCCAACCGCCTGGCGTCCAACAGCCTGCTCGAGGGTCTGGTGGTGGGCGGCCGCGCAGGTGTGGCGGCAGCCGGCCACGCCGTGGCCGTCGGAGCGCCGCGCGCCACCGAGCCCGAACCGGTCGGCCGGGTTGCATTGGCCCGCAACGACTTGCAGCGCGCGATGAGCAGCAACGCGTCGGTAGTACGCGACGCCGACGGGCTGAGGAGCCTCGCCGATCTGCTGGCCGCCGCACCCGTGCTTGCGCAGCGCAACCGCACCACCCTCGAGGACGCCGCCTTGACGGCGACCGCGGGGGCCGTCGTCGCCGCCGCACTGGAACGCACCGAGTCCCGCGGGTGCCATCACCGGTCCGACTACCCGGACGCCGATCCCGCGATGGCGGTCAGCACCATCGCCCGTCCCGAGGTGGTGTGCAGCCGATGACACTGTCCGACGAGCTACTGGTCGAGGCCAAGACGACGATTGCGCGCGCGCTCGACGAGGATCTGCGCTTCGGGCCCGACATGACCACCCTCGCGACCGTGGCCGCCGACGCCACGACGACGGCGGCGATGGTGACGCGCGAGCCCGGTGTGGCTGCCGGGGTGGACGTCGCCCTGTTGGTGCTCGACGAGGTGCTCGGCGCCGACGGCTACCGCGTCACCGGACGGGTCGAGGATGGCGCTCGCCTCGAGGCGGGCGACGCCCTGCTGACGGTCGAGGCCCACACCCGCGGGTTACTGACCGCCGAGCGGACGATGCTCAACCTGGTGTGCCACCTGAGTGGCATCGCCACGGCCACCGCGGCATGGGTGGCCGCGGTGGAGGGCACCAATGCCAAGATCCGCGACACCCGCAAGACGCTGCCCGGCCTGCGGGTGCTGCAGAAGTACGCGGTGCGCGTTGGCGGCGGGGTGAATCACCGGATGGGTCTCGGAGACGCGACGTTGATCAAGGACAACCACGTTGCCGCAGCGGGCGGCGTGCTCGAGGCGTTGCGCGCGGTGCGGGCCGTCGCGCCCGACCTTCCGTGCGAGGTCGAGGTCGATTCGCTGGAGCAACTGGACGCAGTGCTCGGCGAGGACCTTGGCGATCGGCCGCTGATTCTGCTGGACAACTTTCCGGTGTGGCAGACCCAGATCGCGGTGCAGCGTCGAGACTCCCGGTCGCCCGACACCCTGCTGGAGTCCTCCGGCGGGCTTTCGCTGGACACCGCCGCCGAATTCGCAGGCACTGGCGTCGACTTCCTTGCCGTCGGGGCGCTCACCCACTCGGTGCGGGTGCTCGACGTCGGCCTCGACGTCTAGGCGGAATCTCGCGGCGCGAGCAAACGAATTCCTCGTCCATTTGGGCGCTTTGGGTGGCTAGGATCAGCCCATGTCTTCCAGCGATTCCTCTTCAAGCCGTCATGCCGGTGATTCGCGGGGGGCAGGTGTACTGCCGATCGTCGCCGTGGTCCTCGCTCTGATAGCGGTCGGGCTCGCCGCATGGGCCGCGTTCCGGCCCGCCAAGGACCCCGCGGCCCCGAGCTACTCGGCGGCTGAGCAGTCCGATGCCAAGGCGAAGGCCTGCGCGGCAGCCGACGTGGTGCGCCGGGGTGTTTCGCTCAACACGAACCTTCCCATTCCCGGTGGCGAGGGTGACGTCACCGGGTCCCTCGCCGTGGCCGCCAATGCCCGGTTGTCGCTTTCCAACGGTGGGCAGTACCTCCTCGCCCGCCTGGATCCGGCGACCCCGGCCAACCTGGCCGATCCGGTCCGCGAATTCGCCAACAAGCTGATGGACATCGGCGCAGGCGCGATCGTGGGCTTGCAGAACTCCGATCCGGTTCAGGCGACGCGCCTGAAGGAAGCCGACGCGGCCAACGTCAAGATCGCAGAAGCCTGCAAGTAGCGGCTTCAGGTACGCACGTCGAGCAGTCGTCGCGTGCCCACCTTGGCGGCGTCCAGCGCTGACCGATCGCCCGCGATGCGCGAAAGGATCAGCGCCCCTTCGATGATCGCGATCACGGCCTGAGCGGTCTGCCCGGCTTCTCCTTCGGGCCAGCCGTCCCGGATCAGACGGTCGGCGACGGCCGTGATCCAGCCGGCGAATGCCCTCGCCGACGCGGCGCGCACCGGCTCGCTGGCATTGACGGATTCGGTGGCGATGGGTTCGATCGGGCAGCCGTCCCTCGGGTCACCGTTCAGGCCGGCGATCAAGATGTCGATCCACGTCGCGACGATGTCGGCGGCAGGACGATCCGAGGCGAGCACCGAGCGCAGCAGCCGTGTGATGTCGCCGCCGACGCCGTCGACGACGGCCGCCGCGAGTTCGGCCTTGCCGTCCGGGAAGTGGTGGTAGAGCGAGCCAGCCTTGACGTCGGCGGCCGCGAGGATCTGGTTGACGCCGGTCGCGGCGTAGCCCTGTCGGCGGAACAACGTCGCCGCGTTCTCGATGAGTGCGGTGCGGCTGCGATCGGGGCGGGGCACGCCTTGACAATACTTGAAAGATCGCTCAAGAATACTTGAACGGTCTCCAAAGAAGGGTCGCCACCATGCGGCAGTTGACGTTCGACGGTCCCGGTGAGTACGCGTGGCGCGAGATGCCCCACCTGGAGATCACCGCACCGAAGCAGGCGTTGGTCCGGCCCGTGGCGGTGGCGTGCTGCGATCTCGACGTCGCGGTCGCCGAGGGCGTGTTGCCCATGGCGCCCGGCCACGCCGTCGGGCACGAGGGAGTGGCCGAGGTGGTCGCGATCGGTGACGACGTCACGTCGGTGAAGGTCGGCGACCGCGTCGTCGTGCCGTTCCAGATCAACTGCGGAACCTGCTCGGCCTGCCGGCGCGGTGTGACCGGCTCGTGTTCGTCGCTGCCGTTGATGGCGATGTACGGCATGGCGCCCATCGCCGGACTCGACGGCGGCGGCTTCATGGCCGATCTGGTGTCCGTGCCCTACGCCGACACGATGCTCGTCGCGCTGCCCGACGGCGTCGACCCGGTGACGGTGGCCTCGCTGTCGGACAACATTCCCGACGGCTGGCGCACTGTCGGGCCGTATCAGTCGGAACTGGCGGCCCTCGATCCCGGCGAGCGAAGGGTGCTCGTCGCAGGCCGGCGTTCGATCGGTCTCTACGCCGCCGCGTTCGCTTCGGCGATGGGGGCGCACGTGGACTACGTCGACACCGATCCGCAGCGCCTTGCCGCCGCCGAGAAGCTCGGTGCGACCGTCCACGACCGGCGGAAGCCCGATCGATCGTGGGCGCCGTACCCCGTCACGGTGCACACCTCCGCCGAGCCGGAGCTGCTGACCGCGACGCTGCGCGCGACCTGGCCCGATGGCGTCTGTACCGACACCGGCCTCTTCATCCAGCCGGTCGAGTTGCCGCTGCTGGCGCTGTACACCAGGGGAGTGCGATTCGTCACCGGCCGGGCGAACGCCCGCACCGTCATCCCCGGAATCCTCGAATCCATCAGCGCGGGTTGCGATCTCGCGCCGGCCGTGGACAGGGTGGTGCCGTGGGACGACGCGGCCGAGGTCTGGCCGACCATGACCAGCAAGACGGTGTTCACCCGCGACTAACACGTAGCGTGGTGCGCTGCACCGGATCAGCCACCAACCCGGGCTTAGACGGTCGCGGCGCGACGCACCAGCGACAAGACCACCGCGGCCGTCGCGAACAGTCCGGAGAAGACCCGGTTGACCACCGTCTGCCTGCGCGGCGTGTGCATCCAGCGCAGCAGCCGCACGGACAGCCCGGTGTACAAGCCCATCACCACCAAGTCGACGGCCACCATCGTCGCGCCGATCGCCAGGTATTGGGGGAGCAGCGGCGCGGTGGGCACCACGAACTGTGGCAGTACCGCGAGGAAGAACACCAGACCCTTCGGGTTCGTGGCGTTCACGAGGAATCCACGCACGACGAGCGCGGCCCGGCCACCCTCGGTCGAGGTGTCGAGTTGCTCGCGCAGATCGCGGGTCGCCGTCCGCCATTGCCGCACCGCGAGGTACAGCAGGTACGCCACCCCGATCCACTTGATGACGTTGAATACGACGATCGAGCTGGTGACGATGGCGCCCAAGCCCACGGCGACGAGCGTGAGCTGCAGCATCAGCCCGATCTCGAGCCCGAGGATGCTCCAGTAGCCGCGCCGCACACCGTGCGTCAGCCCGGTCGCCATCGACTGGATGGCGCCCGCACCGGGGGACACCGCAATCAGAACCGCCGCACCGACGAACGCCAACCACAACTCCCAGGCCATGGAAGAAGTGTGGCAGCGCGCCGACGGTCAGTTCAACCGAATATGACTCAGCTGGACACGTCGGCGACGAACGTGCCCTGGCGCTTCGCGAGCATCTGCGGAATCCGCGGCAGCGTGGGGTCGACGGTGCCTGCGGGCAGCACACGCGGATTCACCAGGTGCAGGTCCTTGCGGGCCACGTGGATGTCGGCCTCACCCGCCGCAAGCACGTTCTTCACCCAGTTGGTCTTGCCGTGCATCAGCCCGATCGCCACGACGTCGTCCTTGCGATACGCGGTGACGATGGTCTCGAATTCCTTGCCGGAGGTGCGGCCGCGGTGCTTGATCACCGCGAAGCCGGGTGCTCGCTTCGACAGCGGGCGGAGCAGTGGGTTGACGTACTTGATCTGGAAACGCTCCAGCCAGACCGGCATCAGCATGGGTACGCCGGCAGCGTTGTTGGGGTGGTCTTCTCTGGACGTTGACGGTGACATGACGGCTCCCGTATTCGATTTGTGCTGCTCTGGGACAATAGCCCTGTGAATACTCCGTCGCCTGGTTCGGACGTCGTCGCGGCGACGGCTCCGAAGATGACCCGCATCGACCTGCGGGGCGAGGCACTGTCCGCGGCGCGGCTGCGCGCCGTGCTGCCCCGCGGTGGCGTTGACGTCGACAGTGTCCTGCCCAAGGTCAAGCCCATCGTGGACGCCGTCGTCGAGCGCGGTGCCGTTGCTGCCCTCGAGTACGGCGAGTCGTTCGACGGGGTGCGCCCCGATACCGTGCGGGTACCCGTTGCTCGACTGGCCGAGGCGCTCGCCGACCTGGACCCCGCTGTGCGGCTGGCCCTGGAGGTGGCGATCGAGCGCAGCCGCGCCGTGCACGCCGACCAGCGGCGCACCGACACCACCACCACGCTGGCGCCAGGCGCCACCGTCACCGAACGCTGGGTGCCCGTCGAACGCGTCGGCCTCTACGTACCCGGCGGCAACGCCGTCTACCCGTCGAGCGTCGTGATGAACGTCGTGCCCGCGCAGACGGCAGGGGTGGAGTCGCTGGTGGTCGCCAGCCCGCCGCAGGCCGAGTTCGGTGGGCTGCCGCACCCGACCATCCTCGCGGCGGCCGCACTGTTGGGTGTCGACGAGGTGTGGGCCGTCGGCGGTGCGCAGGGAGTGGCGCTGCTGGCCTACGGGGGCACCGATACCGACGGGGCAGAGCTGGCGCCCGTGGACATGATCACCGGGCCTGGCAACATCTACGTCACCGCCGCCAAGCGGATCTGCCGGTCGCAGGTGGGCATCGACGCCGAAGCCGGCCCCACCGAGATCGCGATCCTCGCCGACCACTCCGCCGATCCCGCGCACGTCGCCGCCGACCTGATCAGTCAGGCCGAGCACGACGAGATGGCCGCCAGCGTGCTCGTCACCACCAGTGAGCACCTTGCCGACGCGACCGACGCCGCTCTCGCCACCCAACTCCTGACCACCGTGCACCGGGAGCGGGTGACCGCGGCTCTGACCGGACGGCAATCCGCGATCGTGCTGGTCGACGACATCGACGCCGGCGTGCGGACCGTCAACGCGTACGCCGCCGAACACCTCGAGATCCAGACGGTGAACGCCCCGGCCGTGGCCAACCGGATCCGTTCGGCCGGAGCGATCTTCGTCGGCGCATGGTCCCCGGTCAGCCTCGGCGACTACTGCGCGGGAAGCAATCACGTGCTTCCCACCGCCGGTTGCGCGCGGCACTCCGGCGGGCTGTCGGTCCAGACGTTCCTGCGCGGCATCCACGTCGTTGACTACACGGAGGCGGCGCTGAAGGACGTGTCCGGCTACGTGATCACCCTTGCGCAGGCGGAGAACCTGCCAGCACACGGTGAAGCGGTGCGCCGTAGGTTCGAATCGTGACCGCGCGCAAGATCTCCCTGGACGACCTGCCACTGCGCGACAACCTGCGCGGCAAGTCGCCCTACGGTGCACCCCAACTCTCGGTTCCGGTGCGGCTCAACACCAACGAGAACCCGCACCCGCCGACGCAGGCGCTCATCGACGATGTCGCCGCCTCGGTCCGTGACGCAGCATCCGATCTGCACCGCTACCCGGATCGCGACGCCACCGCGCTGCGGGCAGACCTCGCCGCCTACCTGAGCGTTCAGATCGGGGTGCCGGTGGCCACCGAGAACGTCTGGGCGGCAAACGGTTCCAACGAGATCCTGCAGCAATTGCTGCAGGCGTTCGGCGGCCCCGGCCGCACCGCCATCGGGTTCGTGCCGTCCTACTCGATGCACCCGATCATCTCCGATGGCACCCAGACCGAGTGGCTCGAGGGCAAGCGTGCAAGCGACTTCGGCCTCGACGTCGACGCCGCCGTCGCCGCGATCGTCGAGCGCCGACCCGACGTGGTGTTCGTCGCAAGCCCGAACAACCCGTCGGGGCAGAGTGTTTCGCTCGACGAGCTGCGCGCGCTGCTCGACGTCGCACCGGGCATCGTGATCCTCGACGAGGCCTACGGCGAGTTCTCGTCACAACCCAGCGCCGTGCACCTGCTCGCCGAGTACCCCGCCAAGCTCATCGTGACCAGGACCATGAGCAAGGCGTTCGCGTTCGCGGGCGGCCGACTCGGCTATCTCGTCGCGGACCCCGCCGTCATCGACGCGATGCTGTTGGTGCGATTGCCCTATCACCTCTCCTCGGTCACCCAGGCCGCGGCTCGGGCCGCGCTGCGGCATGCCGATGACACCCTCGGCAGCGTCGCCACGCTGATCGCCGAACGCAACCGGGTGTCGGAGACGCTGGCGGGCATGGGTTTTCGCGTCATTCCCAGCGACGCCAACTTCATCCTGTTCGGCGAGTTCACCGACGCGGCCGCCACGTGGGAGCGCTACCTCGAGGCCGGTGTGCTGATCCGTGACGTCGGCGTCCCCAGGTACCTGCGCGCCACCATCGGTCTTGCCGACGAGAACGACGTCCTGCTCGACGTCAGCGCACGGCTGGCCGCAGGAGAACTCGCCACAGTCCCAAGTAGTTCAAGAGGAGCTCCACAATGACCGCCTTGGCCAACCGCCGCGCGAGGGTCGAACGCAAGACCAAGGAATCCGACATCGTCGTCGAGCTCGACCTGGACGGCACCGGCCAGGTCGACATCGGCACCGGCGTGCCGTTCTTCGACCACATGCTGACGGCACTCGGCAGCCACGCGAGCTTCGACCTGACCGTGCACGCCAAGGGCGACGTCGACATCGAGGCACACCACACCGTCGAGGACACCGCGATCGTGTTGGGCCAGGCGCTCGGCGAGGCGCTCGGCGACAAGAAGGGCATTCGCCGCTTCGGCGATGCGTTCATCCCGATGGACGAGACGCTGGCGCACGCGTCGGTCGACGTGTCGGGACGGCCCTACTGTGTGCACACCGGTGAACCGGATCACATGCTGCACAGCACGATTGCCGGCAGCTCGGTGCCGTACCACACCGTGATCAACAGGCACGTCTTCGAGTCGCTGGCGATGCACGCGCGGATCGCGCTGCACGTGCGCACGCTGTACGGCCGCGACCCGCACCACATCACCGAGGCCCAGTACAAGGCGGTCGCGCGCGCCCTGCGCCAGGCCGTCGAGCCCGATCCCCGGGTGACCGGGGTGCCCTCCACCAAAGGCACGCTGTGACAGTGAAGTCCGTGGTGGTCCTCGACTACGGGTCGGGCAACCTACGGTCGGCGCAGCGTGCACTGGAACGGGTCGGGGTGACGGTCGAGGTCACCTCGGATCCCGCCGCCGCGGCCAACGCCGACGGATTGGTCGTGCCGGGTGTCGGCGCCTACGAGGCGTGCATGAAGGGCCTGCGTGGTGTCGGCGGCGAGAAGATCGTCGCCGATCGGCTGGCGGCGGGCAGGCCCGTGCTCGGCATCTGCGTCGGCATGCAGATCCTGTTCGCCCGCGGTGTCGAGTTCGGAGTGGAGACGCAGGGCTGCGGGCAGTGGCCGGGTTCGGTCGTGCGCCTCGACGCGCCGGTGATCCCGCACATGGGGTGGAACGTCGTGTCCGCAGCGCCGGGCAGCGCGCTGTTCAAGGGCCTGGACGCCGGCACCCGGTTCTACTTCGTGCACTCGTACGCCGCGCAGCAGTGGGAGGGCGATCCCGACGCCCTGCTGACCTGGGCGACGCACCACGTACCGTTCCTGGCGGCCGTCGAGGACGGTGCGTTGTCCGCCACACAGTTTCATCCGGAGAAGAGCGGCGACGCCGGTGCGGCGCTGCTGAGCAATTGGGTCGAGGGGCTCTGACGGTGGGCAGGAGCGAAGCGACTTGGGAAGGCCTGTAGTGACCAACGTTCCACTGATACTTCTGCCCGCCGTCGACGTGGTCGACGGCAAGGCCGTACGCCTGGTTCAGGGCGTGGCGGGCAGCGAAACCGACTACGGCTCGGCGCTGGACGCCGCACTGGGTTGGCAGACCGACGGCGCCGAGTGGATTCACCTCGTCGACCTCGACGCGGCGTTCGGTCGCGGGAGCAACCTCGAACTGCTGGCCGAGGTCATCGGACGCCTTGACGTCGCCGTCGAACTGTCCGGCGGCATCCGTGACGACGACAGCCTGTCGGCGGCGCTGGCCACCGGGTGCGCCCGGGTCAACCTTGGCACGGCCGCGCTGGAGAACCCGCAGTGGTGCCGGCGCGTGATCGCCGAGCACGGCGAGAAGGTCGCCGTGGGGCTCGACGTCAAGATCGTCGACGGTGAGCACCGCCTGCGCGGTCGCGGCTGGGAGACCGACGGCGGCGACCTGTGGCCGGTTCTGGATCGGCTCAACGGCGAAGGGTGCTCGCGCTACGTCGTCACCGACGTCACCAAGGACGGCACGCTGAACGGGCCCAACCTCGAGCTGCTCACCCGCGTCGCCGAGCACACCGCCGCTCCCATCATCGCCTCGGGCGGTGTGTCCAGCATCGAGGACCTGCAGGCCATCGCCACCCTTGCCGGGCATGGCGTCGAGGGCTCGATCGTGGGCAAGGCGCTCTACGCCGGGCGGTTCACACTGCCCGAGGCGCTCGCAGCGGTCAGTCGGTAGATCAGCGTGGCGGCAGACGATTCCGACCTCGACGCGCTGGTCGCCACCGCGTCGGCGATTCTCGACGAGGCGGCCAAGCCGTTCATCGCCGGGCTTCGCGCCGAGTCGGCGGTTGCCAAGAAGGGCAACGACTTCGCCACCGAGGTCGATCTCGCGATCGAGCGGCAGGTCGTCGCCGCACTCGAAGCGGCGACCGGAATCGGCGTGCACGGTGAGGAATTCGGCGGGGCCCCGATCGACTCCCATCTCGTGTGGGTGCTCGACCCGATCGACGGCACGTTCAACTACGCCGCGGGGCTGCCGACGGCGGCCATCCTGCTGGGGCTGCTGCGCGACGGCGAACCGGCGGCCGGCCTGAGCTGGTTGCCGTTCACCGATCAGCGGTACACCGCCGCCGCGGGCGGACCGCTCTACGTCAACGGCATCGAGCAGCCACCGCTGAAGGACGCCAAGCTGTCCGAATCCGTGGTGGGCGTCGGCACGTTCAACATCGACTCGCGCGGTGAGTTCCCCGGCCGCTACCGGCTTTCCATCATCGAGCGGTTGAGCCGCGGGTGTTCTCGCATGAGGATGCACGGCGCCACCGGAGTCGACATGGCCTACGCCGCGGAGGGGGCGCTCGGCGGCGCCATCAGCTTCGGCCACCACATCTGGGACCACGCCGCAGGCGTCGCACTGGTCAGAGCGGCGGGCGGCATCGTGACCGACCTCGCGGGGCAGCCGTGGACGCCGTCGTCGCGTTCGGCGCTCGCCGGCGTGCCGAGCGTGCACGCCGAGCTCCTGGAGATCGCCACGTCGGTCGGAGCGCCGGAGGAGTACCGATGAACCACCACGAAGGTGTCGCAGTCCGCGTGATTCCCTGCCTGGACGTCGATGACGGCCGGGTGGTCAAGGGGGTCAACTTCGAGAACCTGCGTGACGCAGGCGATCCCGTCGAACTTGCCGCCGTCTACGACGCCGAGGGCGCCGACGAGCTGACCTTCCTCGACGTGACGGCATCGTCGTCGGGCCGGGCCACCATGCTCGACGTGGTGCGCCGCACCGCCGAGCAGGTCTTCATTCCGTTGACCGTCGGTGGTGGCGTGCGGTCGATCGCCGACGTGGACACGCTGCTGCGGGCCGGTGCGGACAAGGTGTCGGTGAACACCGCCGCGATCGCCCGCCCCGAGCTGCTTGACGAGCTGTCGCGCCAGTTCGGCTCGCAGTGCATCGTGCTCTCCGTCGATGCCAGGACCGTGCCCGCCGGCTCCGCGCCGACGCCGTCGGGCTGGGAGGTCACCACCCACGGTGGCCGTCGCGGCACGGGCATCGACGCCGTCGAATGGGCAACCCGCGGAGCCGAATTGGGTGTCGGCGAGATCCTGCTGAACTCGATGGACGCCGACGGCACCAAGGCGGGTTTCGACCTCGGCATGCTGCGGGCGGTTCGCGCGGCGGTCAGCGTGCCCGTCATCGCCAGCGGCGGTGCGGGCGCGGTTGGTGACTTCGCGCCCGCGGTGGAGGCGGGTGCGGATGCGGTGTTGGCCGCCAGCGTGTTTCACTTCGGTGAGCTCACCATCGGCGAGGTCAAGGCGGCGATGGCCGCGGAAGGGATCGTGGTGCGATGAGTCTCGACCCCGACATCGCGGCGCGGCTGAAGCGCGACCCGAACGGCTTGTTCGTCGCCGTCGCCCAAGACCGCGAAAGCGGCCAGGTGCTGATGGTGGCGTGGATGGACGACGAGGCCTTGGCCCGCACACTGGAAACCCGCAAGGGCACCTACTTCTCGCGTTCCCGCAACCAGTACTGGGTCAAGGGCGAGACGTCGGGGCACACACAGTACGTGCACTCCGTGCGCCTCGACTGCGACGGTGACACCGTGCTCCTCGAGGTGGACCAGGTGGGCGCAGCATGCCACACCGGCGACCGCACCTGCTTCGACGCCGACCAGCTGCTCGCACCAGAGAGCTAGCGTCGCGCAAATCCGTGGCTAAGCTCCGGCAGCCGTGCCATCACAGTCCGGTCGATAGGTCTGCGACGTCGGAAATCTGGCGCTGAGGGCATCGGTCAGTACATCGATCGTCAAGAGTTCGGTTTCCTTCACCCGAATGATCCGGTGCAAACGCCTGATGCCGTACAAATCGCCCTTCTGCTCGCGTTTTGCCAGTGAAGCGCGGTGGTGGGCCAACTCGTCGTCGGCTCTTGCCCGTAGGTCGTCGAGCAAGCTCTGGTAGTACTCGGCCTGCCGCAGATTGGCATGAACGCCTTCGGAGTCCCAGTCGATCTCGTCTTCGTGGCGGGGTGTCAGCATCCGCACACGTTAGGCAGTCGGCGTTGCGCCAAGGCTGCCCGAGATTCACCGGCTTGTCACCATCAGTTCACTTGGCTGCGGGCCGTGCTGTGAGCTGTAGGGCCTAGATGATGCGGGTGGCCTTGGCGCGCGCCGTCCACCTTCCCTCGTCGTAACCGACCTGAACGGGGTGGTTGAAGGCCGCGGTGACGTTCTCGGTGGTGACGACCTCGCGGGCCGGCCCGGACGCTACGGTGCGGCCCTCGGCGATCAACAGCGCATGCGTGGTCGTCGTCGGGAGTTCCTCGAGGTGATGGGTGACCAGAATCGAGGCGACGTCGGGATGGGTGTCGTCGAGTGAGTCCATCGTCTCGAGCAGCTGCTCGCGAGCGGCCACGTCCAGCCCGGTGGTCGGCTCGTCGAGCAGCAGCAGCCGGGGCTCCGAAACCAGTGCTCTGGCAATGAGACTGCGGCCGCGTTCGCCCTGCGACAGCGTCGGCCAGGTGGCGCCGGCCTTGTGGGGGAGGCCCACTGAGGCGATCATCGCGTCGGCGCGGTCCAGCTCGTTCTGGCTGGGCGTCCAGCGCATCGGGATGTCGATGGTCGCGGTGATGCCGGTCAGCACCACCTCGCGCACGGTCAGCGAATACTGAAGCCGGTGGCGGGGATTCACGTGTCCGATCGAGTGCCGAAGACGGGCCAGGTCGACGTGCCCCATCTGCTCG
>Ga0105239_10007513_pt1 | contig 12502 bp, 6 predicted proteins | sample KBSC44metaG_FD_92761 | JGI IMG/M metagenome (GOLD analysis project Ga0105239, IMG submission 92761) | Corn rhizosphere microbial communities from Kellogg Biological Station, Michigan, USA - KBS C4-4 metaG | ecosystem: Host-associated > Plants > Roots > Rhizosphere > Soil | place: Michigan, USA...
ACTATCACCGAACCGCTGGCAGTAGGCAGCATGGAGTCACCCACGATCTCAAAAGCACGGTAAGTGCCCGGCGCCAGCATGGGCAGGGTGAAAGTATTCAGCTCATCCAGGAACTCGGGATCCGCATACCCGGCAAGGTAGCCGGCAGCAGCCTTTACAGGCACCAGCTGTATGTCATTGGTGGCGGCAGCCATCTTCTGAGCCCTTCTTTTGGAAAGATAATTGCCTTTGGCATCGCTGAGCTCCTTACGCAGCAGCTCATCCAGGGTCAGCTTGAACATATCCCCCACTATCTCCAGCACATCGATACGGGGCTCTGCCCTTTCTTCCTCATAAGCCCCTAAAAGGGATCTCTTGATGCCTAATTTAGCAGCGAACTCTTCTTGTGTCCATCCCCGTAGCTTACGGAGGTATTTCAGATTTTGGCCTGCGACTGACATAGACTAAGATATTTAGGAATAAAAATACTAATTTCTTTACCATTACCAAAATTTTTTACAACAGAGCCCCTGGAAGGGGCTCGTCCGAAGGCCTGGACATTAGCGGGAGTGCGGGAATTCCCCAATTTCCCGCACGCTATGATTTTGGGAGAATTTGGACATTGACTGCCAGCCGCTTCTTTTTCCGTAAATTTGTTCCCCGGTCTTATATTTACTTCCCTGCCAATTTGACTCTCCCGCGAGGATAGCACCAAATTTGCCGGAGAGTAGGGTCTAGCCATTCATAAATTAATATATACGAAGACATTATGTTAGGTATCATATCAAAAATATTCGGTGGGAACAAGTCGGAAAAGGACATCCGTAACATCCAGCCGCTGGTAGCCCAGATCAACCAGCATTTTGCGGCTTACCAGTCCCTTACCAACGACCAGCTGCGAGCCAAGACGGCAGAATTCAAGGAGCGTATCCGGGAGCATTTAAGCAATATTGACGGAGAAATAGCAGAATTGAATACCAAAGCCGAAGAGCTGCCTTTTAATGATATCAGCGGCAAGGACGCCATCTACCAGCAGGTAGACCAGCTGAAAAAGGACAGGGATGAACAGATCGAGGAAGTGCTGGAAACAATTTTGCCCGAAGCTTTTGCCGTAGTAAAAGAGACGGCCCGCCGCTTCTCCCAGAACAGCGAGCTGGTAGCCACCGCCACGGAGCTCGACCGCACCCTCAGCATCAAAAAGGAAAGTGTCCGTATAGAAGGCGATAACTCCATTTATAAGAATACCTGGATGGCCGCAGGAAGCCCCATCACCTGGAACATGGTGCATTATGACGTACAGCTCATCGGCGGCACAGTCCTGCACCAGGGCAAGATCTCGGAAATGGCTACGGGTGAAGGTAAGACCCTCGTATCTACCCTCCCCGCCTATCTGAACGCCCTGGCCGGGGAAGGCGTACACATCGTTACGGTGAACGATTACCTGGCGCGTCGCGACTCGGAATGGAACGGCCCCATCTTCGAATGGCTGGGCCTCACGGTGGATTGCATCGACAAACACGAACCCAACAGCGAATCCCGCCGGAAAGCTTATTTAGCAGACATCACCTACGGTACCAACAACGAATTTGGCTTCGACTACCTCCGTGATAATATGGTGCACTCACCCGAAGAGATGGTGCAGCGCAAACACCACTTCGCCATGGTGGATGAAGTGGACAGCGTATTGATCGACGATGCGCGTACCCCCCTGATCATCTCCGGTCCCGTACCAAAAGGCGACGACCAGCAATACCATATTTTAAAGAGCCGGGTTGAGAAACTGTTCGAAGCACAGCGAAAAGTCACCAATCAGTTCCTCATCGAAGCAAGGAAGAAAATAGGCGAAGGCAACGACGACCCCAAGGACGGCGGTCTGGCCCTGATGCGCGCACACCGCGGTCTGCCCAAATCGGGAGCGCTGGTCAAGTTCCTCAGCGAGCCGGGTATAAAGGTCAGGCTGCAGAAGTCGGAGAACTATTACCTGGCCGACCAGCAGAAGGAAATGCCAAAAGTGGACGCCGAGCTCTTCTTCCACATCGATGAAAAAAATAATTCGGTCGACCTCACCGACAAAGGCATCCAGATGATCACCCGCGAAGGGGAAGATCCTGAATTCTTCATCCTGCCCGACATTGCCGTCAAGCTGGCAGACATCGAAAAAAGCGAGGTGGCCAATGAAGAAAAGCTCCAGCTAAAAGAAGCGCTCCTGAATGACTATTCTATCAAGGCGGATCGTATCCACACCGTTCAACAGCTGCTAAAAGCTTATACATTATTTGACAAGGACGTGGAATACGTCGTAATGGACGGACAGGTTAAGATCGTAGATGAGCAGACGGGTCGTATCCTGGACGGCAGACGTTATAGCGACGGTCTCCACCAGGCCATCGAAGCAAAAGAAAACGTAAAGATCGAGGCGGCTACCCAGACCTACGCCACGGTCACCCTGCAGAACTACTTCCGTATGTATCATAAGCTGGCCGGTATGACGGGTACGGCAGAAACAGAAGCCGCCGAGTTCTGGGATATCTACAAGTTGGATGTGGTAACCATCCCCACCAACGTCCCTGCCATCCGTAAGGACCACCAGGACCTGGTCTTCAAGACCAAGCGGGAAAAATACAAGGCGGTCATTGAAGAGATCGAAAAACTACGCACCGCCGGACGGCCGTCCCTGGTAGGTACTACCTCCGTGGAAGTGAGCGAGCTGCTGAGCAGGATGCTGCAGGTAAAAAAGATCCCGCACAACGTGCTCAACGCAAAACAGCACGCCCGTGAAGCGCAGGTCGTTGCGGAAGCAGGTTTGCCCGGCGCGGTGACCATCGCTACGAATATGGCCGGTCGTGGTACGGATATCAAGCTGGGACCCGGTGTAAAAGAAGCCGGCGGCCTGGCCATCATCGGTACGGAACGGCATGAGAGCCGGCGGGTAGACCGTCAGCTGCGCGGTCGTTCAGCACGTCAGGGCGATCCCGGTACTTCACAATTCTATGTTTCCCTCGAAGACGATCTGATGCGTATGTTCGGCAGCGACCGTATCGCCTCCCTGATGGATAAAATGGGCTATAAGGAAGGTGAGGTCATCCAGCACAGCATGGTGACCAAGAGCATCGAACGGGCCCAGAAAAAAGTAGAAGAGAACAACTTTGGTATACGCAAGCGCCTGCTGGAATATGACGACGTCATGAACAAGCAGCGTAATGTGGTGTATAAGAAACGTAACCACGCCCTCTTCGGCGACAGGCTGGCCCTTGACCTGGACAACGCCTTCTACATCGTGGCAGAAGGATTGATCAGCTCGTTCAAGGAAGGAGATGACTACGAAGGATTCAAGCTGTCCACCATCGTCAACTTCGGCATCGATACGAACATCGGACAGGATGAGTTCGTAAAAGGGGACGCAGCCGCGCTGGCGGAAAAATTATACCAGGAGGCCACGGACAGCTACGAACACAAAGTCAAAGAGATCTGCAAACAGGCAATACCGGCCTTCCAGAATATACGCGCTACCCAGGGCAGCCAGATAAAAAATGTGGTCGTGCCCTTCACCGATGGGAAAAAACGCACCAACGTTCATGTCAGCCTGGATAAGACCCTGAGCACCGAAGGACGTGAGCTGGTGAGCTCGGTGGAAAGACAGATCACGCTGACCATCATCGACGAGGCCTGGAAAGAGCATCTCCGCGCCATGGACGATCTGAAACAAAGCGTACAGACAGCCTACCTGGAACAAAAGGACCCGCTGGTCATTTATAAGGTAGAAGCCTTCGAGCTCTTCCGCCTGATGGACAGCGAAGTAAATAAGGACATCGTCAGCTTCCTCTGCCACAGCGGCATCGCCAATCCCAGCCGCCAGTCCACGGAATTCATCCGCGAAGGACGGGAACCGCAAAGGACGGATATGAGCAAGCTGCGGGTACGCAAAGACGAGCTGGCGGGCAGCCCTAACGCCAACAACGGCGGACCCGGTGGTCCGATAGCGCATAACGGCGCCCCACAGGAAGGCGGCCCCGACTATTACGAGCCCACTGGCCCCGTAAAACAGGAACCCGTCAAGGTCGGCCCAAAGATTGGCCGCAACGATCCCTGTCCCTGCGGCAGCGGCAAGAAATTCAAGAACTGCCACGGGAAGGACGCCGCATAGCAAATAACATTCATATGAATAATATAAGCTTGAACAGCTGCCGGCCGGCAGCTGTTTTTATTTAGTTTAGCTCATCCTTATCTATCCGCTGGAATTCCATACATCGATACGTCCCGCCAATCATCACCCCAAACCGGTTATTATTATGTATAGAATTCTACTGTCAACAGCAATCCTGGTATCAATTACCCAAAAGATCTCAGCACAGGCGCCTGTATTTGCGCATGTTATTCAAAGTGTGAATGTCTGTGCCAGCACAGGTACTACATAACTCGAGGCTGACTATAGCCCCTATCCCGCCACGGTCGTCTGGCATGTGTCGACGGACAATCGGTCCACGTGGCTGAATGTCCTCCCCGATGCGATCTATACAAGTGTCGGTCCTAAGTATTTGACCCTTACAAACCCGCCTGCATCGATGGATCACTATCAATACCGCGCCATTGCCTCCAATAGCAGCGGAACAGCTACAAGCGGTCCCGGCGTCCTATACGTTAACACTGGATTGCCAAATACACCGGTATTCGTCAATCCCCCGACAGGCGTATGTTTCGGAAATACGCAACGATATTACATCACCGGCGGTTTGGCAGGTGACACCATCGCATGGTCGGTAGATGGTTATAGCATTTACAACGACGTCACCTTTAATGACACTTCAAAGTTGTTGAACATATTTTCATTTGCTTCGACATCCACAGTCTATGTCTACGCCTACAATGGATGCCCTGGTCGTTCCCAGACCACCTTGCAGGTAAATATCAATCCCTTACCAAACACCTTACCGGCGACGGGCGGCGGTACGACTTGCGTTAATTTGGACGCGGAACAATCCTATTCCAACACTTTTTCCGATGGGACCTGCACCCCTGTCTGCTCGATTCTGTCCATCCGCCACTCCCCCGTCACCAGCCCCGTCCAGGCTTGCGTCACGGTGGACCCTTCTGTCCAGTCCTATAACGGCGTTCCATATGTCCCCCGCCATTATAATATAGAGCCGCAAAATAACGCCAGTACCGCAGGGGCCGCCCTCACCCTCTACTTTACACAAAATGACTTCGACGCCTCACCCTCACAGCCTTCACCGGCCGGACCACGAACCAGGGCAATCTGCTCCAATGGACCACCAGCCAGGAACAAAACACGGCATGGTTCGATATACAAAGAAGCACAGGCGCCACATTCACCGACATCGCACGGGTAGCGGCAGCCGGTAACAGCCATCTTCCCCTCCATTATCAATACGTCGACGGCATGGCTTCAGACATCCCCGTATCCTACAGACTGAAAATGGTGGACCTCGACGGCGCCGCCACGTACAGCAAGATCGTAACACTCGGAGATCCCGGCAACACCTACGCATATAGCATAAAAGCATCCCCCGCCACCTACATCGTCACCGCACCGGCAGCAGGCAGCGCCATCCTGCTCATTACCGACATCAGCGGCAGACAGCTGTATCAGCAACGGGTTACACTCACAAAAGGTATCAACACAATCCCCGCCGGCACCCTGCCCGCAGGCAGCTACCTGCTGACATTATTGGCAGACAAACAACGTTGTACCACCAAATTTGTGAGATACTAGGAAAAGGGTAACTATTTTTTATAGGATTCAATCATCCACCACAATAATTGAATCCTATCTATCATTCATATCCATATGTTAAAGCCCATCAACAGGACGCGCAGGAGCAATCTCCCACTCGTCCTTTTTTTCCTCCGCAAAAGGCATGGTTCATTAATTTCACGCCACTTATCAAAAACGCCAACATGATGGTGAGAAAAAACGCATTGATGGCACTAGTATTGAGTTTCCCCTTTACCCTGGCCATCGCCCAAAGACCTACGACCCCTCCTGCCCCTGGCGCTAACCCCGCCGCCGGAGCCGGCGCCCGCCCGGCAGCCGCCCCCAAACAGGAACCAAAGCCTTATAAGGATGTCATCACGGACAAGGCAGTAAGTCACACAGGTCTGTTCACCATACATCGCATCGAGGACAAATGGTATTTTGAAATACCCGACTCCATCCTGGGCCGCGACATCCTCGTAAGCACCCGCTACAGCAAAACAGCCGCGGGCGGTAATAGCTATGGCGGCGAGCAGGTGAACCTGCAGACCATCCACTGGGAGAAAGGCCCTTCCAATACCCTGTTCCTGCGGGTATTGACCATCGTGAACGTAGCGACGGACTCCACCCAGCCCATCGCAACGGCGGTCAGCAATTCCAACATGAATCCCATTGCAGCAGCCTTCGATATAAAAGCCTATGGCAAAGGCTCGGACTCCTCCTCCACAACGGTCATCGACGTGACGGATTTCTTCAAAGGAGACAACCAGGCAGTAAGCCTCAGCCCGGGCGTCAAAAGAAGATATAACCTCAGCGGTATCGCTGCGGACAGAAGCTACATCGAAAGCATCCATACCTATCCTATCAATACGGAAGTAAGGACGGTAAAAACATTTGCATCCATCCCCACCCCGGGTGGCGCAGGCCCCAGCCCGAGCACAACACTGCCCGCCGCCGAAGTAACGGGAGCGGTCACCCTGGAATTGAATAACTCCTTTATCCTTTTGCCAAAAACGCCCATGCGCAAACGTCTTTTCGACGCCCGCGTAGGCTATTTTGCCAGCGAATACACCATGTATGGCGACGATCAGCAGCGGGTGGAAACCTCCACTTTCATCCACCGCTGGCGGCTGGAACCAAAGGATGAAGACATCGAAAAATGGAAAAGAGGGGAATTGGTGGAACCCAAAAAACAGATCGTATATTATATCGATCCCGCTACACCCAAAAAATGGCGCCCCTACCTGATCGCGGGGATCAACGACTGGCAGGCAGCCTTTGAAAAAGCAGGCTTCAAGAATGCCATCGTCGGCAGGGAATGGCCGGAGAATGACAAGACGATGAGCCTGGAAGACGCCCGTTTCTCCGTGATCCGCTATTTCGCTTCGGATATAGAAAATGCATACGGACCGAATGTAGCCGATCCCCGCAGCGGCGAGATACTGGAAAGCCACATCGGCTGGTATCATAATGTGATGAAGCTGGTGCACGACTGGTACTTTATCCAGGCATCCATTTCTGACCCCAGGGCCAGGAAAATGAAATTTGACGACGCGCTGATGGGCGACCTCATCCGCTTTGTCTCCTCTCACGAAGTAGGACATACATTGGGCCTTCGTCATAATATGGGCAGCAGCAGCAAGACACCGGTGGAGCTGCTCCGCAACAAGGCATGGGTAGAAGCCAATGGCCATACGGCCAGCATTATGGATTATGCCCGCTTCAATTACGTTGCACAGCCGGAGGATAATATCGGCCCCCGCGGGCTCTATCCCCGCATCGGCGACTATGACAAATGGGCGATCCTCTGGGGCTATAAAGGACTAGACGGAACAAAGGACGAGGCGGACGATAAAAAGATCCTGAACAAATGGGTCATCGACAGTCTGAGATCCAATCCCCGTCTGTGGTTTGGCGGTGAAGGCTTCAATTTCGATCCGCGTGCGCAGACGGAAGACCTGAGCGACAACAGCATGAAGGCCGGCGAATATGGTATAAAGAACCTCAAACGTATCCTGCCCCAGTTGCCGGAATGGACAAAGGAGGAAGCCGATCAGTACGACAACCTGGAAGAGATGTATTCCACGCTGGTAGGACAGTTCAGCCGCTACATGGGTCATGTGGTCAAGAACGTAGGAGGCATCTATGAGACCTTCAAAAGCATCGAGCAGCCGGGCGATGTATATGAACCCACTCCAAAAGCCACGCAAAAAGAGGCCATGGATTTTCTCAGCAAACAATTGTTCACCACCCCCACCTGGTTGTTGAATAAGGACCTTCTTAACAAGTTCAGCAATCCCGCCGCCACCGAGGCCGTAGGCAATGTACAGGCCAATGTCCTGAACAGCCTGCTGTCAGGAGGAAGACTTTTCCGGATGTCGGTATGTGCAGGACGATATGGCGCCGCCAATGTATACGGTCCCGATGAGATGCTGGCCGATGCCAAAAAAGCCGTATGGTCGGAGCTGACCACAGGAGCTCCCATCGATATCTACCGGCGCGCGCTGCAAAAGACCTACGTAGAGGCTTTGATCAACCTGGTCAATCCGCCTCCCCCCACTCCCATACCGGCAGGTCTGCCCAGACAGTTCGCCGCCTTGTTCGTAGGCAATATCAAGAACACGGACGTCCCCTCTATCGCCAGGGCGCAGATGAACGAGCTCAGGACAGAGATACTGGCCGCCATCCCCCGTACGACGGACAAACTGAGTAAATATCACCTGCAGGATGTGGCAGAAAGGATCAAACAGGCTTTGAATCCTAATAAATAGTTTTTCACTGTCAATATAGAGGCACACAGCCCGGTCCACCCTGGACCGGGCATTTTTTATGGAAAAGCTTCTCTCCTGCATCTCGCCAGATGCATGCTAAAAAACTACTTTAGGAGCCTCCGCAAAGACCTCCTCTTCTCCGCCATCAACATCTTCGGTCTGGCCCTGGGGCTGGCGGTTTGCCTCCTGATCACCCTGTTCGTGACAGACGAGCTGCGCTATGACAGCTATCATCAACACGCGGCCCGTATCTTCCGCGTCGTCTCGGACATCCACCTCAACGGGAATGGCATCAACAGCATCATCACTCCCGGCCCCATGGGCCCCACCCTGGTAAAAGACTATCCGCAGATCGAGGCGGCCGTACGTATACGCCGTATCCAGGGCGGCGTACTGGTAAAAAATGGTACCAATACATGGCTGGAATCCAATGCGGTGCTGGCAGACCCCTCCCTCTTTCAGGTGTTCACCCTGCCCCTGGTGACGGGCAATCCTCAAACCGCCCTGGCAACCCCTAACTCCCTCGTCATCTCCGCGAGCCTGTCCAAAAAATATTTTAACAGCACCCATACGCTTGGCCGCATCCTGCAGCTGGATGACGATACCACTTCCTATGCGGTCACAGGTATTTTAGAGGATATGCCTGCCGCATCCCATTTTCACCTGGACCTCGTCAAATCCCTTTCGGGAAAGATCTTTCATGACAACCCCTGGATCAACCTTTACTCGGCCACCTATCTGCTTGCACGACCTGGAGTCAATACTGCAACAGTAGACGGCATCCTTGCCGGCATCGTTACCAAATATGTCAACCCGGAGGTGCAGCAGCAGCTCCACGATGCCCCGGCTGACATGACAAAAAAGGGTAACTATTTCCGGTATTACTCCATGCCGCTCCGTAGCATCCATCTCCATTCCAATGCCATGGGAGAATTCGAACCCAATGGAAATATCCGTTATATCTATATTTTCATCGCGCTGGCCATCCTAATCCTGCTGGTAGCCTGCATCAATTTCATGAACCTTTCCACGGCCCGCAGCGCCCGGCGCAGCAAAGAAGTAGGCGTACGAAAGGTATTAGGCAGCAGCCGCCAAAAGCTGATCCTCCAGTTCCTGCAGGAAGCCATCCTCACCAGCGGCATGGCCCTCGTCCTTGCCATCGGCATAGCCATACTGCTGCTGCCCTGGTTCTCCCAGCTGTCCGGAAGATCATTCTCCATATCCCTTTTATTGAACAGATGGACCATCCCGGCCTTGCTGACAGTGACGCTGATCGTAGGATTATTGGCAGGCAGCTATCCCGCCTTCTTTCTCTCTGCCTTCCAACCCATCAAGGTCTTGAAAGGGAACATCGCCATGGGCTTTAAGAGCAGCCGGCTGCGCAACGGACTGGTGATATTCCAGTTTGTAACAGCCATGGTGCTCGTTGTCGTCACCCTGGGCATCTACAACCAGCTGCATTATATCCGCACAAAGGACCTGGGTTATAACAGGGAACAGGTATTGACCATCCGGCAGACAAAATACCTGGGCACAAAAGCCCAGACCTTTAAACAAATGGTAGAAGCTTTGCCGGGCGTCACCGGCGGAACCATGACAGGGATTCTACCCAATACAGCACAGATCGCAACCAGGGGGTTTTTTAAGGACGCATCCGCCCGCGTCAACGAAACGGTTTTAATGGGTGACTGGCGCATCGACGCAGATTATATACCCACCCTGGGTATACAGATGACGACAGGAAGGAATTTTTCGCCCTCGCTGCCGACAGACTCTTCCTGTGTGCTGATCAACGAAACGGCTGCCCGCCTCCTTGGCTATCCCGACCCTGTCGGAAAGTTTATTTACACCGGCCCCAGCCGGGTGACACCCTTTCGGATACTGGGTGTGGTAAAAGACTTCAATGAAGGGTCCCTCCACAAGACCATCGAGCCCATCGTATTCAGTCTCTCATCAAATAGCAACGCCTTTGCTTTCCGCATCCGTACCGAAAATGTCGCCGGGCTCATCGGGGACATCGAGAAATATTATCATTCTTTAAGCAACGCATCTCCCTTTGTCTATTCTTTCCTGGACGAAGATTTCACAAAACTCTATACAGCGGATCAGCGCATGGGAAGCATCTTCATCTCCCTTACCGTCCTCTCTCTTATCATTGCTTTTTTAGGGCTGTTCGGATTGGTCAATTATGCCGCGGAACAACGCGCCAGGGAGGTGGTCATCCGCAGAGTGTTGGGTGCAGACATCCACCACGTGGTGCTGCTCTTCTCAAAAGAGCTTGCAGGGTTATTGCTGCTGGCAGCAGCGGTCGCCTGCCCGCTGGCATGGTGGGGAATGTACAGATGGCTGGAAGACTTTGCCTATCGCGCACCCATCAGCATCTGGATCTTTGTAATAGCTGCCTCGGGTGTGGCCGCACTGGGTCTGCTGACAGTGGGACTGCAGGCTGTCAGAGCTGCCATAATCAATCCGGCCGGACGACTGCGGACGGAATAGTAAAGGCGCGTCAGAGACGCAATGGCCGGGAAAAATTATTCATCCTCCTTGAACGTGGAATTCGTAAATGCGTCCAACATTACCTTCTTATCCTCTTCGTTGTTGTAATTGATGGTCAGCGAAAAATCCTTTTTATGGATCAGCTTGGAATACAGCAGCTGTTCAAGAATAACTTTACCGTCCTTGCCGTAAAGCGTAGCGTGGAACAAATGGAACCTATGCCCGTGTATCACCTCCAGGCTTGAGGAAGTATCGGACCGGATGCCCTGCGAGGCATATGCATCATAGATCATCTTATTGACAGTAGCGCAATTATCTTCAAATGCGCCGGGGCTGTCATTAGGGAATGGCTCCGACGTGGACATCAGAGAATTGAACTTGTCTTTCTGGAAGCTGATAAGATGTTTCAGCCCGCTCATATCGATCTCTGTATTGGAGGATTTCTTTATAGCATCCGCCCCCTTCTTCTCGTTGGCTTCCGTCTGATCACGGCTGATCACAGTCCAGCCTTTGGGAATGACGATCGTCCAGCCCATGTCCTGGCTGACATAGGTCTCGCCTTTTACAGCGCCCTCATCCACTTGCTTATTGGGGTCCAGGTGTTTGTCTTTTTGTTTACAGGAGAAAAGCAGCGTGGCTGCCAGCAGGAAAGAGGTCATTTTTTTCATAAAAAAACTCCGGCGCGGAATGGACGCCGGAGCTAAAGATAAACAAAATTGACAGTGCTTCCTATGGCGTCAGCGGTAAACCGTATTTATACATATAGCGATGGTATAATTGTACCTGTTTGTTGTCCAGGCTCACTTCACGGCCCTGTATAAAGCAATGCTCGATAAGGTCGGTTCGCATATCCAGGATATCTCCCCCGCTGATGACGATATTGGCATCCTTTCCTGTCTCCAATGATCCGGTACGGTCATCTATACCCAGGATCCTGGCGCTGTTCAGCGTGATGGCCTGTAATGCCTGTTCTTTGGTTAGGCCGTAAGCGACGGCTGTACCCGCATTGAAGCTCAGGTTACGGTACCTGCTCTCGTCATGGTCGTCATTGAGCGCAAAGAGGACGCCGGCCTTTTGCAGCGCTGCCGGGGTCTTATAAGGCTGATCCACATCATCATCCTCGGTAGTAGGCAGGGCATGCTCCTGATTCAGGATGACGGCAATATTGTTGGCCTTTAACAGGGGCGCTATCAGCCAGCTTTCGCTGCCGCCGACAATGACCACGTCGAATCCGAACTCCTTGGCAAAATCCACGGCCACCAGCATTTGCTTCACCTGGTCGCCATGGACGAACAGCTTTTGCTGTTTGGAAAACAGCCCCTTCACTGCCTCGAACTTCAGATTGGTCTCTTTGTGTGAAGGCATTTGTAAATAGGCCTTTGCCTCACGGAAAAAGGTCTTTATCTCTTCTACCTTATTCAGGGCCTCTTTTGTAGGGTCCGTAGACGGCTCGGCCCCGGCACGCCTGCCAAACCGGCGCGGACGTACGATAAAGGAAGGCATATTCACATGTATGCCCCCATCCATCTTATACGCGGCATCT
>Ga0105239_10007515_pt1 | contig 12498 bp, 11 predicted proteins | sample KBSC44metaG_FD_92761 | JGI IMG/M metagenome (GOLD analysis project Ga0105239, IMG submission 92761) | Corn rhizosphere microbial communities from Kellogg Biological Station, Michigan, USA - KBS C4-4 metaG | ecosystem: Host-associated > Plants > Roots > Rhizosphere > Soil | place: Michigan, USA...
AAAAGAACTTTCCAGCCTTCTCAAAGAAAAAGAAGAAACAAACACGGTTTCCGTGAGCGCATGTCAACTGCTAACGGTAGAAGAATATTAGCAGCCAGAAGAGCTAAAGGCAGAAAAAGATTATCAGTTTCTGACGAGGGTCGTCATAAAGCATAATCTTGGTTGCTTGGTCCTTTCATAGGGACATGGACCGTTTATATGCTTAATGTCTCCGGTTCAAATAATGGCAACTATGTATACTTTTAAAAAAGAAGAACGATTATGTAATAAAAGGCTTATTGAAAAGCTTTTTCATAACGGTTCTTCTTTTTTGTGTTATCCCTTCAAAGCTTCGTGGTTATTTCATTCCGAACCACAGATATTCCCGGCCCAGGTTTTATTTTCGGTTTCCAAAAAGCGTTATAAGCATGCTGTTGACCGTAATTTAATAAAAAGATGCATGCGCGAGTCGTACAGATTGCACAAGCAGCAATGCCTATATAATTTACTCGCAGCAGCCGATAAAAAAATTGTGCTGTCGATAGGGTATATTGGAAAAGAAATTGCCCCTTACAGCGTTATGGAAAAAAAGATGCTGAAGATGTTGGGCCAACTTGCTGATCAATTAACAACTGCTAACAATATCCCGGTGAAGTGATATGGACGCGGTGATCAACATATTGAAAACAATTATCGGTAGTATTTTTATACTGCTGATTAAAATATATCAATATTTTATTTCTCCGCTCACTGGCGCTTCATGCAGGTATACACCAACCTGTTCCCAATATGGTGTGGAAGCCATCAAAAAACACGGAGCCTTTAAGGGCGGATGGTTAACTTTGAAACGCATTGCCAGCTGTCATCCTTGGGGCGGGCACGGCCATGATCCGGTACCTTGAATTTAAGTTTTGAGTCTTAAAAAGATGAGTGTTATTTTACAAATTGAAACTGCCACCACTTCCTGTTCAATAGCCCTGGCTATTGATGGTAAAGTTGTAGCGTTTAAGCAGATAAACGAACGTAACATACATGCAGAGGTGATCACTTTGTTTATTGATGAACTGGTGACCTCAGCAAATTTAACTTATAATAATCTTGATGCTATTGCTGTGAGTAGTGGCCCGGGCTCCTATACCGGTCTGCGTATCGGGGTTTCAACAGCTAAAGGGCTATGTTTTGCCTTGGATAAACCACTCATCGCCATTGAAACACTGGAAGCTATGGCTTATGGTGTTATTCATAGTGATGATTTTACGATTGAACAGGATACGCTTTTATGCCCCATGATAGACGCCCGACGTATGGAGGTTTATTGTGCCCTATTTGATGCTACAGGTCAGAAAGTTAGAGCTACCTCTGCGGACATTATAGATGAGTACAGTTTTGCTGAAGAGCTCAATAATCACCGGATCATATTTTTTGGCGATGGCGCCGATAAATGTGAAGCCACATTAGGCGCTAATCCTCATGCCCAGTTTTTAACAGGCTTTGTTAATTCGGCAACTTTCCTTACCCAAAAGGCTGCAGAAAAGTTTGATAAAAAAGAATTTGAAGATGTGGCCTATTTTGAACCTTATTATCTCAAGGATTTTATAGCTGGAAAGAAAGCTTTATAAATAAAACAAAGCGATTGTCTTGATTCCTGATGCTAATATCTAGATGCCTTTATTTGTGTTGGTTTTAAATAAACGACCAAACAGGCGACCAAAAAAACCTTTTTCACCCATCGGGATAACGCTGGCATTCATAGGATGTTCAATCACATGTCCAAATTTCAGGGTAAACCCTAAATAAAAATCACCTCCAGAGTAGTTTCCCACACGATTTATCTGCGCGTTATTATTTACCGCGGCCAGGGCTAATCTGCCGGTATTGGTCAGCCTTTCGGTACCTATATAAAATTCTGTATTTGGTGATTTGACCATGAGCTGTGTACCGATGTTGAAAAAATGCATGTCGTCATAGCTTGTAGTAAGGGTAGCAGTAAAAATGCCACGGTAATTAAAATGGTTAACCAGGGCACCTTTAAAATCCGGGTAAAACAGCGCTTTTGAGGCTATAAGAGTGGGCGAATATTTCCATATATTACCATAACCTATCCAGTAACTTTTGGTCGCACTCAGTTCTGCAAGGCCGTTTATGGCAGTGGTGAGTGGTTTAACCGTTTTATTATTATCGTCCTGCATTATTTTATGCACCCGGTTGTAAAGTGTATCTGCAAAGTGCTCAGATCCTAAGTTTTTGATCACGTCACTATTATTGAAATCATAAGTAGTTGACCGGTTACTCCAGTGAATAAAACCAAGATCTTTAATATTACCTTGTATAGTTATGCGGTCGTCGGTAATGTATGAAACCCCGAAACTTACAGCTGCACCAGGGTTGCGCAAATTGGGTAGAAAATCACGTGAATCACGTTGACCTGGTATGTAATTGGCATAATAACGACCGGCTAAGGCCAGTACAGCACTTGGGTTATTTGGATCTGTTCGGTCAAAAGCAATTTGCGATTGGGTGATGTTAAACTGCTGATATTCTATACCCAGCAACGCGCTTATTTTAAAACCCACTGCTACTTTTTTATTGATACGTTCGCGATACGAAAAGCCTATCTGGTGATAAGCCTGGTACCTGTAATTGTCATTAAATATATTGGTATAATTATCGTTTGGAAAGTTCCGCGTTCCGTTTAACAGGGCCAATGATTCGTCTGAGAAAAGTCCCCGGGCCTCCGCTTTGGTTTGCGCCGAAAAACCTATCTCCACATCGCCATTAAAACTTGTAAACAGTTTGAACATAATAGCGTAGGCATTTACGTTGGCGTTAAAATGATTGTATTTTCCCTGTCCTATTTGTAAATTATCGGTATCGTATTTTGAATTGCTGCCAAATATCTTGGTTTTAATGGCGCGTTGTGCGTTACCGGTTAAGTAAGTATTAACATCAAAGGCGGGGATGAAGAAGTTAAAGGCATACTGCCTGCTGGAATCGGGGATGAATGATCGTTGCGAAGGATTTTCGAAAGAATCATATAGAGTGCCTGTATTGTATTGCGAAAATTGCTGTGCAGAAACGGATAAAGAGAAAAATAATATACCAAAAACAATTAATAGCCTATTTTTATTCATACAACAATTTGCCAACTTTCTGTTTAGTAATGGTTTATTTTGAACCAGTAAGAAATGTTTCCATAAACTATAAGGAAATATTGCAGACGCAATAGCCTCTTTTAACGGGAATTGTTAGCGTATGGTTGTATGTTTTTTTATTTAATTTGAGTAGCAGTGCTGTCTGTGTTAGTCAGGCGCATACATAGGTTGGTGTAGAAGTTTTTATCCGAGGCGCTAAACTGATAGGCAGCCGCGTAAAAGCTTTTCCAGCTGGGATTGGAATTTTCAAAAGCATCATAAAAGGCATCTTTCAGATCTCTTTTGAATATAGGTTGCGAGTTTTTAAAGTTGATAAAAAAGGCGATGTTGCTTCTTTCGGCCAAAAGGTTGTCAAACTGGTTATATTGATCGGTTATATTGATAAACTTACGGTTATAGTAGGTATCTGAATAACTTGTCAACTCGGAGGGGGTTGCAGCCAGCACAAGGTAATTATCAATGATCATGAAGTACGGCTTTCTGAAAATGCTGAAAGCATCACCTAGCAGATAAAATGGTACTTTATTGTAATTAAACTGCCCTATGTTATCATTGGTCATGGTGCTGATGTTCATCATGATGGGTCTTAATTTTGAACCATCCTTAACAGAAACAATAGCGTACTTTTCCTGATAACGTGTAGTAACCACGGCAAATTCGTTACCCAGTAAGTGCTCAAACTCCGGCTTTAGAAGTACGCCGGTTTCTGCCTTTATCTTACTGAAAAGCTGGTCTTTCTCCTTATTGATCCCAGCCTTAATGTGCCACTGTGAAAGCCCTGTAGAAAATTTTGAAGGATCAGATACCGCGAAGTTGATAGTGTAAGCCGTTGTGGATGGGAAAATCTCCTTTAGGTGATTCACCACAGGCTGTTGATCGGCAAATATATTTAAATAGCTGGCTGTGTGATTGTGCTGTAGGGTGGTAAATCCGCTAAACATCAACGCATCGTTCTTGAAGTTTAAAGTAAGGGCCGCTAAAGCGGGCAATAGCTTAAAGCTCTTAAAAATATCGGTGTTCTTGTTTTTAAATATCTGGTCAAACAGCGGGGTTAGCTGGCAGTAATTAATATAAAGATTAGCCAGGGAATTGGCATTTTGCTGTTCGGGCAGCGGAATAAAAACGTCCTTGTTTTTATCGTCCTTATACAGGATACTTTGATCTATAAGCTCTTTTGAAAAACTACCGGCAAAAATATTATTCTCTTTTTGGGTGATGTAAAAGTGTTTATTGATGGCCTTAATTAGTACATCATAGGTTATTCCAACCGTATTGCGTACCGTGGCTACCGATAAGCCGCTATTGGGTTGGGCGTTTAAGGCGGTAAAGGCATCTGTTTTAAAATCGTTGGTGGTAGGTATGGTGATGAGCAGGTTGATATCGTTACCGTTTGAGGGGTGAACCGAGATAAATACATTTTGCCCGTCAAAAAAACGCTCAAGCTGTACCGATGTGATTAATAGTTTACGCAGTGTATCCAAATCGGCCAGTTTGTCTTTACCGATAACGGCACTGAGTAATTGGTTTCCTTTAAAAATGTCGTAAAACCCTTTTTCGCTGTTAAATTCAAATACCGCGGTAGCATTGTCAGGTATGGTATGCATCACTTGGCCGGTACGCACCCCCGGCGGACTTAAGTTTTTAAAGTAAACAACCGTTATGGCTATTGTAGCGGCAAGTAAAATTAAGGTGATAACTATCAGACGTTTCATAGCAGATTGCTTTACAAAGATAGAATTTTACCCTGCGCCATTAAAGTAATACTTTCAATTGGTTAACTTAGCTTTTTATATCTGCATGAACAAACAAATAATTATCACGGCTTCGGTTTTTGGCATGCTGGCCGTTATTACGGGAGCCTTTGGAGCGCATGGCTTAAAAGGCCGCTTATCTGCCGCCGATCTGGAGGTGTGGCACACCGCGGTACAGTACAATTTTTACCATGTATTCGCTTTGCTTTTCCTGTCGACTTTTGCCAGGTTTAAAAATAGCCAGATAACCTTAGCCTATTACTTTTTTACCTTTGGGATCCTATTTTTTTCGGGTTCATTGTACTTGCTGTCGTGCCGTAGCCTGTTGGGGTGGAACTGGTTGATAGCGCTTGGCCCAATTACACCGCTGGGCGGCCTGCTGTTTATTTTAGGCTGGCTGATGCTGGCCATTGCTGCTTTTCGCAATAAATAATTTTTGATTTCGGACGTCGGATGTTCGATTTCGGATTTAGAGTTTAGTATTTAGTTTTTAGAATTTCCCCCTTCCATGTTAGAATTTGCTGAAATTGACCATACCGATCGTAAAACGCTTTTTGCCGAAGTGATTTTACCACTGGCAATTTCAAAAAATTATACTTACCGGGTTCCGTATGAGCAAAATGACGCCATAGCCATAGGTAAAAGGGTAGTAGTGCAGTTTGGTAAAAGCAAGCTCTATACCGCTATTGTTAAAGAGATAAGCACGCTTGCACCTGAAAAATACGAGGCGAAATATATTATTGAGATCCTGGACGATCAGCCAGTAGTAACCCCTCATCAGCTAAATTTCTGGCAATGGCTAGCCGACTATTATATGTGCAATATTGGCGAGGTGATGAATGCCGCGCTACCTGCTGCGCTAAAACTTGCCAGCGAAACCCGTATTGTACTCAATAAAGAGTATGATATTGACCGATCAACCCTGCACGATAAAGAGTTTCTGATCGTAGAGGCCCTGGATATCCAGCCAGAACTCACCGTAAGTGATATCGCCAAATTATTGGGCCAAAAAACGGTAATGCCTATCCTGAAACTGATGTTCGAGAAAAACATCATCCATATATCCGAAGAAGTAAGCGAGCGTTATAAACCCCGTAAGCGTACTTTTATTACGCTGAACCCGGTTTATAATCATCCCGATAATTTGCGTGAACTTTTCCCGATACTGGAAAAACGAGCACCCAAACAAGCCGACGCATTGCTGGCCTATATTAAACTGGCACGTCATCAAAAAGCCATCACCAAGAATGAGTTGATTGAAGAAAGCGGCGCAGGCGAATCGAGCATTAAATCCCTCATAGAAAAAGAGATCCTGATAGCCGAAGAGAAAAATGTGAGCCGCCTGCATTTTGAAGAAGAGGAAGAGCTGAACAGTAACTTTGAATTAAGTGAACAGCAAACCGAAGTGCTGCAAAGTGTGCGTACGCAATTCAAGGAGAAAGATGTGGTACTGTTGCACGGGGTTACCTCATCGGGCAAAACACAGATATACATCAGGCTGATAGAGGAGATGATGCGTAACGAGCGGCAAGTGCTTTACCTGTTACCCGAAATTGCGCTTACCACCCATATTATTGAACGGCTGCGCCTATATTTTGGCGCCGACATAGGTGTCTATCACTCCCGGTTTAATGACAATGAAAGGGTGGAGGTTTGGCAAAAAGTGCTGAACAATGATTACAAGGTGATCCTGGGTGCACGATCGTCGGTGTTTTTGCCTTTTAATGATCTTGGCCTTATTGTGGTTGACGAAGAACACGAAACTTCCTACAAACAGTTTGATCCGGCTCCAAGATATAACGCCCGTGATGCGGCCATTTTTTTGGCTAACACACACAAGGGAAAGGTGCTGTTGGGCTCTGCTACGCCATCATTCGAGAGTTACTTTAATGCTCGTACTCATAAATATGGTTTTGCCGAGCTTACCGAACGTTACGGCGGTGTACAGCTGCCCGATGTGCAGGTAGTGAGCATCAGTCATGAAACTAAGCAAAAAACTATACAATCGCATTTTACCAGTGTGTTGATGGAAGGCATCAACCAAGCCCTGATCAATAAGGAGCAGGTGATCCTGTTTCAAAACCGACGTGGCTACGCGCCAGTGCTCATGTGTAAAATATGCGCTTATACGCCAAAATGTATTAATTGTGATGTGAGCCTTACTTATCATAAAAGCAGTGGCAAATTGCATTGCCATTACTGTGGTTATAAAGAGGATTCGCCATCTGTTTGCCCTGCCTGTGGTTCAACGCACCTGGAATATAAAGGTTTTGGTACCGAGAAGATAGAAGATGAATTGAGTCTTTTGCTGCCCGATGCACGTATTGCCCGTATGGATCTGGACACTACCCGCGCTCGCAACTCGCTACAAACCATACTGAACAACCTGGAAGAAAAAAAGATAGATATATTGGTGGGTACCCAAATGGTGGCCAAAGGACTTGATTTTGCCGATGTTACCCTCATTGGGATCATTAATGCCGATAGCATGCTCAAATTTCCGGATTACCGGGCCAATGAGCGCAGTTTCCAAATGCTGGCGCAAGTGAGCGGACGGGCCGGGCGAAGGGGTAAGCAGGGTAAAGTGGTGATACAAACTTACGATCCCAATCACCGGGTTATCAAGCAGGTGATCGCCAATGATTACAACGATCTGTATTTTACAGAAATGGAGGAGCGTAAAAGCTTTAAATATCCGCCGTTTTATCGCATCATCAACCTGGATATTAAACACAAAGATCCCGACGTATTATATAACCAGGCTAACTACCTGGGTAATGAGTTACGCAGGCATTTTGGCGAACGGGTAATAGGTCCGGAATCACCATTGATCAGCCGTATCCGTAATTATTATATCAAATCAATCATGCTCAAATTTGAGCGGGATGGTATCTCCATTGTTAAGGCCAAAGCCATATTGCGTGATGTGATCACCCAATTTCAAACTACCAAGCTGAGCAAGGGGAGCATTATCCAGCCCGATGTCGATCCCTATTAAACAGGAATTATAAAAAGACTTGTCATGCTGAACGCAGTGAAGCATCTATTCTGCAACCTGCATATTTTACAACAGATCCTTCGTTCCTCAGGATGACAAAATGAAAAGTAATTTTTTATAGTCTATGCTATAATGAATTACCCGACTCTACGTTAACCGCATCCCTCAAATGCTGAAATTCCTGCTAACTTTGCCGTATAAATGGCTTATAAGTATATTGATAATTACCGCGAAAAAGGCGCCCGGAAACGATTGGTTGACATCCTGAGAAAAAAAGGTATTCAGGATGAAGAGGTGTTGCTGGCCATAAGCAAAGTACCGCGCCACTACTTTTTTGATGAAACTTTCTGGAACCAGGCCTACAGCGATATCGCTTTTCCGATAGGCGAGGGGCAAACCATATCGCAGCCTTATACCGTTGCCTACCAAACCGAACTGCTGCACATTCGCAAAGGCGATAAAGTATTGGAGATAGGTACGGGTTCAGGTTACCAAACCTGTATACTCATGGAGCTGGGTGCTAAAGTTTATACTATTGAGCGCCAGGAAAAGCTGTTCGAACGTACCCGGTTTATCCTGCCCGAAAAAATGGGATATAAGCCTCATTTTTTCTGCGGCGATGGTTCCATTGGCAAAGCCGAACATGCCCCCTACGATAAAATTATTGTAACCGCCGGTGCACCTACCGTACCTGATGTACTGCTGAAACAACTCAAAATAGGTGGTATCCTGGTAATCCCGGTAGGTGATGAAGAAACCCAAAAAATGGTAACCGTACTCAAAGTTGCCGAGCATGATTATGAAAAAATAGTGCTGGATACTTTTAGGTTTGTACCGTTGGTGGGGGATAAAGCGTGGTAGAGAGATTTCGGATTTGGAATGTTCGATTTCGCATTTACCATTTCAGATGACTCATATATCTGGAAAAGCGTGGTATTATATCTTCTTCCGGATAAAAATTTTCCGCTTCCGTCATTCTAAATGGTATAGGGTAGTATTTAAAATGGATTTTTTTTGAATACATATCGAATTCAATATGTAATGCTTCTCTGTTCCATTCCGGAGGATCATAAATTGAAATCACCAATTTATGCATAGAGGTAAAAGCGTATAGTCGTTTATCAAAACCATTTTCCCGAATAAACTGCACTAACGACAGCATACTTTGAAGGGTCAGTCCGTGATTAACCAAATCGGCATAGTACTCCTCTATCTTATCCCAGGGGGCTACGCGGGCAGTTTGAGGTTTATAGATTTTTGCAGGGTTCATTAGATATCAAATATAAATAATTCCGAAATCGAAAAGCCCAAATCCGAAATCAAATTACCTTTTCATCGCCCGGTCCATTTCAACTTTGGTGTCGCGCTCTTTTAGGGTTTCGCGTTTGTCAAATGTCTTTTTACCCTGAGCCAGACCGATCTCCAACTTGGCAAAACCACGCTCGCTAATGAACAAGGCCAATGGCACAATGGTTAGCCCTTTTTCTTCGCCGCGGGTCAGGAGCTTTTTGAGCTCTTTTTTGGTGAGTAACAGCACACGATCGCGTTTGGCCTCGTGATTGTAAAACGACCCGTATGAGTATTCTGATATATGCAGGTTGCGTACGAACAGCTGGTTGTTAATAAAGGTGCAAAAAGCATCATTAATATTGGCCTTGCCTTCCCGTATCGACTTTATTTCGGTGCCCAATAATTGAATGCCTGCTACATACTTATCCAGTATATGGTATTCAAAATAAGCCTTCTTGTTTTTTATATATATTTTATCCTGAGTAGTCATGTTTTCCTTTCGGTGAGGTACAAATTTACGTAAAATTTTAACCTCTTGATTTTAAGAGGACCGCAAATATCCGCCAATGTACCCAAATAACCAAACCGAGTATGTTTGGGCCAATTACCTACTGGGCTTTACCACCAATACCGGCACATTAACCATGTGCCTTACCGAGTTTACAGTTGTGCCAAAAATAAGGTCCTTGAGCGCTTTGTGACCATGTGAGCCCATCACTATAAAATCAACACCTTCTTCATTCACTATCTTAGCGATAGCACTTGCCGGGTTACCATAACCAATTTGGGCCTGCGCCTTGTAGCCCAGGTTTTCCAGCGTGGTAACGTACTGATTGAGGTTGTCTGCATCACTTTGGGTTTCGCTATCCATAACCTGTTTACCATAATAGCGTGCACCAGCAGTTTCCACCACGTGGATCAGCGTATAATTGGCCCGTTTGCCACCCTGCATAATGGCATGCCGCAGGCAGTCGTTATCATTTTTTGAAAAATCAATGGTAATGGCTATGTGTTTGTAGATAATGGCATCAAGTTCGGTAATGGCACTGGCAATGCCATGGGGGGCATAAACCGGCTGGTCTTTATGCTTATACAGCATCGGCCTGAAAAATACATATATCAACAGCGCCGCCACACCAATTACGATAGGAAAAACCAGGGCATAGATCCAGATAGCCGAGGTTGGATATTCTTTTATCCAGTCAAATAATTGTTCGTATACCAGCTTGGCATTCAAAGCAACAATAAGGACAGCGCAGATCCAGGCCAGTACTTTTACTTTAAGGCTGATAGCAAATTTACCCATCCGTTTCTTGTCGGATGTAAAGTGGATAAGCGGGATAACCGCAAACCCTAATTGCAGGCTCAGAACCACCTGGCTTAATATAATCAGGCTGCCCAACCCCGCTTCGCCAAAATAAATAATGGTGAATACGGCTGGTACAATAGCCAGCACGCGGGTAAGCAAACGACGTAGCCAGGGTTCAATACGCAGGTTAATGTGACCTTCCATAATAATTTGCCCGGCGAGGGTACCCGTAATGGTTGAACTTTGCCCAGAGGCGATTAAGGCGATGGCAAAAAGCACGGGGGCAACCCTGCCGAAAATATGTTCCAGTAATTTATAGGCATCTTGTATCTCGGCAACTTTAAAATAGCCGTTCTTATAAAACGCGGTGGCCGCCAGTATCAGTATAGCCGCGTTCACCAAAAAGGCCAGGTTGAGCGCGATAACGGTATCAAATAAGTTAAATTTAATGGCCGATTTAATGCCTGCATCTGTACGGGTGATCTGCCGGGTTTGTACCAGCGAGGAGTGCAGGTACAGGTTATGCGGCATCACTGTAGCGCCAATAATACCAATAGCAATGTATAACGACTCGCCGCTTAAATTACCTGGGGCAAAGCCTTTGGCAATTTCCACTACGCTGGGGTTCACAATAAACATTTCTATTAAAAAGGATAGCCCTACAATAAATATCATAGATATAATAAAACCTTCCAGTTTACGCATACCCTTGTTCATTAAGTAAAGCATGAGGATGGTATCGGTAATGGTAAGCGATACACCCCATATCAAAGGCAGGTTAAACAGCAGTTTTAAACCGATGGCCATGCCAATGATCTCGGCCAGATCGCAGGCTATAATGGCTATTTGGGCCAGTATGTACAACCAGAAGTTTACAAAGCGGGGATAGGCGTTTTTGGATGCCTGCGCCAAATCGAGTCCGCGAACGATGCCCAGGCGCGCGCTCAGTGATTGTAAAAGGAGCGCTATCAGGTTGGAGGCGAACAACACCCATATCAACTTATAACCAAAGGCACTCCCACCGGCAATGTCGGTAGCCCAGTTGCCTGGGTCCATATAACCCACACTAACCAGATAGGCAGGCCCCAGGAAGGCCATTATTTTACGCCAGCCCGTTTTGTTTTCGGTGGTTACCGAACTGTGTACGTCTCCTAATGATTGATTGTGGTTATCGGTCATAAAGCTATCAGTAAGTTATTGGCCGCTTCGCGGCTGATGTGGATTTCTTTTTTATTTTCAATTTGTAAAATCATGGAATGGTCAAACTCAACAATTTCCATGATGGATATTTTTTTTCCGAGCGTAAGCTGCTGCTTTTCGAGATATTGTAAAAACGATGAGCTGTGATCACGTACGCCGGATATGGTGCCGCTATCGTTTACGCTTAGTGCGGATATGGGCTTTAGTTCTGAGGCGTTAAACTGGCCATTACAATCGGGGATAGGTTCGCCATGTGGGTCATGCTGGGGGTAGTCCATAAACTCATCAAGCCGGTCGATTAGCTCTGCCGATGATATGTGCTCCATCTCTTCGGCCATATCATGTACCTGGTCCCATTTAAACTTGAGCTTCTCCACCAAAAAATACTCCCAAAGCCGGTGTTTACGGATGATGTTAACCGCTATCTTTTCGCCCGATGGGGTGAGGCTTACGCCCTGGTACCGGGTATAGTTGATCAGCGCCTTATCAGCCAGCTTTTTCAGCATATCAGTTACCGACGAAGCCTTGGTGTTTAATGATGCGGCAATTTGATTAGTGCTCACATTTTCGGTATCAATAGACAGGTGATAGATCGATTTTAAATAGTTTTCCTCGGCTAACGTATTCATTTATACAAATCTAATAAAAAATTTAGACTTATCTAAATTATGAAAAACGTGGGAAATATATTTTTGTTGAATTACTTTTAAGAGAAATATAATTTTGTGAACAGAGGAAAACTGTATATTTGCGTACATTATTGTAACCTAATGGCTGCGGAATTAGATAAAATCGATCTTCAAATACTTAAGATATTAC
>Ga0105239_10007519_pt1 | contig 12494 bp, 9 predicted proteins | sample KBSC44metaG_FD_92761 | JGI IMG/M metagenome (GOLD analysis project Ga0105239, IMG submission 92761) | Corn rhizosphere microbial communities from Kellogg Biological Station, Michigan, USA - KBS C4-4 metaG | ecosystem: Host-associated > Plants > Roots > Rhizosphere > Soil | place: Michigan, USA...
CTCGCCACGGTGGATACGCCCACCGGCATCGTTCTCAAGGTTGACGAGCGCCGCCAAACCAGCATGCCCGGCATCTACGCCGCTGGCGACCTCGCCACGCCCTTCTTGCCATCGGTTACGCAGGCATCCTCGCAGGGCGCGATGGCGGGCATCTTCGCCCAGCAGTCGATGGTGGTTTGAGAGCACAGATTCCCTTCTCTTGTTGCGTCGCCGCCTTCGAAAAGGTTGGCGTAGATCGACGCGGCGGATCATCGAGTCAAGGAGATGACATGGCAAAGCAAAGTGCGGATCAGGTGGGTGACTGGAATGGTCAAAGCGGCGAGCGCTGGGTCGCCAACCAGGCCCGGCTCGACGCTCTGGTGGCGGCGTTCGGCCAGGCCGCGATAGAAGCCGCCGCGCCCGCGACGGGCGAGCGCGTGCTAGACATCGGCTGCGGCGCGGGCGCGTCGACTCTGGCTCTGGCAGCCCGCGTCGGCGCGGGGGGCCAAGTGCTGGGCGTGGACATATCCGAACCGCTGATCGACCGAGCGCGCGCGCTTGCGCGACACGATACGCCGGCCCTGTTTCAGGTGGCCGACGCCAGCAGCGCAGAGCTGCCCGAGGGCGCGTTCGATATCCTGTTCTCGCGTTTCGGCGTGATGTTCTTCGACGATCCGACAGCGGCGTTCGCCCATATGCGACGCGCACTCCGGCCGGGCGGCCGGGTCGCCTTCGTCTGCTGGCGCGGTGCGGCTGAGAACGATTGGATGCGCGTGCCGGTGGGCGCGCTCAAGGGCATCCTCCCGCCGAGTGCGCTGCCCGATCCCGAAGCGCCCGGCCCGTTTTCGTTCGGCGACCGGGAGCGCGTGGCACGCATCCTGACGACGGCCGGCTTTACCGATATCGCTATCTCGCCCTTCGACGCGGCCGTCCGATTCGGCGAGGGCGAAACGCGGGACGCTGCGATCGACGACGCAGTGAAGATGACGCTTGAGGTCGGCCCGCTGTCGCGTGCGCTCGCTGATCAGCCCGACGACATCCGCGCCCGCGCCTCGGCCGCGGTTCGTGCCGCCTTCGCGGGCCTCCCCGGCGACCGGTCGGTGATGATCAACGGCGCGGCGTGGATCGTCATGGCACGCAATCCGGCAAGCTGACAGGTTACGTCGACCAATGTGTCAGAACCGGCAACTCCTCGTGTCTCGGGGAGGGGCTACCTTGAGCGCCGAACGGCCGGAACGCGGCGCTGATTGGCCATTGAGGGCGAAAAGAGCAGTGGCTCTTGATGGCCGCGCCCTGACGCTGACGCATGTAACGGTCGCTAGTCCCCCTTGTCCATGCGCAGCCGCCCAATCATGAAGCGCAGCTACACCCGGGAGCGTCTTTACGTTTGACCTGGTGGGTTCGAAAGGTCAGCGATAAGCTATCCGAAAACCCGAGCCCATACCACCCGAAGGCGTCGCGCGCGGTCTTCGAAGAGATATGAGGCCGCCAGCGTCAACAGACCTGAAATGGCACCCGTCACGATGTGCTCGACATAGGGGATACGGTAGTGACTCGTGTGCGAGTAGGCGTCGCCCAACGTTGTCAGGATGCCGACGATCAGCGCATTGCCGTATCGATGCCCATAGAGTTTCGCCGCGGGCGTGAACGTCAAAAGTACAGCCAGGAGTCCCGTAAGCAGACCTGTATGAAATGCAATAGTCCAGTGCGCAACGCTCGTGATATTGCCCCAGCTCCCCGGCATGCAGGTCATGCACGCACTGGTGGGCTGCCAGAAACGCTGGATAAACAGTCCGACGCGGTGCTTCCACTCGATTGACATGATCCGTTCCCGTCAATGCCGTCGCCACGGCCTACGCCCCGCAATCGCCTTCGGTCGGCAGCACCCTGCCCTCATGCGCCTTTCGGCAGGCGTACCGCGAATATTGTTTCGGTCTGGTCGGACCGCGCGTCAATACGGCCGTGGTGTGCCTTTGCGATTTCGCTGGCGATGAACAAGCCAAGCCCCAAGCCAACATCGTCACTGGGCAAGTCTGGTTGATGCGCTCCGCGCTGAAGCGGGTCGAAGATGCGATCCAGCGTGCACCGATCCATGGCCGGCCCACTGTTCCTGATCTCGATGAGCACTTCCGCATCAGCCGATGCTGCCATCACCCATACCGGTGTCTCGGGCGTTCCGTACTTGACGGCGTTGGCCACGAGATTGCTCAGCAACCGCTGCATTCGCTGATCGTCCCAGTCCCCTCGGAGATCGCCGCTTACCTCGAGATTGATTTCGCGATCGGGATGAGCCACCTGCAATTCATCGACCACATTGGAGAGCACACGGGCGAGATCGATATTGCGTGGAACGACGTTGATGCCTACCCCGAGCTGGGTCCGGTTGTAATCGCAGAGATCGTCAAGGAGGCCCTGCATGCGGCTGCCGCTTCTGATCAGCCGGGCGGCAGCGTCCGATACCGCCTCCCCCGCATTGAGCGCGGCAAGATAGGACGCTGTTACGTGAATGGTCTGCAACGGCGTCCGCATGTCGTGACCCAGCATACCGAGCAACAAGTTGCGAGACTGCTCGACCTGTTCGGAGAAGAAAGCGAGCGATTCCGCCAGCGCCTGATCTATCGCTTCATTGAAGCGAATCATGTCGTCTAGATCAGGCGCGCTCGGCTTGCACTCGTCGATCCATAAGCGCAGCACACTGGCACGCAGCGCCCGATACTCGGCCGTCAACTGGTTGATGTTGAAACCCCGCCGGGCGCGCAGAACGGCATGCGTCTGCGCGGCCGTGGCCTTCACCGGCTGGGGCGCGCGCCCCAACGATTTTTCATGTTGATCTTCCCTTGTTTGCGGGGTCGTTATGTCCTTGGCTACGGCCTCCAGGATCTGGCGTGCTTGGTCGCGCAGCGCGAGCGAGTCCATGCTCCTGGCGGCTGGTAGCAGCGTGGCGGCAAACGCTTCCCACTGCACCAGGATCGGCTCTATGTTCCTAACAATGAAATCAGCTAGACGCATGTCGCCCTCATAACAGAATGACCGACGGGTGCTTCTGTCGTACTTGCGCGATATTAAGTGATTACCGGGGACCGGCGCAATTACATCGAAAGCAACGCATAATCCGGCCGTCGAATACCCGCTATCCCATGAACTGAGCATAATTTGGTCTGGCCAGCGGACGGGCGGACGCGCGCGAAACTGCTACTGCCAATGTGCCGGAACCAATGTCAAAGCGAACTTCGTGGTTACCCGTCAATGCAGGGATAAACTCGTCCACCGAAGCGATTTTTTGCAGTGGCAGCTGCGCCTTGGTCAGTTAAGGCTTAACTCAAAAGCTGCGCGGTAGCCTACGCCGCATTCCCGACGTTACGCTCTGCCATCACTTCCCTTTTTACTGAGATGTCACTTCGACGCATCAAAACCCTGACCGCGCGCAAAAGATGACGGTTATCGTCGGAATCGAATCTCGAGGCACGGGTACAGCAGATCCGGATCGATCGCCGACAGAATGAACCAGGTTGGCCGATATCTGATGGCAGGCCTCTCGTCCCGGCCGATTCCACAACCCCGCAACTGGCCAAACGGCGAACTTCGCGCGTCCCCGTCCGGGCCACTGGTAAACTCGGGCAACTCAAGCAACAACTTTACGCCGGATCTATGACCACGCTGTCGCCCGAGGCCTTCGCTGGCCACACCCCGATGATGCAGCAGTACCTGCGCATCAAGGCCGATCACCCCGACACGCTCGTCTTCTACCGGATGGGCGACTTCTACGAGCTGTTCTTCGAAGACGCGGAGAAAGCCGCGCGTCTGCTCGACTTGACCCTCACGCAACGCGGCGCATCGGCCGGCACGCCGATCAAGATGGCCGGCGTCCCGCACCACGCGGTCGAACAGTATCTGGCGAAGCTCGTGAAGATGGGCGAATCGGTGGCGATCTGCGAGCAGATCGGCGACCCGGCCACATCGAAGGGGCCGGTCGAGCGCAAGGTCGTGCGCGTCGTCACGCCCGGCACACTGACCGATGCCGCCCTGCTGTCCGACAAGAACGACGTCTACCTGCTTGCAATGTGCACGGGCCACAACAAGCGTGGCGTCGCGGTCAACATCGGCCTCGCGTGGCTGAACCTCGCGAGCGGCGCACTGCGGCTCGCCGAAATCGAACCCGACCAGCTCGGCGCCGCGCTCGAACGCATCCGGCCGGCCGAAATCCTGACGGCGGACGGCGCAACCGACACGGTGCCCGCCGGCGCCGGCGCGATCAAGCGCGTACCGGCATGGCACTTCGACATCGCCTCGGGCACGCAGCGCCTGTGCGACCAGCTCGACGTCGCGGGCCTCGACGGCTTCGGCGCGCATTCGCTGACGAGCGCATGCGGCGCCGCGGGCGCGCTGCTGCTGTACGCGGCGGCCACGCAGGGCCAGCAACTGCGTCACGTGCGCAGCCTGAAGGTCGAGAACGAAACGGAATACATCGGGCTCGATCCGGCGACACGCCGCAACCTCGAGCTGACCGAAACGCTGCGCGGCACCGAATCGCCGACGCTGTACTCGCTGCTCGACACGTGCTGCACGACGATGGGCAGCCGCCTGCTGCGTCACTGGCTGCATCACCCGCCGCGCGCATCGGTCGCCGCGCAATCGCGCCAGCAAGCGATCGGCGCACTGCTCGATGCGCCCGCGGACGCGAGCCTCGACGCACTGCGCAGCGCGCTGCGCCAGATCGCCGACGTCGAACGGATCACCGGGCGTCTCGCGCTGCTGTCCGCGCGGCCGCGCGACCTGTCGAGTCTGCGCGATACGTTCGCCGCGCTGCCGGCGCTGCGTGAGCGCATCAGCGCGATCGTCGCGAACGCGGATGCGCTCACGCGCGTCGACGCGGCGCTCGCACCGCCCGCCGAATGCCTCGACCTGCTGACGAGCGCGATCGCCCCCGAGCCGGCCGCGATGGTGCGCGACGGCGGCGTGATCGCGCGCGGCTACGACGCGGAGCTCGACGAGCTGCGCGACATCTCCGAGAACTGCGGCCAGTTCCTGATCGATCTCGAAGCGCGCGAGCGCACCCGCACGGGCATCGCGAACCTGCGCGTCGAATACAACAAGGTGCACGGCTTCTACATCGAGGTCACGCGCGGCCAGACCGACAAGGTGCCCGACGACTATCGCCGCCGCCAGACGCTGAAGAATGCCGAGCGCTACATCACGCCCGAACTGAAGACCTTCGAGGACAAGGCACTGTCCGCGCAGGAACGCGCACTGGCCCGCGAGCGCGCGCTGTACGACGGCGTGCTGCAGGCGCTGCTGCCGTTCATTCCCGAATGCCAGCGCGTCGCGTCGGCGCTCGCGGAGCTCGACGTGCTCGCCGCGTTCGCGGAGCGTGCGCGCACGCTCGACTGGGTCGCACCGACCTTCACCGACGAAATCGGCATCGAGATCGAACAGGGTCGCCATCCGGTCGTCGAAGCGCAGGTCGAGCAGTTCATCGCGAACGATTGCCGGTTCGGCGCCGAGCGCAAGCTGTTGCTGATCACCGGCCCGAACATGGGCGGTAAGTCGACGTTCATGCGCCAGACGGCGCTGATCGCACTGATGGCGTATGTCGGCAGCTACGTGCCCGCGAAGTCGGCCTGCTTCGGCCCGATCGACCGCATCTTCACGCGGATCGGCGCGGCCGACGACCTCGCCGGCGGCCGCTCGACCTTCATGGTCGAGATGACCGAAGCCGCCGCGATCCTCAACGACGCGACGCCGCAAAGCCTCGTGCTGATGGATGAAATCGGCCGCGGCACGTCGACGTTCGACGGCCTCGCGCTTGCATGGGCCATCGCGCGTCACCTGCTCGCGCAAAACGGCTGCTACACGCTGTTCGCGACGCACTACTTCGAGCTGACGCAACTGCCGGCCGAATTCCCGCAAGCGGCGAACGTCCACCTGTCGGCCGTCGAGCACGGTCACGGCATCGTGTTCCTGCACGCGGTCAACGAAGGTCCGGCGAACCAGAGCTACGGGCTGCAGGTTGCGCAGCTCGCGGGCGTACCGGCGCCGGTGATCCGTGCCGCACGCAAGCATCTCGCGTATCTCGAACAGCAGTCGGCCACGCAGAACACGCCGCAGCTCGATCTCTTCAGCGCGCCGCCCGCCGCGGCCGACGAACTCGAATGCGCGGATGCGCCGGCGGTGTCCGCCATCCCGCACCCGGCGCTCGAAAAGCTGCGCGACATCGATCCCGACGACCTCAAGCCGCGCGACGCGCTCGACCTGCTGTACGAACTGCGCACGCTCGTCCGCTCGCACGATGCCGACGGGCACGCATAAACGCCTCCCGTCGGGCCGGCCGGCCCGCGCCGCAGCCGCCGCGCTGATCGCGGCGGTGCTCGCGCTGGCGCAGGCCGGCGCGCAGGCCGCGCCGCCCAAGCGTGCCGCCGCACCCTACTCGTTCGCGATCGTATCGGGCGTGATCGCCGCGCCGGCCGACGAACCGGCCGCACAGCGACTGCTCGAATCGATCGCGCGCGAGCGCAATCTGGCTTTCGTCGTCTATGCAGGCGACATCAAGGGCACGAAGGAAGCGTGCCGCGACGCGCTGTATACGCAGCGCGGTGCGATCCTCGACGCGTCGCGCGTGCCGCTCGTGTTCATTCCCGGCCACGACGACTGGGTGACATGCAACACCGCGGCCGGCGGCGGCTACGATCCGGTCGAACGTCTGGACTTCCTGCGGCAGACGCTGCTTGCCGACGCGGCGCTGCCCGACCCCGGCGCGCTGCAGATCACGCGCGAAAGCGAAGTCGCCCGGTTCCGGCCATATCGCGAAAACGCGCGCTGGATGCATGACGACGTCGTCTACGTCGCGGTGAACGCACCGGCCCCGAACAACCATTACCTGACGGCCGGCGGCCGCAACGGTGAATTCGAGGACCGCATCATCGCGAACGGCTTCTGGATCGACCATGCGGCCGAATATGCGAAGCGGCGCGAAGCGCGCGCAATGGTGGTGATTTTCGAAGGCGATCCGCAGTTCGATCGCTACGAGCGAGCCGAACGCTTTGCGTGGTTGCGCTTCAACCGGCCGCGCGTCCGTGATGGCTTCCGCGAGTTGAAACGAACGCTGGTGAAGGCGGCGGCGACTTTCCGCGGGCCGATCCTGGTGATGCACGCGAGCAGCGAGCCGCTTGCGAATGGCTTCCTGATCGACCGCCCGCTGCATGCGGACGACGGTGTGCTGGTGGGAAATGTGACGCGCGTCGCGATCGGACCGCGTCATCCTGCGAATCAGTGGGTGAAGGTGAGCGTGTCGCCGGCACGGCAGACGATCTTCAACGTGAGCCTGCAGGACGTGCCGAAGAACCTGCCGATCCCGCCCGCCCTGCCAGCCGTGCCGCGCGACGATGTGCCGCTGCCGCAGATGCCGGAAATTCCAGCGTTGCCGGCACTGCCCGACTCGTCGTCGGTCGCGCCGCCGCTGCAAGGCGACGGCACGACGCCGGGTGCGCCGCCCCCTCCTTCAGGGCCGGCGCCCGGCCTGCCCGCCAGCTCAGTGCAGGGTCCGCCCTGACGGCGTGTCGCCGTCCTCGTCTTCGTCCTCGTCGACGATTTCGAGGCCTTCCGCGCCGTGCGCGTGCTCATGCTCGATCTCGTCCTCGGTCGCTTCGCGAACGTCCTTGACCGTGAGCGCAAAACGCAGCGCCATGCCCGCGAGCGGGTGGTTGCCGTCGAGCACGACCTTGTCTTCGGCGACGTCGGTGACCGTGTAGATCAGCGAATCCACTTCCTCGTCGCCGTCTTCCGGCGTGCCTTCGAACTGCATGCCCACTTCGAGCGGCTCGGGAAAACGATCGCGCGGCTCGATCTTCACGAGTTCGGGATCGTAGTCGCCGAACGCGTCCTGCGGCTCGAGCTGAACCTGAGCCTGATAACCGGGCTCGTGGCCGTCGAGCTGTTCCTCGATCTTGGGGAACGTGCCATCATAGCCGCCGTGCAGATAGACCATCGGCTCGTCGCTTTCCTCGATCAGGTTGCCTTGTGCATCCGACAACCTGTAAGTGACAGACACGACGGTGTTTTTTGCGATTTTCATCCAATTCTCCCAAATACAAGTCTCATTATACGATGCGCAACCGGTCTCAAGCCGAACCGCGGGATGCCGCTGCCGCCCCGCTCGGCGCGCCTCCTTCCGATCTTCCCACACCGCTGCTCGGCGGTCTCTCGCCGGCGCAATTCATGCGCCGCTACTGGCAGAAAAAGCCGCTGTTGATCCGTCAGGCGATCCCCGGCGTGAAGCCGCCGGTCACGCGCGACGCACTGTTCGAACTGGCAGCCGACTATGACGCCGAATCGCGACTGATCACGCATTTTCGTAACAAGTGGCAACTCGCGCACGGCCCATTCGAGCCGGGCGCGCTGCCCGCCGTGTCGCGCAAATCCTGGTCCCTGCTCGTGCAGGGGCTCGACCTGCACGTCGACGCGGCCCGCGCGCTGCTCGACCGCTTCCGCTTCATCCCGGACGCGCGCCTCGACGACCTGATGATTTCGTACGCGACGGACGGCGGCGGCGTCGGCCCGCACTTCGACTCGTATGACGTGTTCCTGCTGCAGGTCGAAGGCCGGCGCCGCTGGCGCATCGGCGCGCAGAAGGATCTGTCGCTGCAACCGGACGTGCCGCTGAAGATCCTCGAGCATTTCGAGCCGAGCGACGAGTGGGTGCTGGAGCCGGGCGACATGCTGTACCTGCCGCCGCACATCGCGCACGACGGCGTGGCCGAAGGAGAATGCATGACCTGCTCGATCGGCTTTCGGGCACCGTCCGCCGGCGAGTTGGGCGCGCAATTCCTGTACTACCTCGCGGAACGCGGCGGCCTGCGTGACGGGCGCGGCGACGCGCTCTACCGCGACCCGAAGCAGCCGGCGGTCGACACGCCGGCGCAACTGCCGCCGGCGATGGTCGATCGCGTCGCCGAGATCGTCGATGCGATCCGCTGGCGCAAGCGCGACGTCGCCGAATTCCTGGGCTGCTATCTGAGCGAGCCGAAATCTAGCGTGGTATTCGAGCCGCCGGCACGCCCGCTGTCCGAGGCGGCGTTCGTCACGCAGGCTTCTCGCCGTGGCGTATATCTCGACAGAAGGGCCGCATTGATGTATAACGCGCGATCGTACTTCATTAATGGTGAAGAAGAACCGCTCGAGCAAGCCGGCGAATGGCTGCCCGAACTGGCCAATCTGCGCCATATGGAGGCGAAACGGTTTGTAACACTCTCCCGGGCTCCCTCCATGACAGCCTTGCTGCACGAGTGGTATTGTGCGGGCTGGATACGGGTCGGAAACCGGATTTAGTGAGTTGCCCCGTATGCCCATGCAGATCAAATTCTGTATGGGAAAGACAACGTATTGACCCCGCATTTGTCGACGGTCGATAGGAAAGTGCATATAATTTCCGCCCAAGCCGTAGGGAAGATTCACGCTCTAGAAGTGCGTCTCCACCAGCGGCCCAGGTCGGTGTTGGAGCACATTACCGGTATTGTTTCGCGCTGTTGCTTACCTTTAACCATAAAAGGACGTGATCATGAAGAAATCCCTCCTCGTAGCTTCCCTGTTGGCTGCTGTTGCACTGGCTGCTTGCAACAAGAGCGCTGATCAAGCTGCTTCGTCGGCTGCTAGCGACGCATCGGCTGCTGCTTCGTCGGCTGCTTCGGCAGTTGCTGGTGCTGCGAGCGACGCTTCGGCTGCTGCTTCGTCGGCTTCGGCTGCTGCGAGCGATGCAGCTGCTGCTGTGGCGTCGGCTGCTTCGGCAGCGACGGCTGCTCCGGCTTCGGGCGCAAGCCAGTAAGCCTCAGCATCAGCTGAAAAAAAACCGGCCCTCTGGGCCGGTTTTTTTATGTCTGTCGGTTCCGCAACGCACGCCCGGCAGCCAGAACGGCTAAGACGCCGCCCCGCCCCCGCTTGGGGCCCTCAGCCGAGCGTCAGCCAGTCGAAGCCCGCGTCCTGCGTGGCGACGACTACCTCTTCCCCGTCCGTTCCCAGCACGCCGGCAAACGCCTGGCGGGCCAGCTCGGGCCGATTGTTCTGCTGGCTCAGGTGCGCGGCGACCAGATGCTGGAGACGGCTGCGTTCGAGCGACGCGAGGATGCCGGCGGCGGCATCGTTGCTCAGGTGGCCGTGATTGCCGCCGATCCGCGCCTTCAGCGACTGCGGATAGCGGCTGCCGGCCAGCATCGCGGTATCGTGGTTGGATTCGAGCACCAGCGCGTCACAGCCGCTCAGAACGGTCGTGATGTGCGGCGTGGCCATTCCGACGTCGGTCAGCACGCCGAGCCGGCGGCAACCGTCCATAAAGACGAACTGGAGCGGTTCCCGCGCGTCGTGGGGCACCGTATAGGGCATCACGGCCAGATCGCGTATCGCGGCCGTCTCGTCGCCCCATAACACGTGGAGATCGACATCGGCCTCGTCCGCGCCCACCGCGCGCGCGGTGCCCCAGCTCATGTAGAGCGGCAGCGACCCGCGCCGCGCGAGCGTCAGCGCGCTACCGACGTGGTCGCTGTGTTCATGGGTAACGAGGATTGCATCGAGATCGTCGATGCCGAGATTCAGGCGGCCGAGGCGGCGCTCGACCTCCTTCGCTGAAAAACCGCAGTCGAGCAGCACGCGGGTGGTCGTCGTGCCGCTCGCGACCTCGACGACCAGTGCGTTGCCTTCGCTGCCGCTACCGAGGCTGGCGAAGCGCACGCGGTCAGTTCAGTTCGGCGTGCAGCAGCGAAATGATCCGCTGCGCGTCCGACGAGTTGTCGACCTTGCCGCTGGCGTCGACCACCGCGACCTGCGTGCCGCTGCCCTGGGCGCGCACGTTGACCAGGTATTCCTTGCCGGGCTTGGCCGCCGCCGGGCCGCCGTAGAACAGCTTGCCGAACAGGCCGTCGCGCTTGAGCTCTTCCATCGTGTTCGCGTAGCGGACCGTGTACAGGCCCTTCTCGCGATCGCGATTGTCGACCGCGAAATTGGTACGGTCGAGCGCAAGACCGACGCGCAGCCATGCGCGGTCGAACGATTCAGCCAGCTGCAGCGTCGCGGCGCCGCTGCTCGCGTCGCCGACCTGCGCCGGCGCCGTCGCCGGACGCGCGTCCGTCAGCAGCTGCTTCGCCTGCGCGTCGCTCAGGCCGAACTTCTGCATCAGCTTCGACAGGAACACGGCCTCGAGCACCGGGTTGCGCGGACGCTCTTCCCAGCGCGACGACGTGCCGCCCTGCGGACCGACCATCATTTCCTCCATCGCGCTGTGCGTGATCGAGATGTCGGTGTTGCCGTTCGACGTGCGGTTCACGAGCGTACGGAAACGGTCGCGCGTGCCGGACGAGTATGCGAAATCGATGACCTTGCCGATCGTGCGGCGGAACCAGTCGTCGGGAATGTTCGCGCGGTTCTCGGCCCAGTCGGTGGCCATGATGCCGGTCGACGGTGCGTCGGTCTTCAGCGAGAAGCCGTTCTCCTGCCAGAATTCCTTCAGGATCGGCCACAGCTGCTCGGGCGTGCGCCCGTCGACGACGAGCCAGCGGCGGTCGCCGTCGCGCTCGATATGCATGCCGAGCGGATCCTGCGCGCTCGGGACGCCGTCGGTCGCGTTGCCGGCGGCCGTCGTCGCCCGCGGCGGCAGCGTGCCGAGACCTGCGTTGCTCGGCGGCGCGACGAACTGCTGGGTCGTCGGTACCGGCTTCAGGTCGCTCGGCACCGCGAGCGGCGGCGCCGAACCCGTGTTCTTGTAGTTGACGCGGTCAGGAGCCAGATAGTCGTTCAGCGTATCGCAGCCGGCGAGCGCGCCCAGCGCCAGCGCCACCACCGAAACCTGGATGGCGCGAGATGAAAAGGCGAAACGTTTCATGAAATCCTTCGTCTTGCTAGAGCGCTCGTCAGGAGCGGCGCCGGACGGAGCCGGCCGGTGCGGGTTGATGAGGAGTGCCGGCGGCCGCAGGACGCGGCCGCCTGTGCATCAGGCGAGGACGCCGGCCTCGACGAGAGCCGAACGCACGACATCGTGACAGCGCTCGTCGAGCGGCGTAAGCGGCAGACGGATGCCGCCCTGCATCTTGCCCATCGCCTGCAGCGCCCACTTCACCGGAATCGGGTTCGCCTCGATGAACAGGTTCTTGTGCAGCGACAGCAGCTTCATGTGCAGCGCGCGCGCCGTGGCGACGTCGCCGGCCAGCGCCGCGCGGCACAGGTCGCTCATCGCGCGCGGTGCGACGTTCGCCGTCACCGAGATGTTGCCGTGGCCGCCGAGCAGCATCAGCGCGATCGCGGTCGGATCGTCGCCGCTGTAGATCGCGAAATGCTTCGGAGCGGCCTTGATCAGGTGCGCGGCGCGATCGATGTTGCCCGTCGCTTCCTTCACGCCGATGATGCCCGGCACCTGCGCGAGGCGCAGCGTCGTCTCGTGCGCCATGTCCGCGACCGTGCGGCCCGGCACGTTGTACAGGATCACCGGCAGGTCGACCGCTTCGGCGATCGACTTGAAGTGCCGGTACATCCCTTCCTGC
>Ga0105239_10007526_pt1 | contig 12488 bp, 6 predicted proteins | sample KBSC44metaG_FD_92761 | JGI IMG/M metagenome (GOLD analysis project Ga0105239, IMG submission 92761) | Corn rhizosphere microbial communities from Kellogg Biological Station, Michigan, USA - KBS C4-4 metaG | ecosystem: Host-associated > Plants > Roots > Rhizosphere > Soil | place: Michigan, USA...
AACATCTTTCCACAAGTATTGCCTTTTTATACGGCTTCGGGATTGGCTATAATATCCCATCGCACTGTCACTTACAGCATGATGAAGCATAAGCCTGGCCTGCTCATTTATATTGTTTGGTTCACCTTTGTTAAGCCACTCCCGTAAGCCATCCCAATGAAGCAATACTACGTCATGCGCCGGCTGAATAAAAGTTCGCCCATCTTCATCACGTTCCTGAACGATCAATCCACCGGCGATTAAATCCATTGCCATTTCTTTTAATCTTACCGTGGTATGATCATACCAGTAAACAAGCTCATCATACTTGTGAGAAGAAGTATTCACCGGTTGTATTACTGTGTAAACCTTTCGCTTGGTTATTTCCCCACCTTGTATGGATGTCATTCTTAGCATAAGCCACCAAAACAGTTCCACATCCCGTTCCTCTCCATATTTTTCTTTAATACTGTTTATTTTAAAATTCAATATGCCCTCTATGCCATTGAATGACCGGTAGACCGTTTCCAAAAGCATCCTGTTTTGCTGTTTTAGAAACAGTTCATTTAGTGTAAGAGACAGTACGGGAAGTAATTCCTGGTAATTAAAAACCTTTTTGGTGATTTTTTCTATAAAAGCTTCATCACTTTTTTCTGTAGATCCTAGCGATTTAAAATAAAGTAAACGCTGTTCTGCAGGGGTGCGTATGATTTCTGCAATTTCATTTTTTGTGAAAGCAGGAATTTGAAAAAGTTTGAAAGAGAGGTTTGCTGTTTGCCTGATTTGTTTGAAGAACAAGGTGTTCTTCAACTTGTATACACTGCCAGACCTTATGGCAATGATTATTTTACAAACAGGTGCCAGCTTTAGAAGCAAGCCCTCGAAAGTAACTTTTTCGGGATTGTCTTCAGCACGATCAAAAATTCGTTCATACTGGTCAACGAGGACTATTCGTGCTTTTGTACTGTCAGCGATTATATTTTCTAAAATGTGAATAGCAGTTAGCAAACTTCTCTCAGTGGTTAACTCTACGATATCATCTGTGTTCGCAACAATTGGAAAAAGACCTGCCTTTAAAAGAGATGTTTTTCCCGAACCGGTTGCGCCGCACACCACAAGTATGTTGTTTTCTTCGAAGGATTTTTTTAAACCGGTCTCTCCGCTCCATCCATAAACTACACGCTGCCGGCCGTAAAAGAATGCTGCGTCCTGCATGTTATAGGATGCGAGTCCTTTGTAAGGACTTGCCTGTGGAATATTGGGTAGTGAGATGGTTCCTCTGGCGGGCAAAAACGCCGGGTTAATAAAGAGGAACTGTCCTTTATAGGTTGATTTTTCAACGGAAGTAAAGGACGGGTAAAGTTTTGCTCTGAGCGACCTACCAAGTTCCGTCATTGTAATTATTCCACCGGTTGCTGCATTACTGCTGATATCTGTTCCATTACTTATGGCATTTGCTAACTGCCGTGCAAAGGGTGAGTGGGTATCTCCTTTGTTTTCTTCACGTCTGCCAAACCGGAAAAAGCTATGCGGCTCATTTGCAAGGCTCAGGGATGCTAATACGTGCCAGGCTTTATGACGCGTATAGTACAGAAATTTCTCAAAATAAAGTGATTCGGTGCGCTTTAAAACCTTTCCTGGGTAGTTATTGTCTGAAGAAGAACTAATGCCGGAGAAACAACAATCCAGCACAAGTAAAAGATGCTTGCATTTTATGCGCAGCAACATCTTGCGCAGTTCGCTGATGGCAATAAAAGTAGAAGGTTCCGTAAGGTCTGTATCAGCGGGGAGAATATATCCTTCCAGTGAGCCGTTATCAGCCGCTATGCCATGACCTGCAAAGTAAATTATCACCCTGGCGTTTTCTTCAGGTGTGATAGACAATAGAAGGCTGTTGAGTGTTGTTTTACCCGGATTTAAAAGCATGGTACATTCAAAACCATGATCTTCTTCCAGTTTCTTTTTGAGCAGGCGAGCATCAGCTTCAGGACTTGACAGTTGGGGAATCGCAGAACCGCTGTAGTTTGAAACAGCGATCAAAAATGCTTTGTTTGAAGAAAAATAGTCTTTGATGTTTATTTCCGCCATCCCGTAATTCAACCGGTTAGTGATATACAGATAAAGTTAACGTACTTTGGATTTGTTCGGAGTATAAATGAAAAGCTTATTGATTGCTTTAATTTAAAAAAAGGCATCATATGATACTACTTAAAGTGTCTCAGGCTTACTTGCTGCGTAACATAAGTGCCTCCGCAATAACAAGAACGGCTGGAAAATGTAGTAAAAGACTAGTCAGAAATAGATAAACTTAACCAGGCTGCCGCCGCCAAAACAGGTAATGTAGATGCCAAATACCAGATTGGATTATTGTCAGGAGACTTGTGATAAAACTTTGCAGGGCTGATGGCAATATTATTCGATTCCGACCGTTGATGCATCTGAACCTTTACGGTATAGATATGGCACTGGCAACTAACACGAAAAGATAAAACCGATGCCATAGGCATTTTTAATGGTAATCTTTTCTGATTTGCTTAAATGTTTTCGTAGCCGTGAAATAAATACATCAAGACTACGGCCGAGAAAGAAGTCGTTTTCTCCCCAAAGCTGCAGCAGAATGTCTTCTCTTTTTAATATCCTGTTTTCGTTTTTAAAAAGGTATTCCAGCAATTCAGCTTCACGCGCAGTTAAAGATATTTCGTTGCCCGCCACAGAAATTTTTTGAAAGTCTTTATAAAAGATTACATCATGTTTTTGTATGATGTTTGGTTGATAGATATTTTGATTGCCTGCCTTATTTCGCCTGATGATATTTTTTATTCTTAATACCAGTTCATCAATGTCAAAAGGCTTGGTGATATAGTCATCCGCGCCGATACGAAGGCCGTGCAGCTTGTCCTGTTTTTCTTTTCTTGCAGTAAGAAACAAAAAGGGCGTGTTATTATCTGGCCTGATTATTTTTTCAGCCAGTTGAAAGCCGTCCATACCAGGCATGGTAACATCAATCACCATAATATTATACGTGTTGGCTTTGGAAGCTTTTATTAAAACAGATTCTGCTGACGTATGCCAGTCAACTTCAAAATCCATCATTTCAAGGTATTGCTTTACCACGCTTCCCAGATCAAGTTCATCTTCCACCAATAAAACTTTGTGTTTCATTATTGTCAGGTTAACTGTTCAAAATTACTAACAGGTTTAACTAATAACGGGCATGGTTATAATAATCCTGCTGCCTTGTTCGGGCTTGCTTTCAATACAAATATTCCAGTGGTGTGCTTCAACACATTGCTTTACGTAATACAAACCAAGTCCAAGACCTTTTGTGTTTTTCAAAACATTGCCGTTGCGGTAAAATTTATCAAACACATGTTTCCTTGTTTCTTCATCCATGCCAATGCCATTGTCTTCAATCACGAGTAATAATTTTCGTTTTTCATTATAGGTGCGCACACAAATTTCTTTGTTATCGCTTTGGTTATAACGAATGGCATTATCAAAAATATTATTGAGCATAGTGGTAAGCCAGAAGGTATCTACAAGAATGTTATCATTTTCCGCTTCATCAATAATGTTGATATGAACATTAGGATCGCTTAGTTTTAAACGATAATCAAGCAGCATTTCATCCAGCAACAGATGAAGTGAATGCTTTTCTTTATTGAGTTGCAAATTTTGCATGCCGGTAATGTTAAGCACCTGGTCAAACAAAGTTTTCAAACGTTCAGATTGCCGTTGTATCACATCAGTAAGTGAAGTGATTTTTTCTTTATCGCCCGTGATACGATCTACCTGAAGATTTTTATTTGCTACAATGATTGCTGCAAGCGGTGTATGAAATTCATGTGTAATGCTGTTGACAAAATCAGATTTCATGTCAGCAATATTTTTTTGTTTAACCCAATTTCTGAAAGTGAGATAAAACAAGATCACAATAGAGAAGATAGAAAGCGCAGAAAGTAAAAATGTAGGAAGTGTTTGCCGAATAATGAGCCATTGCCGGTTGAGCGTATCAACGTACAGGTTGAAAGTGATTCTGTAACTGTAAGCAGATGGACTACTTACAGTAAGGTTAACCAGTTCATTTTGCGGGTTAATGTTTTTTAGTGCTCCCCCAATGTGAGCACTGTTATCTGCCATTACCTGATGATATTTGTCAAGCTTTTTATTGTAAAGCGATATAAATTTTGTTCCGTCAAATGTTACACTGATGTTGTCAATTGTAAGGGCGTAGGCGAGGTTTTTTTTTATGTTGTACTTGATTGTTATCAGGTTAAGGATACTGTCAAAGTTATTCGCTTTTTCAAGCTCAAGCATCATTGTATTAGCCAGCGAATGCCGAAGACTGTCAAATCCTTTTTTATCTTCTTTATACAACTTTTCCAATTGTTGCATATTGTCGTAGATATACTTATCAAGAATTGCGGCTCCTCCTGGAAATAGTTTATCATTCATAATAGCCTTTCCATATTCTTCTGTTATAAACTGCTTTTCGGAAAGATAGTAGTGCTCATTCTGAAGCTTGTATGTATTATAAAGCAGGAAGTATTGAACACCAAGTAAAACGAGCAGGCTTATAAAGCTGATAGTTTTATACCTGTTGATAAGAGATGCAGTGATATGTGATTGTTCTGCGCCGGGTGCCATTTACTAAATCCGAAATGTAAGTGAAATTTTGACGCGATGCTTAAAAAACAACACCATTTAAAGTGTGTTAACAATGTTTAAGATGCATTAACAATGCGTTTGAAGTGCATTAACAGGTTGCATTTATCGGCCCTTGTAATTTAGTGAAATATAAATTCTGCCCTGCGTCTTCGCTGATTTCAAATTGCTATAGAGATAAACAAAACTATGTATGGCTTTATTAAAGCCTGCTGCTATTGGCATGTATAAACAAACAAAACAACGCGTATGAGAAACAATTTGCTATTGCTTAAGATCTGTGTAACAGCCTTTCTTGTTTTCTGGTCGGTCTCATTAAATGCGCAAAGCAGCGAGATTGCCATTAAAGGAACAGTAAGGTCAGATTCATCTTACCTGGAAGGCGTCTCTGTTACACTTAAGAGCAACCCCGGAAAGGTTGTAAGAACAAACGAAAAAGGCTCCTTTTCTTTAACTGCACCTTCTAACGGAACACTCATTTTTTCTTTTGTTGGATTTAAAACGGAAGAAGTTGAAGTAAGGGGAGAGCCGGTTATTAATGTAACAATGAAGGCAAGTGAAAATACTTTGGGAGAGGTAGCAGTTGTTGCCTATGGAACGCAAAAGAGATCCAGTATGGTAAGTTCTATTACTACAGTTGACCCTAAAGAATTGAAAGGCCCTACGAGTAACCTTACCACGATGCTTGCAGGAAAAATATCCGGCCTTATTGCCTACCAGCGAAGTGGTGAACCAGGCAGAGATAATGCGAGTTTCTTTATACGTGGCATAAGCACTTTTGGTTCGGGTAAAGTTGATCCCCTCATCCTTATTGATGGTATGGAAAGCACATCTACAGATTTGGCCCGGCTGCAGCCAGATGATATAGCAGGTTTCTCCGTGTTGAAAGATGCTACGGCTGCCTCGTTATATGGTGCAAGAGGTGCCAATGGTGTGCTGCTTATTACCACTAAACTTGGTAAAGAAGGCAAAGCAAGATTTAATGTTCGTATGGAAAATTCTGTCTCCGGCAACACGCAAAATTTTAAACTGGCAGACAACATTACTTACATGAAACTTGCCAATGAAGCGGTGATTGCAAGAACGCCATTGGGTGTAACACCTTACTCAGAGGAGAAGATTGCACAAACCGCGATGCCTGGTGCCGATCCGTATTTATATCCTAACAATGACTGGATGAAAAAGCTTGTAAAAAACTATACTGTAAACCAGCGATATAATTTAAACCTGTCAGGTGGCGGAAAGATTGCACAATACTATGTTGCGGGCACTTACAATGTAGACAACGGCATTCTCAATATTGATAAGCTAAACAATTTCAATGGCAATATAAAACTTCGTAATTATGAGATTAGATCAAACGTAAATATCAATGTAACATCTTCTACACAACTTGTCATAAGAACATCGGGGCAGTTTGATGATTATCGAGGGCCTGTTGGTGGAAAGGATGATAATGGTAACGACATAAGTGGTGGTGCCTATATTTTCAACCAGGTTTTACAATCAAATCCTGTTCTGTTTCCTGCAATTTACCCTGCGGCTTTTCAATCCAAATTGTCACACCCTTTATTTGGGAACGCACTTTCCGGTACATCGCTATATACCAATCCCTATGCAAGGGCTGTTGCAGGTTACCAGGAATACAATACTTCAACCATGCTTGCACAAGCAGAGCTGAAGCAGAACTTTAGTTTTGTTACACCAGGCCTTTCAGCAAGGTTGATGGCATACACCCAGCGTTATTCTTACTTTGATGTATCGCGTGCCTATACGCCGTTTTATTATTCTCTTTCCTATGATCAGAATACAAAAGAGCCAAGGCTAAGCCCGTTAAATACAAACGGTACGGAATATTTATCTTACAAGCCAGGCAGTAAAATTTTGAATACGACCAGTTATGTTGAGGCAGCGGTAAACTATAGCCGTTCTATAAAAGAGCATAGTGTATCTGGCATGTTAATCACAACGCTGCGTAATTATTTAAGTGCAAATGCCGGTGATCTGCAAAGCTCACTTCCTTATCGCAACCAGGGCGTTTCCGGAAGGTTTACGTATGGTTACGACAACAAGTATCTTGCTGAGTTCAACTTTGGTTACAATGGCTCTGAAAGATTTGCAAAGAACAACAGGTTTGGTTTCTTTCCTTCTGTAGGCGTAGCCTGGAATGTGCATGAAGAGTCTTTTTTCAAGTCTTTGCAAAATGTTGTCAATACGCTTAAAATCAGGGCAACGTATGGACTGGTTGGCAACGACCAGATAGGTTCTAATACAGACAGGTTTTATTACCTCTCAAATGTAAATATGAATGACCCGACGAAAAGTTTTGTGTTCGGTGAAAATTACAACTATACACTTGATGGTATTTCAGTGACGCGATACGCTAACAATGCCATTACCTGGGAAAAATCTTACAAGACAAATATTGGGTTTGATGCAAAGCTTTTCAATTCACTCAACATTACAGTAGATATATATAAAGAGCATCGTAAAAACATTTTGATGGACAGGGCGTATGTTCCTTCTACGATGGGTCTTAATTCAGCAATCAGGGCAAATGTAGGCGAAGCACAAGGCAAGGGTATTGATGTACAGGTTGATTACAATAAAACGGTGAGCAAAGACATATGGCTGCAGGGGAGAGGCACTTTCACGTTTGCCACAAGTAAAGTGTTGGTAAACGAAGAGCCGTCTTATCCGGGCGAACCGTGGCGTTCTCATGTAGGTTATTCTCTCGGGCAGCAGTGGGGGCTTATTGCTGAGAGATTATTTGTAGATGACAAAGAAATAAGTAATTCACCAGCACAAAACTTTGGTGAAGTAAAAGGTGGTGACATTAAGTATCGGGATATAAACGGCAATGGCCAGATAGATGCGGGTGACAATGTGCCTATTGGTTATCCGACTACCCCCGAAATCACTTTTGGTTATGGCATTTCCATGGGGTACAAAAACTTTGATTTTAGTGTTTTCTTTGAAGGCAATACCCGTGTGTCTTTTTTCATTGACAGCAAAGCAATACAACCCTTTAAGCTGAAATCAAATTTTGAAGCACAGCTTAACCAGAGCAACCTGTTAGATGTAATAGCCAAAGATCACTGGTCTGAAAGCAATCGAAACATTTATGCGTTCTGGCCGCGCCTGAGTAATTATGAGATACAAAACAACTCATGGACATCCACCTGGTGGATGCATGATGGCTCTTTTATGCGCCTTAAATCTGCAGAGATAGGCTATAGTTTTTCAGCTGCGCTGTTAAAACGTCTGCACTTTTCAAATGCAAGGTTTTACGTAAACGGCACAAATCTTTTCGTGTTAAGCAAATTCAAGTTATGGGATCCTGAAATGGGTGGTAATGGTCTTGGTTATCCCATACAAAGAGTGTTTAATATGGGAGTAAATTTTGGTTTCTAGTATCTCAATCAAAAAAATAAAAGATGAAAAATATTGTCCTGAGTTTTTTTATTAAAATATGCAGTTGCTTACTGTTGTGCCTGGCACTTTTTACAAGCAGTTGTCATAAGTATCTTGATATAATTCCTGATGATGTAGCAACAATCGACAATGCTTTTACATTACGGCAGGAAGCACTCAAATACCTGGCCACATGTTATTCCTATCTGCCCGATGAAGCAGACTATAACGCTAACCCCGCTATTGGTGGCGGTGATGAAGTATGGTTAAGTGAAACATTTTCTTCTGTAAGCAGTGACCCCATAAGAATTGCAAAGGGGTATCAAAATGCAACATCTCCATACATGGGCAACTGGGGCAACATGTATAAGGCAATACGTGACTGCAATATCTTTTTGGACAACATTGATAAGGTTGTTGATCTTGAACCTTACGAGAAGAAAAGATGGAAAGCTGAAGTGAAATTTTTAAAAGGCTATTATCATTGGCTGCTGTTAAGAATGTATGGGCCAATACCTGTAGTTGATATAAACCCTCCCATTACAGCAACCGCAGAACAGGTAAAGGTTTTTCGTCAGCCGGTGGATAGTGTAGTGAGTTATATATCGCATTTGTTTGATGCGGCAGCCGCAGATCTTCCGCTAATTATCACCAATACAACCAATGAGCTTGGCCGCATTACAAAACCTGCAGCGCTTGCCATTAAAGCAAAATTATTAGTAACTGCTGCAAGTCCGCTATTCAATGGAAATGCGGTTTATGCTGGTTTCCAGGGAAGCGATGGTGTTTCGTTATTCAACGCAACGTATGATGCAGGTAAATGGCAAAAGGCGGTGGGTGCATGCAAGGCGGCGATAGCTGCATGTGATTCCGCAGGACTAAAGCTTTACCAGTTTAACGACCCGCTTGTATCGCTTGACAAAGATCTTACCATTCAAATGAGCATCCGCAATGCTGTCTGTGCAAAATGGAATGAAGAGCTGATATGGGGTAATTCAACTGCACGCGGGAATGGATGGGTGCAGCGAATGGCTTGTCCCAAGCTTGATCCTGCAAGACTAGGTAATGCTGATCCACTAGGTGAGCTTGCGCCAACACTTAAAATGGCTGAATTGTTTTACTCTAAAAACGGCGTACCTATTAATGAAGACAAAGCCTATGATTATAACAACAGGTATAAGACAAGAAGAGTAACAGCGAATGAGGGAAAATTTTTGCAGGCGGATTATGAAACAGCCGCGCTAAACTTTGATCGTGAACCGCGTTACTATGCTGATATGTCGTTTGATGGCGATCGTTGGTTCAAGCAGGATGGTACATGGGATGTGCAGTGCAAGTTTGGCCAGAACCAGTCGCAGAAAGATGTGCAGGGCTTCTCGATGACAGGGTATTTTACCAAGAAAACAGTAAGCTGGAAGTTTGTCATCAATGAAGGGCAATCCACTTCAACAGAAGAATATCCCTGGCCTACTATGCGGCTTGCGGATCTTTATCTTTTGTATGCAGAGGCATTGAATGAAGCGTCAGATGCTCCTTCTGCAGATGCATTCAATTATATTAATAAAGTACGTGAAAGAGCTGGTATAACTTCTGTGCAGGAAGCATGGACCAATCATTCAAGAAATTCCTCCAAATACACAACCAAAGCAGGCTTTAGAGATATCGTTCAACAGGAAAGATTGATCGAGATGGCATTTGAAGGCAGTCGTTTCTGGGATCTTCGCCGCTGGAAAAAAAGCACTACAGAATTAAATAAAACTGTCACAGGCTGGAATATTCCTGCATCCGCTACAGCCAGCTATTACATCCCGGTAACGCTCTATACGCAAAGTTTTACAGACAAAGATTACTTCTGGCCTATCTCAGCCAATGATCTTCTTATCAACCCCCATCTTGTTCAAAACAAAGGCTGGTAGTACTCATCTCGTTAAAATATTATTCATGAAATATATCAACAATAAATATTCTATAGCAGGCAATACTTTGTATTTCCATAAAATGCTGGTTTCAACTATTATAATGTCATTAGGATTTATATATTCATCTTGCAAAAAAGAATCTCACTCCTCACTTTTTCCAGATGGTGGCAAGCCATCACAATTGGTAAAGGCACAAGTGGCAAGTCTTGCAGGATCGGCAAAGATCACTTATTCACTTCCGGATGATAACAGCATACTGTATGTAAAAGCAAGCTATGAAATAAGGCCGGGGGTTGCCCGTGAAGCAAAATCATCATACTATACAAATTCATTGATAGTAGACGGTTTTGGCGATACGCTTGAGCATGAAGTGAAACTATATGTTGTAAATCGCAGTGATCTTTCATCAGATCCCTATACTGTAAAAGTTAAACCGCTTACACCGCCTGTGGTCACCGTGTACAACAGTCTCAGGATGACACCTGATTTTGGAGGAGTAAGCGTATCTTTTAAAAACCCGACGAAGGCTGACATGGTAATCATTACACTTGCTACAGACTCATTGGGGAAAATGTCAACTGCGGATACAAAATACACTTCAGCAGATTCCGGTGTTTACTCTATCAGGGGCTTTGACAGTACTAAGCGAATGTTTGGATTTTATGTAAAGGATGTGTACGGCAATTACTCTGATACAACTTATGCAAGCTATAAACCCTTGTATGAAAAGTTTCTTGATAAGTCAAAGTTTAAAGAGATTGATCTACCAACAGATGTGCACGATGATTGGGGTTTGCTAATGCCTAATCTCTGGGACGGCATTATTAAAGGCGGTTTAATTGGTGGCTTCTATCATACACAGGCAAAGCCGTTTCCTATGTGGTTTACATTTGATCTTGGTGTTAAGGTAAAACTTAGCCGTATCACGTTATGGCCCCGGCAAGACCCGCCGGAAGATTGGATATACAATCAGAATAATCCAAAACATTTTCAGATATGGGGCTGCTCAGATGCATTTCCTGCAGCGGATGGAAGTTGGGACAACTGGACCCTGCTGATCGATCACGAAGTTATCAAGCCTTCCGGCCTGCCGCTTGGTTCTGTTACGCAGGCAGATATAGATGCTGCGGCACATGGCGAAGAAATGACCGTTCCGCTTGATAAATCTGCTGTGAGATACATACGTGTAAAAGTACTGGAGACTTATACAAATGCTGCTTCCAACATAGCGGAGATGTCTTTCTGGGGACAGCCGTAATTCAACAACCATAAATGTTTTAAACTTAAAGACACATCAAATGAAAAGACAAATCATTTATATAGTGATGATCGCTGTTGTGGTTCAGTTATCCTTTTTCGCATCCTGTACAAAGCCGGATGATTACAAAAAATACCTGGCTTCAGGGCCGCAGGTTTATCCTGGTAATGCAGATTCTTTGCAGGCCCTCTCAGGTCGTTACAGGATACAACTTTCCTGGCTGCTTATATCAGATCCTACCATCACTAAATCGATCGTTTTCTGGAATGACGGAAAAGATTCGCTTATAGTTCCCGTAAAGAGAACTGATGACGTGGATACTGTAAGAGTAATCATTGATAACCTGGAAGAACAGACTTACACTTTCGAAGTGTTTACCTATGATAAAGAGGGGCATAAATCTGTTGGTAGTGCGGTTTCCGGCAGAGTGCTGGGCAGCAACTATGAAGCAACACTTAATAACTGGACAGTGGCACAGAGTGCTATGATACCGGCAGCGCCACCTTATAGTGCAGCTGTGGTAGTGTGGAATACTTTCTATGTAAAAGGATTGATAGGCACAAAAGTAAAATATAAAGATGCTGATGGCAATCAGCGGTTCTTATTTGTGCCTGCAGATTCAACGGGACAAACTTCTGCTGCAACAAGCCTGCTTGATAAATTCGTTCCCGGCGACTCATTCACATACAGTACCATGTACTCAGGTGAAACTGGTTCAATAGACACCTTTTATGCTACATGGCAAACAGCAACGCCACTGGTGGCAAACAAATATGAAGGTTCGTACCATGCTACTGGTAAACGTTACAATTTTGATGCAAGCGGTAATTACGTTGGAGAAGTAGATATTGATGCTACGCGGGACTTGTCAACACTGGCTGCAGACTCCTGCAGTATAAGTACTATCGCCAATCTAGGCGCCTACAATGGAACGGTCTTTTATCTTAAAGTAAATGCAGATAATACTGTTAGCTTTAGCGGTTATCTGCAGAACAATACAGCATCACCTATAACCAATATACCCTCCGTCATAAGCACGTATGATCCAACAACCAAAACATTTAACGTGCATTACATGTATACCAACACGGATGGGTCTTACAGGTATATGGACGAAGTGTGGACAAGCAATTAGGTAATGCGCTTTAAACTGTGTTAACAATGCGTTTGAAGTGCATTAACAGGCTGTTGGTCATTGCCTGTATAACTTCACGCAATAACTCATTTTGTATGAAAAGAAACTTATATAAAGT
>Ga0105239_10007528_pt1 | contig 12487 bp, 14 predicted proteins | sample KBSC44metaG_FD_92761 | JGI IMG/M metagenome (GOLD analysis project Ga0105239, IMG submission 92761) | Corn rhizosphere microbial communities from Kellogg Biological Station, Michigan, USA - KBS C4-4 metaG | ecosystem: Host-associated > Plants > Roots > Rhizosphere > Soil | place: Michigan, USA...
ACTTTATGAGCATAAAATTACTAATAATTTTAGCAATTCCAAATTTTATGTCAATTATTTCATCAAATATTAAATTCCTGCGGAAACGAAAAGGCCTTACGCAACAGCAATTTGCTGATCAGATAGGCATTAAAAGGTCATTGGTAGGCGCTTATGAAGAAGAACGCGCCGAACCGAAATACGAATTGCTAAAAAATATAGCATCGTTTTTCGAGATCACCGTGGATGATTTTATTAATGAGACCATCAACGAGAAATGGGCGCCAAAACCTAAAGGCGATCCGGCCAACCTGCGCATCCTTAGTATCTCTGTTGATAAGGAGGATAACGAGAACATCGAAATGGTACCTCTAAAAGCCAGTGCCGGCTACCTTAATGGTTACGCCGATCCGGAATATGTGGCGCAGCTTCCCAAGTTCTACCTGCCGATGTTCAAGAATGGCACCTTCCGGGCTTTCGAGATCAAAGGCGATTCGATGCTGCCATTGCCCTCAGGTTCTATTATTATAGGTGAATACCTGGAGAACTGGGGCGACCTGAAATCGGGTGATACCTATGTGGTGGTTTCCAAAAGCGAAGGCGTGGTATATAAACGCGTGACCGGAAAATTTAAAGAGCAGAAAAAACTGAAGCTGGTATCGGACAACCCGGTTTATGAACCATACGAAATAAATGGCGAGGATATTTTGGAGCTATGGAAGGCAAAAGCCTACTTATCTACCCAACTCCCCCAACCAACTCCCGAGCCTACGATGGAAAGCCTGACCGCCATGATGGCGCAAATGCAGCGTTCTATTTCCAAACTGGGGCAAGGCAACAATTAAGTTACACGGGTGCGATTAAACTAATTGAATTTAACTTTATCAAAAGATCAAAAACATCTAAAATTGAAAATGATGAAGAAATTTCTGTTAGTATGCTGTATCCTTCTTGGAATATCAGCGGTTAGCCGTGCACAAGGTGGCGGCGGAAGAATGAGCCCGGAGGACAGGGCAAAGAATTTGCAAACCCAGTTAAAACTGAATGACGACCAGACAGCCAAAATAACTGCTATCTATAAAGCGCAAGCCGTTAAAAGAGATAGTATCAGAACCGCTGCCAATGGCGACAGGGACGCGATGAGATCGGCGATGATGCCATTAATGAAAGAAGCCAATGATAAGATCAAAGCTCTTTTAACTCCTGAACAACAAACTGCTTACCAAAAAATGCAGGATGAGGCACGCGCCCGGTTCCAGAATGGTGGCGGCGGTAACTAAGCCGATCATAAAATCGAATATTTAAAAGCGGCTCTGCGCCGCTTTTTCTATTTTAGCAGAAATTTCATCACTTGAATCCTGCCGAAAAATTCATTAAGGACAAACTTGACCAGCGAAGAACTGACGGTTCATACCGTGCGCTCAAGCGGGAAAACAGCCTGGTGGATTTCTGCTCGAACGATTACCTCGGTTTTGCGCGGTCAGCCACACTCAAAGAGTTAATTAAAAAGGAGTTAGATAAATATAGCGGCAAATTCATCGGCTCGACCGGCTCAAGATTGATCTCCGGAAATTCTTCTTATATCGAAACTCTCGAAAAAGAAATAGCCATATTTCACCATGCCGAAACTGGGTTGATCTATAACTCCGGCTATGATGCCAACCTGGGCTTGTTTTCCTGCCTCCCGCAAAAAGGCGATACTATTATTATGGACGAACTGGTACACGCATCCATTATTGATGGCGCACGATTGAGTTTTGCTAACCGTTATAGTTTTCGGCATAATGACCTGGCAAGCCTGGAAGAAAAACTAAAACATGCTAAAGGCAATTGTTACGTAGTTGTTGAAAGTGTTTATTCAATGGATGGTGATACACCAGCATTAAAGGAAATAGCCGAACTGATAGAAAAATATAGTGCGCAACTGATTGTAGACGAGGCCCATGCTGTAGGTTTATATAAAAATGGCCTGGTTTGTGAGCTTGGTTTGGAGGACAAGATTTTTGCCAGAATCGTCACTTTTGGGAAGGCATTAGGCTGCCATGGCGCAATAATATTAGGCGGTAATTTGCTGCGCGAATACTTGGTCAATTTTTCAAGATCATTTATCTATACCACAGCGGCATCTTTTCACCAATTTGCCGCAATAAATATGGCGTACAGGCATTTACTTACGGCAGATGATGCTATAGAGAAATTGCAGGCGAATATCATCCTCTTCAAAAATTTGGTGCCAGGCAACCAGCAACTCCAGCTTATTCAAAGCGACAGCGCCATTCAATGCCTTATCGCGGGCAGCAACGCACGGGCAAAGGGCCTGGCGGGAGTCCTGCAAGCCGCAGGGCTTGATGTCCGCCCTATTTTAAGCCCTACGGTGCCCAAAGGGTCAGAAAGGCTGCGCATCTGTCTGCATGCATTCAACACAGCTGATGAAATAGCACTATTGGCTGATAAACTTAATAACTACAGCTATGCCGGGTAAAAACAGCTTTTTTGTAACAGGAATAGGAACAGAGATCGGTAAAACTATAGTATCCGCGGCATTGGTTGAAAAACTACAGGCCGACTACTGGAAACCCGTACAATCCGGCGACCTGGATAATAGCGATTCGATCAAAATAAAGAGTCTTATTTCAAATACAGTCACAAAAATATTCCCCGAAGCATATCAACTAACCCAACCTTTTTCGCCGCATAAATCAGCCGACCTGGATGGGGTCAGGATCGAATCTCAAAAATTTCATTTACCTCCAACCAATAACGCTCTGATAGTCGAAGGTGCAGGTGGTTTAATGGTGCCACTGAATGACCATTTCCTGATGATCGACCTGATTAAACAGTTGGATATGGATGTTATCCTTGTTTCTAAAAACTATCTTGGGAGCATTAACCATACCCTGCTGTCCATCAATGCCTTAAAACAATACGGCATTTCGGTAAAGGGAATCATATTTAACGGTCCGGAGGATAGCTACACAAAAGATTTTATCCTGCAGTATACAGGCATCAAATTGTTGGGGCATATTCCGGATTATGCGTTGATCGATAAAAAAGCCATCCTGGACGCTGGCTCCTGTATCGATCTATAATATTTTGCCAAATAAAGAATTTGCCCCACCTTCGTGTATTCGATTATTTAAACCACTTCATGAAGAATATTACAGTAATTGGCTCTGGAACAATGGGTAACGGCATTGCGCACACCTTTGCCCAAAATGGCTTTAAGGTATCGCTGGTTGATATCAGCGAAGACGCGTTGAAAAAAGCTGTACAAACCATCAGCAATAATCTGGATCGCCAGGTGAATAAAGGCACTATTGATGAAGCTGCAAAGTCAGCCACGCTCGCCAATATTACTACATATACCGACCTTCAAACCGGCGCCTCCAATGCCGACCTGGTGGTTGAAGCCGCGACCGAAAACCGCGAGATCAAGTTGAAACTATTTAAGGATCTGGGCAATATCTGTCAACCTGAAGCCATACTGGCCTCCAATACCTCTTCTATATCCATTACCCAAATAGCGGCGGTTACCAAAGACCCGTCGCGGGTTATCGGCATGCACTTTATGAACCCGGTACCGGTGATGAAATTAGTGGAGGTGATCCGCGGCTATGCAACAAGCGATGAAGTGACCAATACCATCATGGACCTGTCGCGTCAATTGGGGAAGAACCCGGTTGAGGTAAACGATTACCCGGGCTTTGTAGCGAACCGCATCCTGATGCCGATGATCAACGAAACTGTTTATACCTTATATGAAGGCGTTGCCGGCGTACAGGAAATTGATACGGTGATGAAGTTGGGTATGGCTCACCCTATGGGGCCGCTGCAACTGGCCGATTTTATTGGTCTGGACGTTTGTTTAGCTATTTTAAAGGTGCTTTATGACGGCTTCGGCAATCAAAAATATGCTCCCTGCCCTTTGCTGGTCAATATGGTTATGGCCGGGCATTTAGGTGCAAAATCGGGCAGCGGCTTTTACAAATACACCCCTGGAAGCAAAGACCTGGTCGTGGCCGACAAGTTCAGCCGCTGATAGATATTAAACTTTCCATGTTTTCATTTGTCAAAGTTTCAATACTTATAAAAACATATTCAAATGAAAACACTATCAAAAGTCGGGGTGCTTGCAGCTTTAGGCAGCGCCCTGTTCCTGTCGTCATGTGCAGGTGAATACTATGTATCCGACCAGCCGGCAGATGTTGTTTATGAAAGACCGGCGCCACCATACCAAGGCGCTGTTTGGATAGAAGGTGACTGGGTTTACAGTGGCGGTAGATATGTGCACTCACGCGGCCACTGGGTTAGGCCACGCAGCGGGCGCACCTACGTAGCCGGCGGCTGGCATCATACACCACGCGGATATGCCTGGCACCGTGGGCATTGGCTTCGGATCAAAGCCAGGAAGGTGATCTATGCTACGCACATCCCACCGGGGATCAACTCGTATAGTTTTCGCTGTGCACCTTACCGCAGTTATGTGTTAGGTGTTAAACTAAGGACCGATACCTATCCTGATGCATTGATTTATGACATGCAGGAACCTTACCATTATATCCGGACACACGTGATAGATGGCGAAAAACTATTGATTGTCGGCGGAAACGACCACAAGACCGGCCACCATGAGCCTGAAAAAGCCTTCGCCGACCTGGAAGAATATGTCCGCCTGCATTATAATGTCTCCTCTATTAAATACCGCTGGTCGAGCCAATACTATGTGCCCGTGGATGGCTTTCCTTACATAGGCCAAATGCCGGAAGCTGCTGAAGGCGTGTATTGCGCTACCGGTTATAACGGTAATGGCATGATGCTGGGGAGCATCGCCGGAAAAATACTGAGCGATCTGGCCCAGGATAAAGTCAACAGGTATGCGGATATCTTTAGCCCGTCGCGATTGAAGCCGATAGCCGGTTTTACTGCCTTTGTGGAGGAAAATGCGGATGTAGTTTACCATATGGTAGCCGACCGTTTTGGTATTCACGAAACGGATTCATTGAAAAGACTGGCGCCGGGCACAGGTAATTTGGTGGAAGTTGATGGCAAGAAAATAGCCGCTTACCGGGACGACCAGGGAAAGATATTCGCCCTGAACCCGGTGTGTACACATGCCGGCTGTATCGTAAACTGGAACGGAGAAGAAAAAAGCTGGGATTGCCCCTGCCATGGGGCGCGTTATGACATATACGGCCAGGTATTAACCGGCCCGACTGTGCGCCCGCTTTCACTAATAAACACAGATAACAATGAATAAGGCTGCTAATACCGTGCTATCGGCTACCGCCGGAACGACCTTGATGACCTTGTTCAGCTACCTGGTATCGGTGGCAACGAAGAAGAACTTTAGCGAACCGGAGCATTTGGGGACGATGATAAACCGGCTTTCACCGGGCATTTCTAAAAAGCAGGCCCAACTTGCCGGCTGGGGTGCACATTACGCGGTTGGTTTGCTGTTCGTATTGGCTTACCGGGAGCTTTGGAAAACCGGCAAGATCAAAAAAACAATGGTTAACGGCCTTATTTTAGGGGCATTAAGCGGCGCCCTGGCAGTTCTCGTCTGGAAAAGCACCATGAAAGCACATCCCGCGCCCCCGTGGATCGATTTTACAAAATATTATATCCAACTGGTACCGGCTCACATCGTTTTCGCGGTGTGCGCGACACTTGCCTCACGGCTGCTCGATGAGCATTCCAATCCTGGTGGTGAGAATATTACAACATGAGCGCTAACTACTAAAAACATCAATACCATGAAAACATTACACCTGGCAACCGCCTTAGCCTTATCTGTAGCGTGTCTTTCGGCTTGCCATAGTCCCGATCAGAAATGGGATAGCAATCCAGCGCTGACACTTTAAATAGCATGAAAGATTCTGCAGCAGACTCTTCGAAATCAACGACCCAAAACCTGGTTATGACAGTAAATAAGGACGATGCGAGATTTGCTGTCGAGGCAGCCAGCGGAGGGTTGGCCGAAGTGGAACTTGGGCAACTGGCACAGCAAAAAGCTAACGACCCGCAAGTAAAGGATTTTGGAGCCATGATGGTGGGCGACCACTCGAAAGCCAATAACGAAATGAAGATACTTGCAAAAAACAAGGGCATTAGTTTACCTGCAACCTTAAGCAGTGCTAATCAAAAATTAAAGGACGATTTAAATGCTAAGTCGGGTAAAGACTTTGATAAGGCCTATGTAAAAGCGATGATTGACGACCATAAGGAAGATATTAAAGCATTTGAAAGTGCCACAAAAACCCTCCAGGACGTGCAGCTTAAGGCATTTGCTGTAAATACATTGCCCGTACTGAGAAAGCATCTTGAATACATTGAGAAAGTGGAACAGGCAATGAAAAACAAATGACAGATATTGCCAAACGCTTCCCGGAAAACCCCTTGTTGCTGCCTAAAGACCTGCAATCAAGCGGCGCCGGGCTACAGATAATCAGCCTGCTCAATCCGGGTGTTTTTCAGTATGATGGTAAAACCTGGTTATTGGTCCGGGTTGCCGAAGGTGTTGCACAAAAAGAGGGCGTGATCTTTTTCCCGGCGTTAAATGCCACCGGTAATATAGAAATCATAGAAGATCCACTGAACGATCCTGACCTGGTAGCCACCGATGCCCGGATAGTCAGTTACAAGGGGCTGGACTATCTTACTACCGTATCGCATTTACGTTTATTCGCAAGCGATGATGGCATTCATTTCAGGGAGCAGGACGGTTATCCACCTTTGTTTGGTAAGGGTAACCTGGAAAGGTTCGGTGTGGAAGATTGCCGCGTGACGCAGATCGAAGATGTATATTACCTTACCTATACTGCGGTATCGGACAGCGGTGTAGGCGTGGGCTTACAAACCACGAAAGACTGGCAGCATTTTGAATATGGCGGTATGATCCTGCCTCCTCACAATAAGGATTGTGCGATCTTCGAAGAAAAGATCAACGGCAAATATTACTGCTTGCACCGGCCAAGCAGCAAAGAGATAGGTGGCAATTATATCTGGCTGGCCGAATCCTCGGATGGCCGGCAATGGGGCAACCACCAGTGCCTGATAAAAACCAGGACGGGTTTGTGGGACAGCGCACGTGTTGGCGCAGGAGCCTCACCCATCCGGACCGCGCAGGGTTGGCTGGAGATCTATCACGGCGCAAACGCTGAACACCAATATTGCCTGGGGGCATTCCTGATGGACCTGGATGATCCCTCCAAAGTAATTGCCCGTACGACCGACCCTATTATGGTACCGACCGAAACCTATGAGTTGAGCGGCTTTTTCGGCTATGTAGTTTTTACCAACGGGCATATTGTGGATGGTGACCGTCTGACCATTTATTATGGCGCGGCGGACGAGTTTGTATGCGGTGCGGATTTTTCCATCAGCGAGATCTTAAATGCATTAAACAAGGGCTAACGGGATGATCGTCAATTACACGGAGGAGGGTTGGGAAGTGATCACACAAAGGGCACATGGCCTTCTTGCCGCGCAGATAGCCGCGCAATGGCGGCGTAATATCAGGACAGAACGCTGGACGGAAACTCTGTTAGCGGTAGCCGAGCATGATGATGCGCAGATAGAACTGGAACGGGACAACCTGCTCACAGCGCAAGGCGGTCCGGTCGATTTCAAGATGAAAGTTTTTGAGCAGCGGCATTGCACCCAAACTATGGATTTTGCCCTGAGCAAGAGCCGGTATATCGCCTTGCTATGTTCCATGCACCTGGAGTTTGTTTACACGAAAGATTGCGTGGATAATTCCGAAGCGGCCCAATTCATAACTGAACAGCAAGGCTTACAAAAGCAATGGCGAAAAGAACTGAACCTGACACGTACTGATGCCGAGCGGGATTACCGCCTGCTGGAATGGTGCGATGCCTTATCCTTATTGATTTGCCAGCATGAAAACCAACCTGAGGCCCGTTCTGTCGAGATCAGCAACGGGCCCGACAATAAAAGCTATCAGCTCATTCAAACCGGCGGAGGCATTTTAACGGTAAATCCCTGGCCATTTGAGGAAAACCGTTTCGAATTATACTTCGAAACCCGCGTCATCCCGCAGCTTTCATTTAAAAACGATAATGAGTTTCGCATCGAATTCCGCAAAGCAGCTGTTAAAGAAAAACATTGGGTACTGCAAAAAAGGGCCGCTAAATAAGCGACCCTATACCCACACACTCCGCCTCATTCTCTTAATCTTCCGCCGGCTCATTGCTGGCCGCGTAATTGGCCTGGCTTTCGGCAATATCAGTAAGTGTCGCGTCAGCGGTTTTTTCTTCATCCAGTGTTAATGCCAGTGTTTCGGCAACGTCATAATAACCCAAGGTTTTTGCCAAAGCGATCATACCGCCATACGAAGCAATCTCATAGTGCTCGACTTTCTGGCCGGCAAATATCAGGCCCACATCGCGTTGCGCAGTGCCCTCATCAGTTGCGCTGATGATCTCGTCACCCTCATCAATGATCCCTGCCATGGCGTCGCATTTCCGGCTTTCTGGTTCCAGGCCAAGGATACCGAATATCTGCTCCAACCGGGTAACATGTCCTTCCGTTTCTGTTAAGTGCTGTTCGAAAGCGTTTTTCAGCTCTATCGAAGTCGCGGCTTCAGCCATGTCCGGTAAGGTATCTACCAGTTCCCTTTCGGCCCAAAGCAGGTCCTTCAATTCATTCACAAAGAATTCCATCAGTTTGGAATTGCCTGTGACGGCTTCCGATTCTTCCTGCCAGGCTTCTTCCTGCTCAACGGTTTCTGGTTCGGGGACGTAAGCAGCTTGCTCCTGGTATTGACTGGTGCTGCCTTCATAAAACGGATCGGCTATGGGTTCAGCTACACTTTCATTATCCGTTTCGCTTTCATCAAGGTCTTCGGAAACATCCACCCGGTCACGAAAAGACCTGATCAGGTCATGGCCTGCTATAATACCTTGTCGTTGCCGCCGGAGCACCTCCGTCAATTCGGGGTCCAGCTCATTTTCAGCATCCAAAGCATCCCGGTAAGCTGATTTAGCTGCGTCTTCGCCCCGTTCGCATTCATTCAGGATCGCTAAAAGATCGCTGCCGGTAAATGCGGATTTAATATCGATCCAGGTTCGGTGCAGGTCGCCAGAGGCACTTGTACCGTCGGCAACTTCGCCGCCATATTGCCGGCCTATACTGCTCAACTCAATTGCATATTGCCTGCTCTCGCCGGCTAATTTATTGAAGACAGGGATCAGTCCATTGTCGTCTCTTTCCAGGTCCTTACCTGCTTTTTCAAAACCGGCTACGCGGTCGTTATTAATTTTGATGAGATCATTGATGACATCAATTGCTTTTTCTGAGATTTCCATAGGTATAATTTTTTTGTGTATTAGTTTCTGCCGCGGAACATCGAGAGGATCCAGATGATGATCGCAATCACAATAATGACAGCAATAACCCCTATTGCCGCACCGGCTTTAAAAATTCCGGCAATGGCCGAACAACTGCTTAATGTGGTTGCCATCGCTAAAATGACAACCGGAATGATAAATTTTTTCATGATATAAATATTGTTAACCTGCGCTGTTGTTGTCCCGCAAATCGCCGGAGGGGAAAGTTTGGGTTGCGCCATTATCAAGCTTAACGACAATGTTATCGCCAATCGCATCAACAACTTCGCCCTCCCCTTCGGGGCTAATTACCCGCTGGCCCTTTAAAAACAGGTGTTCGTCCATCGGTTTATATTTCTTCGTCGGTGTAAGTGCTCCATTGTGCAACGCCTTTTGGCTCAGCTTCCTTCACTTCGGCACTTTTTTCCGCACTCATTTGTTTATTCAACTTTTCGGCTTGTTTCAGTTCTTGATTCTTGTCATCTTCCAACATCGTAAGACCTTGTGATTCCCTCACATGGCCAACAGGTTCGGCAATGTAGTTCCACTCCTTGCCCAGGTCCGGCATTTCACCTTCGTTCCACGGCCCACGTACTCCCGTTCCGTTAGACATATTAAAATATTGCTGGGTAAAACGCGGATCAGAAGCCAAAACACCCGGAGGAAAATTCGGCGTGATACTTTCGAGTGCCGCTTCGAACATTTTATAATGAGCGATTTCACGCGTCATCAAAAACGATAAAGATTCGAGAACATAAGGGTCGTCAGTAAATTTCATCAGGTGCTCGTATACCAACTTGGCACGCGATTCGGAAGCGATATTACTTCGCAGGCCCACGGTCAGGTCGCCATTAGAATGAATATATGAAGCGCACCAGGGAATGCCCTGGCTGTTGCGTGGAGTAACCCCGCCGCCTGTAATAATGCCGAACTGCGGGTTGGCCGTGAGTGCCTGGTGGATAATATTTTCCTTAGCGGCCTTTCCGTTCATTACCTCCATGATCTCGGAATTGTCAGCGGCGTTTTTTAACTCTCCGTTTACGCCTTTCAACAGCATTTGGATTGTCGCCCCAACGATCTCCAGGTGACTGAATTCTTCAGTGGCGATATCCATCAGCATATCGTATTTATCAGGATGGGGGACTTTGGCGCCAAATGCCTGGGTAAAGTATTGCATGGCCGCTGCCAGCTCGCCGTTCTCGCCGCCGAATTGCTCTAACAGTAAATTGGCAAAACGCGGGTCAGGGCGCGAAACCCTGGCATTGAATTGTAAGTCTTTGACGTGGTGAAACATAATCTGGATTTTTAGTGTATGTATTGATACAACCATAGCCATCAAATTAAGTTTCTAATTAAAAAAATAAATAAAAAAGAAAATTTAAAAACAAAAAGATTGCCTCTCAGTTAATGTCATACATTTTTTAATGGCTCTATCTGCGGCGTTCGCAGAGTGATTAAAGTTCTTGAACCTTAAATTTTTTATAATGAATGCACTTTCACCCTGGCTACTAAATATTAACCAACAGCTCAATGATACTGGCCTTCAACCAATTTTTGAACAGGAAGCATCAGGCTATACTTTTAAAACCTGCCTGACCGGTGATTCCTGCTGGCTGGTTGTTTCCTGGCCAAAAGGCAGCCGCATTGCTTTTCGCATGGCTTATTCGCCTAATGATGAATTAGAGATTAAAAAGATATCAAAAAAGGAACAGCAGATTACTTTCGAAATCGAATCTCTGATGGGCCAATATGAATCTTTCCTGCAACTGCCAAATGCCGATAACCCCATTTTACGATTAACTACAGCACTTAAGGCAGCAGCACCGCTGCTATTTCCTTACTGGTCGCGCGATATTGTGCCGCTGGGCGCTGCCGGCAGTGATATATTAGCCGAGGGCGAGATCAAAGTGAACCAGGTGGGCACACGGTCGGGCCAGCTTTACTTCAGCTTTACCCGGCCAAAGGCGGGCTCGGTGTTTTACCTGCAAAATTTGACAGCACTGGCAGATTATAATCAGCAAACCGAGACCTCGGCAGGTAACACGGTTGGCGGGGAATGGCCCGAAATTGGCTTCGCCTTGCCGCCCACGCTAAAAAACAAACCGCTGGAAGCAGGCAAAACCTATACTTTAAGTGATGCTTTTATCACCTTTTCGGACGAAGTTCCTGCCAATGAAGCTGCCATGGTTAGGCAATACCTGGATCTGCTGGCGAATATTTACCTGGAACTGCCCAAACCACAAACGCATTATCAGGACTGGCCGGAAATACTACAAAAAGGCGTAAGCGACCTTACCGACAACCCGGGCTGCTGGAACCAGGTGGATGGGCATCATTATCTGAATGCTTACGTATGCGATTATGCAACGCCGCCGGAGATCATGGTACAACTGGCCGTGCTGCTGCCCTTATTGGATTACGTGGAATGGAACGATTCGGAACTGGCGATAATGAAAAAGATCAGGGATGGATTGCCGGCATTTTATGATAAAAAATTGGGTACCATCATGCGCTGGCACCCCAAAGTAGCTGATAAAATGGAAGGCGAGGAAGAACATAAGAAACCGCTGGTTATGGACTCCTGGTATTTGCAGCATCCGCTGCTAAACTTGTCAAGGCTGGCCCTAAAAGGCGATAAGGTGGCCAGGCAGTTGTTCCTGGATTCCATGGAATTCGCCATCAAAGTCGCCCATCATTTCGACTATAGTTGGCCGGTATTTTATAAAATGGATACGCTGGAAGTTTTGAAAGCAGAAACACAGCCCGGCAAAGGCGGCGAAAAGGATGTGCCCGGCCTGTACGCGCATGTGATGCTACAGGCATGGGAGCTGACAGGTAAAAAACGCTATTTAGATGAAGCTGAAAAAGCAGCGATGAAGCTAAAAGGCCTGGGATTTGAATTATTTTACCAGGCGAACAATACCGCTTTTTCCTCCGGAGCATTATTGCGATTGTATAAGATCACCAAAAAAGATATCTATAAAGAATTGAGTTATTTATGCTTAGCCAATGTTTTCAAGAACGTACAACTTTGGGATTGCAACTATGGTTATGGTAAAAACTTTCCAACTTTTTTTGCACTTTTTCCATTGAGCGACGCTCCGTATACGGCGGTTTATGAAGAGCAGGAAGTGTTTTGTGCTTTTCATGATTACCTAAAT
>Ga0105239_10007530_pt1 | contig 12486 bp, 14 predicted proteins | sample KBSC44metaG_FD_92761 | JGI IMG/M metagenome (GOLD analysis project Ga0105239, IMG submission 92761) | Corn rhizosphere microbial communities from Kellogg Biological Station, Michigan, USA - KBS C4-4 metaG | ecosystem: Host-associated > Plants > Roots > Rhizosphere > Soil | place: Michigan, USA...
CCAATACCAATGAACGCCAACTAAAATCCAGAAAAACCAACGCTTTCAACGGATCAAAGAAAGCAACCAAATTCCAATTTCTCTTGAAAGGCCCCTGACTAACTCTTGGGGGTTTTTTCGTTTATAGGGGGTCCGCCCTTTTCTCTCCTCAGTTGAAATGGATCATGTAAAAATGTTGTGGAGTAAGTCCCCGGGGGGGTATCCCGGGATAGATGGGTTGTCCGGAGATTCGAGGAATAGGATATGGGTGTCCGGCGACGTGGATATGTGGGTGGAAGGGGTAGTCTGGAGGTAATTCGATACTTTTAGCCCCTTAATTACGATAAAATGGTAAGAGTATCACTGGCAATAGTTCTTGTTTTGTTGGTAGGGACAGGGGTGAGGGCGCAGCAGGGATATAGCAGCATAGCGGACGCTTTGAGGGGTGGGGCGCAGCTGAAAGGGAAGTCGGGGCCGGAAAGCGTCAACTGGATCAATGGGGGAGATCAGTACTCCTTTATTTCGGAAGATGAGATACACGTGATGGACCCGGCGACCTTGCAGGAGAAGACCGTTTTTAATAAGAGCGGGCTGAGTTTTCCGGGGAGCGGCCAGCCATTCAACTATCTTTCTTTTCAGTGGTCGCATGATTCGCGACATCTGGTGTTCCGCAGCAATTTCCGGCATATTTATCGTCACAGCGGTATTTCCGACTATTATATCTATGACGTAGAGGGACGCCAGCTCAAACAGGCGGCAAAGGATGCCCGGTCGGCCGAGCTGTCGCCTGATGGGACGAAGGTGGGCATTGAAAGGAACGGGAATCTGTTCGCGTATAGTTTTACCAGCGGGAAGGAGACACAGCTGACCGCTGACTCTACCAGCGAGAACGGCGTTTTTAACGGACACTACGACTGGGTGTATGAAGAAGAGTTTGGTCAGGCGCAGGCCTGGAGCTGGTCAAAGGACAGCCGCTATATCGCCTACTGGCAGTTTGACGACAGCCATGTTCCCATCTTTCAAATGACCAATTACGAAGGTTTTCATGACGAGCAGGTAAAGATCGCTATTCCCCAGCCGGGCGACGCCAACCCAAACGTGCGGATCGGCGTGGTGGATGTTGGGTCGGGGAAGAAGATATGGCTGAGCCCTGACGAGACCGGCGATTTTTATATCCCCCGTATCTACTGGACGAGCGACCCGGACCAGCTGGCGGTGATGACGCTGAACCGTGCACAGAACCATATGAAGCTATATTTCTTCAACGTGAAGACGGGTGAGCACCGCGTCGTGCTGGACGAGCAGAACAGCACCTGGGTGGCCATCTTTAATTTCTATACCAATGTCAACGATATGGTCTATTTTCCCGAAGGGACGAAGGATTTCTTCTGGGTCTCCGATCGCAGCGGCTACTATCATGTCTATCGCTACGGCTACGACGGCAAGCTCATCAATGCTGTCACCAAGGGGAACTGGGACCTCATCAAAGTAACGGGTATCGACGCGCGGAAGAAGATGATCTACTATCTCTCGGCGGAGGCATCCCCGCTGGAACAGCAGCTGTACTCCATCCGCTGGGATGGCGCAGGGAAGAAGCGGCTGACCCAGGTGGAAGGATACCATGACATCAATATGTCCACCAATACCAAATTCTATATCGACGAGTATAGCAATGTCAGGACACCGCTGCAGGTAGGACTTTATGATGGAGGCGGGAAACAGCTGCGCCAGCTGGAGAACAACCAGGCAGTGACCGACTTTGTCTCTCAGCATGCTTATGCGCCTCAGCAGCTGTTCCATTTCACGACCAGCGACGAGGTAGGCATCGATGGATGGATGATCAAGCCTTTCAATTTCGACAGCACGAGGAGGTATCCCGTGGTCATGACGGTTTATGGTGGACCGGAGTCGCACGACGTCTTTGACCGCTGGGCCGCCAGCGGGTGGCAGCAGTGGCTGGCGCAGAACGGCTATATCGTCGTCAATATCAACAACCGGGGGATCGCCAACTATGGCAGCAATTTTATGAAGATCGTTTACAAGCAGCTGGGAAAATGGGAGAGCCATGATTTTGTGGAGGCCGCTCACTGGTTGGCGAAGCTGCCCTATGTCGATGGCGCTAATATGGCGATCATGGGCACCAGCTATGGCGGATATAGCACGACCTATACCCTGCTGACCCATCCGGGCGTCTTCAAGGTGGGGATCGCCAACTCCCCTGTGACCGACTGGCGACTGTATGACGACGTCTATACGGAGCGTTATATGGCGCCGCTGGCCGAGAACGAAGACGGATACCGCAACAGCGCCAGCATCACGCACGCCGCGGCGCTGAAGGATCATTTACTGCTGATCCATTCGATGAGCGACGACAATGTCCATCCGGCGCATACCATGCAGCTGCTGACCGCGCTGACCAATGCCGGAAAGGATGCCGATCTGCGCATATATCCACCCGGTGCACACGGAGCAGCTTACAATGCGCAGAGCTCGTTGCTGATCGCGACGGTGGGATTTGAATTTTTGGAACGATACCTGAAAAAATGAGACTATATATCAAGAATATGGTGTGCAGCCGGTGCCGGATGGTGGTGCAGGCTGAGCTGGAGAAGGCGGAACTGCATCCTCTGACAGTAGAGCTGGGAGAGGTAGAGATCGGGGTTAATCCGACGAAGGAACAGCTGGCCGGGCTGGACGAGAGGCTGCGAAAACTGGGTTTTGAGCTCATCGACGACAAGAAGAGCAGGATCATCGAGAAGATAAAGACGTTGATCATTGGGTTGGTGCATGATTCCGGGGAGACCCCTGGTCGGAAACCGGGTTTACGCCGCGAGGATGATCCCGCTGAACTGGGGTCAGTGAATTTGTCGTCCTATCTGGCGAAGAAGCTGCACTACGAGTATACCTATCTGAGTAATTTGTTCTCGGCGGTGGAGGGGACGACGATCGAGAAGTATTTTATCGCGCAGAAGATAGAGAAGGTAAAGGAGCTGCTGGTGTATGATGAGCTGACGCTGTCGGAGATCGCGGACCAGCTGGGATATAGCAGCGTGGCGGCGTTGTCGACGCAGTTCAAGAAAGTGACGGGGTTGACACCGACCTATTTTAAATCCCTGAAGGACCATAAAAGAAAGAATATTGAGGAGATATAGAGGCCACCAGGACCACTAGGGCCGGCGGCCGACGAGGTTCATGACCGACTCTTTGTAGTTGATGCCGATCGGGATGGTGGTTTTTCCCAGCTCGATGGAATTGCCATAGATGGACCTGATATGGCCGACGGCTACCAGGTAGCTGCGGTGGACGCGGATGAACTGACGGGGGGGAAGGGTCTTTTCCAGCTCGTTCATCGTCTGGTGGGTGATCAGCGTATATTCCGGGGTGTGGACCTTCAGATAGTCTTTCATTCCCTCTACGTATAATATCTCGGAGAAGTTGACCCGGAAGAATTTGCTGTTCGATCTAATGAAGATATGATCGCTGCCAGCGGCCGGCTCTTTGCTGGTGAGGGGATAGAGCCTCCCGTTGAGGAGCTTGGTCACGGCCCTGGAGAAGCGTTCGAGGGATATGGGCTTCAGGAGATAGTCGATCACGTTGAAGTCGTAGCTTTCGAGGGCGTATTCTGCATAAGCGGTGGTCAGGACTACCAGTGGCGGGTCGGTCAGGCTGCGGAGAAAGTGAAGGCCGCTCATGCCCGGCATCCGGATGTCCAGGAACATGAGGTCGACGTCCTGCTGTTTGAGGGTCTCTGCGGCCTCCTGGGCGTTGCGGCAAATGCCGACCAGCTCGAGCTGGTCGAAGTGTTCCAGATGGTTGCGAATGACGTCCTGGGCAAGGGTCTCATCTTCAACGATGATGCATTTTATCAAGCCTTGGTGGTTTTTAGGATTAACGATACGGTGAAGGTGCTTTTGTTCAAAATTACGTCTAAGGTGTGAGAATCCGGGTAGAGGTTTTCCAGTCTTTCCCGGGCGTTGCGCAGCCGGAGCCCGCTGGTCCGGGTTTCGTCCTTTTCGGTCTGGATGATGTCCAGGTCGTAGGAGGCGGGATAGAGCAGCTCGAGGAGGCTGCGGCTATGGGATATGCCTTTACCGTTGATGCGTTTGGCCTGGATCTCCAGGTCGGCGCTGGTGCTGTTGATGACGTTGAGGGTCAGCTGGCCGTCGCCCACCCTTAGGGTGATATAGATGAAGGGATCTCCGAAGCTGTGGTCCATGGCGTGCTTAAAACCGTTCTCAATAAAGGAGATGAAGATATAGGGTTCGATCCGGACCCCTTCCGTGACGCCATCTACTGTAAACCGGATATCGGCATTGTGCCGCATTTTTTCTATCTCGATATAGTTGCGGATAAACTCTATCTCCTTGTCCAGGGGTATCTTCTCTTCGTTGCATTCATAGATAAGATAGCGCATTATATCGGCCAGGCGGACCACGACCTCCGGGGCCTTGTCGGACTTTTGCAGGGTGAGGGAATAAATGCTGTTGAGCGTATTAAAAAGAAAATGGGGGTTCAGCTGGCTGCGGAGGTAGCGCAGCTGATAGAAGGTGTTCTCCTTTTGCATGGCATAGATCAGGTCTTTCTCGTCGTCGGCCTTTCGGATATAGAAGAGGGCGACGGACAGGGCCATGTTGACCAGGGTCCACCAGAATTCCCGGGCGATGGTAGGGGTACGGAGGGCGAAATAAAAGTGTTCGCCTGCGGAGAGGGGGAATTTGAGGATGATCGTATAAATGGCCTGCAGAAAGGTCTGGATGATAAGGAAGAACAGGACGGAAAGCAATATGATAAAGGGGACCGGGTTTCGCCAGATGGAGAGAATGGTCCGGTTGCTTCGGGTCAGGGCCGAGCCCATGACACGGGAGTAGACGATATAGGTGGGGAGGAGGAGGCCGCCGACCAGCAGCAGGACGGGCCAGATGCGCGGGTCCCTTGGGAACAGGGTGATGCTGTTGGTCAGGGGTGTCAGGAGCGCCAGGATTATCCAATAGAATATCTCGAGTCGTGGCGGGCGTTTGCGGGGTCTGTCGTTGTCGTATTCCATAGTGTTATTCGTTGGGTAAAATTAGCTGCGGTGGGCAGCGTCCGAAAAAGTTTTCGACTAATTTGACGGATTCTTCGATTAGTGTGGTTTTTTGCTTTCTTTTGCCGCTTAAAAATCAGACACATGGCCGCGGTAAAGATTACTGTCAACAACAATGGTTCGATCAAGGTAGAAGGGGATTTTGAGATCGTGGACAAGGATGGGAAGCCCTATGGGCTCGGGGGTAGGGAGGTAGTGAGTATTTGCCGGTGTGGGCGGTCGCAGAACAAGCCTTTTTGCGATGGGTCGCACAAGGGGCATTTCGAGCATGAGGCGGTGGCGTTCGATCTACCGCCGAAGAAGCAGGCTTAGGGCCGGGCTCGGCCGGCCAGCAGGTCCCTGAAGGAACTCATCAGACTATCAAGAAGGGTTATCGTGTGTTTGTCCAGCGTCTGAGTGGCTTTGTCGAGCTTGCTGTATGCGCCGGAGATGAGGAGCTTTGTGCCGGGTGTGGCCCTGGCTCCGACTGTTGTCATGACCAGATCGAGGGATTCGAATGCCTTCTGGCCGGAAAGGGAGGCGACGATCATGGCCAGGGGCTTGTCCTGGAAAACGGTCGAGGCGACGCACCATTCGATGGCGTTCTTTAGGACCCCCGGGAGGCTGAAGACGTATTCGGGGGTGCAGATGATGACGCCGTCCGCATTTTCGATGAGGCTGAGGAAGTGTTGGACCTGAACGGGAAGGTTTTCCGGGTCGGTGAGGTCAGGGTTGAAAAAGGGAAGGGTGGTGAGACCCTCGTAGATGGTGATGTTCTGGGTGGTTTGGATGTGGTGGAGGATGGCGTTGTTGACGGAGGTTATCCGTGTGCTACCGGATATGGCGAGGATGTTGGGTGATGACATGGGATAAAGATAGGGATCGAACCCGGGAATGGGGGTCGTTGGGACGACAAGTGGCTGGGGGGAAGGGATGGGTGACGCCGGGATGAAAGGTTTGACCTGGGTGGAGGTTTTGACCGGGGTGAAAGGTTTGACCGGGGAGGGTTTGACTAGGGTGAAAGGTTTGGCAGGGGGAAGGGACGGGTGACGCCGGGGTGAAAGGTTTGGCCGGGTGCGCGACGGCTACAGGTGATAAAGTAATGCCAGTCCCTGGCCCGTGCTGGTGAAGGGGACGATGCTCAATTTTTTATTTCGGATGATCTTAGTACGGTGGAGCATTGGTGTCAGGAGGCCGGATGCTACGCCGACGACTGAGCCGAGGGCGATATCGGAGGGGAAGTGTTCTCCTGCCTTGTTGCGCCACCAGGCGGTGAGGCCGGTCGCGATGCCGGCGCCGGTGTAGAAGGCCCATTTGTACCTGGAATCGGGGTGATAGTCGGCATAGGCCTGGGCGATGAAGAACACGGAGGTCCCCACCAGGGCGACGTGGCCGGCGAAGAAGGAATTCTGCGAGTTGGAGCTTTGGCGTTTGTCCATGGGGCTGGACGATTCATAGACCAGCGGACGGCTTCTTCTGACGTAGTGTACCGCCGAGGTGTAAAGCACGCCGGTAAGGATCATGGATTCTCCGTACAGACAGGTCAGCTTCCAGAAGTCTTTTCTCATTTTATTGTCGATGCCGAAGACGGCGAGGGGGAGGGGTACCGCCACGTAGAAAGGGATATAGCTCAGCTGGTCGATGCTGTGAGAATAGGGGTGGACGGCCCAGCGGTCGAACCAGTTGATGCTGCTCTTGTTTTTGGCAAGGACCTCGGCCTCGGTGAGGCCGTCTTTTTTGGATATCTGCGAGAAGCCATAGACGTCCCATGCCGCGCCCGCGGCGATCAGGGGAATATCGACTCTCGGATATATGGTGTAGACGGAGGTTTTTTCTCCGCGCGAGACGGTATCGGCGCCTGTTTGGGCGAGTAGATTGATGGCAATAGAAAGGATGGCAGTCAGTAAGGTGAATGCTTTTCTCATAGGTGCAAAGATCGATGGAAAAGGGCAATAAAAAATGTACAAATGGTGGATTTCGTTGCAAATGTGTTGGTTAGCGGGTTGGCTAAAATCTTAATTTAGGTTAATGGACAGGGGCCCGGCGGGGTAGTAGCTTTGTGGTATAAAAAAAACAGACGTTATGAGCAATACCATCTTACATAAAGCAGCTACCCGGGGCCATGCGGAACACGGCTGGCTGGACAGCTATCATTCCTTTTCTTTTGCCGGCTATTATAATCCTGAGCGAACGCAGTTCGGTGTACTCCGTGTCCTGAACGACGATATTGTTGCGGGAGGCAGGGGATTTGGGTCCCATCCGCACGACAATATGGAGATCATCAGCATTCCCCTCGAAGGAAGCCTGGTGCATGAGGACAATCTGGGGCATAAGGAGGTGGTTAGCGCCGGTGAGATCCAGGTGATGAGTACGGGGAGCGGGGTTTTTCATAGTGAGTATAATAATTCGCCTGATAAGCCGGTGAAGTTCCTGCAGATCTGGTTGTTCCCCAACAGACTGAATGTGACGCCAAGGTACGATCAGGTAAAAATAGAGAAGGGGGAGAACAGCCTGCAGCAATTGATATCGCCACATATGAGCGAGGAGGGGAGCTGGATCTATCAGGATGCCTGGTTCTTCAGCGGGCGTTTTGACAAGGACAGGGAATTTGTTTATGAAAAGAAGAAAGGAGAGAATGGGGTCTACGTGTTTGTGATTAAGGGTTCGTTCGAGGTTGACGGTCAGAATCTGGAAAGCCGGGATGGACTGGGGATCACAGGGGTTAGTGCGATAAAGTTCCAGTCGCTGTCGCAGGACTCGGAAATACTGATCATGGATGTTCCCATGGAAAATAAAATCAACTAGTCATGGAACTGAATATACTGGTGCTCGGCCGGGAAGAGGCCATCCTGGAGGTGGTGGAACGACTGATCAATTCACACGAGGGCTGGAGGGCCACCGTGGTCACTACTGAGGAACAGGCGTTTGAGGCGTTGGATGAGATGGAGTACAGGATCGTGTTTGTTGCCGCGGGTGTGACGGCTGCAGAAGAAGAGGGACTGAGGCGAAAGATACGTGAGCGATATCCATCACTTTCGATTCCTGTCACCCGGCATTTTGGGGGCGGCAGCGGGCTTTTGGAAAACGAAATATTGTCAATTTTAAATAATAGCAACTATGGCAAATAACATACAAGGCATACATCATATCACGGCGATCGCGGGCAATGCACAGCGCAATCATGATTTTTATACGAAAGTTCTGGGTCTCCGGATGGTCAAGCGGACCGTCAATTTCGATGATCCTGGCACCTATCACTTCTATTATGGCAACGAGACGGGTACGCCGGGTACGATACTGACCTTTTTCCCCTGGGAAGGGATCGTTGGAGGAAGGCCGGGTACGGGTATGGCGACCGAGATCGGTTATTCGGTACCGAAAGACAGCCTGGAATTTTGGGTGAATAGATTTAAGGAATCGAATGTAAAACAGGGCGAGATAGCGGAACGATTGGGAGAGGTCTATCTGCCTTTCGAGGATCCGGATGGGTTGAAGCTCGAACTGATCGCAAGCAAGTACGGGGATGATCGTCAACCGTGGACGGATAGCGTCGTGCCGGCGGAGACTGCGACGAAGGGTTTTCATAGCGTGACGCTTACACTGCGGAGCATCAAGCCTACGGCGGCTATTTTGACCGATGTGTTCGGGTATGAGCTGAAGGAGCAGGAGAGGAATCGATATCGGTTCGTGACTACTGCGGTTCCTACGGCGAATATCGTCGACCTGGTAGAGGCTCCCGATGAGGCGAGGGGACACCAGGGGGGTGGAACGAATCACCACGTGGCTTTTCGGGTTCCGAATGAAGATGTGCAGATGGAATTCAGGGAGAAGATATTGAAGAAGGGGCTGAATATTACCCCAAAGATCGACCGGGATTATTTTTTCTCATTGTATTTCCGGGAGCCGGGTGGGGTGTTGTTCGAGATCGCGACGGATAATCCCGGGTTTACGGTGGATGAACCGTTGAATGAATTGGGGACGCATCTGAAGCTGCCGGTGCAGCATGAGCCCAGGAGGAAGGATATTGAGAAGGTGTTGCCCGTGCTGAAGGCGTGAACCGTGGAAGGGGAAAAGGAAGACCCGGTAGATGGGGGTGACAGGTAACGAGGGTGTGGGGAAGACGCGGGAGATGGGGTGACAGGTAACGAGGGTGACGGGAAGACCCGGGAGATGGAGGGTGACAGGTAACGCGGGAAAGGGGAGAATCCCGGAGATGGGGGTGACAGGTAATGAAGAAGGGGATAATGTTCAATAAAAAGGAAATACAATGCATAAGCTACAATATGAGACTGCCGGGAAGCCGGTGGCAGAGACTGGTAAGGCACTTATTATGATCCATGGCAGGGGCGGGTCGGCGGAGGATATCCTTTCGCTGGCCGATGCTCTGCCGGTGGGGGACTTTACGCTTTTTGCGCCGAAGGCGGTTAGTAATTCGTGGTATCCGTACTCCTTCCTGATGCCGCCTGAGCGGAATGAGCCGTGGTTGTCTTCGGCAGTGGAGGTGGTTGGGAAATTGGTGAAGGAGACGGGGCTGCCGATGGAGCGGATATGGTTTACGGGTTTTTCCCAGGGGGCTTGTTTGACCCTTGAATATATTGCCCGGAATGCCGGGAAGTATGGGGGAGTGGCGGCTTTTACGGGCGGATTGATAGGGGACAGGATATACCGCGACAAGTATATGGGGGATCTTGGGGGGACGCCGGTATTTATTGGGACCGGTGATCCTGATCCTCATGTTCCGGTGGAGCGGGTATTGGAGACGGAGAAGGTGTTGAAGGAATTGGGAGCGGATGTGCGTGTCCGCGTGTATCCCGGGATGGGGCATACGATAACGCAGAAGGAGATAGAGGACGCGGTCGCCGCGGGCGTTTGGAGGAGCGTGGGAAGTGGGGGACGCGGCTAGTGTTTTTTATACATCGTACTCCGGACCTTGGAAAGGAATTCGGGAGAGACGCCGATGTAGCGTGCGATCTGATGTTGGGGTACCCGTTGGGCGACCAGCGGGTATTTTTCCAGAAACTGGAGGTAGCGTTCTTCTGCTGTCTGGGAAACGGACGCGTAGAAGCGCTGTTGGAGGACGCCGAGGGCGCGCTGGACGAGGAGGCGGAACATGCGTTCGAAGGCGGGTATCTTTTGGAAAAGGAGGGATTTGTTCTTGTAGTCGATGGACAGCAGCTCGCAGTTCTCGATGGTCTCGATGAAGAGGTTGGAAGGTTTTTGTTCCGAGAAGCTGGTCAGGTCGCTTACCCACCAGTCTTCTACGGCGAAGAGGAGGATGGTTTCCACGCCGTCTTTGTCTATGTAATAGCTGCGGATACAGCCTTTGAGGACGAAGGCTTCGAAGTCGCAGATCTCGCCTTCCTGTAAGAGGAAAGACTTTTTCTTCAGTTTACGGTATTTGAGCAGCCCGTGAAAGAAGGCCAGCTCTTCCGCGGTGAGGCTGATATATTTGGCTACGAACTGGTCGATGGCTTCGTACATGGGCTTGATTTTGAACGAATTTAGGAAGGGAAAAGAAAAATTTGGTGAATAATACCGATTGGTATAATTTTGGGTTGTCAAAATGGTTACCAGGGGGAAGAAGGTGGCGAGTATGGGTGAATGGGTGTGAGAGGGGAATGGGGCGGTGAAGATTTGGAGAGGGGGTGAAGTTTGGAGAAGGGATGAAGATTTGGAGAGGGGGTGCAGTTTCGGAGAAGGGGTGTAGTTTTGGAGAGGGGGTGAAGATTTGGAGAGGGGGTGAAGTTTTGGAGAAGGGGTGCAGTTTTGACGGAAAGGAGACCAGATCATGAGTAAAGCGGAACGAACGAAGGAGTTTATCATTCAGAAGACGGCGCCGATCTTTAATAAGAAGGGGTATGCCGGGACTTCATTGTCTGATATGACCGAGGCGACCGGGTTGACGAAGGGGAGCATTTACGGGAATTTTGCTGACAAGGACGAGGTGGCGATGGCCGCATTTGCATACAATTCGTCGCTGATGGCCGTGGCCGTGCGGACGGAGATGGCGAAGCGGACTTCTTACCGGGACAAGCTGATGGTCTATGTGGAGCTCTACGGGAATTTTACTACGCAGAACGCGTCACTGGAGGGCGGCTGTCCTATTCTCAATACGATCACTGAAGCAGATGATACACACCCGCAGCTGAAGGCGAGGGCGGTGGAGGCGTTGATGGGCTGGAAGGAAAGGCTGACCGCGTTGATCGGGGAGGGGATAAGCGCCGGGGAATTTAAGGGAGATATCGATGCGGAGGAAACGGCGGTTACGATGATCGCGCTGCTGGAGGGGATAGTGCTTTTTGTGAAGGCGACGGGTAAACAGACGCATCGGAAGTTCCTGGTGAACTCATTGACGAAATTGATAAAGGGGTTGTAACGGGCGACTGTGGGGGAGGTTGAAGCAGGTGGGGTAGGGCGGGGGAATTTTTTTTGCTTAAAAATATACCAATCGGTATAATATAAAACAAGAACAAAATGAAAACGGTAAACAACACTATTCTGATCACTGGCGGGAGCGCCGGCATCGGATATGAGCTCGCGAAGCTATTTGGCGCAAATAACAAAGTAATTATTACGGGTCGTAACGCCGCGCGTCTTGAAGAGGCTGTCAGGAAGCTGGCAGCTTTAGGGATCAAGGTTGAGGCGATTGCCGGGGATGTTTCGAATGCGGCGGATGTGAAAGCGCTGGTTGCACGAGTGAACGCGGAGCATTCTGACCTGAATGTGGTCATCAACAATGCGGGTGCGGCGGCCGGCGTGTACAGCCTGGCGGATGAGGGAGTGAATGCTTTTGAGAAGGCGCAGCAGGAGATGCTGACGAACTACCTGTCGGTGATACGGCTGAATGAGCTGCTGCTGCCTTTGCTGAAGAAGCAGAAGGTCGCTGCGATCGTGAATGTCTCGTCGATTGTTTCGATCGTTCCCGGCGCCCGGTTGTCGACCTATGGGGCCAGCAAGGCGGCGCTCCATTCTTATACCCTGTCGTTGAGGCATGCGTTGGCTGGTACTGCGGTGAAGGTCTATGAGCTTCGGCCGCCGCTGGTGGCTACGGAGTTCTCGTCTGAGATCGGCGGGCTGGAGAACGGCATTCCCGCTGTTGTGGTGGCGGAGGACCTGAAGAAGGCTTTCGAGACCGATAACTACGACGTGCTCGTGGGGAATACGGCTGATATTTATCACCTGTATCTGCAGTCGCCGGAGCAGGCATTTTTAGCACTGAACGCAAGATAGGAATGCGATGAAACGAACGGTATTGATGATCACGGTCATAGCGGCCGCCATCATGGAATTGATCGATACTTCGATAGTCAATGTGGCTTTGTCACACATGAGTGGGAATTTGGGGGCGACGCTGGAAGATACGTCCTGGGTCATTACGGCCTATGCGATCGCAAACGTGATCATCATCCCGATAACGAGCTTTCTTTCCGGGAAGCTGGGGAGGA
>Ga0105239_10007531_pt1 | contig 12486 bp, 27 predicted proteins | sample KBSC44metaG_FD_92761 | JGI IMG/M metagenome (GOLD analysis project Ga0105239, IMG submission 92761) | Corn rhizosphere microbial communities from Kellogg Biological Station, Michigan, USA - KBS C4-4 metaG | ecosystem: Host-associated > Plants > Roots > Rhizosphere > Soil | place: Michigan, USA...
GCCGACATCTGACCGGCCACAATTAAAAAGCGGCCCCGCAAGGCCGCCTTCGATACCGATCGCCGGAGGGCGATGGTGGGCGCGACAGGGATTGAACCTGTGACCCCACCCGTGTGAAGGGTGAAACACACGCCGAAACGCTCAGGAATCCGTCGATGGATGGATGAACGGAGCGTGATTCGATGACGAACAAACAAGCATTTGCTGGCCATTTGCTGTCCACGACTGAGCCGGACCTTTCATGGGTCCTGATCGCAGTGGGGCGGACGGATGTCGTCATCCTAGATTATTCTCCTGGGTGGGACGACTTCGGCATCGAGTTTTTCTGGGAAGATACCTTCGACAGCGAAGCCCCCCGAAACCTGCGCAAGGGCGCTTATCTCTACACCGATTACAAAATCGGAATGTGGGAAGACGGCGAACATATTCGCGTGACGGGCGGCAAGCTGACGCCGTATCTGCCATTCTCTGCGTCAGTCGATGAGCGCCCGGAGGGCCAAGACCCGCAGGGGCTTGGTGCGCAGCACGCCAGCGCGGTCGGCGAAGCCGAGACGCCCAACCCCAGTCGCCCTATTCCAGACACCCTGAATGCGGGAGGGCGCCATGTACAGTGATTGGCAAGCGGCGGCGAAGAGCCAGATCGCGAAGCTCCACGAGCAGTTCGACCCGTCAATGACATGGCAAGAGCGTCAGAAGGTTCTGCGCGAAGGTGCGTGGAAATTCCACGGCGGAACGTCATGGGGCCAGAAGGTGTGGGCAAAGCACTGCCGGCGCTACCTCGAAATGCACGGCAAGCCACCGCTGAAACCGACGAAAGAGCCGACGTTCGCCGCTGACATCGTGTTTCCATTCCGGGTCCAGAATACCGGAGAGGAGCAATTAGCGTGCGAGTGCGGAATCGGTGATCAGAGCGACATTGGACACTATCACGAAAGCTGGTGCCCCGCTCGCCTGAATGCGGGAGGGTGTGAATGAGCGGGTCATCAATCAACCCAGCGGCCATCCTTGCCGCGCTGCCGCCCAAGGCTCGCGTAGCTTTGCGGGAACTACCTGGCGGCAGTCATGATGCTGAAACGCTGCGCGCGCTTAGAGACGCCGGCCTCATTGGGCCGTTCTGTCTGGCGGATTCGCTGACCGGACTTGGCTACGCGCTCAAGCCCCTGAATGATGGGGAGGGGCTGTCATGAGTGACGAACTTTGCCGGGCCTTGGAAGAGAACGTTGCCCTTCGCTGTCTTCTTGGCGCCGGCTGCGACGCGAACAACGACGGCCCTCACCAAACGATCGTAAAGGGTCCGAGCGGAGAGTTTTGCGCCGAGTGCGGCGAGATGACTCGCAACGGCAAGAGTAAGCCATGGATGAACGAAGCGCGGCTTGAACGCACGATGCGTCGCCTAGCCAACCCCTCGAATGAGGGAGGCGCGCGTGGGTGAGCGTGTCCTGAGGCCGATGAAGTTCGCCTACGCCGATCCTCCCTATCTGGGTCGCGGCGAATATTACCGTGCCCACCATCCGGATGCGATGCGGTGGAATGACCCGGAAACGCACCGCGAGCTGATTGAACGCCTGCAGGCCGAGTTCCCCGACGGCTGGGCGATGAGCCTGAGCGAGGCGAGCCTACGGACGATCCTGCCTATGTGCCCTGTCGGCGCACGGGTCGGCGCGTGGATCACAGATCGCGCTAGGTTCGCCGGCAAGCCGGTTCCTGTCCGCAAGCATTTCGAGCCGGTCATTTTCATGGGCGGACGGCCCTATAGTGACACCGGCAACCGCTCCGCCGATTTCGTGGTGACGAAGCAAGAGCGGCTCCCCGAGGGCCAGCCGCGATACGCGATGGTCAAGGAGAACATTCGCGCCGGCAAGACCTTCGTCGGTCGCAAGCCGTCGGCATTCGCAATGTGGGTGTTCGATCTTCTCGGCCTGCAGGCTGATGACGAGTTTATCGACCTGTTTCCCGGCAGCGGCGCCGTAACCGAGGCGCACAGCCTCTGGCTCAATGAGAAGCGTGGCGAGTGCAGCTTTGGGCTTTTCGCGAAGGATGCAGCATGACTAACCGGGAAACGCTACGAAGCCTGGCTGACGCTTGCGAAGCGTTGAGCGGGCCGTGTCGGGAAACTGACGGCTGGATTTACGCGCACATGACGCGCGGCGAACCGTACATCATCGGCAACAAGCCTGGGCGCTTTCCTCGAGAACCGATCTACGGCGAGCGGCTGGACGTCATGGAAGCATTGGCGAGCGCGGATGCTGCCGACTACATCAACGCTCCGCCCTACACCGCTTCGATAGACAGTGCCATGTCGCTGGCAGGCCCGTCGTGGTGGCTGAACATCAACGGCCCGCTGACTGAGGCAGCGTACGGCTATTCTAGGGAGGATCTGCGCGTGATGAGCGTGGGCTTCCAGATGATTGGCGCTCCGTACAGCGCGGCCGCCAGAACGGCCATCACCGGTGACGTCATCGGCCAAATCGCCCGCGCCCTTATCGCCGCCAGCCTCCGAGCAATAGGAGAGGGATTGTGACGGAGGATCGCAAGCCGCAGAACAGGTGCGCGATCGGTTCATGGCCAGCCGGGCACGATAACGCCTGCAACGACTGTGACCCCTGCCTGTTCGGGTGCTTTCCTAGCGAGTGGTGCCCGACGTGCGGCGGCGACATGTGGATCGGCGATCGGCCTTGCTACAACTGCGATGCCAGCGGCTTCAGACCCCTCGCCACACCCCCTTCACCTTCCCCTGACATGGATAAGGATATGATCGATGGTTGAGCGTCGAATGAACCCGTTGTTGCGCCCCGAAGCCCCGACCGGACAGAGGGTCCGACTGCTCACCGGCGTTACCCATTGGCCGAAAGGCCTGCACTGGTGCACAAAGTGGCTCGGCAGCCATCCGAAACGCTACGCCACTTACACTATCAAGGCGCGCGGACGAAAGGGTGCCAAGGCGCGGCAAAAGCTGATGGCCCAGCCCCGGAAGCTCGCGATCAACGTCAGCGAACGCGTCCGCCCATGACCTCCATACCCACCATAGCGTCCAAGCTGACGACGGATGAACGGGCGGCCCTTGTAAATGGGCGCTGGAACGTTGGCAGCATGGCCAGCAAGTTCATCGGTATCGGCCTTGTTCGGCGGATATCGTCCCGACAGCACCCACTGTTGAACTTGGAGATTACGCCCATCGGCCTCTCCGTCCGCACCCACCTACAGAAGGAAGCGAGCAAGTGAGCGAGGACGTTGATTTCACGGCCAACGCTGTCGGGCAAGTGTGGCGCGGAACCGCGTCGGGCTTGGCAACTTGGCAGAAGCGCTTGCCTCGCTGCCCGTTTCTGAAGCGCGTCGTAGACGGCGCGGATCGCTTGGAACTGCGCAACGGCTACGGCCAAACCCACCTATATGAGCGCCAGAGCAACGGCTTGATCACGCGCAATGGCGCGCCCGTTCGACACGCCCCCTCTCTCGAAAGCCCCCAGCCATGAACACCATCGTTGACGCTATTCGGTCCGTATTCGCTGACGTTGAAGTCAGGCGTGGTGCGAAAGCTCCCGAGACGGTGCGGACGAAATGGGACCGGGCGCTGCTGATCGCCGAGGCGAAGGCTAAACCGCACCAATTCCGCAAATGCTCCGCGTGCGGGTCAGGACCATGGCACCGATCGTGGATGAGCTGGGATGGAGTTTCGCCGCCACATGGCGAAGGCAAACAATGGATCGGGCCGTGCTGCTCGGGCGCAGATTGAGGAAATACGCCATGACCACAGATGATCGAGCGCTTGCGGACCTGATCGAGTGGCGCAAGCAATTACTAGCGTTGCCGATTGAAGGCCCTGTGCCTGAAGACCTCGACCGCGCCATCCGATTGCGGTTCAACACCGCTCGCGACGATCTCATGTCGGGCGACAGCGGGAACATCATTCACCGCCCTGGCCACGGGCTCGACTTGATCCTCGCGATCGAAGCGCTGGAACGCCCCGCAGACAGACTAGAAGCCTTCCACGCAAAACCGGTGGTGGGGGAGCGCTGGACCGATGGTGAATGGCAGCGGCTTTTGCGCATCGTCCATGCGGCAATTACCGAGAATGCGCCGGGCGGATTAACGCCGGGCCGGATCGACGTGCTTGCCGATAGTGTCATGCATGCGCTGGATGACGACCAAGCCGCCGCCCTGCAATCCCCGCCTCCCGTAGTGTCGGACCTAAGCCCGCCTACGCAGCGCATGGAAAAGATACTTGATGCTCCGTTCCTGCGTCGATCGCCTCCCGTAGTGTCTGGGGAAGCGAGCTGGCATGACGATAGGCAGACACGCGAGGAGATCGTTGACGAGGCGATTTCCGGGCTCAAGGCCGATCTTGCGGAACTCGCCCCCGTAGTAGAGGAAGGGCGGCGGGAAGCGGCGGCCAAGGCGTTTCTCGCCGTTCACTACGATTGGCAAGGCGACCCTGAGCTGTGGTAGCGGTCGATGTATGACACCGATCGAGAACGAGCCATCGAAGCCGTAGATGCCGCCATCCTCGCGCTGACCCCCGTTGAAGAGGTGGGGCTTGAGCGCTTCGCCGACGACGTTGCCGATGTGCATAGCCGGATCGTCATTGTTCACCAGCTTCGTGCGAGCGCTGCGATACAGGACCGCCAGACGAAGAAAGAAACAGGCTGGGCGGATACCAACGATCGCGCCACGATGATGCGTAAAGCTGCCGACACGATCGAACGGTTGGCCCTCTCCACCCCCGTAGCCGCGCAGGGGGATGCACCTAACGTAAACCAACCCGCGATCTCAGCTTACACGAACACCGTAGCGGAAGGTGCGGCTACCACAACTCCCGCGCATGGGGATGAGGTACGGGAGGCGCTGGGCGATGGCGTTTCGACGCTGGCGGCTGTCCGGGCCACAACGATCAGCGACGATGAGTGGAACGCATCCCGGCTCCATTTCCGCGATCTGTGCGCACAGACGATAGAGCGCATGAACACCGCCCTTCGCAACACTAGGAGCGCCCCATGAAGGATGAGAATCGGGCAGAGCGCATGAGCATCCGCCCCATCTTCGCGTGGTACGACATTTGGATCGGCGCCTTCGTCGATCGTCCGAAGCGCCGTATCTACATATTCCCCATCCCCTGCGTCGGCGTCGTGATCCAGCTCGCCACCCTCAAGGACTCCTCCCATGAAGGATGATGCTGAACGAGCGCGGATTGTGGCTGGGTTGCGTCAAGCGGCCAAGGCATCGTCCAGCAGTTTGCGCATGATAGCTGAGGCGAAGTCGCTACGACAGGGCGACTGCAACCCGCCGCGCGCCGATCTCTATTCGTGGCCAATGCCAGAGCAAACACTCGAATGGAGGGCCGCTGACGAGATCGAACGTCTTGCCGCCATGCTCGACGTAGCGCCGATACCAGGGGAAGAGTGATGCAGTACATCAATCTCGACTTCCTCAGAGATTATCTTTCGCGGCCAGAGGTTGTTGCTCGGCTTGATCGTGTCAAAGAGAAAGGCGGTTGGGATCTGGTGCTTTGGGCGCGCTGCCGACTTGCAGAAGAAGCCAACGCCGATCAGCCATCGGACGACACAACCGACAAGCTGATCGTGTTCCGCGATGAGAAGCTAGACCGTTGGGGAGAACCGCCCGACGCCTATGCGCTAAGGTGGCTGGAAGACCGATTTGCCTTTGCTGAGCTGCTAAAACGCCCCGCGATGTCGGCTGCCGTCAATGACGTGCTCGTTCGGTATTATTATCGCCATGATGCAGGGGACCCCGCCAATGTCTGATCTATCTATAGTGGAGGTGATGCCCAAGGAGTGTCCGTTTTGCGGTGGGCCAGCGACCGTCATCGTGACCGACTGTCGACCATGTAAGGTCGAGGGTTGGACCGATGCCTATAGCGTCTGGTGCAATTCGTCCGTGCTTTGCGGGGGCCGGAAGTCGAAGCTCTATAATGACCGCGACAACGCCATAGCCGCATGGAACACCCGCGCCTCTAGCGCACCCGAAGCCGAGAGGGTCAGAGAGGCAGCAACCGCGTTGGTCGCCAAGCTGGACGAATGCGACCCGCACCTGACGAGCATGTTCAGCTTCGCGCTGGCGCACGACCATCTGTACAGCGGCCCGACTTATGGTGAAGAGCTTGAGGCTCTGCGGGCGGCACTGAAGGGCGCCAAATGATCGGCCCCACCCTCGTTGAACTCGGTCTATGGATACTAGCTTTCACCCTTATAGATGCTGCTATCCACCTATCACGCAAAAGGAAATGAAATGAGTCACGAACATTTCTTCTATTACGCGTCGCTTTGCACGATCGCTGGAGCGCTGGCTCTATTGGGATGGGTGGAGCTATTTTTCGCTGCCGGCAGTTTTTACCACGTAGGAATTATGAATCGGGCTCCATCGATCGGAGCGCGGTTGGCGGGTGTGGTAGCAGGCATCAGTTGTTTCTGGGCGTCGGCGTGGGTATTTATGTATGTCGCTCCATAAATCTGCGGCGCCGAAGGCGGACGCTAAACTCTGACCGGCTGCTGCTATACATTGGGTGAGGAGGAAATGGTGATGGAGTGGCGGCCTGTCGAGACTGCGCCAAAGTCGCTAGAGTTTCGGTGTTTGCTTGGCCATGAATATTCCGTCGTCACTGGATATTGGGATGGCGAAGGCTGGCGGAACGAGCGCTCACGCGTAGGGAGTTATTTTCCCGCTACCCATTGGATGCCTCTGCCCGATCTGCCTAACGCCGCCTCTCCCGTTTCGCAGCTTTCGCCATCGCAAAGTAGATAGCTTCTCCATCCTCCTTTGCCGTCCGTATCCGGGGTATATCTGGCATCATCTCGGGAGGGAGGCCGATCGGGATGCCGTACAGGTCGTCGGGTTCGTATTTCATGCGGGCTGTTTGCCGGTGCGAATCCAACAAGTGAAGTGGCTGTGGGCGGGGCTGGTTACCCGCAAAGATGGTCGCCGACGCATGGTCCGCCTGAGGTATGCGGTGCGAAGGTTCAACGGATGCCGCCATCTATCTCGCATTCTAAGCGCGTGTTCATCCACGCTGCCGCAGCACCGGGTCTGCGTACCAAATTCACCCCTCCCCGTCAAGTTGCGTTCGGTAGAGGAAAGGAGTAAGGTGCAGCCGCTGCGGCGGCGTGGATGGACACGCACACCAGCGGACGGAGCGGCTCGTCTTTCACGCGGTTTCCACGAGCAAATGCCCTCCGTTGGGGCGCCAATAGCGGGTGTCGAGTCCCGCCCGCAGCAACCCCCTGGACATGTTGGAAACGCACGGGCACCCATAATCTGCCGTGGGCATCCTGCTTGAGTCGTTACTTGCCTCGTGTCCACGGTAACCTAGGGGGCAGGGCAATCCGGGTGTGGCATCTTGTTCGCCTGTGCCCAGCGGCAGAGGCGGGCCACAGCGGCCCAGCCTTTATCACCCCAACCCTCAACGTCACTGCTGTACTGAGCAGCCACCGTATCGTCTGTAATCGCCTCCACGGGCATCACAGGCTTCTTCTCGACGGCTAGGTCAGCAACCGGCGGGGACAGCTTTACGAGGGTTGGCGCGCACCCAACGGGCGCAATTGAGAGCATGAGTAGCAGGGCCAGTCTCGCCCTTGGGAGCGGATTTGATCGCATCGGTTCGTTCCTGTTGGCTGTTCGAGATTGCTGCCGTGTCGTTACCGCGTTCGATTGAGGCTTGATCCTTCGCGGCGTCGTTGCGTGCGGTGGCTTTGACGACGCTGGTAGTCGTGCTGGCATGATGGCAAGACACGACGGCGAAGATGAGCGCGAGAAGGGCGCATACTGCCAATATGGCGATGATGCGCGTTGCGGTCTTGCCGAGTCCGAACATCAGGTTGTCGCCTCTATCTTGTCGGCTGCGTCCGTCGCTGCGCTGGCCACCTGTTGCGCTGCTTGCTTGGCGTCCTGTGGTGACGGCTCTCCGGGGCCTGTGGACGCCGCCAGTTGGTCCGTGATCTTGCCGCGCGTGACTTCTTCCCACGACGTTCTCACCGCGTTCACGAGATCGCGTAGGAACAGAATCAGGCCGGTCGTGATGCCGCCTAGCAGAACATCGCCCTTGTCAGGGACGACAGAGCGCCAGAACACGCCCAGCACGACGCCGCCTAGGACTAGCACGACGAGGCCAGCGAGGATGAATAGGGCAAGCTTGTCGCTGCGGTGTTCTGGATCTACGTTGTTCATCGCGTCATTCCACCCACTGGAACATGTCGTCGAACACAGCTCGGGCCTCGCGCTCCATGATGGCGTCACGACGAACCACTTCCGCGAGGTAGCTAGGCGCCAAGGTGCGCGGGAGCCAATCCGGAAGCCGGAAGCCTGCTGACGACGAACCGTCACTGAACAATCCGACGATGATGTATCCAGCCAGTTCACTGCCCGGCGCCTCATGACCACCAATCGTCTTCGCATGCTCCAGCAGTTTGCCGCGCCAGTTTTCCGGCTGGTCGGGCGGCCCGTCGTTCATCGGCGTGTGGAGGATAGAGAGCGGCGCCCTGCCGTCCTTGTAGCGGATGGTGCGAAGTCTCATTGCCAACCTCCATCACGCAGGGCGCGCTCGAATATCTGCGCGATATCCTCTATCTCGTCCGCGTGATCACGGCCATTGATGATGGTCCGCGCGTGCATGTACTGCTCGCGAGTGGCGACGCCCTGCATCGGCAGACACTTACCGAGCGATACGCCGGTGAACCATCCCTCGCTCATACCGCGTATGAGGATGAACGCCGCGATATCAGGCCGCATTACCAGATCGGGGTCCGCCATGATCTCGCCCGGCTTGATCAGCCCAGCCGCAGAGGCCTCGTCGTCCGCTTTCTGGTAGTTGAACTCCCAGGTAAGTTGCACCAGCCCGCGACCATACCAAGGGTAGTAACGCAGATGTGCCTTTCGCCATGCTTCGGCGTTGGGCAGATAATATGCCTCCCTCACCGGCTGCATCGTCTTGTTGGTTTCCCACCACGGCGTTGCCAGTACGTAGGCGGCGTAGGCGAGCGGTAGGTGCGCGCGCTCGGCCGCGTCGAGAATCGAGGTGATTCCGTCAACCTGCGATTGCTTCAGACTGCCCAGCCGGTTGCGCACCGTCGTGAAGAAGGCGCCGGTGTTAAAGGTCATCCCAATTTCCCTCTGAGCATTACCCAAACCGTGACGCCGGCCCCGACAAGCCAACCGACTAGTGGCGAGTTGATTATCCAGCCGCCGAAGCCCATCGCCCCGGCTCGCCGGTTCATATCGGTTTCCAGAATGCCAACACGGCGATCGATGTCTGCGACCTTGCCGGGCAATTCCTGGGCGCTGATGACCTTCTCTGTCAGGCCATCCATCTTCATCGACATGTTGTTGACCGTGTGGACGAGTTCGCGCATCTGCCCCTTGATCTCGCCCAACATCATCCCCGTTGTGTCGAGTGGCTCGTTCATGCTGCTACGGTTACCAATGCTTGGCGCATGGCTTTCTCCTGGGTCATCGCGTCGATGAATCGATCCATTTTGGGCCACAAATTCAATGATTGCTTCTCACGGCCATTGGATCATATTGCCGGGATGAACCGAGTATTTAAGGTCGGTCTAATCCTGTTCATCGCGAACGAACTTCGCGGCCTCATCGTCGTTGGCTTCGTCTTTTGGAACTCGCGCGGAACGGGGCCGGAATGCCAGGGTGTGGTCAAATGCCTGCGAATGCCCTACATTGCGCCTGTGGACCCGACCCTCGCTTTGCAGCTACTCGGCATCACGCTGGCATTTGGTTTTGTCACCGGACTTCGCGGTGCGATCCGGGCCAGGCGTGAGGGGCGCCTTACTTCGCCGGCAGGCCGCGAAATGACTCGATCGGTATCCCTACCGAATCCGACAACCATACCGTCTGACCGTCAGGGTCCATCTTGGGATAGCCGGAATTAGGCGGGACGTTACCGCTACCGTTCGCGCCAGATGTAGCCGCAGCATCGGCAGCATCCTTCCCAGCCCTGCCACCTTTGAATAGCGTGCGGAAGCTATTAGCTACCGCCTTGGCGACCGGTCCCTGCCTCCCCGTCAAAGCCCACTCGGCCGCTTTGCCGCCCATTTTGGTGTAAGGGGCAGCAGCAGCGCCACCGATAGCGACGCCCTTCGGCCCTAGGGCGAGCTGACCCGTAAGAAGCAGCCCCAACAATCCCCTCCCAGCCGACCCGCTATCGGGCGTCTTATTCGGGAGAACAGTATTGGCATCGTCGGCGAACTGTTGCAGCAGAGCATCGCCACGTGCGAAACCGCGTTTGCGAACCGTCTTGTCGCCCTCTTTCACCGCCTGCCGGAAATTGCCCGGGGAGAAACCGGCGTCCGTTCCCTTGGCGCCAGCAGTCTCCACGCGCGTAAGCGCCGCCCATCCGTCGTTGATCGATCGCAGCGCCGCAGCCTGATTGGGGTTCTGCCGCGCCGCCATGTCGCGGATAGCTTCCTGTACTGTCCGAAGCGCGATACCCATTTCCCGCTGATCGGCATCTGGGCTCGACATGAAAGAGCGGATTCGTTGGCCAAGCCGTGTTTCCACGTCCTTCATGCCTCGCCCGGTAATGGAGCCGTCGTCATTGAAGAACCGGCGCACGTCGCTATCCATGATCTTCGCGAACTGCTCGGCGCGCGGGCCAACCATCGTGTCCATCGCCTCCGCGACGGTGCCTAGATCCGTTGCGAACTGCCCATCAGCCTTGGCGGCGAGCTTCGGCAAAATGGCCTCATAGGCGTTGCTTAGCTTGTCTCCGGCATATTTCACCCCGACAGGGCCGATAGCGACCCCATCAGGGAGACTTTCGCCGATCGGAGATAGGGCCTTATTGATCGCGGCACGATTGAACGCTTCCACGCCGCGTGTCTGCGCGCCCTTGATCACCGCGCCTAGTCCGGGAACGCTAGTGGCCATTTCTTCCGCACTACGAACGCCGCGACCGACAACCCCTCCACTGGCGCCGAGAATTTGGCCGGGCGTCAGCGGAATCCCCTCGGCTTGAAGGCGGGCGACGACTGGCGCCACGTTGGGGCTGATCACGTTCGCGACACCACGGGCGAGCGCATTGCCTACCGGGGCCGAAGCGGAACCGATGGCAGCCCCGGTAGCCGCGCCCGAAAGCCGTTGGCCAGGCTGCGCATTGCCAGCACCGCTGGCCGCTCCGTACATGGCGCCATTTGCCATCGCGTTCGCTGTGCGGCCTAGTGCAGTCTCACCAGACGCAACCCTGGCCTCTGGTGCAGCGAGCGCGGAGACAACCATGCCGGGAGCGAATCCAGCCATGTATGCGCCGCTATTCTCCTGCCACGCCCGGTTCTTGTACGCCTCTTCCTTGGCACGCTCCGCTTCGTATGCCTGTGCTTCGGTCTGTCCGGTGTTGTTGAAGCGCCACGACGGGTCGTAACCCTTGCCGAGCAACGCGGCGATGTACGGGGCGAACTTCTGTCCAGTGTCCGTGGCCAACACATTGTTCGTGAGCCAATTGCCCGCCGCAGCGCCGGCCCCACCGATCTCATCGTCAAAACCAAGCAGCGCACCAGATTTCCAGCCGCTTAATGCAGCGCTGCCGTTGCCAACCGCAGGCTGCTGCGGCGCGGGTGGTTGCGCAGTAGCAGGCTGTGACGTGCGGGGCGCATCTGCAAACTGTCCGAACGGATCTGGATCGCCGGCATAAGCTACACCTTGGCGCTGGTGCAGGCCTTCAGCATAGCGGTTCGCAGCATCAGGCGTGCGAAATGTACCGAGATTTTCGCCTGTCTTGCGATACCAGTCGATCGCCTGTTGCTGCGATAACATTTGCCCATTGACTACGCGCGGAAGTAGCACCTCTCCTTTGTCCGTCCCAATAGAAAAGGACAGCTCCGTTGAAATGCTGCCGTCAGGATTCCGGACAGGCTTCCGCGCCTTTAGGTCAATGTTGCCGGGTGCAATGAGACCGTCAGTATCGGCCGGCCCATAGTCCGGGCCGCTAGCTGGTGCGGGTGCGGCGAGCGAAGAGCCGGGCGCATCCGAGAATTGCGCCCAAGGGTCCCTTGCAGTCTGCCCAGCCATCAGCGGACCTTCCTACGGCCATCTGGGGTGATGAAGACGGTGCCAGGAGGAAGCGCCATAGCCTGTTGTACGGTACGCACCCTTACGGGTGCAGCAGGCTGCGCAACGTCACCAGTGGGAACCTCAGCAAGCAAACGCTGCTTCATCTTCTGGAATGAGCCGATTACGGTTTGCAGGTTCTTCTTGAACTGATCCTCAGATTGCGTTGTGTCGAGGCTCGCCAAGGACTGTTGAAGCATCTTGTTTTCGAAGTCGGACACCTGACCCAATGCGCCACCGGTTGGCGACATGGCGCGCATCGTCTGGAGGGCATTGATGCCAACCTTGGTTTTCAGCGCCTCAAGGTCGCGGTTGAAGTCGTTTCGGCCCGAACTGATCCACGACGGAAGGCGACCCTGGAAGTTGCCAAGATAGCTGTCGATATCCTTGTTGTTCAGCAAGTCTTGCGCTGCCGAAATGGCA
>Ga0105239_10007533_pt1 | contig 12485 bp, 6 predicted proteins | sample KBSC44metaG_FD_92761 | JGI IMG/M metagenome (GOLD analysis project Ga0105239, IMG submission 92761) | Corn rhizosphere microbial communities from Kellogg Biological Station, Michigan, USA - KBS C4-4 metaG | ecosystem: Host-associated > Plants > Roots > Rhizosphere > Soil | place: Michigan, USA...
CCGCGCGACGGCATCGTCGGCGCCGATCGCACTCGCCAGCCGGACTGCGGCTTCGCGCAGCAGCGCATCGCCCGCGCCGTGACCCAGGCTGTCGTTGACGTCCTTGAAGTGATCGATATCGATGAACAGCAACGCAAAGGCGTCGCTTTGCGCAATGGCCTGATCCAGCAGCTCCGCGAGCATGACACGGTTCGGAAGCGCGGTCAGCGCATCGAATCGCGCCTGCTTGAGCAGCAGGTCGCGCGATTCGATGAGCTCGCTGACATCGTTGATGACCGCGATGTGATGCGTATGGGGTTCATCTTCGGGATGAACCGTTGAAACATGCAGTTGGTTCCAATACGTCTTGCCATCTTCCCGGCGGCTGCGCAAAAGGGTCGAGAGGTCCGCCTTTTGCACGAGGCTGCGACCGATCGCCGCGACGACCGCGTGATGACCGAATCGGCTGTCGATGGTGCTCAGGTCGCACCCAACGATATGCTCTCGCGCAAATCCCGTGATCTTCTCGAACGCAGGGTTCGCGTATTCGATGACGTTGCCCGCATCGGTCGGCCGCATGATCAACACACCGTTGCCGATGGCATCGAGCGCCTTGCTGCGCAGACGCAACGCGAGCTCGGCGTGTTTTCGCCTCGTCACGTCGATTGCCGTCACGAAACAGGCGTCATGCCCCGCATAGTCCAGAAAATGATAGGACAACTCGACGAAGATACGCGCTCCGCTCTTGTCGAGCTGCCGGCACAGTCCCGCCGATCCGCTCAGCACCTCGGCCTGCCGAAACCGGCGCAAATCGTCGCGAAACGCCGGCAGGTCCTCGGGCGCGTAAAGCGATGTCATCGTGCAGCCGCAAAGCTCCTCTTTCGAGCGTCCGTATTGCAGCGCCGCCGCATCGTTCGCGGCGAGTATGGCGTGAGTCCCCACATCGAAGATCAACATCGGCAAGGGATGGTGATCGAAATACTCGCGAAAGCGCCGCTGGCTTTCCTGCGCCACGACATGCACGCGTTGCCGGGCCAATTGGACCCGATGCCGCGCCGCGAACGCATAAAGCAGCAGGCCGAATGCGATCGCCGCGGTGGAAGCCAGCACGGTCCGTTCGATGAATAGCCGGTTGGCCGTTCTGTCGGAGTCGATGCGCAGAATCTCGATCTGTGCTGCACGCAGAGCCGCGAGTCGACTCACGATACCGGTGAGATTGCGATTGGTCGACAGCAGCCGGTCACTATCGACAGTTGCCCTTTGCTGGCTCACACTCGCGTGAACGGCCGTCTCGGCCAGCTGGCCTGCCCAGCGCGCCGTATCCTGCCGAAGTGCGGCGACGAGCGCGAGATTGGCTGGATCGTTCGCCAGTAGCTCGCCGAGACGCTCGAAGCAACGCGCGGCCTCGCCCACGCGTTCGATCGACCAACCGTAGTCGGTCGCCCGCGCACTGCCCAAGCCCAACAAAAATTCCGCATTGGCCTGCAGCAGCAGCGATTGCAGCACTTCGACGCTATTGCGGACATGCGTTGCTCGCGCGCGCACGTCGTGAGCCTGCTTGTGCGACGCGAGCGTGTATGCGGCACCGCACGCAAACGTCCCTACGCTCAAGAGGAAGAGCGCCACGGGAAGAAATGCACGGGAGCTCGTTTCGATGCGGCGAAGCCACGCGCCGGCGGAGCGCGCAATGCCGATTAACCCGTGAACTGCCATCTTGGCCTGACAAGAGATCGCGACACGCATGCCGTCTTTCTATCTGATTTCAATTGGAAGCGCCGCGACGCGCGCATGCCGACGCGCGTCGTCTTGACGCTCTCTCTTGCTGGAATATCGGCGCAGAGCCCGTTGAACTTTAGCGACAGAGCGCAAAGCGCATTAATTGGGGCTCGATAGAGAAAAGGGCCAGCGCGGAGTGCCGCAAGAGTTCGCGCTCCGCTTCTCCGCTTCTTTCTTTATTCAACCGGCGGCTAACGACCCTGCTCAGCGGAATTTGATGCGAAAAGCGGCGTCCCACAGCGAAGCACGTGACACTACGAACGCCGTGCCTGTGCACAATACTCATCAAGCTGCCCCGCATCGCGGTAACGGCTCAATCCCGCAATGTCACTTGTATCACTCAATTTTTGATGAGCCCAGCCATGTTCAAGCGCGCTTCCCGAACGTACACCCATGAGCCCGACTACGCCTCCCGTCCGCAGGAAGGACGATCTCACGGCCGGCTGCATGAGTCGACTCTCCAATCGCGTGCGCCTTCGCGCCTGGCCGGGTTGATGGGCGGGAATCGCGCCCGTGGTGACGCCCGCCCGCAGGCGTCGGCACGATACAAAGATGATGCGCGAACAGACGCGCAGACCCTCAACTTCAAGGCCGCATCGTCCCACGAGACACCGGCCGCCAGCGGCGCCGTTTCAGCTGAACCGAACGATACCGAACGAATCAGCACGATCGACCCGCATATGCAGAAGTTGCTCGATCGCCACGCACCAGGCTGGAACTTCGATAGCGCCCTGTTCGTGCTGGCCCATCCCGACGACGAGTCGATGATGCTCAAAACGATCGCCACGTTGCTTGCAATGGGCGTGAAGGTCCATGTCGTCTACCTCACGCAATCGAATGGCGGCACGGCATACACGAGCGAGACCGGTATTCAGCGCCCAAAGTTTGCCGCCACCGGCAAAGAGGCACTCTTCTCCACGCAATACGGCGCGACGCGCATCGCTCAATCGTTCGGCTTGCTTTCGTCATTGGCTCGACGATACCCCGATCGTTTGAAAGTCGACGTGCTCAGCTATCCGGATCGCAGCCCGTACAACTCGCCGGCGGAGCGCAGTATCGAGTACACAGATGTCGCAGACTGGAACCCCGAGCACATCATCAGCTTCCTCGCGCAGATAATAGCCGAGGAAAAACCGGCGATCGCAATCAGCACTCGCGCAAAATCAGGCAGCACTCACGCGGAACCAGAGATCAGTCACGAAGAGCGAGCGGCTCACGCAGCACACCGGGAGACCCCGAAGCTGCTCGACAAAGCCATCACCCGCGTGTTGGAAGCCGGCTACGATGATGTGCCTAGGCCCGTCCGCATTTCGGCCATCGAAGTGGGCTGGATTGAGAAGCGACATCTGGCTCCGATCGCGTCAGAACTCGAGATCGTCGGTAATTTGTCCGACGAGGAACGCCTTGCGATCAGGGCTTTCCTGGCCCATTGGTTCGGAAAGCGACCGCCCCACATGCCGCCGAATGATTTCGAGCAACCGCCCGGTAACAAGCCGCAATGGGACGCGGAACTCCCGTTCGATAAGCTCGAGGCGGTAGCCGGTACCGATCCGGGCGTCATCGAATTTTTTCGCGCGTTACTCAATGAACCGCTGCCCGTCTCCTTCGCGGAAATACTGACGTCCGCGCTCGAGAGGACAAGCGTCGAGACAGGTGATCCGAATCCTGAAAACGTCACCGTTCACGATCCGCAGATTCCCGAGCATACGGCACCTCACAACGAACGTGCCAAAGGCGTCGAAGTCATGCCTGCCATAAGGTTCACGTCTCACCTGGGTCCACAAGCGGATAGCGCGATGCAAGCGCTACCTCAGGAAGTTCAATTGGCTCGCCTAGGCATCGGCTTGCTGCCGCATCAGATGACAGAAAAGCAGCGCGAAGGCCTCGCCGCATTCGAAGCTCCTCCCGCCTTCGTATCAAATCACGTGTCGCTCGGCACACGCATTCGCGCGCTCACATCGGAAGAGCGGCGCAACGGTCATCGGTTCATCGCGGGGCCGCGCCGAGATTCGGTTCTCTATGTTCTCTCGACGAAACAGATGCCCGTCGACGTCATCGGAACAGAAGGAAGCGATTTGACGCTCGATGTGCATACGCGTCCGTTCGCGAGCCTCGAAAGCGCACGCGAGCGTGCCATTCGCCTCATCGAATCCAATCCCGATGCCGACGTGGCGATCTATCGCATCGAGGGGCCGGCCCGGGAACTGCACGCCAACCTGAAGCAACAGTGCATCGACAGGGACCTCGTCGCGCGCGCCGCAATGGTCCTCGACGATAAAGGCACGTTATATCAGACCACCATCGCCAATACCCGGGCCAAATACCGTGCGCAGCCCGGCGAAGCGTATGGCGCCCCCCCCGTTACCGGCATGCCGCGGCGCACGATTCGCTGGGCAACCGCACGCGCGGCGGGCAAGATTGTGGCGACGGCGACAGGTGCCTATATGGGGATGCGGTACGGGCTGGATCTCCCGCCTGATACCACGATGGAAGTCATGCTCGAGTCAGGACGCGCGATGTTCGGTGCGCGGGCCGGCATCAACGCAACGAAGCGGGTCGCACAAATTCGTGTCATGCAACGTCTCGACGAAGTCGCCGCGAATCGTGAGCTGCTATTGAATGGCGAGAGGCGTGACGCCGCTGGAATCGATAATGCCGACGCCCAACTCCAACGCGCGGAAATATCCGTTCTGGATACGCTCGAAAAACGAGCGACAGGCGCGCGCGGAATCATTCGAGGTTATCGTCGCCACGATCGCGACGAAATAGCGATGTTGGCCGAGATGCTTCGAACCATGCCCGAGGACGTCGACGCGTTTCGCCGGCTCGACACGGTCGCGAGTGAAGGGCTGTTCGCGTCGGACAGCCCGATCGAGCGCGCGCGCCGCGTATTCTGGGGCGCAAGCTATGCACCTAGCGACATTGCCGCGGCCGGCGTTTGGCTGGCACCGCAGGTGCTGTTGACCGGCTTCGACTCGATCGAAGGTACGGCAACGTGGCTCGCGAACCTGGCCACGCTGATGTTCGTTCCCGTGCATTTGAGCGGGAACGGCGGCCAGAGGCTCGCGCGCTCGCTCGAGGTGATCGGCAACAAGCACAACCTCGATCCGACCGTGCCCGCCGCGGGTGACAAACTGCGCCGGTTCCTGCCGGGCAACGACGAGCGGTCCCGCTGGATGCAAAAAGCGCTCGGCGAGTTGCTCATCTACAACAGGATCAGGCCCGACGGAGGCCGGATGTACAAACCGCCGTTCTTTCAGCGGCTGCCTGAATTTCAGATGCTGGGCGCGAAGCGTGCGTCAGTACCATTCGCGCTCGCGAACGCGCTGTTCGCCGCGCATTCGATCATGACGGGCGACATCGCCTCCGCCTTCGTGCAAACGGGCATGGTCGCGGCCGACGGCGTCTTTTTGCGCGGCTTCAAGTTCGCACATGAAAACGCCCACGGTGCGAACCACGGCCGCGGTTCCATCGTTCGGCGGGGGCCGATCGCCGCGATCAACCCGCCATTGCGCGGCGCAGAAGCCTCACCCGTCGATATCACGCAACCGCATCTCATCGACCGGGGCGGGGTGTTACGCAGAATGGATCCGGATATCGTGATTGGCGCGGGCATGGCCGCTCAGGTGGGGCTCGGACTCTTGCTGATGAGTTGAGCGCGATGCGTTGCGCGCCGCGCGCGGCGCGCCGCCACGTCACTGTCCGGTATCGCGCCGTCTGTGCTCGATGCCCATGAAGAGATTGCCCAGTGCGTCATACCCCGAATGTTCGATGACATCGACGCCCGACGGCGGGAGATGGCGGCCGTAGCGCGGCCTGAAGGCGGCGCCTACCCCGCCCAATTCCACCGCCGCGGCCAACATCGGAATGTCGTTTTCGCCATCACCCATCGCGGCTGAATGCGCGTCGTCAGGCAGTTCGGCGTGGTATTGGCGGAACAGTCGCTCCTTCACGTTGCCATCCAGGAACTCACCGTCCATCTTGCCGGTCAGCAACTCCGACATGACGCGCGACGCTTCGCTCGATAACGACAATGCGGGGTCATCGAATCTCTCCTCGTCGATGGACGTCTGCGCTTCGGCAAGCGTCGTCAAGAGCCGGTTGGCATGCGCGTGCACGTGCAGGTGCTTTGCACCCAGCTCATCTCGCAGCTTTTCCACGAACTGGGTGAAACCGGACGATATCAGCAGCACGCGAGCCTGCGGCGAAAGCATACCGATGAACTCGCGCGCGCCGGGCATGAGACGACGAGCCATCATGTCGCCCACCTCATGAAAATCTTCCATGCCGATGCCCGCGAGGGTTGCCACGCGGCCACGCATCGATTCGACGATATCTTCGCGCCAGGCCAGAGCATCGGCCTCGGGGTCGCCCTTGAGTTCAACCAGTTTCGCGTGGAAATCACCGTCGATCAACGTTTTGTCCACATCCGTTGCGAAGAGCGCCAGGTTGTCGATATGACGATCGTCCGGTACCGGTGAAATGTCGAGCGAGGCCTCGCTCGCCAGCTCCTCGGCACGCGCATAGTCGGCCGCATCGTACGATACGTCATGCAGACGGAAAGCATCGCCGTGCAGCGCGCCCGGTGGCAAGCGAACCGTCGCAGCACCGGGACGCAGGCAAGCCTGCAAGCGTTCGAGCGTACCGTGCGGTGCACTGGGACCTTGCACGACCACATGCAAAGGCGATCGTGTCGATACCCTGAACGAAGCCACGCTCGGCGGGCGCCCCGACGTGTCGTCAGTCAGCGGCGTGCGGCCGATCTGCTCGAACCGCGGGTCCGTCGTTCCGCGGCGTGTGGGCGAGATGCTGCGAGGTGGCGCAGTCATCGTGCCGGACACTGCTGCATCGGTAACAGCCAGCGTGCCCCCGTCGTGGGCTCCAAGTTTCAATGACACTTGATTCCTCCGTTTTCGATGTCGCGACATTTGACGCGAAATCCGATCCTCCGCTGCGCTATGGCGCGAAGCCCGGAAAGGCAGGACGAACCACTCCGACACATGCCGCGCACAAAGAAAAACATGCCCACGCTTCGCGACGACCGCACGCGCTTCGGAATCGTCTCGCGATGAATCGGTTGATCCGCGACAATCCGGCCTCCGTGCCGATCAGTTCGTCTTCGTCGCGGTGCGCGAGTCGATCCGACGCACTTTCGACGAGACATATGAAGCGGCCGACAGTCGCTTTGAGATCAATTACGCATGACGCATATCTCCGCATCCGATCCCGCGCACCGCGCTGCGCAGAACCGAGGCGCGACCGGTTCGACCCAATCATCGGCGCCACCGGCTGCGACGAAACCACCGGTGTCATCGATCTTCGACCCACTTCGAGCCAGACCGAAACGGCAGGCTGGCGAGTCCGGAATGGCGACCGAAAACGGCGCGGCTTCCCTCGCCAAGGCCCATGCTTCGACCCCGCATCACCGTATCGAGTCCATCGCGCCGGCTGTCCATGTGGCGGCGTCCAAGCATCAGCGCCCGCCGATCTTTCATGTGGCGATCATCGGTGCCGGCCCGCGCGGACTGAGCGTGCTCGAGCGCATTCAAGCGATGCTGTCCGAAGAGCACCTGCTTCATATCGGCCTGAACGCTCGCATCAATATTCATCTGATCGAGCCGGGCGAGCCGGGGCACGGCGTTCACTCGCCCGATGCAGCATCGCACCAGTTGCTCAACACGGGCGCCGGGGCCATCACGATTTGGGACCGTGCCGATCAGGAATATGCCGTCGGCCCATCCCTGAAAGAGTGGGCCAACGCACATGGCTATCGGTTCGTCGACGGCCAGTTCGTGAACAACACTCGCGCGGGACGCGCGGTACGGGAAGACGATTATCTGCCCCGCGCATTGCTCGGCAGGTACCTCGACGACGTGTACCGAACGCTGGAAAAACTTGTCGACGAGGATTCCCGCCTACAGTTGATTCATCACCCGTTGCGTGCGGTCGATTTGCGACTGCGTCCGTCCGATCTGTCCGAAGACGGCACGCAAGCCCACCCGAGCCGCGTCAAGATCGTGCTCGAACAAGGACTGCCGTTAATCGTCGATCATGTGGTGTTGACAGCGCCTCCCGAGGGCTCGCTCACCGCGGAAGACTCCGAATTGCTCGAACGTGTGGCGCGTTGCCGCGAGCGCAACGCGCAACTCCGGTTCGTTCCCCGCCCTCACCCGCTCGAGGCGCTGCAGGACATTGCGCCGGGGGCGGTCGTGGCGGTGCGTGGAATGGGCCGCAGCTGCCTCGATGTGATAGCGGAGCTGACCGTCGGACGGGGCGGCCGTTTCGTCGGTTCGGCCGCCGGCCAACCGAGCTATCGGGCGAGCGGGCGCGAGCCGCGGATCGTGCTCTACTCGCGCAGCGGCTTCGCACTCGATACGCGCCCGATCGATCACAAAGGTCACGATGAAGCGTTCGAACCGCACTTTCTCACCCGCACCGTCATCGACGCGCTTCGCGCGGATGCCATGGCGCGCACCGGAAGCATGCAGCTCGACCTCGAAACCGATCTGCTGCCGCGTCTGGAGCAGGAGCTCGCGTACGCGATTCATTGCAGCAGCGAAGGGGCATCGTCGGTCGACCCATCGCGATTCGAGCCCTCCGAGCAGGAGCTGAGTACGGCGCGCTCGCTGCTGACGGCCCCGGAGCCGCCCGCATTCGCTGATTATCAGAGCTACGCGCACGCCTTCAGGGAACGCCTGGCGGACGATGTGTCTCGCGCACAGCAAGGCAATGTCAACCATCCGTTCAACGCCGCGGCCCACGTGCTGCGCGAAATCCGCGATGTTTTGCGCTATGCAGTCGATTTCGGTGGACTCACGCCCGACAGCCACCGGCGCTTTCTGGAGTTGGCTGCCCGAATGGACCGCACTGCCGGCGCCGTGCCCGATCGACGCAACAGGGAGCTTCTGGCGTTGATCGACGCCGGCGTGGTCGTCGCCGGACCGGGCCCGGGCAGCGATATCGAACTCGATGAAGTTGCCGCGCGTTTCGTCCTGCGATCGAACTCGCTCGGCGTTGCACACGGCATGGAGGCCGACGTGCTGATCCATGCGCAGCTCGGCGATATTACGGATCAACCGCAAGCGGATTCGCTGTATGCCAATCTGCTTGAAAGCGGGCTGATTCAGCGCTACCGAAACGGCGAGTTCGCCGCGGGCGGGATCGAGATCGATTCTCGACGCCATGTCGTCGACGGCTCCGGCAATCCCGTCACGACCATCGATGTCGTTGGCATGGCCACCGAGGGAATAAACTGGCTCACCAACGTCCTGCCTGGCCCTGGCGCCTCGATCCGTCCGCTCGTCGACGCAACGCAGATCGCCGCCAACATCACGAACCACATCATGCGTCGCCAGCCGCCCCTGGCCTCGTTGATTGCAGCGCTCCCCGAAACGGATCGCCCTCTGCACGCATGGCACCCCGCTTTGCCCGAAGGCGAGTTCGCGATTCACGTGCCCACCACGCCTTCGCCCCCGGCGTTGTGGCCGCGCAAGGACATCTCGCTGACCTTCGTACCCGGTGCGCCCGCGCCGGCCGAGCTCAACGGCATTCCGATGCGCAGCGCCACACCACCCGCCGATGCGCGCGCCTGGCTTGCCGATTCCAAGGAAGATATCGCGATAGACACGCCCTATCCGTTCGGTTTTGCATCGAATGGCCGCCCCACCGCCGGCGTCGTGATTTTCGAAGGATGGCCCGTGCCGAGGCTATGGCTGGTGGTGCCGAGCAACGGGTACGGCGGCCGCGTCACATTGCCGCAAGGCGGCGCCGACGATGGCGAACTGCTTCCCGTTACCGCCCTGCGTGAATTGTTCGAGGAGACCGGGATGCGCGCGCGGCTGCGTAGCGTCGTCGGCGATTTCGGCCTCGAATACGATCCGACGCCGCCCGAACTCAGGGCGCCGACGAGCAACGATACGCGGTTCTTCGAAGGGGATCGCATCGGCGGCAGTGTGCGGGACGCGGGTTGGGAAACGCAGGCCCTGATCCTCGCCACCTACGAAGATGCACTCTGGCTTCTCGAACGCCCGCGGGACCGCGCGATCGTGCGTGCCGCATGGCGTAAATGGCACGAGAGACACGGCATGACCGCTTGATGCGGCTTTTTCCGGCCATTACCGGGCCGAATCGACCGGTATCGTGAAATGGAACGTCGCGCCGGGCTCCTCCGCGCTTGCCCACAAACGTCCGTCATGCGCCTCTACGATCGAACGGCAGATCGATAATCCCATCCCGAGTCCATCGGGCTTCGTCGAATAAAAAGGCGCGAAGATGCGATCGACGAGCGCCGCCGACAAACCAGGTCCCGAATCCTGCACGGACACGCGCACGCGGTCGAGCTCGATGCGCGTGGTGCAAATGCGCAATTTTCTTTGCCCGGGCGGCACTGCGCTCATCGCCTGCAGCGCATTCACGATCAGATTCAGCAGTACCTGCTGCAGCTGGACGCGATCGCCGTGCACCGAAGGTAGATCGTCCTCGAGCGCGGTGTCCAGCGCCACGCCCGAACCCGCAATCTCCGCGCGCGTCAGTGCGATCATTTCCTTCACGGCCAAGTTCAGGTCGACCATCCCCATGCGGGGCGGCGCCTTCTTGACCAGTTCGCGGATGCGGCCGATGACATCGGCCGCGCGATTGCCGTTCTCGACGATACGGTGCAGCGCCTGATCGACTTCATCGAGATCGGCAGGTTCACGGTCCAGCCAATTCAACGATGCCTGTGCATCCGTGACCATCGCCGCGATAGGCTGATTGACCTCATGCGCGATCGCGGCGGCCAACTCGCCGAGCGTCGTCACGCGCATCACATGCGCAAGCTCGGCGCGCGCGCGGCTCAACTCCTGAGCCGCCTGGCGCGACGCCGTCACATCCATCACGACACCGATGAACTCGCGGTTGCCCGCACCGTCACGCACGGCGTGGGCCACTGCGCGAACGTCCTTGACCCGCCCGTCGCTCATGAGCAGCCGATGCTCCACGTCCCAGTCCGTCTGCTCGAGCATCACGCGCTCCAGCAGTTGCCGCACGAACTCGCGATCGTCGGGATGCATACGCTGGAGCGCGAGTTCGATGGTGGGCTCGACGGACGGATCGTATTCGAAAATACGGTACGTTTCCGCAGACCAGATCAGTTCGCCGTTCGGAATCCGCCAGCCGAAGCTGCCGGTATTACTGATGCGCTGCGCTTCGGCCAGGTACATCTCGCTTTGCCGGAGCGCGTCTTCTGTTCGCCTGCGTTCGGTGATGTCCTCGCAGGCCACGAGAACCAGAAAGCCGTCCGGGCGCCGCACCGCTTTCGCGTTCTCGCGCACCCAGAGCAACGAGCCGTCTTTCCTGATCTTGCGGACTTCCCAACTGTGCGAAAGACCGGGATCGCCCAGACAAATGCTCATCTGCTCGATGACGAAGGGCCGATCCTCTTCACGGAACACCGCGAGAACGGATTGGCCGACCAGTTCGTCGACACGATAGCCGAGCTGCGCGGCGCCAAATCCGTTCACCGATTGAACGACACCGTCGGCATCGACCATGAAGTACATGACGGGATTGTGCTCGAACACCTCACGCCAGTGCGCCTCGCTCTCGCGCAGCGGCCGATCGATACCTGCCTGCGCTCCACATCCGGCGGCATCGCGCGCCGCAGCGAGGTCGCCGGCGTCCGCCGGCGCGTTGGGGGTCTCCTGTGCCATTTCGTCCACCTCCGCTGCGGCACGCCGAACGGGCGCCGGCAAGCCGCGCCGCGTTCAACACTGTCTCGCTGCTTCCTGTACCGCTTTCGAGACAACGGTGAGTCCATCCTACCACCGCGGCGATCGACGGCATACCTCCGTATGATGTCGGTTCGACGGGTTACGGACTACCCTCGGTACTGATAAACGATGGCGCGCGGCATGTATTACCGCCGCTCGCCGATACGAGCTCATTCATGCCCTTTTTCGGTACCGTCTCGATCGTCGATGACAACGAAGCGTCGCGCCTCGCGATCGCGAACCTGGTGCGCTCGCTCGGCTGGCAGACGCTGCTGTTCGATTCCGCCGAGGCGTATTTGTCGCGCCGGTCGCTGGCGGACGTCGACGAACTCGGATGCCTGATTTCTGACGTCAGGATGCCTGGCATGAGCGGCATCGAACTGCATGAGCAACTGCTGGCCTCGGGCGATGCGCCGCCCACCATCTTCGTCACGGCGTTCACGACCGAAGCGCTGCGCGCACGCGTAGCGGCAAACGGTGCGCTGGCGCTCCTGAAAAAGCCGATCGACACGCAGGAGTTGCAGCGATGTCTGGCACGGGCCGTGGGCAAAACCGTTTAGGACTGCTTCACGCCGATTGCGGCCTGCCGCACACGTCTCAACGCCGCGGTTCCACCCCCAGCGCCTGCGCCTTTCGCACGAGGTCCGGCAAGGAACGCGCTTCCATCTTCTTCATCATCTGGCCACGGTGAATCTTCACGGTGATCTCGCTCAGATTCATTCGAGCGGCAATCTGCTTGTTCATCAGGCCAGCGATAACGAACGCCATGACCTCGCGCTCCCGCGGCGTCAGCGATTCGTAAGCCGCGCCGAGCGACGCGAGCGAGCGTTCGGCGGCCAGCCGTTCGCCGTCGCGCGCCAGCGCTTCGTTGACTGCATCGAGCAGATCCTGCTCGCGAAACGGCTTGGGGAAGAAATTGAGCGCGCCGGCCTTCATCGCCTTGACGGACATTTCGATGTCGCCATGGCCCGACATGAACAG
>Ga0105239_10007538_pt1 | contig 12480 bp, 5 predicted proteins | sample KBSC44metaG_FD_92761 | JGI IMG/M metagenome (GOLD analysis project Ga0105239, IMG submission 92761) | Corn rhizosphere microbial communities from Kellogg Biological Station, Michigan, USA - KBS C4-4 metaG | ecosystem: Host-associated > Plants > Roots > Rhizosphere > Soil | place: Michigan, USA...
AAAGTATAGGCGATAATAGCTATAGACTTTATTATTAAACTACTACTATTAAAGGAACTACTTACTAAGATAATATATAATAGTATATTAACTATTAATAATATACTAACGAAATATATATACCTTATACCCTATAAAGAAGTATTTAATACGAAAGAACTAGTATATACTATTATAAGAGTAGTGTTTACTTAATACGGTATCTCGGAAATTATTATTACTAATAGGGATAAACTATTTAATTTATAGTTTTAGTAGTTATTAATAAATTTACTTAAAATTAAATATAAAATATTAATATCTTATTACCTAAAAATAAATAATTAAACGGAAAGAATAAATTAAACTATAGAGTAATACCTATAATACTATATTAATTACTAATAAAATAATTAAGTAGAACTATTATTCTTAGTATAAATAGTATTTAATAATAGTATAGGACTAGCGAGAATATTACTATTTTATATAAATTACGGATACTATCTAAGAATAGATTAAGACCCTAAGGAAGGAAGGCTAATAGCTAAAGAAGTAAGAATATCGGCGGAAAAAATAACGAAACTATATAAAATACTAAAAAAGGAACTAAATAGGATATTAGAAAAAATAATAATAATAGTAAATAAGAAAAGATCTAAGAGACTAAACTTTAAGGAGGGAGAGATAGTCTATATTAATATAAAAAATATTAAAATATAATAACCTAATAAAAAACTAGATTATATAAAAATTAAACTATATTAAATTAAGAATAAAATAAGGCTAGTTATAATTAAACTTTAGATTCTAGAAGGAATAAATATATACTTAGTACTCTATAAAAATCTATTAGAACTAGTACTACTAAATATAAAACTAGAATCGGTACTTCTTAATAAAGAAACCTAGGAACTACTATATAATATAGAGCGAATCTTAAGGTACGAACTAAAAACTAAAAAATACCTAATTAAATAGTTAGGATATAGGGACGAGGATAATATATAGGAATTATAAATTAATATTAACCTAAAACTAATTACTTAGTATTACTAGAAGGACTTAATACTTACTCTTAATTTACGGAATTAATTACGAACTAACTATTAAAGATAAAATTAGGCTTAGCTAAAACTAACTTATACTAAGGGTCGGCGGAAGCTTTTATAAAATTAAATATACTTAAGGCTTCTATCTCTCGGCGAAGTATATAGCTTAACTATTTCTTTAATTTAGCTATTAAATCTTAAAGATTACTATCTAACTCTTTAGCGTTTAAGAGATCTTATTACGCTTTTAGGAGTATCTATTAAAACTAAGTAATCTTATAACGCTTTTTACGAGATTTAAACTAAAGCTATTTCTTTTACTCGCCTACTTTTCGAAACTCTTCTACCGAAAAGGTACTATTATAACTCCGTTAGTATTAAAGATATTTAGAGTACTTTACTAACTACTCTTAATTATAATAATAGGTAACGTTATAATTAATATATTTACTATAGGCTACTATAGCGGCGTTCTCGGAATTAGAGGCTATAGTAAGGGAGATCTCGAGGCGATAGGCGTTCTAATTATATATAGGTTTAGAGGATTAACGAGACTTCTTAACGCTTATAAGCAATATAATTAGCTATAAAGGAAAAGAAGAAGGATAACTACCCCGGGGGTAACCTACCTTAAGTATATTAAGGATAACGTAGCTAGGAAGGAGGGGATAGTGTTATAAACTAGGTTATAGATAAGGTCGCTAGGATAGGTACTCTATATTCTAAGGGATAGTATAAGGAAAGTTAGCTAATAGAGGACGAGGCTATATTACGTGACTTATATAAAGGGTGTATTAATATAATAGTATAATAGGAATAATATAGTAATACAATAATATAACTAGGCTAATATTATATATACACGCTCTTTACCCTAGATAGGACTATTCGTAGTTAACTTCGTTAATAATCCTATACCTATATTTAGGATACCTAAACTAGGAATAGTTCCCTTTATTACTTCTATTATCTAGTCTTATAGCTAGTTATCCCTATTATCCGCCTATTAAGGAACCCTATCTTAGTCAGTACTACTATAGTTTAGATTATAACACTTAGCTCGACTCATTATATAGCTTAGTTACATTAAGTTTCTATAAAGCTAAATATATAGCCTTAAAAGAGGCTATAAAAGAGTAACTCTATATAAAGACTATTTTAAAAGAAATAAGCCCGATTATAAATATAAAAACGAATATAGTCTATATAGACTTAAACTTAGCTATTTAACTAGCTAAAAATTCGACTTTTTATACTAGGACTAAGTATATTAATATTTAATATTATTTTATACGCGAAAAGATCCTTAAAAAGACTACTTAATTAGTCTATACTCTTGTAACTAATTAGTTAGTTAATAGACTTATAAAAATACTAAGTCCTAAAAAATATAAGGCCTTTATATAAGGTATAAGTCTTATAGGACTTAATTCTCTTAGTTTTTAACTAAGATAAAAAAGAAATATAAAAGAAATACCTCCTAGATATAGATAAACCTATAGTCTAGATAGTGTAACTAGTAACTCGGACCCCTAAATATCTATAACTATAAAAGACTAATTATAGTGTTATTATCGGAAGTTACGAGTTAGAGCATTAATACTATAGATTAGGTAGTACGATAACCCTCTTTCCTATAAATAGGGCCCTTAATTCTAGCTACCATCCTTACTAGAACCCTAAATAGGTTTAAACGTTAGGTAAAACTAGGTTAATACGAGACTTATCACTAAGCTACCGCTTTAGTAGGTATATTTTACTTATATTTTAGAAACTTAAAAATATAAAGTATAAAAAAGGGGGGTTTAAACCGCACCGGGACTACTTACTTATTTACGTAAAAAGGGCTTAATACTTACCTTAGGATTACACTAAGTTTAATTTACGCCTAACTACTTATCGGACGCCTTTCTATCTTTATTTAACCGCTTAAGTGAGTGTATTAAGTCTAAATAATTTACTTTAGCGCCGAATTATATAGCTAACCACGTGACTAAAAGCTACCTAACTTCGCTTGTATAATAAGGCTAAATAATGAGCCTTATATACTCGCTATCTTAGAAATTACTTAACTTAATTTCCAAGTAATTAGTAATTTATAGGTAGTTTACGGCCGAACTACCTAAAAGCGCTACCTATATATATCTCTATAGTCTTTCCTCTCTCTAGATTAAAAATGAATTAAGTTAATTATTCAAGTATAATAAGTATTCTAAACCTTCTACAATATCGATCTAACCTGTCCTGACCGACACATTCTATAAGGACCGTAATCGATGTCGAACATTAGATAAATTAATAATTACTGATAAAAGTACACGATATCTCTTCGTGAATATAGACTCACACTTCGACATATGCTCTTCCACTAATACTATTACTTTAATATACTTGGCCGGACGTCTGGCTCGTGCTGGTAGTGTTAAAAATGCAGCCGTACTGCTACTTAGCTATGTTAGGGTACGCTGCCTTACAGCACTAATACGTAGCTCAGAGATGGACGGCGTGAACTTAATCCCACATCTCGTCGGTTATATTGTAGATGGCCTTATCGCGTAGAATATCAGCATTGTCGATCATAATATTGTTGATGGCAGCCTAATATTGGAATTCTGGCGCCTAACACATTTGTCACTGCGGGGGCGCAATAATCCCTTGGGGGTATAAGACACTTTATATCTCGGTAACTATAGTTATCGCCGAAAAGTCTGGGCATACCTCCGATTTCCCAATTTACTCAATTAATGCAGCCACCACTATAAATTAATACTACGAGGCTATATCCTGGCTAAAATAAGAAAAATAGTATGTAAAATGTTCCTTATAAGCTATAGAATAGAATAATAGAAAAAGGTAATTTCGGCCCGCTAATATAGAGTATACTAGCCTTTTGCCTATAGGACTCGATTAATACGAGAATTCATGCTCTTAATGCACCGATTAATTACCTCCTGCTCTAGGTTGTCTCACTTATAAATAATAGCTCTTTTAAGTGCTTCAAGGGCCTCTACACTCCTACCCTGATCTAGGAGGTGTGGCCATCGCTCAGTAATACGAGATTTAAGTATTGCCTAGATATTTTCAATCGGATTTAAGTCATGACTATAGGGTGGCCATTTAAGTCGTGGAATTACATGATTTTTAAACTAATCCTTAATACTTTTAGCCTTATAAATAGGTGTATTGTCCTACATGAAAATTATACCCGGTTTCCAGTATTGAGGGATTTACTTATTAAGTACTGCCTTATAAGTCGCGCTACTACGTAGTGTACCAACCGTGTAGTGTGCCACGCGTATTAAGTCGCGTTTTCTAACTACTCATCCTCTTTTACATACAACTACTCGTACACAGCACTTATTCTATAGCTAAAATGGCATCGAATTAAGAGATTAGGCTCCAGCAAGCTATCCTAGACTACTAAAGTCGTCGATATCCAACTATTCGTGCTGCTGCCGCAGTAAATAACGTTAATTATATAACCCTTAGCCGTCGACTATAGGGTGGCACTTTACGAGTAATTACACGCGAACCACAGTAACTACTTTTAAACGAATAAGAGTAAATACTCGTATAATAGATACTTAACCTTAAGGTATAAGGATACCCTCCTAGCTTTACTTAAATACGAGATCTCGTCGTAATTATTCGAGGCACTTATATAGAGTATTTAAGTATTAGTTAAAACTAGATTTTACGATTTATACGTCGATATCCTAAGATTCGTTTTAAAGTAGGTAAAAAGATCTATAGCCTACGTCTCTAAAGTACTACTCCTAAGTCCTTAACTCTCTAGTTTAAGTATTTTAACGCTATTCGAGAGTAATATTATATTTCCTAGGATAATATCTATAATATAGATAAGATAGGTATCGCACTAGGTGTCTATAATAACTAGGTAGTAGTTAGTAAGATAACTACTACCTTATTAAATAAGGTAATACTAGAAAACTATAAATAGATCTTAATTATCGAGATAATTTTAGTGATCAGTTATTAACTATAATATCTTATTATATTTAAAGGGAAAATACTTTAATCGACTTAGTTTAGCGATCCGGATACACTAGACTACTCCTATATAGTTTTACCTAATAGATAAACCTTAAATAAGATCGGTTTAGCCTAGCTATACTAAATATTTATCCTATAAACGGCGATAAATAAGTATTAACTACTTTTACTTAATGGATATAAAAGTTACACTATATACGAGTTTATATAGGAATACTATATAAATTATATTACTCTAGTTTACTTAATACCTTATTTAAGTTATATCCTATAGCTACTTAATCTTACTTACTTTTTACTCCTAAAATGTCGCTACTAGGATAAAATCGCTAATTTAGTTAGGTATAACGACGCCGCGGCCGTAAAGAAGAGTAGGTTTCTTAAAGTCTATAAAAAAGTAAGTAATAAGGGCCTTTTATCGTTTTATATACGCGCGGAATAGAAAGCGGCTAGTATTTATTTATAGGACCCTTAGAAAGTCATTTAGTCTCATTAAGTCCTATAAACTCTTTAAAATAAGTAAATACTATCGACTACGCCGCCGTTACGTAAGTAAGCTTAATATATATCGTATAATATTTATACACCGCTTACTAGGTAGTAAGTACGGCAGTAAATAGAGTCGATCTCATCCCAGGAGACCCTTTCTCGTCTAGTACGTCGATTACTTTAAAAAACGAGTAAGGCAATTAATTAACTATAGTGGGATATTACCTTAAAATTGTAGAAACTTACTATTTAGCGTACGCGCCTAAATAAGCTGACTACTATAAGGTAACGGCGAGTCGCAATCGACTGTAATGAGGTCTTTACGAGTATCGAGACGATAAGGTAGGCGAGGGAGGGTATGGAGGCCTTATAAGCGGCGGCGACGACGACATCACGCTTGCCTATAACTACTACTACCCAGGATGTACGGATAAACGACGTACTCGCTCCGTACATCAATTAATTTAGTATTCATGAGGCCGTAGAGTAGACAATATATGATTGTATCGAGTGTTGGCACTCGATACGCGTGGCACACTACACGGTTGGCACACTACGTGGTAGCGCGACTTATGAGCGAGCAGAAAAGCCTTTATTAGTAGACTCACTATCTCGAACTATAATGACGAGATCTGACTTGCCACTAGTTCAAATAGCGCCTCAGACCATAATTGAGATATCTCTTCCTTTGAAATAAGGTACTATTATAGGCTTTTCCCACTTTTGGTTAGGTGTTCGGAAGACCCAGGTAGGTCTCTTGCCTACGCATCGCTCAAGTAAGCATTCGTCACTAAATATAACAGTCGACTAATCGTCTATAGTCTAATCCTTTCTATTCTCAGCTTAGGAGTACCGAGTAGAAGTATTTATAGCAGTCAAAAGAGGCCTTTTCATCGCGATCCACTTAGATATATTATGCTTTTAAAGAATAGACTGGAATGTCTGTCGAGAGAACTTTAGGCCAGTCTAGCGCGCTAATACTGCGTAGGTAATGCGTGGATTTAGTCAATAAATACGTAGAATTGCTCGCTTATCTCGATTAGTATAAATATAAGGTCGTCCGATGCGTTGTTGTAATTCAGCTTTAGTTCGAAGTTCAGCTAATTCAATAGTCCTGCGGGCTGTTCGAATAGAAACTGCAAGGGTGATTGAAATTTGTCGCTAGGAAGCGCCTAGAAGACGCGCGCCCTCGCTTTAGGCACGTTTATATGGAGTTAACTCTATTCCAGATCCCCGATTTGGGCCAATAGTCTGGAGAGGCCTTCGTAGTGCTGGCATCGCTGTTTGAAAAAGTGGTTGGGTTTGATCCAGGACGCGTGACGCGTAGAAAAGACGCGCCTATGCCCAGACTTTACGTACCCCACTGTAAAGCTTTGGGTGGAGAAGAGCATGTCTCATAACTATCCTTCAAAGCTTCCACAACGGCTGATGTCTCTCCAGATCCTATGTCTCAAAACATTGCCGGTCTTCGACAAAGTCATTGTTCTTCTAATCCATTCCTCCCAGAAGCTTGCTCCCCATAAACGCATTCCGACGGGATACCTCGTGCTTTAGTCAAGGCAAGTTGAGACCTAGCACCTAGCGAGTGTAGCGGAACAGTGGGCTGTGATTTCCAAGCTTCGCCAAATCCCCCTGGCTGTACGTCTCTGAAATCTCCTCGATTGACATCTTGTCTCGCTTCTTGTTTATTCTCTTGTAGTAGATGTCCAAGAAAACAACGGCAATGATGCCTGCGAATGCTGCCGCCATCGAGACTCCGAAGCCTGTAGGATACCCCGGGGCCTCACTGTCAATGAAGATGTAGCTTGCGAAAATGCCACCAACGTTTCCGAGTGATAGGATGAACGCCAAGGCGACGCTGCGCTTAGCTACTCCAGCAGAGTTGTTGCTCGCCCACGATGAAGTACCAGGATTGATCGGATACACGCCGATATTCGAAAGTATGACAGCGAAGAAGCAAGCACCGATGTAATCCTTGATGCGTGGCGACAGAGGCGTGATAATGCAGTACGAGATGACCACAATGACCTGAGGGATCATGAGGAAATAGCTGCGGCGACGCATCTTATCGCTGAGGATACTGAACCCGACAGAGCTGATAGCACCTGCAACATAAGGCGGAATGCTGAGTAGCTGAGCGTTGCTCGACGAGAAACCCATGTTCTTGATGATGGTTGGCAGAGTGAACTTCATGCCGTAGTTTGGGACTGTGTTGCTCCAGTAGATTAGCACCATAGGATAGTACTGCCAATCGGTGACGATGTCTTTGAGAAGGGCTAGCGTAAGCTTCTGGCCCTCCTTATTCGCTCTCTCGCCGCCATTCTGTGCTACCATACGGCGTGTGAGGTAGTCGCACTCCTCATCCGTCAGCCACTTGGGCCTTCTGTCGGGGGTATCAGTAAGCACAAAAGGGGTAATGGCACCCATGAGGACGGTGGCAATGCCCTCGAGGAGGAAGATCCATCTCCAACCTTCCTGGCCACCAACACCGTCCATCTTGGCAATTGCATAGGCCAGCAAGCCTGAGAAAGCGCCCGAGAGGGCAGAAGCCGTGTAGAACAGAGCTAGCCTCGTAGCTAGCTCGTACTTGGTGTACCACTTGTTGAGCACCTATGCTAGTGGTCAGATCCGGGGCACGTGAGAATTGTGTGGCGATTCTACTCACAGCCACTGCGCCCGGGAAGAGACCGGCCTCAAAGATACCCATGACGAATCGCACGCTCACAATGCCGCCGAAGTCCTTGACGACGCCGTGGAGTGTCATCATTATACCCCAAAGGACTGTGATGATGCCGATGTACACCGAAGGTCTATGCGGAAAGTATTTCTCGAGGATCCAGTTCGAAGGTACCTCTGCATATTACACATCAGTCTCAGAAAAAGGATTCGAGATAAGAATGAGGACTTACCACAAAGAATATAACTAATGAAGAAGATCGACAAGGTGATGCTGTATTGCGTTGGCGTCATATTCAAGCTTGCCTCGATCCCTTCGATCTTGGCGTTTCCGATGTTGGCTCTGTCGATGTAGGAGAGCACTACCGCTGTTTGAGTATGACTTTTCCTTATTTGTTTGAGGGTTAGGATCGCTCACTATAGAGTGCCATGAGCACTGGTATAATACGAATATCCATCTTGAAAAGGACGCGCTTCCTTTTCTTCGCCGGATACTCATCGCTGACATCGTGATAGCCGTTGGCCGTCGTTGCCTGTTCTTGTTCCTTGGAAAGCTCGATCTCGTTGACGGGAGGATTGGTAGGTTTAACGTCCGCCATGATGGTCCAGTGATCCTCTGCTTAGAATGATAAAAGGGAGAGGAGCTGTTCCTTGGAGCCACACACTTTTCGATCTTGGAAATCGAAGAGCCTGTCTCCGAAGTACAGGTTAGCAATCAAGGGGTCTCATCAGTTACTCTTATAGTTTTCTAAAGGAGACCGAGAGAATAAAGTCGGGGATCTTGCGGTCGGGTGTGGGGATGGGTATGGGGAAGTTCCAATGGTGTCCCAATCCAAGAGAATAATGTCTGGCTCACTTGGAGACATGACCCGAGGTGTCTCTTAACTACAGTCACCTCGGATACAACTCACTTGAATTTCCCGAGGGTTCATCGTACCTAGAGTCACCTCGGCTTAACATACCGTGAGCTATAGTACTCCGTACCCGCCGGCCAATGGAGGCCGAGTCCCCCAAGTACCCCCACATCCCAGCTCAAGGTCCATACATTCATCATCCATCAACCTGCCGCGTTGCGATTCTCCCCCATCGCGATTTCCTCGCCCATCACCTACAAACAAACAGCAACGATGCCTCCCCTTCTCACCTCTTCTCTGCGCTTCCCCATTCTTCGCCGCCTATATTCCGTGGCCGCAGATGCAGCCTCCCTCATCCGTGTCACGAACATCCCCGCCCCCGGCTCCGGCCACGTTCGCGTCCTCGAGCTAAACCGACCTTCTGCTCGCAATGCTATTTCTCGCTCGCTTATAGCTGCGCTTCGCGCCGAGCTTGATGATCTCCACCAGCAATATACGCCTGAGGGCAATGAAACGCCGCACGCTGTGGCAACAAGCGACGGACCGACGAGAGCCGTGGTTCTTGCCAGTGCCGTAGACGCGTGCTTCTGCGCCGGTGCAGATCTAAAGGAGCGCAAGACCTTCACCCAGAAGGAGTAGGTTTATACCTCAGTCCGTCACCCACAGAAGCTACCCAAGTGACTAATTGGCCTCTAAAACAGAACCGCTCAATTCCTGTCCAACCTCCGCGACACCTTCAACTCCCTCTCCGCCCTTCCGATTCCCTCCATCTGCGCCATCTCATCAATCGCCCTTGGCGGCGGCCTCGAACTCGCTCTCACTACCGACCTCCGCGTTCTCTCCTCCAACGCCGTAGTCGGTCTTCCCGAGACCCGCCTTGGCATCATCCCCGGCGGCGGCGGCTGCCACCGTCTTCCCCCGCTGATTGGCCCCTCTCGCGCTCGTGACGTCATCCTAACCGGCCGGCGTGTCGCCGCCCCGGAGGCGTACTTCCTCGGCATCGCGGATCGGGTCATCGAGGTGCAGCAGCCACTTGAGGTGCCCGAGGGTGGCGAGAAGGAGGATGTGCTGTCTTTGGCGAGGAAGGCGGCGTTGAGTGAGGCTGTGAGATTTGCGCAGGAGATTTGTGAGGGAGCACCGGTGGCGATTAGGGCTAGTTTGGAGGCGGCGAGGTGGGCGAGGGAAGATAAGGAGAACCAGATGTCCCAGCGCGTCGTGGTTACGGAGGATAGGAATGAAGCGCTCAAAGCATTTGCCGAGAAGAGGAAGCCCGTCTTCAAGGGTCGGTAGAGGCTTATTGCCATGTATTAATCAAATTAATCCGTTACTGACAATGCTACAATAGCTTTATCGACATGCTAGTATCGCGTGCCAGAAAGCCTTGTCTATACTGTCTTCGTAGCTATTATAAACCGGTCCACTAGGTGTCGAGGTTCCTAACTAGGTTTACGCAGCTAGGCGATTATAGATAGCTAGAGGGCTTCCAAGAATAGGTATAGCTAAAGAGTAACTAGTCGATCTAAAGAGCAAATCAGTATTTAAGTTTATTAAGAACGCTTCACCTGACTACCAATCTACCTAGGTGCTATAATACCTAGACACCATGCCTAATCTAGCCTATAACAGATTCATACGCTCCTTTCGGAATATCGGCCTAACTATCGGCCCGACTATCGGCCCTACCAACGGACCATCTTTAGATAAGCCTATCTTACACAGGTATAAGTAGATCGATAGCTATCTAGATAGATTCGATCCTTAAGTTATTTACTTACTATGATTAGTTCTCTACTAATCTAATAGAATGCTAACTTAATAAGTATTACGAGATATATAGAAGGTGGTTTACCTGCGGTTATATCATCTAAAATACAAGGCGATACGGATAATTGGCTGGCATGTTCACCCACGAGCTTTTGTGGTGTTTTCAGGGTTAGAGAGGTTCCTACTCTTACTTGGTAATTTTCAACCTCAATATTTCTATACTCTCAAGTATTACGTTCAAGATTAATTGTCCCACTGCGGCCTTTGGTGCTGTCTCACACCAGACCCAATGCACAATACGCAGGCTATTAACGTTGTTGATCGAGTTGACCTGCTGTTGTCCATACGGTTAAACATGACCCCAAGTCATCCGCCGCAGTATTGGCCTGGAACATTACTGTTCGATTAGGCACCGCGGAGAAAGGCGAGCGCGGATGTCGCGTACAACTCTATGCCAAACATGAAACCGTGGCTCAGTGGGAAATTCTTTGCTCCTGAAAGATAGCTACAGTACCGCGCACATCATACAATGCGAGTATAGACGTGAAAGAGGTGCTCTCCCTTCGCGGCCACAAGCGACGCCAACACTGGGCTGCTGCTATATCACCTGAGGCTGAGATGGAGAGCCAAAGTCTTGGTGATAGCGTAACTAACTGGAGGGCGTGCATCTAGGCCAAGGTACCATTCATGTCGGCACCTCCACAATACGCACCGGAGGGTCTTCTCAGCGGCTACGACCTGCACCTCAGCCTAATCATAATGTACAGAAAGCACATCCAATTCCAAAAATGGACTTGTGGCGCTGAGCTATTTTTCAAGGCCCCCGCCTTGTCCACAACTGCTTAGCAGATCATATAACTTCGAGCATATGCGCATCAATGTCGCGAAGTTCGTGAGCACAACTTGGCAGATTAAATTTTTTTGTCGGTCCTTGTTAGGACACTAAGGCCCCTTGCTCCTCAAGCTCGCGCATGCAGCCGCACGGGAAGATAATACTCCGGTCAGGGAAACGCAAGCAAGAAATCGTGCCTCAACACAGGGTTTATAATACCAGTAACAAAAGCTCCAGGACCCGGGTCAGGAAAATATTCAAGCTTTTAGATTTGCCGGCCGAGCTACGCATTCTGATTCTGGAGTTCTTACTTGTCCAGCCTCAGCCCCTACAGAATATGATTCTGGACCCGGGTAATCATCTCATATCCGACTGCAATTACGACTCCATGATCCAGGTTGCAACAACTTGTCGTCAGCTCGCTGTCATGACCCAGGTCAAGACAAGGTCACTCGGACCAGACAGCCAGCGGACGCACCTCGGCCACGTCAGGACATACAGGGCTGCAACTTAGCCTAGCAAGTCACGTGACCTCCAAGAAGGGAAATAACTGCACCTGCCGCACTGCTGCGCTGGGACAGTGCACCACACTCACTATAGCACTATATAGGGGACGCCCCGTCCCACTCTAGGTAAGACTCTTCGTAGTCAACTTCGTTAACAAGACTCGCTCTGTTAGGAATAGTTCCACGGTACTATTCAGTCGTCTACTCTAGTCTAGAATACCTCTACCCCGATATCCCCCCCCCCCCCCAAGGCTAAACCCTTTTGGCCCGGGGGCCCCTCCAAGGAGCGGTTAATACAAACCAGGAAAACCGGC
>Ga0105239_10007541_pt1 | contig 12478 bp, 9 predicted proteins | sample KBSC44metaG_FD_92761 | JGI IMG/M metagenome (GOLD analysis project Ga0105239, IMG submission 92761) | Corn rhizosphere microbial communities from Kellogg Biological Station, Michigan, USA - KBS C4-4 metaG | ecosystem: Host-associated > Plants > Roots > Rhizosphere > Soil | place: Michigan, USA...
ACAATAATTTCTTTCAAGCCTCGTCGGATAACCTGCTTCATTGCGCCGGAACCGTCTCCTGTGTGAGGCCGGCTATTCCATATTTAGGCCAGCTGAAATGGTGGACATCAATCCCGTTCGGGTGGTTGGAGCTCTGGGGAGGTGTCGATGGGGCGCGCTTCTTTCGATCGGTAAGATTCATTCTATTGACTCAAGTTTATACTCTTATCGGAGTTGCTTACGCATCGTATTAGGGCAGCCGCTGAATTCAGCAAGGTGGCCAGATCCCTGAAAGGGGATGCAACGCAGCAAAAGCTGCGTAAGTCCGACCTCATGTTAGAGTTAAGTAAATCGGTATGTGTGGCATTGCTGGGTTCGTAACGGATGCTCCGATTCCCGGTTCCGAGGGGATTCTCCGCAGGATGACGGACGCGATCCGGCACCGTGGCCCCGACGACTCGGGCTTTTTTAGCGATGGCTGCGCATTTCTTGGCCATCGCCGCCTGAGCATCATCGACGTTGCGGGTGGCCACCAGCCCATGTCGAATCGGTCCGGCTCCGTCTGGATCATTTACAACGGCGAGGTATTCAATCACACGGAACTGCGGCCAGCCCTGGAGAAGGCCGGGTATCAATACGACTCCCGCAGCGATACTGAAACCATCCTGCACGCTTACGAATCATACGGTCCGGATTGTGTTAAGCAATTTCGCGGCATGTTCGCGTTTGCCGTCTGGAACAAGGATTCGCGAACCTTGTTCTGCGCTCGCGACCGGCTGGGGATCAAGCCCTTCTATTACTACTGGGACGGCCGCTTTTTTGCGTTCGCATCTGAAATCAAAGCGCTGCTGGAGTATCCCGGTATTTCGCCCGACTTCGAAGATTCGTTGCTGGGAGAATACTTGGCCTTCGGTTACACCAGCGGTGATCGCACGCTATTTCGCGGCATACGCAAACTGATGCCCGGGCATCACTTGCAGCTCCAAATGGGCGGAGATCATCCGCGGCTTTCGATTGAGAAGTATTGGGACGTGCCGGAGCGTGGCGCCTCCGAGCCTGGAAGCGATGCGAACTGGATCGCCGAAACGCGACGCCGGCTCGAAGAGACCGTGCGGATGCGGCTCATGAGCGATGTCCCGCTGGGTATGTTCCTCAGCGGGGGCGTGGATTCGAGCGCGATCGCGGCCATCATGAAGCGCATCACGTCATCGCCCGTAAAGACGTTCGCGGTGGGTTACGAGGAGAGGGCATTTAGCGAGTTGGGCTACGCGGCCGAGGTCGCACGCAGCATCGGCACGGAGCATCGGGAAGTGGTCGTGACCCGGGATCAGTACTTCGGAGCTCTTCCGCAACTCATTTGGCACGAAGACGAGCCCATCGCCTGGCCTTCGAGCGTGCCGTTGTATTTCGTTGCGCGCGCGGCAGCTTCCGAAGTGAAGGTGGTGCTCACGGGCGAAGGAAGCGACGAGTTGTTCGGCGGCTATGAGAGATACCGTTGGAACCAACTCAACCTGCGCGGGGCGGCTGTTCTTGGCTGGCTGCCGTCGGGCCTCCGCCGTGGCCTTCGGTCCGCCGTCAGTACCAACCGCTTAATCTCGGCGTCGCTCCGACGTAAGCTTCGCCACACCTGCATCGGCCGCGACGGCAGCATAGAGGCGCTCTATCTCGACAACTTTTACTCCGCTTTTTCCGCTGCCGAGCAGGAGAGTTTGGGCATCGCGTCCGCGGACGTGTATAGGCAATACCTGAATTGCTGGAACGCTCGCCCGCACGGTTCCTCGCTGGAGCGAATGCTCTATGCGGATCAAAAGACCTATCTGGTCGAACTTCTGATGAAGCAGGATCAGATGAGCATGGCGGCTTCCATCGAGAGCCGGGTTCCATTTCTGGATCATACCCTAGTCGAATTCGCCGCACGCATGCCAGATCGTCTCAAGATTCGCGGAGGCACCCAGAAGTACGTGCTCAAGAAAGCCGTCGAAGGCCTATTGCCGCCCGAGATCATCTATCGCAAGAAGATGGGCTTCCCCACGCCGCTCCACAATTGGTTTCAGGATTCGCGCGCCGAGTCGGTGTTCTCCGCGTTGCGTTCGCGGGACGGATTTGTCTCCGAGTATCTAGACCTGCACGCGATCGAGGATCTGCTGGATCGTCATCGCTCGGGCTTCGAGGACGCGACCGATCGCATCTGGCGGCTTTTGAATCTTCAGATTTGGGGGGACCTGTTCGTGACCGGGAAGAGCGATCGTTGGTTGGCCGGTGTCTCGCCAGGTCAATCCGTTCCTTGAGTCAGCTGCCTGTGCTCGCCTTTCTCTTCTGCGCCGCCGCAATCCTTTATATCTTGGCGATCTATCCTTTATTGCTTGCCTGGCTGGCGCGTCTCTATCCGAGCCCGGTTCAGAAGAACGCCGATCTAAAGACTGTCACGGTGGTCATGGCGGTACACAACGGCGCACGCTTTCTGGAAGCGAAGCTGGCTTCCATTCTGGCACTCGACTATCCACGCCATCTCGTGCACGTGCTGGTGGTGTCGGACGGCTCCACGGATGCGACGGATGCGATCGCCGCTTCGCATGCCGGAGACGGCGTGGAGCTCGTGCGGATGCCTCGGGCAGGGAAGGCTGCCGCTTTGAACGCAGGAATCGCGCGGGCAGGCGGCGAGATTCTGCTGTTCACAGACGTTCGCCAGCATTTGGATCCCGCATGCCTCCGCCGCCTGGTCGAATGTTTCGCCGATCCTGCCGTTGGGGTCGCCAGCGGCGAGCTCGTGATTCTGCGAGGTGAGAAGCAGGAAGAGGAAGATATCGGCCTGTATCGACGCTACGAGAATTGGATCCGCCAGCGTCTCAGCCGTATCGACTCCATCTTCGGGGCAACCGGCTGTCTCTACGCGATGCGCCGGGACCTCGCCAAGCCGATACCGGAGGAAACGCTGCTCGACGACGTTGTCCTTCCCATGGCGGCTTTTTTTCGTGGGTATCGCCTGATCTTCGAGCAAACGGCTCGGGCCGCGGACTATCCGACCACGCTAGACACTGAATTTCGCCGCAAGGTCAGAACGCTGGCGGGAAACTATCAGCTCATTCGTTTCTTTCCCGGACTCCTGGGACCCTCGAATCGCATGTGGCTGCATTTTGTTTCGTACAAGCTCGGCCGTTTGTGGTTGCCCTATCTCCTTGTGGGTCTGTTCATTTCGAGCTTTTGGCTGCCCGGAGCAAGCGCTCCGCTGGCGCTCAGCGCCCAGGGACTGCTCTATGCGCTGGCGGCCGTCGATAGCTTCATTCCGCAGAGCCTTGGGTTGAAGAGAATTTCATCCCCGGCAAGAACCTTCGTCGTACTTATGCTGGCCGCCGCTTGTGCCGGAGCGATCCTGTTTGTCCCCGCGCGCACTCTCTGGAAAGAGAACAAGATTGCCTGAGTCTCCGTTCCCTTTGTACACTGGGCGTAGTGCGCTGTAACGGAATGGTATGAGCAGGCCCGTTTCGCTGAAACGCAGACAAAAGCAGAGTGGGATTATTCTCCTGGCATGCGAGCTATTACAATCCGCATACCCGCCGCCAAAAGAATCCTCGACTTCGGCTGTGGAACCGGCTGGTTCTTGGCTGAAGCACAAGTTGATGGGAATCCTTTCCGCGTCGGCGTCGACTATTCACTCGAATCACTCGAGGGTAGGAACGGCGTTCCAAGACTTCAAGCTGGTCAAGCGAACCCAGTTCGTTTAGTTGTAGCGGACGGATTGCGCCTGCCCTTCGTCGACGAGAGCTTCGACGCCGTTGTGGGGCATGTTTCGATGCCGTATATGGATACTCGCGAGGCGCTTCTTGAGGTTAACCGTGTGCTGGTTCCGGGAGGTAGCTTTCTGCTTACCTTTCATTCGTTCAACTATCTATGGCAGAGAGTCTTGAAAAGCCTTGGCTCGGGCAACTGGCGAGATATTGTGTACATGTCGTACGTTGGAACCAATGGACTCTTGAATCACTTCAATCTCCCACAGAGACGGGCGTGGTGGAAGCGGAGTCTTTTCGAGACTGTAAACACTCGGCGCGGCGTTGACTCTGCTGCTCGAAAGGCCGGTTTTGTTGGGATCTCGTCAGAGACCCGCACAAAGCGAATCTTCTTCGCAGTGGCGGGGCAAAAGCCAAGCGACGGCAGGGATGTAATGCCTCCTCCCGAAGCAATTTACCCAGGGTCCAGATCAGGCCGCCCTGCCTGAGGCGTCGGGCGCAGGAAACTAGTTGGATTGGTCAGGCGCCAGGTGGGGCGCGAGTTCTTCCGCCAGAATATTAGCCATCTGCCTGCTGCCCTCCGCCGTGAAGTGGACGAAATCGGCGAAATAGCGGTCACCTGCCGGCATCCGCGAGGCGGCGTCGACCAGGAAGAGACCGTCAACTGCGGCCAACTGCCGGAGAATATCGTTTCCGGAGCGTTCCATCGGCAGAAATCCCTCTTCGCGCAAAAGGGGTTCAAAACGCCGCCAGGCGACCAGCATGGGCCAGTCTGCGGTGGTGGGTTCGGGCGGGAAGCGGGTGGCGTGCGTCACCAGAACGGGCTCGATCTGATAACGCCGCAAGGTGGAAATCAGCTCCTCTAGATCCGAGCGATAACGATCAAGATTTTCCTGCGGCAGCCGTTCAAAAGGCGCCCTGCCCAGGTTGGCCAGAGATTGCTGGATGTCGCGCTCTCGCAGTTTGTCTTGCAGACGCTCCGGGATCAATTGTTTGCCCAGATTCCTCACCAGTTCCGCCAAGCGCCACTCGAAGTGATCGCGGGGCGCGGAGGATAGAGGATTCAGGTCCGGGAGCCAGACATAGGTTGCCACTGGCGCATAAATTAGTGCAAAGCGCGGATGTACTGCGGCCGCGATTTCCGGGATGCGGGTCGTGATGACGGGCACAGGCATCCCCGGTAACGCGAAATTCAAGACTTGAAAATGACCGTCCGGGAGGCGAGCGTTGAGCTCGCGCTCGAGTTGCCGTGGGTACTCCTGACCCTCTGGCTCATAGAGACCAAAGGTTTCCGAGGCCCCCAGGCAGAGGATCCGCGTGCCGCCGTCGATCACCTCCGGTCCGCGAGAGCCCACACTGTTGAGTTGCCATTTTCGGTAGCGGGCGTTTGGGCGGGAGCGCTTGCCCAGTTGATCGTACTCATAGAGCCGATTCTCGTTGTAGGAAAGGGAGAAGACCGGAGCCCCGTAACCGATCCAGTCATCGATCCGGGCGCAAAGTTCCAGCGTCAGCACCGAAACAATCGCACAGGTGACGATGCGGAGCAGAGCGCGGGAGGAGAGTCGCATGTGTCAGAACTGAAAATAGATAAACGCCTGTGGTTTGGCAGCCCGGAAAAGCATCAGGTACATTAGCACGGAATACGCCGCGATGCGAAGCTCCAGTGGACGGAGGTTGGCAAGGAACATCAGCTTCTCCGAGAAATACTGCCAGCATTGGATCACCAACAGGGGCCCCGCATAACCAACAACCTGCAATGCCAGGTCCTTATCGACTTGCTGGAACGGGTGCAACAACGATGCGGTCATAGTCACGATCTGGGTGAAGGAAGAGGCACGGAACAACAGCCAGCCAAAGCAGGTCAACTGGAACATCACTAGAATGCGAAAAGTAAGGGAAGCAGCCCGGGCCGGGGCAGCGCGAAAGTCGAACATCTTGTCCAGTCTTGGCTGGAGGGCGCGATGGATTACCAAAAGCGTGCCCTGGTAGGCTCCCCACAAAACGAAGTTCCAGGCGGCGCCGTGCCATAGACCGCCGAGGAGCATAGTGATCATCAGATTGCGATACGTTTTGGCTTCGCCGTCACGGCTGCCCCCCAGCGGAAAATAGAGGTAATTCCGCAGCCACGACGAAAGACTGATGTGCCAGCGCGTCCAAAATTCCTGAGGGCTGGTGGAGAAATACGGTAAATTAAAGTTGAGAACGAGTTCGAAGCCCATTAGCTTGGCTACGCCGCGGGCAACGTCGGTATAGCCGGAGAAGTCGCAGTAGATCTGAAAGGCGAAGGCGTAAACGCCCATCAGAGTGTGAAAGCCGCTCGGAGCTGTCTCGGAGAAGATACCGTTTACCAGCGGAGCCAGATTGTCCGCGATGAACATCTTCTTCCAGAGCCCCCAGATCATCAAATGGATGCCGTCCAAGACCTGCTGGCGGGTGGTGTGGCGCGGAGACAAGATCTGCGGCAGCAGGTCGACAGCCCGCATGATGGGGCCGGCCACCAAGTGCGGGTAAAAACTGACGAACAACGCGAAATCGAGGAAGTGCCTCGCTGCGGGCAATTCTCCGCGGTACACGTCGATGGTGTAACTCATGGACTGGAACGTGTAGAACGAGATGCCAATCGGCAGGAGGATATTCAACGTGTTGATGGGGGCGGAAATGTGGAGCGCCAGAAGGGAGGAATGGAAACTGTCGATAAAGAAGTTGAAGTACTTGAAAAATCCCAGCATGGCCAGGTTCGCACCCATGCTGATGGCCAAGACCAGTTTGCGTTTGCGCTCGGGGGCTTCCATCTTCGCGAGTTTTTCCAGGTACCCGGCGACATAGAAGTCCACCACCATGGTGGTGGCGAGAATGGGCAGGAAACGCCAATCCCAGCTCGCATAAAAAAAGAGGCTGGCGGCCAGCAGCCAAAGATTCTGGCCGCGGTGCCGGAGCAGATAGTAGACCCCGGTAACAATGGGAAAGAACAGCGCGAACTCGAGCGAATTAAAGAGCATCCGGAACTGGCCTCAACAGGGATGAGCGTCGCGGCCAAGTGCCGCGATATTTTACGTTGACGAAGGTCAGCTTCATCATTTCATCGGCTTGGAAGGCTTGGGCTCTCGAACAATGGAATCCACGGCACCGGCTGCCTTGAGTACTATCGGCCCAGGGCGGCGGTCTCTATAGGAATGGAAATCGCAAGCTCCCCGTACCTGATGAGCGGTTGGGTGCTTGTTCCAAAAAATCGCCAGCAGCGCCGGTTGGGTACGTCCATTCAATCACATTAACATGCCGCGGGAGTTTCTCGATCATGCGATTGTCGTCGTCAAACTGCGGTTCAATCAATCAATGCCACAACTGTCCCACGAGCACGTTTAACCGAGCGACTCGTCCCGTCAGAGCTTTAACGAACGTCTGCAAACTGGTACAATGACGAAATTGTTCGATTCGGGATACCACCGGGCTGCTGCTGCCGCCTCTCGGTTATCTGGATTTCTTGCGCTTCACGAGTCAGGCCCGGCTGATGCTAACCGACTCGGGAAGCATTCTGGAGAAACCACCATCTTGAACGTTTCATGCCTGACGCTGCGCGAAAACACTAGCGGCTGCCCGTCAGGCCGTCGCGGCTCCTCCTCCAGTATCTCGCGCTCCGGATCTCTGGAATGGAAAGGCAGCCCATCGCATCTTGGATGTTCTGCAGCCAACACCCAAATGCATTGCTCTGGGGGTAGGCCGAAAGTTAGATTGAATCCCTCCTGATCATGACGCGCCGCAGCCTTACCGGGAACGCTGTGTCGGGGGTTGCTTGGCTGATGGTTTATCAGGTCGGCCGCCAGCTCCTGTCATTTGTTTCCGTTGCGGTACTTGCACGGAAGGTGCCTCCTAGCGCCTATGGGTTGGTCGCGATGGCGTCGGTGCTAACCGCCTTTTTCGACAACTTCCGGGACATGGGCACCATTTATTCGATTATTCGCGAGCGGGAAGTCTCCGACCGCTTGCTATCCAGCGTCTTCTGGTTGAATCTTGGGCTGGGTTTGGTGCTCTCTCTAGCCATTGTCCTGCTCGCCTTCCCGATCTCCGCTTTTTTCCATCAGCCCGCTCTACGGCCGGTGACTCAAGTTCTGGCTATCACGTTCTTCCTGTACTCGCTGGGAGTGCTTCCAACGGGCCTTCTGACCCGCGCCATGACGTTTCGCCCACTTGCGATCTCGCAACTAACGGGTGCGGTCATCGGAACCGCTGCCGCAATCATTGCTGCGGTGGCAGGCGCCGGTGTCTGGAGTCTAGTGCTTGGCACGCTGGTCTCTACCTTTACGACCACCATCGGTTTGTGGATCGTGTGTTCGTGGCGCCCGCGCTTCTTGATGGACTGGGGTGAGATTCGTTCCATCGCCTCCTACAGCATGAACCTGTCGGGATCCAATTTGCTGGTCTACTTTTCCCGCAATGCCGACAACCTCATCGTCGGACGTTTCCTCGGCGACGTTGCCCTTGGTTATTACCAAATGGCCTATACGCTGATGCTTTATCCGATCGTCAACATAAGCTCGGTGATAGCCGGCGCTGTATTCCCTGCTTTTGCCAGCCTGCAGGACGACGACGTTCGGTTTCGCGCCGCCTTCACTCGGACGTGCATGCTCATCGGCTTGATCACCGTACCCCTGATGCTGGGCTTGATGGCCGTCGCTGGCCCAGTTGTGGAAGTCGTGCTCGGCGCCAAATGGCGGCCGGTGGCCAGCCTGCTCCTGGTCTTCGCCCCGCTAGGCATGTTTCAGTCGATCAATACAATGATGGCCTTGGCCTGTCAGGCAAAAGGACGATCCGACTTACTTTTTCGATGGTCTCTTTTTTCGAGTGCTATCTACGTGGCTTCGTTTTTCATCGGGCTTCCTTGGGGGATTCAAGGCGTCGCCAATTCCTACGCTGCTGCTTGGATGCTGCTCATGGTCCCTGGCTTTACGATTTCATTCCGCGTAGTAGGCCTTCCTTGGCGGGAGTTTCTCACAGCCATGTGGCCCGAATTGGCAGCGGGAATGGCGATGGTCGCAGTGGTGCTGATATGGCGGTTCGCTCTAGATCGGGCTGGCGTCTCAAGTTCAGCAGTGCACCTATTCAGCGCCGTCGCTGTCGGATGCGTGTCTTACATAGGTATGCTGATGTTTTGGAAGCCTCCGGTAGTCGCCGAGGCGGGAGCAATCCTGGAAGATAAGGGCTACACTCGCTTAGCCCGACTCCTCTCGTAATTCGAGGCTGAATGCCAGCAAGGCGGATCCAGCGGATTCTCAGGCCCGCCGCTGCTTCTCGAATGCCAGATGAATCCAATTGGCATGCGGCTTGGTGAACCATCTCTGGATAGTGTTGAGGGCCGCAGCCGAAGCCGCGCTGAGGCGCTGCGAAGCTGTCCTCGAAGTGGGTGGAGACAGCTTCGCTCCGCAATCTCCACACGGTTCCTGAGAATCATAAACACCCCAGGGATTTCCCCCGCGGTCCATCAGCCAGGATGCCAAAGCGTTGGTGTGTTCCCTATTCGTCCATACATAGGATCGCCGAACAACCCGCAGCGGGTGAAATAGCTTCTCCAGTCTCTTTTCATCGAAGGAATTCACGTGGCCCCACGGAGGATTCGTCTTGCCGCAGTTTCCGCAGATCGTTCGACCGACCCGTATGTCCTGGCGGAAAGGCACGCCGATCACGGCTTCATGCTTGGTCACTCGAATAATCTCGGAACAGGCCTTTTCTACTCCAGGGATGTGTTCCAGGACCTCGCTGCAAAACACCACGTCGAAGCTTTCGTCGGTGAAGGGCAGCCGCGTCAAGTCCCCTTGCACACATCGGACGCCATTCATCCGGGCTGGGTCGAGCGGGTTGAGGTCCATGGCGGTGACCGCAGCGAAACGCTCCGTTAAGAGTCGAGAATAGTAGCCCTCCCGCGCGCCAGCATCCAACACGGTCTTATACCCGGTTGGCGTAAGACGCATCAGGTCGGCCGTTCTGGCGCGCTCACTCTCCGTTTCGTGCCCGTGTTCGGCTAGCTGCCCATCCATACCTTTTCGTTTCCTCAGTCGCTGTAAATCGGCAATTCTGATTCTCGCATTAGAGAGCGTGTAAGGTACAATGTTTACTGATCCATGAGTTCGGTAGCCCGGTTGGCTCGTCGCATGGCCCGTGTTGGATTGGAAACGATTTCAGCCGTTCGGCCGCGGCACTGGGACGCATTGCGCTTGTCGCTGGCTTCGCCTCCTTCCCCCGTCAAAATCGACGTCCGGCGGGCCGGGGCCGCTATCGAGTGGATCAAGCGTGCGCAGGATGCGACTCGAACCGGGGGGGTTTCCTGGGGATATCGCGCGCGCTCTCCGGTGCGTTCCGGCGAGCGCCTCGGCTGGCAGCCTGCCTATCCGGAAACAACCGGCTATATCATTGAAACTCTCCTGCGTTTCGACTCCCTTTTCGACGATCCCGACGCTGTGGAACGAGCCCGCCGCATGGCCGATTGGGAGGTGAGCATTCAGTTAGATGACGGTGGATTTCAGGGCGGCATGATCGGCGCCGAGCCCGTCGAGTCCAGCACGTTTGTTACAGGTCAGGTATTGTTCGGTTTGGTCCGCGCACACCAGAGTTTTGGCGGCGAATCCTACCGGAGTGCCGCTCATCGTGCGATGGATTTTCTGACCTCTTGCCTGGATGAAACGGGCGCCTTCCGCAGAGGCTATTCCTCGTTTTGCGCCCCTGGCGCCAAGGCCTACGAGGTGCGCACCGGATGGGCGCTCTCCTTGGCGGGTAAGACATTTGGCGTCGCAACCGCGGTGGAGGGCGGAAGGAAAACCGCTGAGTTCGCCTTGCGTTGTCAGCGCGAAAACGGCTGGTTCGAAAACGGCGACTTGGATTACCACGATCGTCCCCTCACGCACACCATCGGTTACACTCTAGAGGGTTTGTTCGAGTTGGGCGCTCTGCTGGAAGAGGAACGCTTCTGGCAAGGAGTTCGTGCGACGCTGAACGCCCTCCGCCCCCTGGTGCGGCCGGATGGATTCTTGGCCGGACGCTGGACGTCCAACTGGCAGCCTGCAGCGGACTGGTGTTGTCTGACTGGTTCTTGCCAAATTGCCTGCGTCTGCTTCCGCATGCACGGTTGCTACCCCGAGGAGCACTTTGATGAGCTCGGCGAACGTTTGCTCCGCTTCGTCGCTTCCACTCAACAACTCGATCATGCCAATCCTGGCCTGCGCGGTTCTATTCATGGTTCTCATCCCTTTAGCGGAGAATATGGACAGTATTGCAACTTGAACTGGGCGGCCAAGTTCTTTGTCGATGCGGTGCTCGATCGGATGGATTTATCGGATCAGCGTGCATGAGGTTCCGCGCGGAATCGCCGGTAACAGCAGAATTGTGCGATGATGCGTCGCGGCTCGCCCCTACCAATCCGATGCTCACATGGCCTTACGTCCAAGCCATGAGCGCAACGGGATATCGGGCATCCATGATCGGTCTGTCAGACGGGGACCGATGGATGGCGGCAGCGGTTGTTTTCCTCCGTGTAGGAAAACTCCAAAGAACATTGGAGTTGGTCTCCCTGCCTCGGCTCCCAGAACCGGAAGTCTTCTGGTCCGGCCTGGTTCATTATTGCCGCCGCCAGGGTGTTTCCCAGCTTTCCATCGGTACATTCAGCTCGCCTGAGGCCTTGATTCCGCCCCTGCCAGGGGAAAAGTCGCGCACCAAACGTTCCGAGTTTGTGATCGATCTTCCCGGTGTCGATCTTATGGCTCAAATGAAAAAGACTCATCGCTACTGTGTTCGCCAGGGCGAGAATGCCGGCCTCCGCCTCCGTCGCACCCGTGATTCAGCCCATTGCGCGGAGCACCTCCAGGTCAATCAAGCCTCGATGGAGCGTCGGGCCAAACGCGGCGAGCAAGTGGAGTCGGCGGGAGATGCGTTTCCGCGCGCGGCGCTCGCCTCCGGGGCCGCTGAAATGTTTCAGGCCCTGCGCGGCGATCAAGTGCTTTCCAGCAGTGTGGTTGTGCGGGCCCCCCGCGGCGCTTATCTTCATTCCTCCGGCTCGGATCCTGAGGGAATGAAAATCGGCGCATCGCACTTTCTCAATTTTCAAATCGCCAAAACCCTGCAAACTGAAAACTGCGATATTTACAATTTGGGCGGAGCCAATTCCCAGGAGCGGGGGCTGTGGGACTACAAGACGCACTTCGGGACCCGGCGGATCGATTTGGAAGCCGTCGAGTGTGACCTCGGGCCTCGCTGGAGGCAGAAGCTATCAACTCTCATCTCGTTTCTCCGCCGCCCTCGCGATCCCGTCTTGCGGCGCCCGTAGCGATGTCGATTACAAGCAAGCTCAGAAAACTGACTTCCTACCGGTTTCAAGTGCCCTGGGCCGTACCCGCTTGGGGCTGCGGTGAGTTTCGCGCCACCTTATTTTCAACATTGAGTCTTGCGGTGCGGCGGGGACGAAAGGTGCCCCAGTTCGCCGATTCGGTGAGACGCCTTCTTGGACGTCAATTTGCTATTCCCGTGGGCCGGGGGCGAGACGCTATTATTGTCGCGTTACGTTCTCTGGGAATTCAGCCCACTGATGAAGTCGTCCTTCCGTCCTACATTTGCCGTTCCGTGATGGACGCTGTGACCCAAGCAGGGGGGCTTCCCGTTTTCGCCGATGTCGATGAGTCTCTACACGTCACGGTCCGGACGGTGGAGTGTGTGCTGACCCCCCGGACGCGTTGCGTCATTGTGTCGCATCTGTTTGGCAATACGGCGCCTGTGGACGAGATCGAGGCGCTGCT
>Ga0105239_10007544_pt1 | contig 12477 bp, 8 predicted proteins | sample KBSC44metaG_FD_92761 | JGI IMG/M metagenome (GOLD analysis project Ga0105239, IMG submission 92761) | Corn rhizosphere microbial communities from Kellogg Biological Station, Michigan, USA - KBS C4-4 metaG | ecosystem: Host-associated > Plants > Roots > Rhizosphere > Soil | place: Michigan, USA...
AGCGATGCCGCCTCGTTGATCTCGAACAACCCGAGATCGCTGCCACCCGCCACCGACATGAGCACGCCCTGCGCGCCTTCCATCGACGCCTCGAGCAGCGGTGAGTTGATCGCGATCTCGGCGGCCTTGAGGGCACGCCCGTCGCCGCGCGCAGCGCCGATGCCCATCAGGGCGGTGCCGGCACCCGACATGATGCCCTTGACGTCGGCGAAGTCCACGTTGATCAGACCCGGTGTGGTGATCAGGTCGGTGATGCCCTGCACGCCGTTGAGCAGCACCTCGTCGGCGCTGCGGAACGCGTCCATCAGCGAGACGGCGGCATCACCCATCTGCAGCAGACGGTCGTTGGGGATGACGATGAGGGTGTCGCAGCTCTCCCGCAGCGCGCCGATGCCCGACTCGGCCTGATTGCTGCGGCGCTTGCCCTCGAACGAGAACGGCCGTGTCACCACGCCGACTGTCAGAGCACCCAGCTTGCGTGCGATGGTCGCGACGACGGGCGCACCACCGGTGCCGGTGCCACCGCCTTCGCCGGCGGTGACGAAGACCATGTCGGCGCCGCGGAGCAGCTCCTCGATGTCGTCCTTGGCGTCTTCGGCTGCCTTGCGCCCGACCTCCGGGTCGGCGCCGGCTCCGAGGCCGCGAGTGGAGTCACGGCCGACGTCGAGCTTGACGTCGGCATCGCTCATCAACAGCGCCTGGGCGTCTGTGTTGATGGCGATGAACTCCACGCCCTTCAGGCCCTGTTCGATCATCCGGTTGACGGCATTCACGCCGCCGCCACCGATGCCGACCACCTTGATGACGGCGAGATAGTTGTGCGGGGGCGTCATGGCCGAGTTCCTCCCTGATTGATCTTGGTGCCGGAACTTCGTGTCGCAAACCCTAAACCTCAACCATAGGCTTAGAGTTATGTCAAGTAGTTCCGTGCAAACAGAACGGTAGGGCGACCTCGCGGGGTATCCGTGCAGGCGCGCCGAGGATTTCCGGTGATTTCCGACGACTTGCGTTACTTGACCGTGGGCAAATCCGGGCTGGAGACGTCGTAGGTGCGACCCGGCTGGGTCAGCAGGGCACCCAGCTTGAGGGCCTTCTCCTCGGTTCGGTCGGTGGTTCCCCAGATCACCTCCCTGCCGTCGGCGAGCGTCAGGGTGATCGATGCAACCGAAGGCGCCGCGATCCGACTCACTTGGCCCGACACCTCGGGCCGCAGCGAGAGCAGCACCTGCAGCGCGGCCTTCGTCGGATCGTCGCTGGGGCCCGGGTTGTCGGCATCCAGATATGGCAGGCCGGGTGGTGGAGGTGCTGACGCGAAGTCCACCCCGTCCTTGTCGAAGAGGTGCGGCCCGTCGGGGTAGTCCTTGACGACGACGGGGACCCGCTCGGCCACGGTGATGCGCAGCGTCGACGGGTATTCGCGTTGCACCCTGGCACTGGCAACGCGCCGGATGGTCGCGACGCGCTCGGCGACGGCGTCGGTGTCGATCTGCAGCAGCGGCGTTCCCGGCACGATCGCCGCGGCCTGCTCGACCTCCTCCTGGCTGAGCGTGTTCAGCCCGGTGATCACGGTGACGCGAGCGGCCATGACCGGAGTGAAGTACAACACCAGGCCCAACGCGACAGCCACCACGCTGATCAACGCCGACCACATCAGCACCTTGAGGCCCCGAATCACCCCCCGCGCAGGGGCTTTCGACTGATCGACGGGTTTCCCAACGACCCGCTTCTTCGCCTCCCTGCGCGCCTGCTCGATTGCCGTCGCCCTGGCCTGGGCGAGGCGGCGCTCCTCGCGCTCGCGCCTCGCCCGACGCCGGGGGCCCTCGAATTCCGGTTCGTCGGCGGTGTCGTCGGCCTCGGCCTCCTCGGAGACCTCGGCGTTCTCGCCTGGAGTCTCCACGGGTTCACCGGGAACGGGACCCGTGGCCTCCTCGCCGGTGTCGGCGGGGCCAGTCATCGCTGGGGCCCGGGGGCGCGCCGATCCGCCTCCACCTGCAGCGCGGTCAGGATCTCCTGCCCGAGGAGCGTGACGTCGCCGGCGCCCATGGTGACGATGACGTCACCGGGCCTGGCCGCAGCGGCGACTGTCGCTGCGACAGTCGAGAAGTCGGGAAGGTAGCGGACACGGGCCGTCACGTGGTCGGCGATGCTGGCGCCGCTGATCCCTGCCATCGGAAGTTCGCGGGCGGCGTACACGTCGAGCACGAACACCTCGTCGGCGCCTGACAACGCGGACGCGAACTCGCGGGCGAAGGTCTTCGTCCTCGAGTAGAGGTGCGGCTGGAACACCACGATCGAGCGGGACTCCCCCGCGACACCGCGCAGGGCCTCGAGGGTCGCCCGGACCTCGGTCGGGTGGTGTGCGTAGTCGTCGAAGACGCGGACGCCCGCGGACGTGCCGACCGACTCGAAACGCCTTCGCACGCCCTCGAATCCGGCGAGGCCGTCCAGCACGGAATCGGCGCCGCCGCCGACCTCGGTGGCCGCGAGCAGCGCCGCCAAGGCGTTGAGCGCCATGTGCCTGCCAGGCACCGCAAGCCGCATCCCGCGGGGATGCGACTCGCCTGCCAGCTGAATGGTCGCCACCCCACCCGTGCCCTGCTGTTCCCAATTCACAAGGGCACCAGCGAGATTCGGGTCATCGCCACTGCCGTAGCGCAGCACCCGCACACGACCTTCGGCGGCCCGCTCGGCCAGCGCCGCGGCACCAGGATCGTCGACGCAGACCACCAGCGCGCCGCCGGGGCGCAGCCTCTCGACGAACTTGTCGAAGACCGCGGTGTACGCCTCCGCGCTGCCGAAGAAGTCCAGGTGGTCGGGGTCGATGTTGGTGACCACCGCGACGTCGGGGGTGTACTCGAGCAGCGAGCCGTCGCTCTCGTCGGCCTCGGCGACGAAGACCGCGCCGCTTCCGTGGTGGGCGTTGGTGCCTGCCTCGCCGAGATCCCCGCCGACAGCGAACGACGGATCGAAGCCGCCGTTCTGCAACGCGACGATGACCATGGACGTCGTCGTCGTCTTGCCGTGCGTACCGGTCACCATCACCGTGGTGTAGCCGTCCATCAGCGCCGCCAGCACCGAGGGCCGCATGATCACGGGGATGCCGCGACGCCCGGCCTCGACGAGTTCGGGGTTGGTCTTCGGGATCGCGGCATGCGTGCTGACCACCGCGGTGGGCCCGCCGGGCAGCATGTCGAGCGACGACGCGTCGTGGCCGATGCGGATCTGCGCACCGCGGGCACGCAACGCGGCAAGCCCGCGTGACTCCTTGGCATCGGAGCCCGATACCTGCCCGCCTCGGTCGAGCAGGATGCGGGCGATGCCCGACATGCCCGCTCCCCCGATGCCGACCATGTGCACCCGCTCCAACTCGGGTGGCAATGCGGGCACGCTCATCGCGACCGCCTCGGGAACTGGGCGGCGACGGCGATCGCCACCTCGGCGACGCGTTGCGCGGCGTCAGGGTGACCGGCCAACGCCGCCGATTCCGTCATCGCCGCCAGCCGCGGCGGGTCGGCGAGCAGCCCACCGACGGTGTCGGCGACGAACTTCGGGGTCAGGTCGGAGTCATCGACGAGCAGGCCGCCGCCCGCCTCGACCACGGGAAGCGCATTGAGCCGCTGTTCCCCGTTGCCGATGGGCAGCGGTACGTACACGGCAGGAAGGCCGACCGCGGAGACCTCGGCGACCGTGATCGCGCCGGATCGGCAAATCGCCAGGTCGGCGGCGGCGTAGGCGAGGTCCATCCGGCTCAGGTAGGGCACCGCGACGTACGGCGGATCGCCCGCTGCGGGGGTGCGAAGGTCGAGCACGTTCTTCGGTCCGTGCGCATGCAGCACCGAAACGCCCACCGCAGCAAGCTCTTCCGCTGCTCCAGCGACGGCCCGGTTGATCGACTGCGCACCTTGGGACCCGCCGAACACCAGCAGCACCGTGGCGTCGTCGGAGAAGCCGAAGTGCGCACGGGCCTCGGCCCGCAGCGCCTTCCGATCCAGCGACGTGATGGTCGACCGCACCGGTACGCCGACCACCTCGACGTGGCGAAGGCCGGGGTCCGCGACTGCGGACAGCACGCGGCGCGCCGAACGGGCACCGACCCGGTTGGCCCACCCGGCGCTCGCGTTGGCCTCGTGCACCACCACCGGCACCGACTTGCGGCGCACGCCACCGCGCGCGGCGAGATAGGCGGGCAGTGCGACGTACCCGCCGAAGCCGATGACCACGTCGGCCTCGACGTCGTCCAACACTGCGCGCGTCTGCCGAATGGCCCTGCGCACCCGCATGGGGAGCCGCATCAGGTCACCCGACGGCTTGCGCGGTAGCGGTACCGGGGTGATGAGTTCGAGGTGGTAGCCGCGCTCGGGCACCAACCGGGTCTCCAATCCACGTTCCGTGCCGAGCACCGTGATCCGGATGTCCGGATCAAGCGCCATTAGGGCATCGGCAACGGCCATTGCCGGCTCGACGTGCCCCGCGGTACCCCCACCTGCGAGTACGACGGACAGTGCGTTCACCCGTGACGCTGGCCTTCCAGTGAGCGAGCCCGACGGCCCTCTTCGCGTTGACGGCCTCCATGATGCCCTGAGTGCCGCATCGACCGATCGGCAACCTGGTTGCTTCGCCTCCGGTCGTCCTTGACCGGCATGCGCGTCGGCTTTTGCTTGGCCTTCGGCTTCGGCTTGGGCTTCGGCGGTGCAGCCTGCGCCTTGGGCTTGGTGCGCAGCCGGTCGCGGGCCGCCTCCAGCCGGGTGGGCGAATAGTGCTCGGGCAGGGGCAGCCGCAGCAGCCGGTTGAACCGGTCTTCACGCCCAGCGCGCAGCGCGGCCACCGCGTCGGGTTCGTGCCGAGCCGCGTTCGTCATCACGCCCATCATCAGAAGCGTTGTCGCCGTTGACGTTCCACCCGCGGATATCAGTGGCAACTGCAGCCCTGTGACGGGCAGCAGCCCCACGACGTAGCCGACGTTGATGAAGACCTGGCCGAGCACCCACAGCGTCGTGGTGGCGGTCAGCAGCCGCAGGAACGGATCGGCCGAGCGCTTCGCGATGCGCATGCCGGTGTAGGCGAACAAGCCGAACAGCAGCAGCAGCCCGGCCGCCCCGACGAACCCCAGCTCCTCGCCGATGATCGCGAAGATGAAGTCGTTGTGCGCGTTGGGCAGATAGTTCCACTTCGCGGTGCCCTGACCGAGGCCGTCGCCGAAGATGCCGCCGTTGGCCAGCGCATACCGGGCCTGTCGTGCTTGATATCCCGAGCCCTGGGCGTCGGCGCCGGGGTTGAGCCAGGACTGGACGCGGTCGGACCGGTAGCCCTCCGACACCGCCAGCACGGCGGCCGCCATCATGGCTGCGGCCAGCGAGCTCAGGAAGACGCGCAGCGGCAGGCCTGCGTACCAGAGCAGACCGAGCAGGATGATGCTCAGCGACACCGTCTGGCCGAGGTCGGGCTGCAGCACGATCAGGAACAGAGCGATCACCGCGCCGGGCACCAGCGGGAACAGCATCTCGCGCAACGACGCGTGCTCCACGCGGCGTTGCGCCAGGATGTGCGCACCCCAGATGGCGAACGCGATCTTGGCCAGCTCGGAGGGCTGCATGGAGAAGCCTGCGACGACGAACCAGCCTCGAGAGCCGTTGGCCTCCTTGCCAATTCCTGGGATCAGCACCAGGACCAGCATGATGATCGTGAGCACGAAGCCGGGGAACGCCAGCCGCCGCATCAGGTTGACCGGCATGCGCAGGGCGGCATAGAAGGCGATGAGGCCGACGATCGTCCACAGCACCTGCTTGGCGAAGATGATCCAGGGTGAGCCGTCCTCGTCGTACGAGTGCACGCCCGACGCCGACAGCACCATGGTCAGACCGAGGGTGACGAGTAGTGCGGCCACCGCGATGATCAGGTGGAAGGACGTCATCGGACGGCTCAGCCAGACGCCGAATCGCGTACGCGGGACGGCCTCGGTCGGCAGCTGCGTCGGCTGATCGGACGCGCCTTCGGCGCCGCCCCGCTTCAGCCGCAGTCGGGCAAGGATCGTGGTCACAGACAGCTACCTGGCCGCATCGATCACAGCAGTCACATGAGCAACAGCCGACCCGTTTGTCCCTTGCACCCCAAAATCCTCCCCCGTCACCCCCGTAACGCCGGGTACATCCGGCGCGTGTCGCGAAATGCGCAGAAGAGCCCCAGCTAAGCGCCCACCGTGGCCAGCCATTCGCTGTAGAACAGCGCAACGCCGAGACCGCAGGCGATGGCCGTCAGCAACCAGAACCGGATGATCACGGTGGTCTCGGCCCACCCGACCAACTCGAAGTGATGGTGGAACGGCGCCATCCGGAACACCCGCCTTCCGGTGGTGCGGAAGGCCAGGATCTGCACGACGACCGAGGTCACCTCGGCGACGAACAGCGCTCCGAGCACGATGGCAAGCGTTTCGGTGCGGCTCGTCACCGACAGACCGGCGATGATTCCGCCCAGCGCCAACGATCCGGTATCGCCCATGAAGATCTTCGCGGGCGGGGCGTTCCACCACAGAAACCCGATGCACGCGCCGGCGGTGGCCGCGGCGACGAGCGCCAGGTCGAGCGGGTCGCGCACGTTGTAGCAACCCAATCCGGGGCTCGTCGCGCAGGCGTTGCGGAACTGCCAGAAGGTGATCAGCACGTAGGCGGCGGTGACCATGGCCATGGCGCCGGCGGCCAGCCCGTCAAGACCGTCGGTGAAGTTCACTGCGTTGGACCACGCGCTGACGAGAACGACGACGAACACCACGAACACCAGCGGCGCCAACGTCACCGTGGCGATCTCGCGCACGTAGGACAGCTCTGCGCTGCCCGGCGTCAACCCGTCGGCGTTGCGGAACTGCAGGGCCAGCACGCCGAACAGCACTGCGGCGACCAGCTGACCGACGGTCTTCGCGGTCTTGTTCAAGCCCAGGTTGCGCGAACGGCGGATCTTGATCAGGTCGTCGATGAATCCGACTGCACCGAGCGAGGTGGCCAGCCCGAGGACCAGAAGGCCCGACGCAGATGGACCGCGTCCGTCGATCACCAGCCCGACCAGGTGCGTGCCCAGGTAGCCCGCCCAGATGCCCGCCATGATCGCGACACCGCCCATCGACGGCGTGCCGCGCTTCTTGTGGTGGCTTGGCGGCCCGTCCTCGCGGATCTCGTGGCCGAGTCCCTGGCGGGTGAACAGCCGGATCAGCGCGGGCGTCAGCAGGATCGACACCGCAAGCGCGATCCCGACGGCGATCAGGATTTGTCTCATGCTGAGTCGATTCCCCGGTCGCTGCGCTCCTGCCCGCCGGACTCGTCGTCGACGAGCGCATCGGCCAGCGCGGCAAGACCTGCCACCTTGGATGCCTTCACCAGCACCACGTCCCCCTCGCGCAATTCGGCCCGCAACAGCTCCAGCGCGGCGTCGGCATCGGCGACCACGGTGGACTCACTGCCCCACGACCCCTCCATCACCGCCCCCTGGTGCATCGCGTTCAGCGATCTCCCGGTTCCGACGACGACGAGTCGTGACACATCTAAGCGCACCGCCAGTCGACCGATGCTGTCATGCTCCGATATCGCGTCGTCGCCGAGTTCGGCCATCTCGCCGAGCACTGCCCAGCTGCGGCGCCGATCGGCTCCGTCGGCCACCGGTGATCGAGCCATCCAGGCCAGCGCCTTGAGCCCGGCCCGCATCGAGTCCGGGTTGGCGTTGTAGGCGTCGTTGATGACGGTCACCCCGTCGCTCCGCGTGCTCACCTGCATTCGGCGCTGCGACACCGGCCCTGCCGCCGCGAGTGCCGCGGCGACCTGTTCGAGGCTGGCCCCGCACTCCAGTGCAACCGCTGCGGCGCACAACGCGTTGGACACCTGGTGATCGCCGTGTACCGCGAGCTCGACCGGCACCGCACCCGTCGCGGTGTGCAACGTGAAGCGCGGCCTTGCCACCTCGTCGAGGGTGACGTCGTCGGCCCACACGTCGGCGCCGGGTGACCGCGACACCCTGACCACGCGGGCCGCGGTGTCGTCCGCCATCGCGGCGACTGCGGTGTCGTCGGCGTTCAGGATCACCAACCCGGATGCCGGAACCGCTTGCGGGAGTTCGCCCTTCGTCGCGGCGATGGCCTCGCGCGAGCCGAACTCGCCGAGATGCGCGGTGCCGACGTTGAGCACGACGGCGATCGACGGCGGCGCGATCCTTGCGAGCGCGGCGATGTTGCCCCGGTGCCGCGCCGACATCTCGAGGATCAGGTAGTCGGTGTCGGTGGTCGCGCGCAGCACGGTCCACGGGTGACCCAACTCGTTGTTGAACGACCCAGGCGGTGCCACCACCGAACCGAGCGGGCGCAGCACGGCGGCCAGCAGATCCTTGGTGGAGGTCTTGCCCGACGAGCCCGTCACGCCAACGATCGTCAAGCCCCCTGCGACCAGTTCGGCGGCCACCGCCGCAGCCAGTTTGGCCAGCGCCGCGAGCACCGCGGCACCCGATCCGTCGGTGTCGAATTCGAGGACGCCGGCACCGGCGTCGACGTCGCCACCCGCGGGGTTCACCACGACGGCGGGCACGCCGACGGGTCGGGCGGCGAGCACCGCCACCGCACCGGCGGCCACCGCGGCGGCGGCGAAGTCGTGCCCGTCCGACCGCTCGCCGGGAAGCGCGAGGAACAGGCCACCGGGTGTTACGGCACGGGAGTCGAACTCGACGGTGCCGGTGATCCGGATGGTTTCCGCGTCGTGCGGCGAGACGTCGGCGAGCTCACCGCCGACGATGTCCGCGATCTGCGCGAGGGTCAGGTCGATCACGCGTGATTCCCCAGTGCCTCGAGCGCGCGGGCCAGCTCGCCGCGGTCGTCGAACGGCCGGGTCTGGCCGCCGCTGGTCTGCCCTGCTTCGTGGCCCTTGCCTGCGATGACCACGACGTCACCGTCGTTGGCCCAGGCCACTGCGTACTCGATGGCCTCCCGCCGGTCGCCGATCTCGACGACGCTGGTCGCGGGCCCCGCCGCAGCCCTGGCACCTGTCACGATGGTGGCCCGGATGTCGGCGGGTACCTCGTCGCGCGGGTTGTCGTCGGTGACGACGACGAGGTCGGCGAGCTCGGCCGCGACGCGGCCCATCGGCTCACGCTTGCCGTGGTCGCGGTTGCCACCCGCTCCGAACACCACTGCGACGCGGCCAGTGGTCTGTTGGCGCAACGTCTCGAGCACTGCCTGCAACGCCCCGGGCTTGTGTGCGTAGTCGACGAGGGCGAGGAAGCGCTGGCCGCGGTCGATCGGCTGGAGACGGCCGGGTACGGCCGCGGCCCGCAGCCCCGGGGCAGCCGCCTCAGGTGACACCCCGACGGCGTCGAGGAGTGCCACTGCCAGCAGGGCGTTGGCGACGTTGTAGCGGCCGGGCAGTCCGATCTGGAGACCGTGGTGCACGCCGGCCGGGTCCACCGCGACGAATTGCTGAGCTCCGCTGGCGACGGCGTGGACGTCCTCTACCCGCCAGCCCGCGGCGTCGTCGTCGATGCCGACGGTGATCGGTCGTTCGGCCAACGCCGCGATGGTCCTGCCCGCGTCGTCGTCGATGCACACCACGGAAACGTCTGCGTGGGTTGATGATTGGGGGTCGAAGAGCCGCGCCTTGGCGTTCAGGTAGTCCTCCATCGTGGGATGGAAGTCGAGATGGTCTCGCGAGAGGTTCGTGAAACCACCGACCGCGAAGTGGGCGGCGTCGACCCGGCCCAAGGTGAGCGCGTGACTCGACACCTCCATCACGACGGTGTCCACCCCGCGTTCGAGCATCACCGCAAGCAGCGCCTGCAGATCGGGCGCTTCCGGTGTGGTCAATGCGCTTGGTTCGTCGCGGCCGTCGATGCGGATCCCGACCGTCCCGATGAGGCCGGGCACGCGCCCGGCCGCACGAAGTCCTGCCTCCACCAGATAGGTGGTGGTGGTCTTGCCCGAGGTGCCCGTGACGCCGATGACGCGCAGGTGCTTCGACGGGTGGCCGTAGACGGTCGCCGCGAGCTCGCCGAGCACCGACCGCGGCGACGGGTGGACCAGCACCGGCACGCCGAGGTCGCCACCAAGCAGTTCGACGCCCGCCGGATCGGTGAGCACCGCGACGGCGCCGCGCGCTACGGCGTCACCGGCGTATGCGGCACCGTGTGCCGACCCGCCCGGCAACGCGGCGAAGAGGTCACCGGAGCTGGCGTCCTGGCCGCGCAGCGTCACCCCGGTGACGCGAACGTGCGAAGCGTCCGAACCAGGCGCGGTGATGGCCTGCACGTGTTCTGCCAGTGACGCGAGGTCAACACCCTGGGGGTGGCTGGGACGCAATTTCATGGCCTTGACACAGTACCGGCAGGGTTGCGGGCGCCCTTCCGGTCAGGCTTGCAGCGTCAGCGGCGCGCCTGGGTCGGGTGACAGCGGCACGTTCTCCCGCTGCAACAGCCAGGCGTCGATGTTGTGGATCAGCGGCGCCGCCGTCGTGCCAGGTGACCCGTCGGCGGTGCGGTGCGGGTTGTCCATCATCACGCCGACGACGTAGCGGGGGTCGTCGGCGGGCGCCATGCTCGCGAAGGTGATCCAGTAGACGTCGTCGTAGTAGCAGCCGCAGCCGGGGTTGATCTGCTGTGCCGTACCCGTCTTGCCCGCGATTTGGTAGCCCTCGACGGCCGCTCCAGAGCCCGTGCCCTGCTGGACGCCAGCGGGGTCCTTCTGGATCGTCGCCCGCAGCATGTTGCGCACGGTCTTCGCCGTTTCCGGCGAGACGACGCGCACACCCGCGGGTCGCGGCTCGTCGGTCCGGGTTCCGTCGGCGGCGATCGTGGACTTGATGATGCGCGGCGGTACCCGAAGCCCGTCGTTGGCGATGGCCTGGTACATGCCGGTCATCTGCAGCAGCGTCATCGAAAGACCTTGTCCGATGGGCAGGTTGGCGAACGAGCTGCCCGACCACTGATCGATGGGCGGGACCAGGCCCGCGCTCTCGCCAGGCAGGCCGACGCCGCTGCGCTGGCCGAGGCCGAACTTCTCGGCCATGTCGGCCCAGCGTTGCTGACCGACCCGCTGCGCCAGCATCAGCGTGCCGACGTTGGACGACTTCCCGAACACTCCCGTGGTGGTGTACGGCGCGACGCCGTGCTCCCAGGCGTCGTGCACGGTGACGCCGCCCATGTCGATCTGCCCGGGCACCTGAAGCACCTCGTCGGGGTTGGTCAGGCCGAACTCGATGGCCGACGCGGCGGTGATGATCTTGTTCACCGATCCCGGCTCGAACGGTGACGACACCGCGAGATTGCCGAGTTCGCGGTTGTCCTGCCTGCCGATGTCCTGGCTCGGGTCGAAGGTGTTGTCATTGGCCATCGCCAGCACCTCGCCGGTCTTGGCGTCGAGCACCACGGCGGACACGTTCTTGGCCCCGGACAGGTCGCGGGCCTGCTGCACCTGCTGCTGGACGTAGAACTGGATGTCGTCGTCGATGGTGAGCTGCACGGTCGAGCCGTCGACCGCGTCGTGGCGGTTGCGCGTACTGCCTGGGATCATCACGCCGTCGGAACCGCGGTCGTAGGTGACGGCACCATCGGTGCCCGCGAGCTTCGCGTCGAGCGAGTCCTCGAGGCCGAGCAATCCGTGCCCGTCCCAGTCGATCCCGCCGACGATGTTCGCGGCGAGCGACCCGCCGGGGTACTGGCGGATGTCCTGGCGCTCGGCGCCCACCTCGGGGTACTTCGTCGTGATCGCATCGGAGATCGCGGGGTCGACGGCGCGGGCCAGGTAGACGAAGGAGTCCTTGCTGCTCAGCTTCTTCAATATGGTCGCGGTGTCGGGCTTGTTGTTCAGCAGCCCGGAGACGCCCGCGGCGATCTCCGCGAGCCGCTTGGCCGGGTCCGGCGCACTTGGCGTCTTCGCCTTCGTCTCCGCGAGTTGCTTCTGCACCTTGACGGGTTGGAAGGTCAGCGCGCGCGCCTCGATGGTGAACGCCAGCTTGTCGGCGTTGCGGTCGATGATGCTGCCGCGCACGGCCTTCTCGATGTCGGTCACCTTGAGCTGACCGGCGGCCTCGGCGCGCAGGCCCTCCGCCTTGGGCACCTGGAGGTTGAACAGTTGGGCGGCCGCGATCAGGAGCAGCACCGCCACGACTGAGTTGCCCACCCGGTGGCGGAAGACGAATGACGCTGTGCGCGTTCCCGTATCGGGCGCCGGCTCCCTGGTTCGGCGGGCACGCGCGGAATGCGATTGATCGGTGCGCGACTTCGAGGGAGCGGGCTTCTTGCGGTCGTTCCTACTCATGCCTCGCGATCTCATCCCTGCGGGCCCGGGACCGGTGCGACGGGGAGCTCGATGCCTGGCGGCGGTCCCGGCAACGTGGCACCCTGCGGTGCGATGTGCGAGGTATCCGCGGCCGGAGGCACGTCGGCGGCAACAGGACCTGGCAGCTGAGCGGGCACCTGCGCCGGGTCGACGGGTGCGGGCGCGGCCAGCGGTGCGGGCGC
>Ga0105239_10007546_pt1 | contig 12476 bp, 12 predicted proteins | sample KBSC44metaG_FD_92761 | JGI IMG/M metagenome (GOLD analysis project Ga0105239, IMG submission 92761) | Corn rhizosphere microbial communities from Kellogg Biological Station, Michigan, USA - KBS C4-4 metaG | ecosystem: Host-associated > Plants > Roots > Rhizosphere > Soil | place: Michigan, USA...
CTCTCGTCGTGAGTCTGCTCGAGCATCGCCTGGCGGCGGCCGACGGCGGCGATCCGGTCGTAGGCGACGCCGACCGGGAAGTGCGGGCTGCGGCGGAGGCGGCCTTGCCAGTCCCCCAGGTCGCGCCCGTCGATCGGCCGGTTGGTCAGGTAGCGACCGACGCCGAGGGCCCCGCCGGCGTCGGAGTGATAGTCGGTGAGGCCGGGGATCACCATCCACTCGATCGCCCCGAGCTCTTCCCAGTAGCGGGCGGCGGCCGGAGCGGTGGTGAGCCAGCGCCGCATCGCCGCCTCGTCGAGCAGCTCCGGTTCCTTGGCGCCGATCGCGCGGACGTAGGTCTCGACCCGGTCGAGGTCGTCCTCGATCCCGTCGGCGGCGGCGACGTGGTTGGCGCCGATCCAGACCTGACCGCCCGAGTAGGCGGCGGCGCCGCCGACCATCTCGTCGGCCTCGAAGACGATCGCGTCCCTACCGCCGGCCGCCAGTCCGATCGCGGTGGCGAGGCCGGAGAGGCCGGCGCCGACGACGATCGCCGGGCCGTCCCCACTCACGGCAGCGGCCATTGAATGTGCTTGACCTCGAAGAATTCGCGGAAGCCCTCGTCGCCCGACTCGCGGCCGACGCCACTGCGACCCGGGCCGCCCCAGGGCGCCTCGGGTCGGATGCGGCCGCCGCCGTTGATCGTCACGGTGCCGGAGCGCAGGCGACGAGCGACGCCGAGCGCGTCGGGAATCGGCCCGAAGACGTTGGCGTTCAACCCGTACTGGGAGTCGTTGGCGAGCGCGATCGCCTCCTCGACGTCGTCGTAAGGAAGCAGCGCGCCGACCGGGCCGAAGAACTCCTCCTGGCAGAGCTCGCTCTCGTTGCCGAGCCCGGCGAGCAGCAGCGGCCGCATGAAAGCGCCGTCGGGGAACTCGGCGGGAGGCTCGCCACCGCCGGCGACGACCTCGGCGCCGTCGGCGAGGGCGCGATCGACGTAGCGCTGGACGCTGGCGAGGTGCACGTTGTCGATGACCGGACCGACGATGGTCGCCGGATCGCGCGGGTCGCCGACCTGGACCCGGTCGAGATAACGGGCCGCGGCGGCGGCGAACTCCTCGTATTGATCGCGGTGAACGAGGGTCCGCGAGGTCGCCCCACAGCGCTGGCCCGCGTTGGTGATCAGCCGCAGGAGGCTGGGCTCGACCGCGCTCTCGACGTCGGTGCCGGGAAGCAGGATGTTGGGGGATTTGCCGCCCAGCTCGAGGATCACCTTCTTCAGGCCGCCGGCGGCCTGTTCCATGATCCGCTCGCCGACCGCGGCCGAGCCGGTGAAGGTGACGAGATCGACGTCCGGGCTGCTCGAGAGCCGGCGCCCGACCTCGGCCTCGCCGAGCACCAGGTTGACGACGCCCGGCGGCAGCTCGAGCCGCTCGATCAGGCTCCACAGCGCCAGGGTCGAGAGGGTCGCCCGCGGCGAGGGCTGGAGGACGACCGTGCAGCCCGCGGCGAGTGCCGCGCCGAGCTTGAAGGCGATCAGCGAATAGGGGAAGTTGTAGGCGGTGATCGCGGCGACGACCCCGGCCGGCTCGCGCACGAGCATCCCGTGGCTGACCAGCCCCGGGTGGGTGCCGCCGCTCGGCGCGTCGACGGTCATGCCGCGCTCGTACCAGCCGTCGGGACCGACCCGGGCCGCGTCGGCGAACCAGCGGAAGTTGAACAGCGCCCCTTCCAGTTGCAGCGGCCTGGCGAGCGAGACCGGTGAACCGACCTCGGCTCCGACCACCTCGACCAGGGCCGCCATGTGCTCTTCGATCGAGTCGGCGAGGCGGTGCAGGATCGCCCCGCGCTCGGCGCCGCCGAAGCTCCGCCACGGTCCCGACTCGAAGGCGCGCCGGGCGGCCGCGATCGCGTCGTCGACCTGTGCCTCGCTCGCCGCGGCCCAGGAGCCGAGCTCGGTGCCGGAGGTCGGGTTGACCTTGGACTGGTGCTCCCCCGCCCCTTCTTCGCGCCGGCCGTCGATGAAGCAGCGGGCGTCGGCGATCAGCGCCGTCGCGTCCTGCCCGAGTAGGTAGGTGCTCTCCCTGGTAGCCAAACCTGTGTAATCATAGCAAGGAACTTCTAGGAGGAGGGGAAAGTGAGCGATTTGGCAAGCAGTGAGGAGACGATCGCGGCGCTCGAGCGGCGGCTGCGGCGGCTCGAGGATCGCGAGGAGATCAAGGCGCTCGTCGCCCGCTACAACTGGGTGATGGACGATCGCGATCTCGACGGGATCCGCGACCTGTTCACCGAGGACGTCACGGTCGGCTCATCCGACGGTGTCCTCGACTCGCGCGGCCGCGATGCGGTGGTGAAGATGTTCCAGGGGCGCTTCGAGGTCCTCGGCCCGAGCCTCCACTGGGCTCACGACCATCGCATCTGGTTCGACGACGACGACAACGCCCGCGGCCTGCTGAGCCTGCACGCCGAGATGACCCGCTTCGGCGTCGCCGCGATCTCGGCGATCCGGTACGAGGACACCTACCGGCGCTGCGACGATGACCACTGGCGCATCGCCGCCCGCCGCCTCTCCTTCTTCTACTTCATGGACCCCCGCGACTACGCCGAGGTGCTCGAGCATCCGCTCCGCGTCCGCTCCTCCGCCGACCACGTCGCTGCCGGCTTCCCGGAGGCGCTGGACACCTGGGGGCGCTATTACGAGGAGTTCCCGCGACCCTAGTCGCGGGACGCTCCTTCCGTCCCTCGTCGTCACGAGCGCTACGGGATGCTCTGCAGCTCGACGTACTCCTTGATTCCCTCGAGCCCGTGCTCCCGCCCCAGTCCGGAGCGCTTGAAGCCGCCGAACGGGGCGCCCGGGTCGAGCGTGTGCTGGTTGACCGCGACGTTGCCGCTGCGGATGCGGCGGGCGACGGCCGTCGCCTGGTCGAGATCGGGGCCCCAGACGCTGCCCGACAGGCCGTAGGCCGAATCGTTGGCGATCGCGATCGCGTCGGCCTCGTCGCGGTACGGGATCACCGCCACCACCGGTCCGAAGATCTCCTCCTGGGCGATCGTCATCCGGTTGTCGATGCAGGTAGAAGGTCGCGCGGCCGGCATTGGCCTCGGCGACGATGTCGTCGATCGTGGTCGCCGCGTAGCCCTTGTTTTCGAAGGCGACAAGCGCCCCGGCGATCAGGCGGTCACGGGTGAAGCGCTTCTGTTCATCGCGCAGGGTCAGCCCCCGCTCCTCTGTTCTGTCTTCGGCGCCATCGGCGCGACGACCATACACGGACCAGTCACCGTGCCCAGTCGATAGACGATGCCCTGCTCTAGGCGAGGCGGCCCTTGGCGGGGTCGCCGGCCGGCAGCGGTTCGAGCTCGAGCCGGCTGCGGTCGTCGATCAGCTCGACGATCGTCGCCATCAGCTTGCCGTAGCGCTCGGTGCCGCGGTGGCGTTCGATGTCCTCGTAGCTTTCGTAGACCTCGATCACCGCGAAGTGGCGCGGATCCTCGCGGTCGCGGTGGACGGCGAAGAGGAGGATGCCGGGCTCTTCGTGGCAGTGCTCAGTATGGCGCCGGAGCAGCTCTTCGAGCTCGGCGACCGTCCCCTCGCGGGCGAAGACCTCGGCGATCACGACGAGGTCGCCGCGACCGGCCCCCCGCTCCTCAGCCACGCTCCAGCACCGCCGTCTTGGTCTCGTTGCGGGCGGCGTTGCGACCGGCCAGGTAGCCGAAGGTGACCGCGGGCCCGATCGTCGCCCCCGCCGCCCAGTAGGACTTGCCGGCCGGGGAGGCGACGCAGTTGCCGGCGCCGTAGAGGCCGGGGATCGGCTTGCCGGCGCCGCCCAGCACCTCGGCCCGCGGGTTGATCATCGGGCCGCCCTTGGTGTCGAGCGCGGCCGGGACGATGATCGTCGCGTGGTATGGGCCCTCGTCGGCGAGCGGGTAGAGCAAGGGATTTCGCGGATCGCGGATGCCGCCGGTGAAGAGCTCGTTGAAGGCGCCTTCGATCGGCGACGTGCCGCGGCCGAAGTCCTCGTCGTCGGCGTTCCGTGCTAGCTCGTTGAAGCGGGCCACCGATGCCTTCAGGTTCGCCGCGAACCGCTCGCCGAGGTGGAGGCCCGGCGCCTGCCCGCGCAGCGTCGCGACCTTCTCGGCGAGCGCCACGGCGAGGTCGTCGAGCGTCGCGCCGACGACCACGTGCGGCGCCGGCTCGTCGGCGGGACGGATCGGGTTGGCCTGCCGATCGCTCGCGTGCAGCCGCTGGCACTCCCGGTCCCAGACCATGAACTGGTACAGCTCGGGATAGCCGGCGTCGCGCACGTCCCAGCGCTGCAGCATCTGCGCGGTCTCGTTGTAGGGAGCCTTCTCGTTCAGGGTCCGCCTGCCCTCGGCGTTGACGAACAGCATGCTGTCGCCGGGTGGGTGGAAGAGGCTCTTCACGTCGGGGTCGCCCGACAGTGCCCACTCGAGCGCCATCAACGTCATCCATGGATAGGTCATCGTCCGCAGCGGCGCGCCCAGGGCCTCGGCGATCGCGACGAAGTCGCCGGTGTTCGACGGCGGCGCGCAGGTCCCGAGGATCGGCGCGGCGAAGTGATCGCGGCGTCGATCCGGGTCCGACGCGAAGCCGCCGCTGGCAAAGACCACCCCGCGCCGCGCCGCCACCTGGAGCCGCTCGCCGGCGTGCTCGACGGTGAGGCCGACGACCCCGCCGTCCTCGACGACGACGCCGGTCACCGCATGCTCGGTAAGGATTCGGCCGCCGCAGGAGGAGAGCGCGGCGGCCGCCTGGCGGATCATCTCGTCCGCCGAGGCCGGTTCGCCCGCGTCGGTCGCCGGCCGCAGCGTGCGCCCGCGCGGCCTGCGGTCCTCGGGCAGGAAGGAGTAGTAGTCGGGGAACTCAGGCAGGTCGATGGCGGCGACGCCCGCGTCCTCGAATGCCTGCGCCGCGTCGGCGGCGTTGTCGTAGAAGGCCGAGAGCAGATCGAAGCGCCACTGCGGCAGTCCGAGGGTCGGCGAGCCGGGATCATAGGAATCCGGCTGGGACAGCCGCGCCATGTAGCGGATCGCGTCGACCTTGCCGTCCTCCTTCCCCGCCGCACGAAGTCGCGCGTGGTTCGGGTACCAGGCCCAGCCCGACGACTTGATCGTCGTCCCGCCGAGCTTTGCCGCCTTCTCCAGCATCACCACCTCGGCACCCTCGCCGACCGCGTTGAGGGCGGCCGAGAAACCGGCGGCACCGGAGCCGACGACGAGGACATCGGCCTCGATGTCCGGAGCCAGGTCCGGGTCGCGAGGAATTACTGGCGATGCGGCTGCTGCTGACACGGATCCCTCCTCCGAATTATCATCGGAATCATCATAAGAGATATTCCGAACCAAAGAAAAAGGGAGCGGCACGATGGCCGCTCCCTCGGGTCGATCGGACAGATGCGCCGCCAGGGCCACACCCTCGTCGATCGGGGGCTACTTGAGTCCCCAGAGTTCTTCGAACTTCTCTTCGAATCCTTCCGGGCCGTTCCACAGCCCTTCGGATTCCTTCAGGAGGCTTTCCGCCGTTTCCGGGTTGTCGACCACCCAGGTCGGCAGCAGCCCTTCTTCCTCGTACGGTTCAAGCGGCATCCCCTGGGCGAGGCGGGCGGCCACGTCGAGGGTCAGCCAGTCGCCGTAGCGCTGCGGCTGCATCGTCCAGGCCGCCTGTTCGCCCTTGGCGATTTCCTTCATGATCGCGGTCGACGCATTGACGCCAACCTGGGTGACTTCGAGGCCGGCGCCTTTCAACGCCGCCCCGGCCCCGGTCGCCAGGTCGGAGAACGTGTACTCGACATATTTCGTTTCGGGATTGCTCTGCAGGTAGGCGATGAGCTTGCTCCCCACTTTCCCTTCACCGACTTCTTCCGCCGTGACGCTGATCGTCCCCAGCGAGCATTCCGGGCATTCTTTGAACGTGCTTTCGAGCGCTTCGACCTCGGCGGTGAGGATCGGGTATTCGCCGATCGTCAGGGTGACCGCATTCGCTTTGCCTTCGGAGTCGTGGATCATCCATTTGGCGACTTCTTCGCCCTCGAGCCCGATCGCGGCGCCGTTCCCGTACTGGTAGTAGAGCCCGTTTTTCGTCGGTTCGGGCGGCGTCGTGTCGTAGCCACTGAGGATCGGGATCTTCTTCTTGATCGCTTCTTTGGCCTGTGCTTCGAAGGCCACCGGCGGGATACCCGTGATCGCGATGTAGTCGGGGTTTTCGTTGAGGGCGGTCTGCACCCCGTCGGCCGCTTTCAGGGTTTCGTAGTTGATCTGTTTGACCGGCCAGCCGATCGCGGCACCGGCCTCGTGGTAGCCTTCACTCAAAGCTTCCTGACAGATCGGCAGACTGCAGGCCAGCCAGGTCAGGTTCTTCGGCTTCGGCTTTTCCTTCAGCGCGGTCGTGATCGGAAATTCGGTCGGCGGTTCGGTGACCGGTTCCGCGACCCCGGCTACCGCGCCACCGCCGGAGCTTTCGCTTTCGCTGCTTTCGCTGCTTTCGCTCGCGCCAGCGCTTTCACTGCCGCTGGTGCCTTCTTCGCCACCACCGCTGGAACTGCTGCTGGAACCTCCGCTCGAGCCGCAGGCTGCCAGCAGCAGGGCGGCACAGCTGACGAGCAGCGCCAACCCGAGCGCGGAACGCCACTTCGCGAATGGTCGCATCAATCTATCTCTCCTTGGGTCGATCTACCTGGCCCCTTCTTCCCTTGACGAGGCCACTTACCTGACTTCAGTTCAAGTCAAGATAGCCCCTCGGAGTGGCGCTTGCAACCCCTGGCGCCAGCCTATTTATTGCCCGCAGTGTTGTATTTCGTGAGATCGGGTCTCAAGCTCTCTCATCATTATTTGACCTGACTTCAGGACAAAAAGTACGTGGCTGCGAACAGGCGACCGTCGAGACCGACCGGTGGCAGCCGGCAGGGATGACCCGGCCAGAGCTGGATGCTGTCGCCACTGCGGCCGGCCGGACCTTCGGCGATCAGATCGACGAGGACCGCGGCGACCCGCTCGGGCTCGAGCATCCCGGGCCTCGTCGCTTCCCCCTTGGCCGCTAGGTGGGCGCGGATCAGCGGCGTGTCAGTGGTCCCCATCCCGAGTGAATTCACCCGGACGCCGTGCTCGGCCAAGGCTGCCGCCCAGGTCAGGGTCAAGCCCTTCAGTGCCCACTTCGAAGAGTCGTAGAGGTCGTAGCGCGGACCGCCGAGCGGGGGCCGCCGGACCCCCACCCAGCGACACACCGAACCCTCCTCGTGATCCACCTCGAGCGGATAGCCGCAGGTGTGGACGTGATCCGTACTGATGTTGACGATGTCGCCTCCCTGTCGGGCGAGGTGCGGGATCGCGGCGCGGCCGACCAGGAACGGGCCCCTGAGATTGACGCCGATGATTGCGTCGAAGTCGGCGATCGCCTTCTCCAATGAGTCGGTGAGGGGCGAGGTCTGCCGGACGATCGCCGCGTTGTTGACAACCAGGTCGATGCCCCCCATCCGCTCTGCCGCGGCATCGACAAAGGCATCGACGGCGGCCGGGTCCGCAACGTCGGCCACGGTCAGGAGGCCGGCGCGCCGACCGAGCTCGGTGCCAAGCCCCTCGATCGCCGGGTCGACGTCGCAGCCCGAGACGGTCGCGCCGGCGGCGGCGATCGCCAGCGCGAACGATCTTCCGAGACCGGCGGCGGCACCGGTGACGATCGCCCGCCGCCCGTCCAGTGTGGGTGTCGCCGCGAGGGCCTGGGCGCTTCTTCCCTTGCCATCCACGCTGAACCCACTGTAACATGAAGCAGCTTCAGTTCTGTGGCAAGAAAGCCCGTGGATACAGTCGTAATTGGGCGATGCAGTAACTGAGGCAAGGTCATTTGGGAATGCCGGGAAGACCAACGGCACGTGTCGAGGAGAGAAACGGAGGGCCGGATGGCCATCGATTCACCGGAGAGAGCCGGCGCCGCCGAGCTGCGGCCGATTCCGGCCACGACCGCCGAGCTGACCCCGGCCTGGCTGAGCGCCGCGCTGCAACACGGTGGGCTCGACGTCGAGGTGAGCGCCGTGGAGATCGAAGGTTTCGGCGAGGGCGTCGGGATGATGAGCGGCCTGGCGCGTGCCAACCTGACCTACGCCGACGGTGATGGCCCGCGGTCGGTCGTGGTCAAGCAACCGAGCCCGAACGAAGCGAACCGAGGTGCCGCGGTCGCCTTCCATTGCTACGAGCGCGAGGTCAGCATCTACCGCGAGGCGACCGCATTGACCGCCGCTCGCACCCCCACTATTCATTTCGCCGATCTCGAGGGGGAAGAGGACTTCGTGATCGTGATGGAGGACCTGGCCGATTACGTGATCGGCGACCAGATCGTCGGCGCCACCCCGGACCAGTCGGCGCTGGTGATCGGCGCGATGGCGCAGTTCCACTCCGCCTACTGGGGAAGGATCGACGAGCTCGGCTTCGACTTCATCCCCGACCACTACCCCTCCTACTTCTCGGAGACCATGCACGAGGGGACGATCCGCGGCTGGGACACGATGGCCGAGCTGGCGGGCGAGGTGCTGCCCCCCGAGATCGCCGCCGTCAAGGATCGCTACATCGCCGCCATCCCCACCATCCAGGAGTGGATGACGACGGGGCCGCGAACCGTCGTCCACGGCGACTTCCGGATGGACAACATGTTCTTCGGACAGGCGCCGGGGCAGCATCCGATCGTGATCTCCGACTTCCAGGGAGTCCTGCGCGGCAGGGGCGCCCACGACCTCGCCTACTTCCTCAGCCAAAGCGTCCCGGTCGAGACCCGGCGCGCCCACGAGCGTGAAATGGTCGCCCGCTGGCACGCCGGCCTGCTCGCCGGCGGCGTCGAGGGGTACGGGGCCGAGCAGGCCTGGGAGGACTACCGCCGTTGCGTGCTCGGCCTCTGGATCTACGTCACCGTGATCTCCGGCGCCCTCGACCCGAGCAACGAGCGGGGGCGTGAATGGATGCGTGAGATGGTCGACCGCTCGGCAACCACGATCCTCGACCTCGAGCTGCTCGACCTACTGCAAGAGTTCGAGTAGCGCCGTCGCTCCTTGCCGCGCCACTAGAGCCATCCCGCGCCGGGGACCTCCACTTCCAGCGCCTCCACTCGCGAGCGGCGGATCCTTGGCGGAGGACCGCCGATCACGAGTTCCTCGCTGCCGGAGTCCCCGCGCGCGGGGACCAGGACCAGGAAGAGGCTGCGCCGCTCCGGACCGCCGAGTGCGCAGGCGACGCACTCCATCGGGGCCGTATCGATCACGTTGGTGATCTGCCCGCCCTGCCTGACCCGGAAGCAGCATTGGTGCTGTGGATCGGCGACCCAGATCGCGCCTTCGGCGTCGATGCAGATCCCGTCCGGATTGTCACGACCGGCGGGGAGCGCGGCGAAGAGGCGCTCGTCGCGGAGGGAGCCGTCGGCCGCGATCGAGTACGCCGTGAGGCGGGCACCGTGACTCTGGGCGACGACCAAGGTCCTGCCGTCGGCGGCGATCGCAGCGCCGTTCGGCACCATCAGCACCCCGGGCTGGACGACGACCTTGCCGCCGGGAGTGACGAGGACCAAGCTGGTCGCGGTCCGCATCGCCACCCTCTGGCCGCGGTAGGAGTAGGGGTACCCGATGTTCCCGACGTAGGCGTTGCCGGCCGCGTCGACGACCATGTCGTTGCAGTTTCCGGGGCAGGCGTCGGCGAGATCGGCGTGCACGGTCAAGCCGCCGGGGTCGAGGCGGAGCAGTCGCCGATCGGCCATCGAGACGACGAGCAGCCGGCCGTCCGGAAGCCACCCGAGACCGCCCGGGTGGTTCTCGACCTCACAGACGACCTCGGCGCCGCCACCGAGCGGATCGATCGCGAGTACCTGCTTGGCGAAGATGTCGGAGAGCCAGAGCCGCCCCGCGTGCCAGCGCGGACACTCGCCGAAGGCGAGCCCCTCGTGGATGACCTCCCGGTCCACCCTGTCCTCCGTCCTAGTCGTCCTCGATCAGCGAAATCGCTTCCTCGGGACAGCTTGCGGCGGCGTCTTCGGCCGCCTTGATCTGGTCGGCGGCGAGCTCGATGGTCTGATCGCGGATCGAGACGAAGCCTTCGTCGTCATAGGTGAGGAGGTCGGGCGCCACGGTGTAGCAGCGGCCGTGCCCGGTGCAGACGTCGCCGTCGACGCGCAACTTCACCTCAGGCCTCCCAGCGCAGGGGCAGCGCCGCCATCGACATCATCGCGCCGCCCCCGCGCTCGACCAGCGGCTCGGTCGTGGCGACCTCGAAGTCGGGGATCTGGGTCAGCCACTCGCTGACCACGACCTGCATCTCCTTGCGGGCGAGGTGGGCGCCGAGGCAGCGGTGCGGGCCGTTGGCGAAGCCCATGTGGTGGATCCGCTCGCGGTCGATCAGGTACTCGTCGGCGCGCTCGTAGTGGCGCGGGTCACGGTTGGCGCCGGAGACGAGCCCGTAGACCATCTCCCCCTTCTTCAGCGGCACGCCGTAGAACTCGGTGTCGCTGGTTACCTTGCGGCCGTCGCCGAAGATGATCGTGTAGTAGCGAAGCGCCTCCTCGACGGCGTTCGGGATCAGCTCGGGCTCCGCGATCAGCCGCTGCCGATGCTCGGGGTGGTCGGCGAGGTGGCGGAACATGTAGCCGAGCTGTCCGCGGGTCGTGTCGAGCCCGGCAAGCACCAGGACCTGGAGCATGTCGAGGACCTCGGTATCGGTGAGCAGGCGGTCTTCGAAGGTCGCGTGCATCAGGTAGCTGGCCAGGTCGGCGTCGCGCGGCGCCGGGTCCTCGCGCCGCTCGGCCAGCCCCGCCTCCCAGTAGTCGCGGATGCCCTGCAGCGCCGCCGCCATCGCGGGCAGCTTCTCCGGGTCGCCGCTGAAGCCGGCGAAGAAGTCGTCGACGAAGGCGACGAAGCGGTCCGCCTCCGAGACCGGGACGCCGACGAAGCTGAGGAAGACAGCGGTCGGATAGAGGAGCGCCAGATCGCCGATGAACTCGCACTCGCCTCGCGGGGCGATCTCGGCGACCAGGCCGCGGCAGAGCTCGCGCATCCGCGGCTCTGCCTCCTCGACCGCTTTCGGCGAGAACCACGGGTTGAGGATCTTCCGGTACTTGACGTGTTCGGGCGGGTCGATCTGGGTCGGGATGAAGCGGTAGGCAGGCTCCGGTTCCCAGGGCGTGATCGACTCGCTCGAGAACAGCTCGGGCGTCTTGTAGATGTCGCGGACGGCGTCGTGGCGGGTGAAGATCCAGTAGCCCGACCCGAAGTCGTTGTAGTAGGCGGGCGCCGCCTCGCGCAGCTCCGCCGCCTGCGCCCAGTAACAGCCGGCCTCCTTGCTCTCCGAGAAATCGAGGTGCACCACCGGGCAGCCTCCGTGGGTGGTCTCATCGGTGCTCAGTCGGTCCGCTGGCTGGGACATGTCCTCCTCCATCCTCTCTCTCGTTCCCGATCTTCAGATCTCCCCAAAAATCTGAAGTGAGTTCAAGGTAACAGCATGGCCGCGATCCCGCAATAACACATGTAAATTCTTCATATGCCCATACTGACTTCAGGTCGGAGAGTCGCTATCTTCCGGTCGGGAACGTGATCAGAGCAACGGAGGAGAGATGGCACTTGAGGCGCAGGACGACGGCAAGGTGGTCGAGTACCGCTACGCGGCCCCGGAGGACGCGACGCGGGTTCTGCTGATCCGACATGGGGCGTCGGCCACCGTCGATCCCGACGAGCCGGTCGAGATGGTCGACGGCTACGGCGATCCCGGCCTCGACGACGACGGGCATCGTGAAGCGGAGCTGATCGCCGAGCGCCTGGCCGGCACGGACATCGACGCGATCTACGCCTCGGGCCTGCGCCGCACGGTCGAGACCGCGGAACCGCTGGCGCGCCGCCTCGGCCTCGAGATCGAGGTCGAGCCACGTCTCCGCGAGGCGCGCTTCGGCGAGTGGGAGGGGGGGATCTGGCGGGTGCGGATCACCGAAGGCCACCCGATCGCCATGCAGATGATCGACGAGCAGCGCTGGGACATCGTCCCCGGCTGCGAGCCCGTCCACGAGTTCGCCAACCGCGTCCGCGCCGGCCTCGGCGCGATCGCCGCCGCACACCCCGGCGGGCAGGTCGCCGTATTCGCCCACGGCGGCGTCATCGGCCAGGCGATGGCCGAGACCGCCGGCTCCCAGTCCTTCCCCTTCAACGCCTCCGACAACGCCTCGATCAGCGAGTTCGTCATCGACGCGCGCCGCTGGCGGGTGCGCCGCTTCAACGACACCGCCCACCTGGACGTTCTCGCCGAGAAGGGCGCCTACGCGCCGACCTGAGGCGGCTCGCCGGCGGGCTCAGCCGGCGTCGCGTTCGGCCCGCTGGGCTCGCCAGTCGATCCGCTCACCGGAGAGGAAAGCCTCGAAGGCGCTGACGACGCCGGGGTGGGCGCCGACCGCCGACTCGGCCTCCGCCGACATCGTCGCCAGCAGGATCTCCTTGGTGCTGCGCAGCGCCCCCTTGGTCAGGCGCAGA
>Ga0105239_10007551_pt1 | contig 12472 bp, 10 predicted proteins | sample KBSC44metaG_FD_92761 | JGI IMG/M metagenome (GOLD analysis project Ga0105239, IMG submission 92761) | Corn rhizosphere microbial communities from Kellogg Biological Station, Michigan, USA - KBS C4-4 metaG | ecosystem: Host-associated > Plants > Roots > Rhizosphere > Soil | place: Michigan, USA...
CGCATCGGTGCCGTTGGCCACGCCGACGCAATGTTTCGAACCAGAGAACGCGGCATAGGCGGCCTCGAACTCCTTGACCGCCTTGCCCAGAATGAACGAGGTGTTTTCGAGGACGTCGGCGAAGCCGGCGGCAACTTCGCTGGCGACCTCACGGTGCTGCGCGGCGAGGTCGATAAGAGGGATTTTGCTGGTCATGTCATTTTTCCTGCGCGGCCCGTAGCCGCTGTTCCAGTCCTGCGTTGCGCATCGATCGATCGATGCCCTCGAGCGCCCGCACCACGGCGGCGGCCTCACGGCCGCCCACCAGCGGCTTGCCGCCGTTGCGTATGCAATCCAGAAAGTGATCGCACTCCGCCTTCAGCGGCTCGCCCGCCGAAATCCTCGGTATTGTAATGTCGCCATCGCGCACGCTCGTCCGGAACTCCGCAAACGAGTCGATGAAAGCGGGTCGCGAGGTCTGCTCGGTCACCTGCTTGTCATAGATGCGCACCGGCTCGAGCAGATTCATGTCGTCGAACGTCAACATGCGCTTGTCGCCGACTACCGTGATATCGCGCGCCTTGCGGGGATTGAGCCAGGAGGCATGCACGTTGACCACGACATTCTCCGGATAACGCAAAGTGGCGAAGACCGCGTCCTCGATGCCGGGATTGATCCAGCCGCCGCCGATCGCCGAAACGGTTTCCGGCTCGCTCCTGAGCCAGTAATTCACGATCGAGACGTCGTGGGACACCAGATCCCAGGATGCGTTCACGTCGACGCGAATCGGACCGAGATTCGTGCGCGCCATCGACACGTAATAAACCCTGCCGAGCTCGCCGGATTCGATGTACTTGCGCACAAACTGGACTGCGCGATTGAACACGAACACGTGGCCAACGAGCAGCACCAGACCCGATTTTTCCGCCAGCGCCGTCAGCTCATCCGCCTCTTCGGCGCGTGTCGTGATCGGCTTCTCGACCAGTACGTGCTTGCCGGCGCCAAGCGCAGCCTTAACCAAGGCGTAGTGCGAAGTCGTTGGTGTGGCAATGACAACGGCCTGGATTGCCGGATCGGCGAGCACGCTGCCGAAATCGTCGGTCACATGCACATGGGGGAAACGGGCGCGCACCTGTTCCAGACGTGCCCGGTCGCGATCGACGACCGTGTGGACGCGGCTCGCGGGTGGACTGTCGAAGTTGCGGACCAGGTTGGGTCCCCAGTGGCCGGCGCCGACGACGGCCATGGTAATAGGAGTGGCTGGCGACATAGATTCCAAGAGTTGTTGGCAAAAGAGATCGGATAGTTAAAACGTTGGCATTGATCTGTATCGAGGAGTTGCGTGGACGCTCAGATCACATCGTTCGACACATCGTTCTTGTCCGGCCATCACTGCATCAGCGCACCGATGCGCGCTTCCATCTTCTCGACCGCGTGACGCCACGTCCACTTGCTCGACATTTCCACAGCCGCAGCCTGGCCCACGCGTGCGGCCTCGTCGCGGTTTGCATACACGTGCCGCAGCAGATGAGCCAGATGCTCGGCGTCGGGATCCGCCCATGAAAAGCCATCGTAATAAGGACACTTTGCTTTCGCCGGAATCGTGCCGCGCACGGCCAGCGGGAAGGAAATCCCCGCATGGCAGAATTCCTGGTGCGCACCCCAATCGGTGGCGATGCTCGGCAACCCGCACGCCATCGCTTCCATGAGCGGCATGTCCCAGCCTTCGCCGCGGCCGGCCGAGACGTAGCAGTCGACCGAGCGATAAAGCGAACCGAGTTGATAGTAGGGAAATTCGCGATTGATGATATAGGAGATGCGCCCGCCGCTCGTTTGCAGACCGAGCTTGCGCAGTTCAGCCGCCAGATCGATGCCCGGATCGCGATTGTTGATTTTCGCGATGAGGCGCACGTTTTCGCGACTGCCGAATACGCGATTGAATGTCTTGAGCAGAAGCCACGGTTCCTTGCGTTCGCCCCATTCGAAATTGGCCAGAAACACGAACTCGCCGTTCGGGTTGCGGACGCCGTTGATGTCCGGGTGGAAATAATCGCAATCGACGCCGAGCGGAATGACGTGCATCGGCTGTTTGAGTCCGCAGGCCTGGAAAGCGCGGCGATTGAATTCGCTCGGCACCCAGACTTCATCCATCAGATTCGCCTGGCGCACCCATTCCTTCGGGAACCCATCGACTTCCAGCATCGTGTAGCCAACGCGACGCCGGCCGCGGGCCCGTTCGAAAACGTCGCCTTGGCCGTAAACGACGGCGAGGCGCGGCATGCCGTCGATCCGGCGACCGCGGATGACGTTCATTCGGTAATCATCGCTGTGATCGGGTTCGGGCACCGGGAACGGCGAGCCGTCACCGTAGACGTATTCGTACGCCATGCGGATACCGGCCTGGTCCAGGCCGCGCAGGAACGCCCGGCAGCTCATCGCGTAGCCAGTCGGAAAATTCATGATCGACTGCCATAGCACGTCGTAGCGATATCCGGCTTCGAGCTTGCCTTTCCACTTCTTCTCGAAAATCGCCCGGCTCGCGTTGAACATCTTTTCGCGCCGTTCGCTCTGCCCGGACGTGGAGCCGTGCTGCGCGTGGATGATCGTGACTTCGCCGCACAACAGCGTGTCGAAGCCCGCTTCCTTTGCCCGCAGGCAATAGTCGGTGTCTTCGAAATAGGTGACGAAATCCGTGGACAGGCCGCCGATCGCATTGACCACTTCGCGGCGCAGGTAGGCAACGGCAAACACGATGCCCTGCACGACGCGATCGTGCCTGTATTGACCGATGTCCTTCTCGACGCGGCCGGCTTCCATCTGCTGGCCCCAGCATGTATCGGGCAGAATGTACGTCCCGGCATGCAGCAGGCTGCCGTCTTCCTGGGTCAGCCGGCAGCCGACGACACCGTTGCGCGGTTGCGCATGCGCCAGCGCGCGCAAGCGCTGCAACCAGTCGCGCTGCGAGAAAATCAGGTCGTTGTTGAGCAGAACGATGTCCGATTCCGGATCGGCGACTTCGATGCCGGCGTTGTTGCCGCGCACGAACCCGATGTTCTCCGGCAGGCGCAGCACGGTCAGCCAGCTCTCGTACGCGGCGAGCTTTTCGGGGGTGCCATCCGTGGAACCGTTGTCGACGACAATGACGTCCGCGCCGAACAGGTCCGTCTGGCGCAGGGTGTCCAGCGTGCGCGCAGTGAGCGCCCAGCTGTTCCAGGCCAGCACGATCAGGGTTGCCTTGCGCGGCGGCGAGCCCTTGATCAAATCGCCACCACTGCCCGAATCAAGCATGTTCTGCGCTCGTTCGCGAGGCCTGGGTCCACAAGTCGCGGATGACCACTTCCACGTCGCTGAGGATGTACGTGCTGGGTATTTCGGGCACTCCGTCCGGACCGATCGCCGGCGCGGTATAGGCCCGGCTCTGGCAGGCGAAATAACTCGCCGCAATCGCCCGGAAATGATCCGGGCCAATATGCGTCTGCGCACGGTTGTTGCCGAGCAGGCGCTGCAGGCCGCGCATCAGATTGGCCACGCGATAGCCGATCCGCCACGTTCGTGAAGCGAACAGCGCGTCCGTGTCGGTGAGCATGCGCGCAACGAGCGCGTTGAGCTCGGCGTTCGCGCGCGACAATTCCTGGATATTCGTGTTGTTCATCATGCAATCTCACCCGCGCTGCGGCAGCCAGCGCAACTACGATCCATTCATTGGGCGGCCGACAAGCGCCGCAAGTCGTGATCCACCATCATCGCCATGAGCTGATCGAGCGATGTCTTGGGTTTCCAGCCCAGCTTCGCATGGGCTTTTTCCGCATTGCCGAGCAGTATGTCGACCTCCGCCGGCCGGAAAAACACGGGATCGACTACGACGTGATCGTTGTAGTCCAGGCCCACGTGCTTGAACGCAATGCGGCACATGTCGCGCACGGTCGTCGTCACGCCGGTGGCGACGACATAGTCGTCGGCCTGCGGCTGCTGCAGCATCAGCCACATCGCTTCGACGTAGTCGCCGGCGAAGCCCCAGTCGCGCTTGGCGTCGATGTTGCCGAGGCGCAGTTCCTTTTGCCGACCGAGCTTGATGCAGGCGGCCGCATGGCTCACCTTGCGCGTGACGAATTCGATACCGCGCAGCGGCGATTCGTGGTTGAACAGGATGCCGCTCGAGGCGTGCATGCCGTAGCTTTCACGGTAGTTGATCGTCGCCCAGTGCGCCATCAGCTTGGCGACGCCGTACGGACTGCGCGGATGGAACGGCGTGGTTTCGTCCTGCCGCTGCGCCCTGATCAGGCCGAACATCTCGCTGGTCGAGGCCTGATAGAAATGCGCCTGCTGGTTGACGATGCGGACCGCTTCAAGCACGTTGACGGCGCCGACCGCATCGACCTGCGCCGTGAGCACCGGTTGCTGCCAACTCGTGCCGACGAAGCTCTGCGCGCCGAGATTGTAGACCTCGTCCGCCTTGGACACCTGCATCGCCCGGATCAACGAGGCGAGATCGGTGAGGTCGCCGTCGATCAGGCGCACGTCGTTGTCGACGCCGAGTTCGCGCAGCCGCCACAGGGTATCGGAGCCGCGCCGCGCGAGCAGCCCGAACACCTCGTAGTTGTTCCGCAGCAGCAGTTGCGACAGATAGGCGCCATCTTGCCCGGTGACGCCGGTGATCAGAGCTCGTTTAGTCATGAGCCAGTCGTTCCTTCCATTCCTTGTAAAGATCCTCGAGCGTCTGTTCGAGGCGGTATTGCGGGTGCCAGCCCAGAGCCAGCCGGACACGCGAGGTATCGGCTGCCATGCGACGCTGTTCCGCAGGCCGCAGGCGCGAAATATCGACGACGATGTGCGGCTGGATTCCCGCCAAGGCTCCCAGCGCGCCGACGATATCGCGCAAGCGAGTCTCCGACCCCGAACCGATATTGTATACCGAGCCCGGGTCGCCACGCGTGAGGAGTTCTCGATAAGCGCGGGCCACGTCGCGCACGTCGGTGAAGTCGCGGGTGACGTCCAGGTCGCCGACCTGCAGGCGCGGCTCGCGCCGGCCGAGCGCCATTTCCGCGAACTGGCGCGCAAACGTGCCGACGGCGAAGCGCTCGTCCTGGCCGGGGCCGATATGATTGAACGGGCGCACGAGCACGGCGTTCAACCCTTCCGACTGCGCCCATTGATATACGAGCGCTTCGGCGGCGACCTTGCTGACCGCATACGGGTTGCGTGGCCGCAACGCTCGGTCCTCGGGCACCGGCAGTTCGTTTGCCGGAACCAGGCCGTAGGCATCCGCCGTGCCGACGTAGATGAACCGGCCGCCGAAGTCGCGAGCTTTCAGCCCGTGCAGCAGGCGCAGCGTGCCGAGGAAATTGATGTCGAACGTGGCTTGCGGATCGGCGAACGATTGCGGCACGCTGCTTTGTGCGGCCAGGTGCAGCACAGCGTCAATCCGTCCCGCCGCGGTCAGCGTGTTCGCGATACTGTCGTCGCTGCGCAGATCGAATGCCTCGGGCGCCGCCACGGCATGCCAGTCCGGGCTGGCTTCGAGCAGGCGGCAGAAATGCCGGCCGACGAAACCGGACGCGCCAGTGACGAAAACCCGCTTCACATGATCCTCCGTCGCCACGTTCTTCACTGCCGCCGCGCGGCGACTTCGCGATAGATCTGCACCGTCGCGTCCACGCACGCCTGCCAGCGGAACCGGCGCGCGCGGGCAATTCCGCGTGCGCTGGCGTCGGCTCGCCAGGTCTCGTCGGTCAGGGCGACCTCCAGTGCTTCGCGCAAACCTTCGACATCCTGGGCATCCACCAACAAGGCGGCATCGCCGGTGACCTCCGGAATGCTCGAGGCGACGGATGCCACGACCGGCACGCCGGAAGCCATGGCCTCCAGCGGCGGCAGACCAAAACCTTCATAGATCGAAGGGAAAGCCAGCGCGCGCGCTCCGGCAAGCAGGTGCGGCAAGGTCTCCTCCGACACGAAGCCGAGCCTGATCGCCTCGTTGCGACTGGCCAGCCGGTCGATGCGATCGACCAGGCCCTGCGCACGCCAGCCTTTGGCGCCGGCGAGCACCAGCGGATAGCGTTGGCGCAGTGCTGGTCCAAGGCCCTCGTAGGCGTCGAGCAACCGCCCCAGATTCTTGCGCGGCTCAAGCGTCGCCAGTGCCAGCAGATAGGTGCCATGGCGCACCCCTAGTGCAGCCAGCGCCGTTTGCGTTTCGGCCGCAGTGCGCGGCCGGAACGCGCTGTCCACGCCGAGTGGCACCGCGCGTACGCGCAGCGGGTCGATGCTGAACAGGTCGATGACTTCGCGGCGCACGAACTCGGAATCGGTGACGACCATGTCGGCGATCTCCAGCGTGCGTGGCATGCGCCGACGCATGATGTCGACGCGTTCGACCGGGTGGTAGTTCGGAAAATGCATCCAGGACAGGTCGTGCACGGTGCACACGCGCGGCCCGTTATGCTCGAACAGCAGATAGTTCGGGCTGTGCAGCACGTAATCGTCGTACTGGCGCGCGAGGCTGTTCAGCACCTGCTGGCGCGCGACGAAATAGGCGCGCATGGCCAGACGCTTGGTCGGCACGTGGCGCCGCATGAATGCGACGAAGCGGTTGCTGTCCAGCGCATTCTGCGGATCGTCGATCCACTGGTAGGCGGAAAAGTAGCGCACGTTGGTGATCGCGCTGTGGTCCTTCAGGCCCTGCGCCAAGCGCAACGCATAACGACCGATGCCGGTCAGCGGCTGGGTGATCGCATCGACGTTGAAAATCAGGTTGACGCTGTCGGCCGCGGCCGGGTCGCTCATGCTACCCGCCCCACAATGCTGTAGTCGGGCGCACAGGCGAACGCCGACTGCAGGAACTGCAGCGCGCCGCGCAGCGCCGGCGGATCCGCTTCACTGGGGCTCTCGAACAACTTCGGCAGCAGATGGGCGTTGACGCGGTGGATCTCGACGTGGTCGAACCCGCCCGATTCGACCAGGAACTGCGTCATTACCGGCGGCAATGGCCGCTGGTGCGTGGGATCGACATAGAAATTGCATGCGCCGACGACGATGTTTTCCGGATTCGGCGTTTCGAAAATCACGAGCCCGCCCGGTTCGACGACGCGATGCGCCTGCTCGATCAGCGCAAGCAGCGTTTCGAGCGAAACGTGCTCGATGATATGGAAGCCGGTCAACGCGCCGAGCGAGTTGTCGGGCAAGCGCTTGAGTTGCGCCATGGCATCGCCGATGCTGACATCCAGGTCGTACCTCAGACACTCCTTGACCATCGACTCGTTGGTGTCGATTCCGCGGGCGGTGATCTTCTCGTCGCGCAGCAGTTCCAGCCATTCGCCGCGACCGCAGCCGATATCGAGAACCGGCGAGCCTTCCCTGCCGACGACCGAATCCCGCAGCAGCGGCAGGTAATAGCGCAAGCGCTCGCGGATGTCTTCACGCGTGCCGCGGAAGCGCTGTTCGAAGGCGAAGTACAATGCGTCGAAGCGCGCGGAAACCGGAGCCGCCGCACTCGCCGCCGGTGCGGGTTTCTTCTTCGCCGTGCGTTCGGTTGCCGTTGCGGACGTGCCAAACAACAGGCTCTGCTCATGCAGACGTCCTTCCAGTCTTGCCAGCCGCTCGGCGAAACGCCAGCGGGCCGTTTGCACGCTGGAGTGTTCGGCCTGCACGCCGGCCAGGCGTTGTTCGAGGGCCGCGAGCGCGTCCCGCAGACCCGCGTGGCTCTGGGTCGTGCCCTGGACTTGCGTCAGCGTTTCAATGAACCGTTGCTCCCACTGCATCGATGCGGCTTCCAGCGCCGCGACGCGATTTTCGGCCGCTTCCACGGCGAGCAACCGGCGTTCGATCCGGGCATTGGTCTCGTCAATCGCGGCGCCGATCCGCTTTTCCAGTTCCTGCACGGCGACCAGGCGCAAGTCATGGTTGCGACTGGCGGCTTCCAGATCGCCAAGGCGCGTTGCGGTCTCGCCGGCCTGGCGCGCGACAGCGTTCTCCAGATCGGCAAGCTGGGTTGCGTTCTCGGTGATGGCCGCCACGTTGCGCGCGGTTTCGTCGCGCAGGACGCGGCGGATGTCGGTGATTTCCGCCCGATCCTGCTCGGCTTCGCGCATGAAGCGATCGCTGGCGGCGACGATTTCCTGCTGGGTCGCGTCCACCGCATCGGCAATGCGCCGCCAGTGTCCGTCCAGTTCCTGCTGGCGCTGCTGCAACGAATCGACCGCCGCGCCGATCCGGCGCGAAGAGTCGGCGACCGAACCACGCGCGAATTCGATGCGATGCAAGAGCGCTTGTTCATTGTTCGTGGCGGCCTGGGCCAACCCCCCGACCGCCGCTTCCACCTCGGCATTGCGCGCATGCTGATAGCTTTCCAGACGCTGCAGATTGCGCACGATCAGCGGCAACCGCAGAAGCGCGCTGAGCGTGGCGAGCAAGCGGCCGAGCACCGGTATGCGGTAGGAGTGCTGGGTTGCAAATGCTGCGAACAGCCCATGCACCGGCACCTTCAGCTTGCGGCCCTCGGGCGAATAACGCAGCCGGCCAAGTATTTCGATTTTGCTGAGTTCGCCACGCCGCAGCGCGCCGAGATAATACGCATCGCCATCCGGATCGGGACGACGTTGCAACACGCCGCGATAAGCGGCTTCGATGAAATCGCGATCGTGCAAGGCGAGAAAATCGTTCAGCGCATAACGTTCGGCGACGCTGAACGAAGCTTTCGACAACGGCGGCGGCGCCAGCGTCGAAAGCGGGTCGCCATCGGCCAGCGGCGCGACAAACCGATCAGGCGCGCTGCCGCCATGCCGACGTCGCGCCACTTCGGCGCGGATGCGAGCCATCAGCTCGTCTGCGGCAATGCCCTGGGGTTCCGTGGAATTCATGTGTATCCGACAAGCAGGCAACCTGAATATCTTACGCTATCGGCGTTCAGCGGAGTCCTCAGGCACTGTGGCAATGAAGCGCGCGCGGTCGCGCCCGTGTTATCCTCAAAGCGCAGTTTCGAAGCCATTTTTCTAGGGAGGCACGCCATGAAAAAATCGAGCGTAATTCGCGGACTGTTTTTCGTCCTGCTTCAATTCGCCGCCATAGCCGCCGTGCACGCGCAGGCGACCCGTACGTGGGTATCCGGGGTCGGCGATGATGCCAACCCGTGCAGTCGTACTGCGCCTTGCAAGACGTTTGCCGGCGCAATCAGCAAGACAGCTCCGTCCGGCGAGATCAATTGCCTTGATCCAGGCGGATTCGGCGCGGTGACAATCACCAAGGCTATCACGATCGATTGCGGCAACGGCGGCGGCATCGCCGGGGTACTCGTTTCAGGGACCAATGGCATTGTCGTCGCTGCGGGCGCAAGTGACGTCGTCGTGCTGCGCAATCTGGACATCGACGGACTCGGGACCGGATTGGCCGGGATCAAATTCCTGTCCGGGCGCGGTTTGCACGTCGAGAACTGCAAAATATATTCGTTCACCCAGTTCGGCATCGACGCCCAGCTCGTCAACGTGGCGGGAACGCACAGTCTGTTCGTCAGCGGCACGAAATTGCTTAACAACCTCGGCGCCAGTTCGGGCGGCATCGCGATTTCCACGGCGGCCGCGAACTCGGCCGTGATCGACAGCACGATCACGAACACGATCATGCAGGGCAATGCGTTCGGCCTGTTCGCCGGTGACCACGCCAAAGTCGCAGTCAACAACACCGTCGCCTCGAGCAATGTGGGCGACGGATTCGCCGCGCAGGGAACTTCGACCACTGCCGTGTTATTCCTCGACAACGGCGCCGCATTGCTCAATGGCGGTACCGGCGCCAACGCAAAAGCGAATTCGACGATCCGGTTGGGGCATATGCAGATCAGCGGCAACACCACTGGACTGGCGTTCGTAGCTGGATCATCACTGCAGTCGTTCGGAAATAACGATGTGACGGGCAATGTCACCAACGGCAATCCGTCGGCCACGATTCCATCAACTTGAACCTATTCAGGGATATCACGCCACGACGCGATTGGCGTCGTGGCGTGGACGGCCGTCAGTTGCAGGTTTCGCAGCGCATCTGTACCGACAGATCACAGGTCCCGATCGAGAAGGGCCCTTCTCCGGGCACGATCTGAAATACCACCGCACGGTCCCACCAATCGTAGTTGTTGTCGATATGCGTGTCCCGCGAATGCAGCGCAGCCGAGATGCTGTAGCTGCCGCGCCCCAGCGCCAGACTGTCGATCCTGCAGCGGATGCGATACGCGCTGCCCGACGCCGGTCGTACGATCATCTGATCATGATGAAACGTGTTGGTTCCGAACACGTCATTGCCAAGGACGTCGCGGATCAGGATTCCGGCAGTGAGTTCCGGCACCGCGCGCTCGACTTGTACTTCGAGCAGGATTTCCGCAGGCTCGCCAGCGCGAACGGCCCGCGCCGAATTGCCCCGAGCGTCTAGCAATTCGACCTTGACGATGTTCACGTCGCGTGACCCGGACCGTGTTACTTTCTTGCCAGATTCGGATTCGGCAACGCGAATCGCGTTCTCCGCCTCGCGGCGCGCGACGATCGCGTTGTAGTAGTCGAGCACGTCATCGGGCGCGCCATCGCGCAATACGCCGCCGTGATCGAGGAGGATGGCGCGATTGCACAGGGTCTTGATCGCGGCTGGGGCGTGCGACACGAACAGTAATGTCGTGCCTTCATCGCGAAACTGCCGGATGCGCGCGAAACTCTTCGCCTGGAAGTAGGCGTCCCCGACCGACAATGCCTCATCGACAATCAGGATGTCCGGGCGGATGCACGTCGCTACGCTGAATGCCAGCCGCACCTGCATGCCGCTGGAATACGTGCGCACCGGCTGGTCGATGTAGTCGCCGATCTCGGCGAACGACTCGATGTCGGACATGCGCGCCGCGACTTCCGGATTCGAATAGCCGAGCAGCTGCCCCGCCATGTAGGCGTTCTGGCGGCCGCTGAATTCCGGATGGAAGCCCATGCCGAGCTCGAGCAGCGCGGCGACGCGGCCGCTGACCTCGACGCGACCGCTGCTCGGCTGGGTCGTGCCGGTGATGATTTTCAGCAGCGTGCTCTTGCCTGCACCATTGTGGCCGATGATGCCCACCGACTCACCGGCGCGAATCTGCAGATCGACGTCGCGCAGTACCCAATGTTTCTCGTGATGGGTCGCGCGGCCGCCGTCGAGCCATTCCGCGAGCCGCCACCAGCGGTTCGGGTAGCGCTTGTAGTACTTGCCGACGCCATGTGCGCGGATCGTACCCATGTCAAAGCTCGTCCACGATTTCGCCCGACAAGCGCAGGAAAGCAATGCCGCCGAGGCCGAGCAGGAACACCGACAGGACGGTCGGATAGATCAGATGCTTCCATGCGGGAAACGTCTGCTGGACGAACACGGCGTGCAGTGCCTCGACCAGTGGCGCCACGGGATTGATATTCATGACGGCGCGCGCACCCGGCGGCAGGATGTCGATCAGATAGATGATCGGCGTCATCCACAGCCAGAACTGCAGCAATACACCGGTGAATTGGGCGACGTCGCGGAAGAACACGTTGAACGTGCCGAGCAGCAAGCCCAGCCCCAGCGCAAACGCGACCAGGATCGCCAGTATCAGCGGCACCGCGAGCAGCGGCATGCCCGGCAGCGCGCCGGCGAGGATCAGGAATACTAAAAATAACGCGAAGGTGATCGCGAAGTGAATGCAGGTGGACAGCAACGTGATCGTCGGCAGGCAGATGCGCGGGAAACTCGCCTTCTTCATCAGGTTGCCGTTTTCGACGAACACCGTGTTCAGGCGCGTCACGAGTTCGGTGAACAAGGTCCACGGCAGCAGGCCGGCGCACAGGTAGACGCTGTAGCCGAACGCGCCGCCGCCGTTGTTCGGCAGGCGCGACCCCATCACCTGCGAGAAAATTACCGTGAATATCACGATCATCGCCAGCGGGTTGAGCACGGCCCAGACGCCGCCGAGCAGCGACCCGAGGTAGCGGGTCTGGAAGTCGCGCTTGACAGCGCCAAGCACGAAACCGCGGTAGTCCCACAGTGCGCGGAACATCACCGGGTGCAGCGTCATCATCGTCATGCCAGCGCCGCGGCGAGCTCCTCGCGCAGATCGGCCACGTCCTCCACGCCGACGGACAGGCGGATCAGGCCGTCGCTGATGCCAAGCTTCTTGCGGTTTGCCGCCGGCACCGACGCATGCGTCATGATCGCCGGGTGATCGACAAGGCTTTCTACGCCGCCGAGCGACTCGGCCAGCGCGAACAAATGGCAGCGCTCGAGTACCTTGCGCGCCCTGCGCAATCCGCCTTTGACTTCGATGGTGATGATGCCGCCGGGGCCGTCCATCTGGCGCTTCGCCAGCGCATACTGCGGATGCGACTTCAGCCCGGGATAAATCACTTTTTCGATCGCGGGGTGCTTCTGCAGCCATCCCGCCAGTTCGCTCGCATTCTCGCAATGCGCCTGCATGCGCAGATGCAGCGTCTTGAGTCCGCGCATCGCCAGGAACGAATCGAACGGCCCG
>Ga0105239_10007552_pt1 | contig 12471 bp, 7 predicted proteins | sample KBSC44metaG_FD_92761 | JGI IMG/M metagenome (GOLD analysis project Ga0105239, IMG submission 92761) | Corn rhizosphere microbial communities from Kellogg Biological Station, Michigan, USA - KBS C4-4 metaG | ecosystem: Host-associated > Plants > Roots > Rhizosphere > Soil | place: Michigan, USA...
GAGGAGTGAGTGAGTGGTAAATGGTGAATGGTGAACGGAGAATGTTCTGCGCTAACCTCAATTTCAATACTGGTTGACTGAGATGTTTTGATAACACGCTTTATTTTAAATATAGCATCATCACCATGTCCCCATGTTATGGAAGTATGATTGTTTCCTACTGAACTGATGGCTTGTTTAATCACTTCATCATCCGCATTAAAAACAATCTCTTTAGCAGATGTAAATAAGATTGCTTTTTCATTTGCTTTCTGTTGCAGACTTTCAAAGCCTTCGCTATGTGCATCGCCAATATTGGTAAAGACACCGATGGTTGGTTGTATTATCTTTTGCAGCTTTTCCATTTCTCCGGGCATAGAAATGCCTGCTTCCAGGATAGCAAGCGTATGCTGATTGTTCATGTTCCATACGCTTAACGGAACACCAATTTGCGAATTATAACTGCGTGGACTACGTACAATATTATAATCAGGTGACAACAATTGATTCAGCCATTCTTTCACAATTGTTTTGCCATTGCTGCCGGTAATACCGATAACCGGATAAGTAAATTGTCTTCTATGATAAGCAGCCAGTCGTTGTAAGGCTTGAAGGGTATCTTCAACAATAATAAAATTTGCATCTTTATAATTCGCATATTCAAACGCCGGATGCACACAAAAATTACGGATACCACGCTCATACAAATCCTGCACATAAACATGGCCATCCCGCAATGTTGATTTCAATGCAAAAAACAGTGAGGTGGCAGGAAAAATTATCTTTCGGCTATCAGTTAATAAATGCTCAACAATAGATGTTTTATCATACGCGGATAATCGTGCATTTGTAACTTCTGCTATGTGTTCTATGGAGTAAGACAAGGGAATAATTTATTCATCAGTAAACAGAATCGCTGGCTTTGGCATCGTTTGCATTCTCGTTCATGGTCTTTCGCCTATTCATAAAAATAGAATAAAACACAGAACCGGAAATACAAACCAGTATTACGCCAAGTGATATAAAGACCTGTATATTCTTATCAAACCACTGGTTAAACCAATGCTCACCAAGCATTTTAAGGCCTATAAAAACGAGCACGATAGCAATGCCCTGCTGCAGGTAATCGAACCGGTCAACAGCGCCACGTAACAGAAAGAACAAAGACCGCAAACCAAGCACAGCAAAAATGTTGGAAGTGTATATCACAAGCTTATCTCTTGAAATACCCATTACCGCAGGAATTGAATCTAACGCAAATACAAGGTCAATGGAAGCAAGTAAAATAATAACTACAAACAATGTAGTGTAATAAGGTTTCCCTTTTCTTCTTACTACATATTTGCCATTGCCATCATCAGGCACCAATGGCAGAAAACGTTTTAAAAATTTATATATCTTAAAATTGTGCGGTTCAATTTCCTCATTATCTCCAGAGGTAAACATTTTATATCCTGTATAAACAAGAAATGCCCCGAAAATATAAAGTATCCATTCAAACTTATCCACCAGCGCAACACCCACTGTAATAAAAATCACTCTGAAAACGATAGCCATTAATACCCCAATGAGCAATGCCCTGGGATAAAATTTTTCTTTTACTCCAAAAGAGGTGAAAATGAGAATGAATACAAAAATATTATCTATGCTAAGGCTCCATTCCATCAGGTAGGCGCTAAGATATTCAAGCGCTGTGCCTTGCCCTTGTTCAAACCAAAGAAATACAAAAAATGCAAGCGCAAGTGTTACCCAAAAAAAAGTCTGTTTCAGTGCGGCCCTAATGGTAACCGTTTTATTTTTCTTACTGATGAGGCCCAGGTCGAAGGCAAGGGCCGCTGCCAATACAATACCAAATACTAAATATCCAAGCTGGTCTGCTGTCATGGTTCAAAGATAAGTCCGAACCCTGATTAAGAGGATTGCCTGGATTAAAAAGATAAGCCAAATATGCCACAACATCTGAATGCTGTCAGCATTTCATCATTAACTGTTTCAGGCTGCATACGCTTTCTTTCTTCGCCACTGAATCACAAAGCCAAACAACAACACCAGCAAAATGCTACCTGCAATATTTATCAATTGCCATAAACCTTTTTGCTGAGATACTTTGCCTTTGTCAAGTAGTCGAAGTACAAAATCTTTGTTGCGGCTTTCAAAAATTTTATTGTTGCTTACCAGGTAATCAATACTGTTGAGAAAAAACTCACGGTTGGCAAAACGATAATTTTCCATTGGCAATTCACCCATAGCAATCGGACCGCTGGTATTGCTTACAGCATTGGTTACAATATCTGCATCTGATACCACAATCTGTTTTGTAGACATGGTGCCAGTTGCAGCAAAAGGTTTACCCAGCGCTTTAGCAACGCTGTCCCTAACTTCATTTGTCAGGCGATTGGCGAACAGCGAAGTAAAATTTCCTTCGAGCAAAACAGCCACAGGAATATGACTCCTGTTCATAGAACGAAAATCATTGTCTGTTTGAATGCTGTTTAAACTAACCATTGCGGGTGAGCTCAACACACGGCTATTGGTATCACTTGCCAGTAAAATAGTTTTCTCAATACCCGGTGCTTTTACCGTATCAATACTTGATGGAAAAATAGACAACACCCTGTCTAAGTTTTTTGAAATAGGATTGTTGTTATAGGAAGACAAGAAAGGGTAATATGGCCATGGCATGCGCTGCATTCGCGGACTATTATCAGGATTGTACCCAATCACTATTGGTATCTTTGAGCAGTTTAAATCCTGCAATAAATCACTGTTAATACGCACGCCATATTTAAACAGCAGGTCATCAATATTGAGGTTGCGGTCAAAAGCAATAAAGTCACTTTGGCTACGCATTAAACTATCCAGTTCTGCATACAACTTATCAACAAACCAAATTACTTTGCCGCCATGCATTACATATTGGTCAAGCTTTAGTTTATCTTCTTCTGTGAAAGCTTTTTGAGGCTTTACAATTACCAGCGCATTTATCTGATCAGGATTAGGATAAGATTGTTTCAAATCAAAAATGCCTAACCGGTAATCGTTGCGCAGGCTTTGAATTAAATCATTCACCCTTTGCGGACCAGGTTCTTCATTACCGATTGCGTAGGCAACCGTGGGCACGTCTTTTCTTGTAAGTTTATCAATAGCGTTAGCAAACTTAAACTCAAGCAATGCCTCGGCAGAATTGAGTGTTGCTTCTTTATCTTCCTGCGGAATATCATTCACTACACTAAAATTCTTAAATACTTTACGGCTACTGCGCAAGTCAACCGCATAAGGTTTTCTGCCTTTGTAATACACTAACGCCGACGGTATAATAATCTGTTGTGTCGATTTATTGCCTTCGCCAGAAACCTCTTCGCTTCTCTCAAATACAACGCCTAACCTGGCAAGGCTGTCATATAATTGCATACGACTGCTATCAGGCAAACCTTCTCCCGGCTTTTCAAAACTTATGCGAATAAAATTGCTGCTTAAATCTTTAAACTCGTTTAATAAATCGTTGGTGGCAATGCTTAGCTTTTTATAGTCAGACGGCAACTCGCCGGTAAGAAAAACTTTTACGTTAATAACGGTATCAATGTCTTTCAACAATGCTTTTGTAGAGTTGCCCAGACTAAAACGCTTTTCAGCCGTAAGGTCCATGCGATAATTAAACAACGTTGAGATATACGTTATTGCCACAAACAAAACAACAATTGCAAGCCACCAGTATTTATGTCTAATCAATTTTTTCATTTTTGTACCCCAATCCCTGAAGGGGAGCTTTTACAAGCCTTATAATAAAAGGCTAACTTATTTAACCAATATCGTTTCCGTCTTGAGCCCAACCATATTGCTACTATTGAACTTTACTTCCCGTACGTACGGGACTCTTGTACGTTTATTCACTATTCAACAACGTGTAACACGCAAATGAAATGGTAAGCCGGTTACAGCGTGAACAGCTATGCGTGGCGTCTTCGCCACGCATCTATATTCTATCGCCTCCGGCGATTATCAAAGTCAGAGACTTTGAGCATAATACTGCAAAGTCTGAAGACTTCGCAGAGCATTAAAAGAGCATCACATACCACTTTGGCTAAAGCCAATACCGATGAGCCTTTCACTAACCCAAGGTTTAAGCATTGGGTTATAGCAAAACACAGGAGCCGGCTTTAGCCAAAGTGCATTCACAAACTTTTGCTGCTGCAAGTATAATTGTATGCTACACCTTGCTGAATAAAGAACCAAATGTACAAGTGAGTGACACAACGAATGCTTAATAGCAGCAACACAGCCCAAACAATAATTAACTATATCCTATGTTCTCTTTAGGAAGGTTAAATATGTCAATGTATTCTTTGTACTTCGGCACTAATCTCAAATAAATCAAGGCAACGCCAATCAGTCTGCTACCAAGTCCCCTTTCGGGGTCTTATCTCTTTATCAACATCCTTTGCGTTACCAATGCAAACACTACTATTACACCACCGAAATAAATAATATCCCTTATATCAACCACCCCACGACTAATACTATGATAATGAAATTTGATGCCCAGCATTTCAACATAATAATCAAGACCGTTACCAAAAACAGGCAGCTTGCTTACAGCTTCAAAACCATTGTATAAAAGAAAGCACATAAAGGCACCGGCAATAAATGCAACCACTGTATTATTGGTTAAGCTGCTTGCGCATACGCCTACAGATGTAAATACCCCGCCAAGCAGTAACAAGCCAATATAACTACCAATAGTGCTACCTACATCAATGCCGCCGACAGCGCTCAATGCCTGTATGGAAAAAGCATAAATTATAGTTGGCAGTATTGCAATAGCCACCACGATGAATGCGCCTAAAACCTTACCCCATACAATTTGCGAAGCGCTTAAGGGCATTGTTTTTAGCAGTTCGAAAGTGCCGCTTTTGTATTCATCAGCAAGGCTGCGCATGGTTACTACCGGTACAAGAAATAACAGGATTAATGGGGCCAGCTCAAAAAAGCCATTGAGTGAGGCATAGCCAAAATCAAGCAGGCTGGTATCGGGAAACACAAAAAGAAAAAGCCCCATCAACAATAAAAAAATGATGATAGCTATATAGCCTGTAAGACTTCCAAAAAACTGCCGCCATTCTTTTTTACATATCATCCACATAAGTTCGAAAATAGACCTTTATTAAAATCTATAGGCTTCAGAAACCTATAAGGTTTTATCAAAAATTTGGTAAGGGGTAAAACTACTACCTATACGTAAATGTTGTGAAGATATTTTGTCTGAACCTGGATTTGGGAAAATTGTCTGAACCTGGATTTGGAAAGAGTTATTAGATTAAGAGGAAAATTTGATTTGATCAAGTAAATGCTACCTTTTCCTCACAATCCTTACCATCCTTCCAAATCCAGGTTCAGACAAACCTTTTCAGACAATTTTCCGCAAACGCTTGCGTGCCATGATAGTGTTTATGCAAAAGCGATGGGCATTATATTTAACTGGTACAATGGTTTTATAAAACTTGTAGAAATGAAATCTTTTATCCGTTTTTGGTTGTTAGTGTTAGCTGTATCATATACATGCACGCATGTTTTTGCCCAGAAAAACAATAAGGTCTTTTATAAAGAAAATTTTGCATCAGGCAAGTTGCCCGATGGCTGGAAGAATGTTGATGTACACCAAAAGGGCTGCGAATGGGTAATTACCAACCAGCCTTACCCGGGCTCCTTTGAATACCAGCAACAGGCGCCACCGATTGCCTCTTCAAGTCGTGGTTATCACTTACAATACCAGGCTGGTTATATTGTCGATGAAGACCAGCCCAGGTGGATAAAGAAAAATGAATATCCTGATGCATACATGCAAACCACAGCCATTAATTGTAGTGGCAAGTCATCTGTAATACTGCATTTTCAACATACATTCCGTTACAATAATATACATCCTGAAGATGGTGCAGGTTTATATGTTGGCGTAAGCACCGATTCTGTCAACTGGACAGATTATAACGTGCAGCACAATCTGCCGGCAGCAACAGATATGTTCAACCCATTGAAAGAAGAATTGAATATCTCATCTGTTGCTGCAAATCACGATAAGGTTTATCTACGATTTTACTGGAAAGGTTATTATAGCTGGTACTGGATGATTGATGATATAGAATTGGCGGAAGCATATACCAAAGACATCAGTGCTGTAAGGCTTGTTTCTCATACAGAAGAAGACAATCACTTTAAACAAGACGACCAACTGGTGTTGCGTATTAAAAACAGCGGTATGCAAGCCATCGGCAATTCATTTACCATTAACTGTATAATTGATAAAACACAAACATTCAACACAACTGTTGATGCGGCTTCAAAGCCAATTCAACCGGGCGAAGAAAGAGATATTACTTTTCCTAAAATAAACCTTGCAGGTTCACCAGTGCATAATATTTCTTTCACCATAAAGGATGCTGGTGATGAAAATCAATCCAACAACAGTTTTGCCATAAGACTAAATGCTTCAGCAACATCTTTGGGCAATATGGATGGCTTTGAAAAAAAGAAAAATGAGTTTGATTTTTCTTCCGGCATCACCAAAGTAAAAGTGATTTTTTACCGTGACGATATCTTCCGTATCTGGCTTGCACCGGATGGTAATTTCACTAATCCTGCAGATAGTGATATTGTTATTAATTATCCTTCCCCTGCCCAACCTGTTACGGCCACAGACGCTGGTGATTACATTAAACTTCAAAGCAAATCATGTGTACTACGTGTTTACAGAAAGCCATTGCATTTTGCCATGTATAATGCAACAAATACTAAAGCAATCTGGGAGGAGTTGAAGCCAATAGTTTTTGGTTCTAAAACCATTCAATCATTAACACGTAAAGAAGATGAATACTTTTATGGTTGTGGCATGCAGAACGGCTATTTCTCCCATCGTGGCAAAACAGTGCTGATTGAAAAAGGCAATGGCTGGGATGATGGTGGCAGACCTAATCCTTCTCCCTTTTATATGAGCACCGCAGGTTATGGTGTATTGCGCAATACTTTTGATGCAGGTAAATACGCATTTAATGATACGGTTGAGTTAAGCCATAATGAAAACCGTTTTGATGCTTTTTACTTTTACGGCCCATCATTAAAAAACATATTGAATGATTACACAGATATTACCGGCAAACCCTTTCTCATGCCGCGCTGGGCGCTTAATTTAGGCGATGCCAATTGTTACAATAAACCCGACCGTAATAAGCAGCCGCAAACCACACCTGATGTTATCTGGAAAGTTGCTGATGAATATGTTAAGCATGATATGCCACGTGGCTGGATATTACCCAATGATGGTTACGGCTGCGGTTATGTTAAACTTGACAGCGTAGTAAAAGAGTTGCACAAACGTGGCATATACACTGGCTTGTGGACAGAAAACGGCGTTGAAAAAATTGCTACAGAAGTGGGTAAATATGGCACCCGTTTATGCAAGCTTGATGTTGCCTGGGTTGGCCCCGGTTACAAATTTGCGTTGGATGGTTGCAGAGCAGCTTACAACGGTATTGAAAACAATAGCGATGCCCGGGGATATGTATGGAGTGTTATGGGCTGGGCCGGTACACAACGTTACAGCACAGTTTGGAGTGGCGATCAATCTGGCAATTGGGAATACATCCGTTTTCATATTCCAACCTTTACAGGCGCAGGGCTTAGTGCGCAAAATGCTGCATCAAGTGATATTGATGGCATCTTTCGCGGCAGCGATTCTACCTACACCCGCGACCTTCAGTGGAAGTGTTTTATCCCTGTACTGATGACGATGAGTGGCTGGGCAAAGAAAGATAAACAGCCGTGGGTGTATGGCGAACCTTATACTTCTATTAACCGCAAATATCTTCGTCTTAAAATGCGCCTTACACCTTATATGTACACACTTTGCCACGAAGCCAATGTTATCGGCGTGCCTGCTACAAGGGCCATGGTGCTTGAGTTTCCCAAAGATTCGGTTACCTGGGGCAAGAGCACGCAGTACCAGTTTATGAACGGCCCTTCATTACTTGTTGCACCGGTATATAAAAGTGAAGGTGAAAGGGACAGTATCTATCTTCCCGCAGGTAAATGGTCTGATTACTGGAGTGGCGAAATATATAACGGCAATCAATGGCTTCGTCACTACAACGCGCCATTGGAGAAGCTACCTTTATTTGTGAAAGCTGGCGCCATCCTTCCCATGTACCCACAAATGAACTATGATGCAGAACGGCCAGCCGACACACTTACGCTCGACATCTATCCGCAGGGCAATTCATCTTTTAATATGTATGAAGATGATGGCCTTACACGCGAACATCGCAAAGGTGCTTTTGCAACAACATTGCTCCAGGTAAGTACCCAAAAGAATATTACCGTTACTATTAATACCGTTAAAGGATATTACAAAGGCATTTATAAACAACGTAGTTATCAATTACATGTACACAGCGGCAAAGCGCCAAGCCAGGTTTTATTAAATGGTAAAGCCATCAAATTTTCTTTTGATGCAAATGACAGGAATGGTATCATAAGCATCAATACACCGTTTGTAAGCACATCTGTTAAACAGGTGGTGACGTTGATGTTTTAAGATTTTATGTACCGGGCTGAACTACTACTATTAAGCTTTGCTTCCCGTACGTACGGGACACTTGTACGCCTGCTCCGTTACGCAGCAATACGGGGTTCAGCTCATTACTGAACAGGTATCGAGTGACATTGCAAGTTGTTAATCGCAAGTTAGCTGTCGACAGGGATTATCTCTTTTACTTGAATATTGAGTGTTGAATGTTGAGTGTTCTTAACCTTGAACTTTGAACAAATATTTTCGCCTGACTGTCGCCCATTGAACCAAACGATGAAGTGATTGCGACGCAACGAAGACACCATGAAATACTACTGATGGTATCTACATCAATCTTTTCATCCGCCCAACTTATGTCCATTGTATTCTGTTCATCAATACAGCAACAGCTTTAATCATTTCATACAGCTTTCTGTTGCAATCATATATGTTTGTTGGTTTCTTTGTCAGCAATACAAATAAAGCGAAAGGATTGGCTATATCGGCGAAAGGCTTTAAAACTCAGTATATATTGCAAGCTTTTGAATGATTTTTATTGACGGCATACTAACTATTGTTGTCCATAAAATGACACTTGAATGACAAAAAACCTTTTCTTCACCTTACCTATGCAAGTACTTTTGCGTATCCATATTACCGACGACAGACAAGAATGAATATTAATCAGTTTTATATAGCCGGGATTAACTATAAAAAGACAGACGCTTCCGTACGTGGCCGCTTCGCTGTTGGTAATGAGCATTATGCATCACTATTACACAAGGCTTCACAGACCAGCATCCAGGAACTTTTTGTTTTAAGCACCTGTAACCGCACTGAAATATATGGTGTTGCAAGCTCAGGAAAAGAGTTAGTTGAATTGCTTTGCAGCGAAACATCAGGCGATATGACTACATTTCAGCAACTGGCCTATATAAAAAGCGGGTGGGAAGCTGTTGAGCATTTGTTTAATGTGGCAGCAGGCCTTGATTCTCAAATATTAGGCGATTATGAAATTGTAGGCCAGTTAAAACAGGCCGTTAAACTTTCAAGAGAGCATGGTTTTATCGGTACTTTTTTAGAACGCCTTACTAATGTAGTGCTGCAATCTTCCAAGGCCGTTAAATCGCAAACAAGGTTAAGTGGCGGAACAGTTTCCGTGTCTTTCGCAGCAGTGCAATATCTCCGTGAAAACCTTTCAGATACAAAAGATAAAAAAATTGTATTGCTCGGCACAGGCAAAATAGGTCGCAACACCTGTAAAAATCTTGTTGATTATCTTGATACAAAAAATATAACGCTTATTAACCGCACAGAAGACAGGGCGGTTGAGCTGGCTGGTGAACTGGGTCTTGCTTTTGCTTCGTTTGAAAACAAAGCACAGTTTATCAGGGAGGCAGATGTAGTAGTGGTTGCCACTAATGCAGAAACGCCTGTTTTAATGAAAGAAGATGTTGCCGGTTATGGTAATAAAATTTTGATTGATTTATCCATTCCTTACAATATTGATCCATCCACAAACGGGTTGCCTGGCATTAGCCTGGTAAATGTTGATGATCTTTCAAAGATCAATGACGCAACTCTCCAAAAGCGTATGGCAGAAGTGCCTGCAGCAAAAGCAATTATTGCCGAACATACAACTGAATTCGCTGAATGGTACACGATGCGCAGAAACGTTCCGGCATTAAAAGCTGTTAAGCAAAAGCTGATTGATATGCAGCAATGCAATTTGTTTTTATCAGTATCTGCCAACTGCGGCATTAAAGATGATAACTCAGGTGCTGCAAACATTCAAAAGGTTGTGAACAATATGGCAGTGAAGATGCGTACACAGCACCAGCCCGGTTGCTATTACATTGAAGCAATTAATGATTTTATTACAGGAGCAAATTAAGGTGAATGGTGAATAGTCAATGGTGAATAATATATTACATTCGCTGCCATTGACCATTCACTATTGACCATTGACTATATGAACAGAATTCTCCGCATAGGCACAAGAGACAGTCAGCTTGCGGTATGGCAGGCCACTTTAGTGAAGGAGCAACTAGCTCAGCATGGTATTGAAACCGAACTTGTGTATATAAAGAGTGAAGGAGATATCGATCTTGTTACCCCTTTGTATGAAATTGGCGTTCAGGGTATTTTTACACGCACATTAGATGCAGCTTTACTAAGCAACAGAATTGATATTGCCGTTCACTCCATGAAAGATGTGCCCACTCAAATGGCCAAAGGCATTGTACAGGCCGCAGTTTTAAAAAGAGCATCTTACAAAGATATTTTTGTGTATAAAGGTGAATGGGAAGACGTCAATCGTGAATTGTCAATGGTCAATGATAATAGCCACGATTCTTCATTCCCCACTCACCCATTCACCATCGCTACCAGCAGTATACGTCGCAAGGCGCAGTGGCTGCATCGTTACCCTCATCATACAATTGATAATCTTCGTGGCAATGTAAATACACGTCTGAAAAAAGTTGAGGAAAATAACTGGAACGGAGCCATCTTTGCAGCGGCCGGGTTGGAACGTATTCATCTTCGCCCCAAAAATTCCATAGAGTTAGACTGGATGTTACCTGCACCTGCACAGGGCGCTATTATGGTAGTATGCAGGGAAGCAGATGACGAGACAAAAGATTATTGTAATGTGTTGCATGATGCTGCTACTGCTTTATGCGTGCATGCAGAAAGGGATTTTTTAAGAACATTGATGGGAGGTTGTTCAACACCTATCAGTGCGCTGGCAGAAATAAATAATGATACGCTTACTTTCAAAGGCAACCTGTTCTCCCTGGATGGAAAAGAACATGTGGATGTTGAGATGGATATGAACTGTTCCGGTTTTAATAATAATGATAAAACGGATATTGGTATTAAAGCCGGCCAGCAGGTATTAGCTGGCGGCGGCGAAAAAATAGTGGAATCTATACGCAATGCAACCAAATAAAAAAATTCTTTGCACCCGTGCACTAGACACGCAATTGATAAGCAAAGCCGCCGTGCACAACATACAAATAGATGCATTGCCTTTTATAGAGATAAGAAAATTGCAGACTCAACAATTTAAAGAGCAGGTGCAACAATTAGCGCTTCAAAATATAAGTGTAGCGTTTACAAGTGTAAATGCAGTTGAAAGTGTTGGTCAGGTAATAGCAGAAAAACCTAAATGGAAAATATCCTGTATTGGTGGCGTTACCAAAGATGCAGTGGCTAAGTATTTTGGTGAGGAGGCAATATTGGTAACTGGTAAAAACGCTTCTGTTCTTTCCAGGAAAATTATAGATACCAATAACATTAAAGAAGTTATTTTCTTTTGTGGCGATCAGCGTTTGGATGATCTCCCGGAAACACTGCGCACCAATAATATCCGTGTACAGGAAGTAATTGCATATCAAACTTTGCAAACACCACACGATGTGCAGGAAGATTATGATGGTGTAATGTTTTTCAGCCCTACGGCGGCACATAGTTTTTTTTCAAGTAATACGATACGTACAGATGTTCCTTTGTTTTCCATCGGTAAAACAACAACGGCAACCATACAATCTTACTGCGCCAACCCGGTAGTTACCAGTGAATGGCCCGGCCAGGAGAATTTGGTGGAGAAGGTCGTGGAATATTTTGGTTAGTAGCGCATTTATCTAACCCAAGACTTTAGTCTTGGGATTAACATACAGTAGATTTCAGGCTTTAGCCAAAGCACTTAATATGATATTCACTCTATCTTACTGAGAAGACTTTGGCTAAAGCCATTTTCTTCTCATATTATAATCCCAAGGCTAAAGCCCTGGGTTAATTTAATTGACCATCGACGAAAATGAACGATTTACTTCTAAGAACACTACGTGGCGAATCCACAGAAAGGCCTCCCGTTTGGATGATGCGCCAGGCAGGCAGATACTTGCCCGAATACATGAAGCTGCGTGAAA
>Ga0105239_10007554_pt1 | contig 12471 bp, 12 predicted proteins | sample KBSC44metaG_FD_92761 | JGI IMG/M metagenome (GOLD analysis project Ga0105239, IMG submission 92761) | Corn rhizosphere microbial communities from Kellogg Biological Station, Michigan, USA - KBS C4-4 metaG | ecosystem: Host-associated > Plants > Roots > Rhizosphere > Soil | place: Michigan, USA...
ATCTCCAAGCTCTCGGCGATCTTCGTGAGCCGTTCGACGTGGCCTTCGGTCTCGGTCGCATGCTTCTCGATGGCTGCCTTCAGGTCCGGGTTCGTCGCCGCCTTGGCCAACTTTGGCATGGCTTTGAGGAACTGCTTTTCCGCGTTGAACAGGTCTTTTAACGAGTCTTCAAATAGTTTCTCAAGCGTTTGGGTCATCTTTGTTCTCCCAGCCTGATCATCCCGATCGGCCTCTAGAATCGACCGCTACACCGACACCGTGGTTCCGCTCCTCCATGATCGCCGTACACGGAACCCGCAAGTCTGTTACGTGGACATTAATGAAGTGGAAGCATTGGCCCACGGTATCCGCGAAATCTTTTTGGCGCAGGGATCGGACCTGAATCCCGTGCTGGTGATCCCGAGGACGATTATCGTTTTCACCGTCGCGATCGTGTACGTCCGATTCGCGAAGAAGCGGTTCATCGCCCAAGCCTCCGCGCTCGACCTTGTGATCGCCGTCATGTTCGGATCGCTCCTGAGCCGAGCGATCAATGGAGGAGCCACGCTGCTGTCGAGTCTCGTCGCGGGGTTCATTCTGGTTGTTCTGCAGCGGATCTGCGCGCACTTCAGCTGTCGCTCCCAGCGGTTCGCGGGGTGGGTGAAAGGCTCGTCTCAGGTCATCGTGCGAAATGGGCAGATGGACATCGCCGAAATGAGGAAACACGACATCTCGGAAGACGATCTCTTATCTGAGATGCGCACCAACGCCCTTACTGACCGCTTAGCAGATGTTGAAGTAGCCATTTTCGAGCGCAGCGGGCACATCGGCATTGTGAAGAAAGTCGATGCAATTCAGAGGGAAACGTCATTGAAGTGAGAGGGAAGGAAAGTGTTTGAACCTGTAGTTACTCGAAATTGCGGAACCGAATATGCGCCCAGAATCGCCTTCCTGAGTTCGTACGTGCCGCGCAGATGCGGATTGGCGACCTTTACCGACGACCTGTCTCGTGCGGTGCACAACTACCTTCCGCTCGCACAGTGCCCGATCGTCGCCATGACGGATCGCGGATCAACCTATGAGTATCCCGACGACGTCCTCGTCGAAGTTGGGGAAGAAAAACTGGACGACTACATCAAAGCCGCGCATGTGCTGAATGACCTCGGGGTCGATGCTCTCCTGGTGCAGCATGAGTTCGGCATTTTTGGTGGCGCAGCCGGCGACTACGTCTTGGAGATGCTCCGGCGACTCGAATGTCCCGTTATTTCGACGCTCCACACGGTGCTCCAGCATCCGAACGATGAGCAGCGCCGCGTGGTAGAGGAGCTCGACCGGGTCAGTGCGCGATTCGTGGTGATGACAGACAAAGCAGCCGAGCTTCTTGCACAGGCCAACGGAATTGCACCAGGAAGAGTTTCGGTCATTCCTCACGGCGTTCCCGCACGCCACTGTGATCCCAAAGAGATTTTAAAGCGGCGACTCGGGCTCGAGGGTCGGAGAACGATTCTTACCTTCGGACTCATCTCGGAGGACAAGGGCATCGAAGAAATGATCCGTGCCTTGCCCCTCATTGCCGCCCGCTATCCGGACGTGCTCTACATTGTCGTAGGAGCAACGCACCCAAAAATCGTAGAGCAGCACGGAGAAATCTACCGGGAGCGGCTCGAATTGCTTAGCCGAGAACTCGGCGTTGAATCGAACGTGCGATTCGTGAACCGCTACACCGCGCTTGATGAGCTCGTCGAGTACCTCGCTGCCGTTGACCTCTACATCACCCCCTATCGCAAGGAAGAGCAGGTCACCTCAGGGACGTTGGCGTACGCGATCGGTGCCGGCCGTGCCGTTCTTTCCACCCCTTACTGGCACGCGACGGAGCTTCTTGGGGACGGAACCGGTGTATTAGTTCCATTCCGTGATTCGGACGAGATGGCCAAAGCGTGCGTAACCCTCTTCGCAAATCCTGGCAAGATGGCTCACCTTGAGGAGCGCGCACGGCGAAAGGGAAATCAGATGAGCTGGCCTCGTGTTGCCGCGAAGTACGTTGATTTGGTGAAGCAAACCGTCCAAACCCCGACGAAACACTTCGCTCCGCCCCAAGCAATTTCCGCGCGAGTTGTCGTGATCTAACCACGGGCGAGATTGAAAGTTGTCCTTCCCGTGCCCATGAGGAGCGGCTCGGGAACTTAGTTGATGCGTGGCTACTCCAATTCTGAGAGGTTTGACCTTCAGCGATTGCTCCTCATCATAGCCTTCGAGAGTACGAAACCATGTCCGCCCCGAGTCCCACCGACCCTGATCAAGTGCGTCAGCGCTGCATCGAAAACTGCTTAGTAACCAAGTCTCTGTGCGAACAGGTGCTGACCACCATCGCTACAAACGCGGACACCAACCAGCGAACCGTTTTCGAGGAGTGTGCGCAGCTCTGCGGAATGAGCATCGACTTCATGCGCCGGGACTCCGACCTCCACCCTTTCATATGCTTCGCCTGTACCGAAGCGTGTCGTCGCTGTGCACAGGAATGTGAGCGGAGGCTGGAGGGCGGCGAGTTACTCCTTCGGTGCGGGGAAGCCTGCCGGCATTCGGAGATGTCCTGCCGCGCGATGTCCTTCAAAGTCCGGGAACTTGCAAGTGAGCCCCTGGAGTCCACCTATTCGCCGCCCCGCCCGGAGGAACAATAGCGCACGCTACTTCCGATCGGCCACGTTGTAGCAACCTTACGGTTCCCATTTCACCGTGGCTTTTTTGCCCACTTCGATTTCGAATCTCGGGGCATCCACCCTCTTGCACCCAAGTTTGATTTGGCATCCCTCCGGGGGCAGGATCTGTGCCGAACACGCGCCACCGCGGGGTCCCCTCGTTCGAAACGTGGCGCCGGTATCACTAACTTCTAGTTCACTGAGCGGGTATTCGCAGTAGAGGAGTCGGTCACCGGGGAGTCGGTGGAATGCCCCGACGGCGTAGGCGAGCGCCGCTCCGCAGCCGTACACCTCTTGTCCGATTTCTCCTACGGGACGGCCATCGACATAAATGTCCTCGAGCGGAAACGAAAGCAACCTAACGTTTCTGCCAGTTTGGGGAGCGTTCACGACGGCGGTTTCGGGGAGTGCATCTGGATAAAACCACCACGCCCTCTCGAGCGCGAACTTGCAGAACTCGCTCATAAGTAACCGGGCAGAATCGGGGAACTCCTCGAGACCCTCGGCCAGCGCGAGGCATTCAAGAAACGCGGCGTAAGACTCGTAGCACTCAAAGGGAGCCATGTAGGGCCCGTCGTGGAGGCACGTGACCCCCAGGAATGTGACTTTCATGTCCACCTTTCCGATCTTCGCGTCCCAAATCGAGCAGTTGTGGAAGAAGCTCGCCAAAAACGGCAACGTCTGTTCCCGGTAGAAATCCTCCTTCGTCTCCTTCCAGACCCGGAGGCAGGCCGCGGCGCCCCAAGACGTCAGGTTCGTCTGGTACACGATATCGAACCCGAGGTGTCTCGTCGCCTGAATCGCTCGCGCAGCTTCGTCCAAGAAGCGCCGTTCGCCAGTTAGCTCAAACGCATCCATCATCACGTAGGCATAGATGCCACCTGCGTCTGTTTGCCCGGGACGCCCGGGACTACTTTCCGGGGTCGTAATCTCTAAGGTGTCGAAGACGAACTTTATCGGCCAGGTGTACTCGAAGTGCTGCGCCACGTGAATGGCGAATTCCAGTGAGGAGAGGAACAGGTCGCGCGCTCCTTGGTCCCCCGACTTGGCGAGCTTGGCAAGTCCTTTGAGCGGATGGTACTGATACCACGAGTCAACCTCTCCCGTGTCGTCCGCCGGCTTCATCGTGGGAACGAATCGAGTGATCGCGCTCTTCTTGGGATCGAAGAAGCGGTATGCGCCTGCTCTGAGCATCTCTTGGGCCAGAAGTTTTTCGCCCTTCCACTGGCTGTACTCATCGAGCATTCCCAGGACGGTGAGCTGTGCCATCGAATCGGGGCAACCGCCGTCGACGTACGGCCTGAGGTAGCGGTAGCCGCCATCCTCAACCGTGATGAGAGGCGAGTCCCCGATGCCCTGAATCGTGCGTTTCGCTCGCCCGGGCCAGTCGCGGACCCCTATTTCGGGGCGGCTGAGATATGGGTAGATTGCCGCGTGATGCTCCAGAAAGCGATGGGCTTCGATTTGCTTGTCTTTCGGTATCACGCCGTCGAACCGCAGGAGCACGTCAGAGACGACGACCTCGACGTTCGCCGGTAGGGGCGATTCACAAAAAGGAGGAGGCTGATACCCCAGTTCCGGCCACGTTCCCCCCACGGCGCCATCCGGTGTCGTTCCGGTGACTCTAAAAAACGGGTTGAGTGATGTGAAGTCCTGGAAGTAGAAGAATGTTCGACCAGTTTTGTCGCTTCCGAGCCGGGCATACAGCAAGCCTGAGTTCAGACCTCGCTGCGCCGCAATTACCTCACCCTGCGCCGCGAGCGGATCTCTGTCAGGGCCGAGCGGATACACGTCGCGTGGCCACGCCGCAACGGAGAGCGGATTCTTGGGCGTAAGCCGAGTCGTCACGCGCAGCAGGGCGTCATCCTTGTTCGGGGCAGATGCGCTGACTCGGTAGCTTCCGAACGAAGAACTTATTAAGAAGTCCCCGTCCCTCGAGCCTTCAAGCTTCAAAGGTGCGCCGGGTGCCCACGCACACCGAAGGGCTACCCCCGCGCCATCCTCGGCACTGATGAGCGCCCACAGCGAGTCCGTTCCGAGGTAGAACTCGGTGCACTGGTCGCCGATACCGAGACTTCCGATCTTGGGCGGTGTTGCTCCACAGAATTCGCTTCGAAAAGCCATTACTGAAGCCGGAACCATCGTGGGAGAACTCACGATTTCACTTGACTTCGTTCGCGCACGCCGGTTCCTGGAGAGATCATCTTGGTGCGCTCCCGAAACTGCCACTTTCCTTCGCAAGGGTCCCCACGTTCACGGCACAACGAAAATTCCGTTGGTGGCCGGATCACCGCGATGGTAAAGGAAGTCTCGCTTTGTATGGAACGAGGAGAGACTAAACCGGAGCTGGGGGCGGGGAGGGAGGGTTCCGTTTCGAGGCGAGTGGTGGTCGGCGGGCTTGCCTCAGGACTCCTTACCGGACTGGTGCCCACGGCAGCCGCCCGTCCTTCATTCCCACGAGAGGTACAGATGGAAACGCGTGATCCGCTATCGCAGTATCCCAAGCCGCCATTCCCGGAACAGCATCAGCCGTGGCCCGGACTTCAAAGCAAGATGAACCCTCGCCCCGACTCGGGCGAGGAAAGCTACCGAGGAACGGGGCGGCTCACCGGCCGGAAAGCCCTTATTACGGGTGGTGATTCAGGCATCGGACGAGCGGCGGCTATCGCTTTTGCTCGCGAAGGCGCCGACGTCGCGATCAACTACTTTCCCACGGAAGAGCCGGACGCCCGGGAGGTTATCGAACTCATTCGAAAGGCGGGCCGCAAAGCAATAGGGATTCCCGGTGATCTGCGGGACGAGAAGTTCTGCCACTCGTTGGTGGAACGGGCGGTTCGGGAGCTCGGGAGCCTCGACATTCTCGTGAATAACGCGGCGCGTCAGCAAGCGCGGGAGTCGATCGCCGATCTCACGAGCGAAGACTTCGATGCAACTTTGAAAACGAACTTCTACGCACTGTTTTGGATTACCAAGGCCGCGCTGCCGCACCTCTCGCCAGGCGCGTCGATCATCAACACCGCCTCCGAGCAGGCAGTCGATCCGTCGGAGTACCTGCTTGACTACGCCCCGACCAAGGCTGCCATTGTTGCCTTCACAAAGGCGCTCGCGAAGCAGCTTGCTAAGAATGGCAAGGGAATCCGGGTCAATGCGGTGGCACCCGGCCCTATTTGGACGCCCCTTCAAATTAGCGGGGGTGCACCCGTTGAAAAGCAGAAGAGTTTCGGCGGCGACACCCCGTACGGCCGACCCGGGCAACCAGTTGAGCTTGCCCCGCTGTATGTCTTTCTCGCTTCGGCCGAGAGCAGCTACTCGTCCGGCCAAGTCGTCGGCGCTCAAGGAGGCAAAGGAGCCACGTAGGCGAACTCGTAGTGCGTCTCGCGTCCGAACAGATCCGACTCCCAAACACTGAGGTTTTTCCAGCAATGTCACAGACTGAAGCACGACCCCCGCAAACCCAAGATCGTCAGCCAGGGCTCACTAGCACTATGAAGCCGCATCCCATCGAAATCCGCGATAATTACCGAGGCAGCGGAAAGCTCGAGGGAAAAGTTGCCCTTATTACCGGTGGCGATAGCGGCATCGGTAGGAGTGTTGCTCTCCACTTCGCCACTGAGGGAGCGGACGTCGCTATCGTCTACCTCGACGAGCATGAGGACGCTCGAGAGACGCAGCAGAAGGTCGAAAGAGTAGGGGCGCGATGCCTCTGCATCGCCGGAGATGTCGGCGACGAAGCATTCTGCAGATCGGCGGTGGATCGGGTCGTTGGCGAGTTCGGCCGCCTCGACGTGTTGGTCAATAATGCCGCCGAGCAACATCCCCAAAAGTCCATCGAGGACATCACGGAAGCGCAGCTTGAACGGACATTCCGCACCAACGTCTTCGGCGCATTCTTCTTGGTGAAGGCCTGCCTTCCTCACCTCGGCGAAGGCTCGGCTATTGTCAACACCGCGAGCGTCACGCACTACGAAGGCTCCGCGAGCCTCCTCGACTACAGCGCAACTAAGGGTGCATTGGTCGCGTTCACGCGCTCACTTGCCGAGTCGCTCGTGGATAAGGGGATTAGAGTCAACGCAGTTGCGCCGGGGCCGATATGGACGCCGCTGATCCCTTCCACGTTCGATGCCGAGAAGGTTGCCTCGTTCGGATCGGACACGCCGATGAAGCGAGCTGGGCAGCCGAGCGAGGTTGCTCCGGCGTTTGTGTTTCTCGCCTCCGAGGACTCCTCCTACATGACGGGACAAACCCTACATCCGGATGGCGGAGATAGCACTTCGAGCTAGAGGATCGCTAACGGTACGGCGGAGTGCCGCACATCTGCGTAACACCCCGCCATTCGCCACCGGTAAAGACTGAGCGCGATTGCTAGTCCGGTTTCCCCGCCCCGACCGGAGATCGCCCTCTGCTATTCTCCGGAGTGGCGTTGGCTTCAATGCTCGGCGCCACGGGCTGAGAGACTGACTGCCGGATCGGAATGCTCCGAACGCTCGACGGCTTTTCCGACTTCGGGATCCGAACCGTCAGAACGCCGCGATCGAATCGGGCCTCGGCCTGCTCGCCTTGGCAGTTCTCGGGCAGACGCACCGAACGGGTGAAGTTTCCGTACGGAGTCTCAAGTAGATAGACTTTCGTGTCGTCGCCTCCGTAGTCGCACCGAATGGTGCCCCTTAGGGTGACGATATCCTTCTCAATTGAAAGGTCGACGTCCTCCTCGGTGGCACCGGGAACAGCCGCGCGGATGTAGAACGCGTCGGGCTTCTCGTAGACGTCCATCGGCAGATTGCCGAGGCCCGGGGTAGCGCCGCGCCAGACGGACTCGAGGTTCCGCTCCATAGTGCGGAACAGGTGGTCGAACTCAGCAAGCGGGTTTCGGTTAATCAACAGGTTCATTGATTGGCCTCCTGGTTGTTAAGTTGGTATTGAGGGAGGGTGTTGGTGTCCTCCCAATTTTTATAATCGCCGCTGGGCGCGCAGAAGTTCCCACGTGGGCGCGACAATTTGTTCAATTTTGGCGTGCTCAGGCTGAGCGGGGGGCATGTCCCCCAGGGAATTCGGGTGAGGAAAGGGTGGAACAGCGCGACTAAAACTACCTTCTGGCGGTATAACCCCTGCAAGCGGAACTTGCGGGTTCAACATTGTTCGAAGTCACGGAAAAGCGGTGTCGCGTATTCGGGAGAGTGTATGGTCGTTGAGCCATGATTCATGGAAACTCGGTTCATGTCTCGAGCCCCTTCCTCGGAAGAGTATGAGCAATGCCTTCAGCGTCTTCCAGACCCTAGTAACTGCAGCCAAGACACGTGGCGCATAGTGCTTTTCAGTGGTGAATCTGCGTCGATTGATCCTCGGAAAGAAACGCAGCACTATCACCACGCCATCTTCCAGTTCAAGAGAACCTGCTCGCCAGAGGGTAATTGGACATGGGTCGTCATCGAGCCGCCCCGCTGAAGCTGCTCGTCAAGCCTACATGACGAGGGCTCGCGTCCTCCCAAAGAGACGCTCCTACCACGCCGTCCGTCCTAGCGCTTCGGCGTCCAGCAAGCGCCGTGGGTTGATCCAATGAGTCGGCGCCACCGCGGCTCGGTTGAGATAGTGCGCGGCCCCCTTTCACAACCTAACGGCGGAAGGTGTTCTCGCCCTTACAAGACCTTGGCCGTTGCGCCCTTGCTAGCAATTTTGCTGGCCTGACTACGTTCAACGCCGTTACTACTGATTGGCCCGGCGTCATAAATTCGGTGACCCCATCCATGATTGACGTACCGCACACGGTGATGCTAATCGAGGACACCCGGGATGACGAGTTGCTCAGCCTTCGTGCGCTCCGGAAGTGCGGTCTCCCGATGGTGGTGAAAGTGGCGCACGATGGGGTTGAGGCGCTGAGGAAGCTCGGAGTTGGCGGGGAAGCGCGACAGGTGCCCGACCTCATTATCAGCGATCTCAAGATGCCGCGGCTGAGTGGCGATCAGGTGTTGAGGTCGGTTCGGGCCGACGAGCACCTCAAGGAGGTTCCGTTCATCGTGTTCTCCTCGTCGGATGAGCCGACCGATGTTCGGCGTTGCATGACCCTCGGAGCCACTGCATTCGCGACCAAGCCGGTGAGCTTCAGTGAGTACATCGACTGTCTTGCCGCCATCGCGCGACACTGGCTCGAGGTGGCGTGTGCATCGAAGGAGCCTTCCTGCGTGATCGAGGCAGAGGGTGCAGGACCCTCATTCCGGTAGGTCCCTAATCATGCCGAACGAACTCTTGTGCGAAGGCAGCGTCAGCGTCTCGATGAGCGGCTCGGGCGACCGCACCGTCCTCGTTGTCAAGAACGGCACGACGGTACGGTTCTGGGCAAATACCGCGGACCTCGAGGAAGTCTTGAACGGCGATACCCTCCAACTCTCCGCGTACGGGGCGTTCTGTAAGCTCGAAGGGGAAGAGGGCCAGGTTGCGGTTGAATATGCACTTGACGGAGAAAGCACTTTGAAGTGTGCGTTTCCGATCGAGCGCCTCCGGAACGCCATCGAGAAGGTTCGAACTCGAATCGTGGAGGATCTAGACACGTCGTCTGTACGCGTCGAACAGGATTGAACAAGATTGAGCGAACATAAACCGAACTTCGCGGGGGTGAAAACTTTTTGCACCAAAACTCCGTTGTTTTGAATTTATGAATTCAATGGTAAACACGGGGAGTGGGATTGGGCGACCACGCGAAAGTGGCGCTGCGGCCCGGGCTCGCCCACCGAGTTGATCTGACGAGATCGAACAAGTGAGGACTGAAAGGAGGAGCGAGTGAGATGAGAAGATCAACGAGGGTTGAGTCTGCAAGAGTGGGTTTTAGGTTCATTTCCCCCGACTACAGCGGGTCGGGGGATTGCCCGGACCACGAGTCGGGGTTTTGCCTGTTACCGAGACAAGGACAATCGCTGCGCGAGGTGCTTTGGCAGTCCGTTTAGTGCGCTCCGGTCAATAACAAGAAGTCTTGCCACGGCTGGCCCTGGGGCCCTCAGCGCGGCGTTAGCAAGAATGCGTGCCCCGAACTGCCCTGAATACCGTAACAGACGATTTGTCCGTCCTTGTTAACTGCCGCCGCGCTCGCGAGCACCCATCCGGAGAGGTTAACGAGGCTGTTGAGGTCCTTCATCTTGCCGTTCTGCCACACAAACGCATGACCAGTTCCATCCGCGATGGCGCTCGTTCCAACCACAACACCCAAGTCATTGATCGAGGATGCAGCAGACGTTGTGCCTCCCAGCGTCCCGAGATCGGTCGTTTGGCCGTTTGCCCACTTCAAGGCGTGGAATTCGCCGGAAGTTACGCGACCGGACCCGACAACTGAATCGGACACATTCATCCAGGTAGGCACGAACGATGCATCCACCGAGATCCTCGTGGCCGTACTTCCTTGCTTCCAGATGTACGTCCCATCAGCCGAGGCGAGCACGTGCCCTTGCGAGGTGCAGCACACGCACGCTCCCCGGATTCCCACGACTCCTGCGGTAAAAAGGTCGGTTTCTGTTCCGTTTTGCCATACGACTGGGTGAGCAACTCCCGCTCCCGACTGGAGCCAGACGTCCACGGTGCCCACGATCAAACCCGAACCATTCAGACAGCTTGGGAGCACCGCGTACGCACCGGGAATAGAACTGGTAAGGGGCGTTGAGGTGCCGTTTTGGTAGATATAGGCATCGGTCTCCTCTGGTGTCGGGTCCTGGTTCCACACGGTTCCCACCACTGTGCCCGCGGAATTGACGCCCGTTGCTCGCGACGGCAGTTTCCGATTCGCCAGTGTCGATCCGAACCGCCCGAGGTCGGTCAGAACGCCATTCTTCCAGAGGAACCCGTGCGTTCCATCCGGAGCGCCGGCCGGAAGGTCTGACTGCCCCACGACCGTTCCCGCGTCGTTGAGCGCGATCGGCGCCGTCGTTGGGCCGCCGAGCGTACCCAGGTCTTGCACGGCGTACTGCCCCAAGGCTTGGATGCTCACCGCAATCGGCAGGGATGCCGAGACGGTTTTTCCCGAATCGTCTACCTTAAGGGTAGCGGTGACGGTGGCATTGCCTGTGGCGATGCCCTTCACCGTGGCCGTCGCCGTGGTCCCCGTGATGGTTACGACGGTTGGGTCACTCGTCGCCCAGGTGACAGGTTCGCTCTCACCGCCAACCGACAGCAGCACGATGTCTCCCGATGAATCGGTGGCCGCGAGCGTGAGGGAGGAACTCTCGTTGCGGTAGAGCGACAGCGTCGAGGGCGAAAAAGAGAGCTTCGAGACGGTCGAGGAGAGCGAAACCGTGGCGTTGTTCGTCGTCGTCGGCGAGACTTGGAGCGTGCCAGAGCCCACGGCTTGCGCGGTCCCGGTGGCATCCGTCGTAGGGTAAGCGGCCACGCTCACGTCCAGGGTGTTAACCGGAAGGTTCGTGAACGTCGTGGAGGTGTCCGTAGCGGTCCCCGAGGGGCGTGGGATCACCTTCTCGGCAACCTGGTCGCCGTGGAGCGACAAGAGCACTCGGAGGCTATTGGCCGAGATCGGGATGGATCGCGTGCGCGAGGGCCAGTGGACGGCAAAGACGGCCCATCCGCCTGCGTGACTAGGCGTGCTCGGGCCAGCAGTCCCGCCGCAGCCCGAGAGCAAGGCAACCGATCCGACGAGTACTAGAAGAGCGGGCGTTCTCACTTGATCGTCACCCCACCGGTGCCGTTTGAGGGGTAGAAGCGGTGGAAGATTGGCACGTCGTCGAGGAGGCTCACTTCGAAGGACTCATCCAAGAGATCGTGCCCGAGCACACCGACCTTCACCCCGAGCGAGGCGTGGAAGTTCGCCGTCACCGAGGCATCAAGCCCGGGTGGATTCGTCATGACCTGGAGCGTGCCGACGAACTTGGGAGCCAAGAACTGCACATCCGGCCCCACCACGCCATCGATGAGGAGCGTTATCGTGGGAGCGATCGGCGCGATGCTCGCGGAAACACCGGTGTAGAGGTTGAGCGATGGCGTTATGTCCGCACTGTGGGTAAGGCCGTGGCTCGTCGTCCAGTGCCCGTCCTGATACTGGACTCCTGCGGAAGCGGTCGCAGACGCCTTGAGCGTGAGGGAAAAGCCACTCTCGACGGAGCCCTCGGCCACAAGGTCGAGTTCCATCGTTGGCGCCGCTACGATGCCGGGCGCGATATCGAAAGGCGGGCACGTGATCGTGCCGAGTTTCAGGGTCTTTTCGAGCTTCAGCTTCGCCTCGCAGTCGAGTTCAACTGCAGCGAAGGCGGTAACCGAGGCGTTCACGGCGAACCGCTTTATCTTAAAGAGGCTAACTTCGAGCGACGTCGTGAGATCCACCGAGAGTGTGAGGTCGCCCGAGAGCGTTACCGACCCTTCGCCGTGGGTAGTTCCGCCGCTCAGCGAGGCGTGATCGAGGTGAATGCGGATCGCCCCTGAGACGTCCGCTCGCGACTGTGGCGTACTCGTGAGACTCACACCAGGAAGGCCAGGAGTGAACGATGCGACGGAATCGGCACCGAGCGTTCGGCGGTCCGAAAGGGTGGCGTCTTGGACTGCTTCTTCGATGGTCGCCTGAGTAGTTGAGAAGGTGGTGGTGCTACCCGTGGAGACAACGCCAGTAACCTTCCGAAGCAATCCTTGACCCTGGCTTGAGGCAATGATGCTCCCCGGCTTAATCGAGGAGGTGTCGCCCGAGACGGAAACCGTCGAATCGGTAGCTGACTGAATCTGGCGAGCATCTGACTTCGTGAGGATCACCGTGGCAGGTCCGTAGACCACCGGCACCGGCTTCTGTCCGGCCGTCCCACCTCCTCCACACCCAGCA
>Ga0105239_10007555_pt1 | contig 12468 bp, 4 predicted proteins | sample KBSC44metaG_FD_92761 | JGI IMG/M metagenome (GOLD analysis project Ga0105239, IMG submission 92761) | Corn rhizosphere microbial communities from Kellogg Biological Station, Michigan, USA - KBS C4-4 metaG | ecosystem: Host-associated > Plants > Roots > Rhizosphere > Soil | place: Michigan, USA...
CGCCGTTTTACCGACAGGCTGCGGTCGTTCTGAAGCGATTCGAGGAGAGCGCCCACGACATCGACATGCAAAGGACACTCCTTGCAGCCGTCACAGACGAGCGAATGCATTGCGCAGCGACGGACGGCCTCCTGGGGATCGTGGCGTAGTGCGTGCAGGAGCGGCTCGATGCAGCGATCGTCGGCGACATGGTCGAGGAGCAGGGCGCTCGTGGCGCGTACCTTACTGTTGGGATGCTTCATCCCCTCCAGAAGCGCGTCGATCGCCTCTTTACCACGGGCGACCAGTGTCGCATTCGCGGCCCACTCGATCTTGCCTTCGGTCTCCTGCAGCAGCGTTACCAACTGGTGCGAAGGCATCGCCTCCATGCCGCTCTGTTCCACAATAGCCTGAATCTCCTGCGTTGCCTGCGCGCGCCTCTCGCGCTGTTTCCGGGTCACTTTCAATGTGCGCCTCCCCTTTCGGTGTGATAGTCCTATTGTTGCAGGCTACCGGGGGGGTCCGTCAAGGGGGGGGTTCGGATTCCGAATCACCAAGCGTCTCTTCGTACTCCCACGCCTGACAGAGTTGCGCGAACAGCGACTCTACTTCCGGCAACAGCGCCGCTGCGCCTTCCACCGTCCCTGCGCGGCCGATCTCTTCCAGGCGGGCGCAGATTGCCGTCAGTTCGCTGCCGCCCATACTCGCGGCAGCGCCGCGGATTCCGTGCGCCAACTGCCGTAACTGCTCCGCATCTCCGGTTTCGATCGCCCCGTGCAGCGTGTCCAGGCGCACACGCGCCTCCGACCGAAACATGGAGATCAGCTCCGGAAGAATGTCGCGCATCGATCGCAGTTCCGCCAGCATCACCGGATCGATGACTCTCTCCGAAAGCGAACGTTCCACCGTTGCAGCTTCGACTGAGGGCATCGGATTTTCCGATTCGGAGGGCGCAGCCCCCTCGGCCTGTGCCCGGTTCTCCCGGCGCTTCTGCGTCCACTCGCCAGCCCTCGTCAAAGCCACACGCAGCGCGACCGGGTGGATCGGTTTCGCCAGATAGTCGTCCATTCCGGCAGCCATGCACGCCTCCTGGTCTTCCCGCATCGCGTTTGCGGTCAGCGCCACGATTCGCGGCAGACGCTCGGGCGGCAGATCCCGGTGGATCCTTCGGGAGGCTTCCAGGCCGTCCATCTCGGGCATCTGCACATCCATCAGGATCAGATCGTAGGGCTGTCGCTCCAGCGCCTTCAAGACTTCGAGGCCATTGGCAGCGATGTCCGCGCGATAGCCGAACTTGCCGAGGAGCAGATGCAGCAGTTTCTGATTGACGACAAGGTCTTCCGCCATCAGTATCCGCAGCGGCAGGCGTTGCGCCAGTGTCGTGTCGAAGGGAGAGACGGTCGAGGGAGCCGGTGGAGGCGGAGGTATGGTGGCGAACACCTGCGCCAATACATTGAAGAGTTGAGACTGTTTGATCGGCTTGGTCAGCATCGTGGCGAAGCCTGCGCCTTCAAACTCGGCCAGACGACGCGTCACCGAACTCAAGCCGACCAGCGGCATCGTGGTGGGGTCGCACAGCCGGTGGATCTCCCGCGCAAGCGTGATCCCATCCATATCGGGCATCTGGATATCCAGGATCGCGATATCGAAGCGTTCGCCCTGCCGCAGGCGTGTCAACGCCTCCTCGGCGCTGGCGCTCTCCTCGGAGAACATGCCCCAACTGCGTGCCTGCAGCGTCAGGATCTGGCGGTTGGTCGGATTGTCGTCGACGATCAGGAGCGAGCGCCCTTCCAGATGCAGCGCACTGGGCTCAAGGGCGACATGGACCGGCGCGGCGATCTCCATCGGCAGAACCACGTGGAAAGTAGAGCCCTGACCGAGAACGCTCTCCACCCAGATCCGCCCGCCCATCAGCGCACAGAGCCGCTGACAGATCGCCAGGCCGAGTCCGGTGCCTCCGTAGCGACGCGTCGTCGAGGAGTCCACCTGACTGAACGAATGAAACAGCCGATCCATCCGGTCTTCCGGAATTCCGATGCCGGTATCACGCACCGTAAAGTGCAGTTCGTAGCGTTCGGCCGTCAGCGGCGTGCTGTGCAGCGTCAAGATCACCTCGCCCTGCTCCGTGAACTTGACGGCGTTGCTGAGCAGATTGACCAGGATCTGGCGCAGCCGGGTCACGTCGCCGCGGACGGCATCGGGTGTATCCGGCTGAAGCACGTAGGCCAGTTCCAGCCCCTTCTCCGCCGCCCGGTTCGCGATCAGGTCGAGGGAAGATTCGACGACGTCCCGCAGATCGAAGGGCTGCTGCTCCAACTCCAGTTGTCCGGCCTCGATCTTGGAGTAGTCGAGAATATCGTTGATGATGGTGAGCAGAGCATCGCCGCTCTCCTGAATGATCTGGGCATATTCGCGCTGCTCCGGCGAGAGGGAGGTATCGAGCAGGAGGCCGGTCATTCCGATCACCGCGTTCATCGGCGTGCGGATCTCATGGCTCATCGTCGCCAGGAACTGGCTCTTAGCGAGGGTCGCCGCTTCCGCCTCTTCCTTCGCCTGGCGCAGTTCGGTTTCGGCCTGTTTGCGATGGGTGATATCGACCAGCAGGCCATCCCAGAAGACATCGCCGTTCGGTTCGAGATGCGGGCGCGACGCGCCTTCGATCCAGCAGTAGTCGCCGGTCTGCGCGTGAAGATAGCGCCCCGCCCATTTCCAGGGTTCCAGCGTCCGGGCGGACTCGGCCACCGAGGCCGCAAAATCCTCGCGGTCCTCCCCATGGAGCCTCTCGACCAGAAGCATCGCATCTGCCATGATGGCGGCAGGCTCGATCCCAAAGAGTTCGCGCGCTCCGTCGCTGGCGAAGGGAAAAGCCATCGAACCGTCCGGACGCAGCACGAACTGGTAGACCATTCCGGGAACGTTCGCGGCGATCCGCTGATAGCGGGCGTCGCTGCTGCGCAGGGCCTCCTCCGTGCGTCGGGCGGCGTCCAGGATCGCCTCTTTCTGGGCCTCACTGGCACGCAGCGCCTGTCGCACCCGACCGCGCTCGATCGCGAACCGCACGGATCGCAGCAACGTGTGCCTGTCCAGATCTTGTAGCACCAGAAAATCCTGTGCGCCTGCCTGCATTCCCTGAAGCGCCAGGGCATCCTCATCCCTCTCACTTACCAGCACCACCGGCACCAGCACCGCGTGGACCGCCAGGAGGTCGAGAACCGCCTGCCTGCTCTCCTCCGCCGAGGCGACGCCTACCAGCAGGACATCGGGCGCCGTTGCGGTTAAAGCCTCGATGCCCGCGCCGTAGTCGTCCTGAACATCGAGGATGAGGGAGGCAGTTTCGGTCGCCTCCTGCAGCATCGCGTGGATAGGGTCCATGTCGGCCAGACCGTTGGGGAGAAAGAGCAGACGGACAGATTTCAGATCGGAGATAGGCATAGGATTTTTGACGACCGATTCTCGGTACTTACCAGCGCGTATTCGGGCCGAAGTCCGCCTTGTAGTAGCTCTGACCTTCGACATGTTCGCCGGGTTTGACCAGTTCATCGACCCGTTTCTTATCTTCTTCTGTGATGGTGACTTCACAGGCCGCCAGATTGTCGTTAAGTTGCGCGACGCTGTTGGGGCCGATAATAGGGCTGGTGACTCCGGGCTGCGCGGCGCACCAGGCGTTGGCGAACGCCGTCATCGTACATCCCTTCTCCTGGCAGAGCGCTTCCAGTCCTTCCAGCACCGTCCAGGTCTGCTCGCTGAACTTCGTGGGATCTTCCCGCGAATTGGCCGGAGCCGCTTCACCGCGCTTATACTTGCCGGTCAGTTTGCCGCCCGCCAGGGGGCTCCAGGGAATGATGCCGATCCCGTAGGTGCGCGCGGCAGGAATCAACTCGCGCTCGATACGGCGGTCCAGGATATGGTACGGCGGCTGTTCGGTCACAAAGCGATTGAGCCCCAACTCCTTGCTGACCCAAAGCGACTCGACGACCTGCCAGGCCGCGTAAGTGCTGGTGCCGATATAGCGCACTTTGCCCTGCCGGATCAGGTCATCCAGAGCGCGCAGCGTCTCATCGATGGGCACCGCAGACTGCGGGCGATGGATCTGATAGAGGTCGATATGATCGGTCTGAAGCCGACGCAGGCTGTCTTCACACGCCTTGATGATGTTAAATCGGGTGTTGCCCCAGGCATTGGGATCGGTATCGTCCATCTTGCCATGCACTTTGGTCGCCAGGAAAACCTTATCGCGCTTGCCGCCCTCTTTGAGCGCGTTCCCGGTCATCGTCTCACTCTTACCACGTCCATAGACGTTGGCGGTATCGATAAAGTTGCCGCCCTGATCCAGGAACCGGTCGATCATCGCCGTCGCCTCGTCCTGCTCCGTCTTCCACCCGAAGGTCATCACCCCCAGACACAGCACACTGACCTGCGCCCCCGTCCGCCCCAAAGATCGCATCTCCATCCGATTTCCCCCTTGATCATCGCCCACATCCGGCGCTCTCCTCTTATACGGAGATTACCCCCGATTGTTGCGCGATCGATCGCTTTTCCTCATTCTCACCGAAGGGAGAGGGCCACTCCTCTCTTAATGTCCATCGCACGCATTATGACAGTATTTCCAAAATCATTGCTGCAGAAGCGGAACATAATGCTCGATCGTGCAGTCTACATCTATTGGCGTAATCCCTGTCTTGCCAACTCCTCCGTCTATGCCTTCCAAGATCGTTCCCGTTTGCCGGGCACGAGAAAACCGTCCCCTATTGCCTGGGAAGCTATTTATAGGCGTAAATAGTGCGGAGTTTCGTCCACTGCCCGATTGCTTACCCGCATACCTATGGGAGGAATTGTCATGCCGCCATCCTATTTCCAACCGTGTCCCGTACGGCTCCAGGGCGCTTCTCGCCCCTCCTTCACTTCCCCTCTGCTCTTCTGCCTGTGGCTTCTCTTACTTCCAGCATTCCAGCGTCCCGTTTACGCCCAGAGCCGCCCTCTGATCCGTTGGATGCACGGCGGGCATATTGGAGTCAATGGTCTGTCCCAGGCGGCTTTGACGCCAGATGGGAAGACCTTCGTGAGCACCGGGACAGATGGAACGGTCAAGATCCACCGTACCACCGATGGAATCCTCCTGCGTACGATTGTGGTATCGTCCGGCGCTTTGTCTCGGATGGCGCTCTCTCCGGATGGAACGCAAGTTTTGGCCAGCTCCGATTCCGGCGGGATGCGGGCGGGTATCTGGCGGATTTCCGACGGTGCGGTCCTGAAGTCCTTGAATACGGCGGGGCCAGGGGTGTTGTCGGTGGCGTGGGCGCCGGATGGGTCCAAAGTCGCCCTGGGATGCACCGGAATCAATAGCGCCGCCGACATCATCCAGATTCTCAATGTCTCCGACGGTTCCCTGGTCGCCACGATGAGCGGACACACCGGCGGAGTCAAGAGTGTCGCGTTCTCACCCGACAGCGCCCGACTTGTCTCCGGGAGCGTAGATACTACCGTTCGCGTCTGGAGCTGTACCGATGGCAGCCTGCTGCGCACCTTCTCCGATCATACAGCCCTGGTGAACGCCGTCGCCTTCTCTTCGGACAATCGAACGGTCGCTTCCGGCAGCAGCGATGGCACGGTAAAACTCTGGGATGCGAATGCCGGCACGATGCTGCACTCTCTGGCGGCAGGTTCCACCAACACCGTCGCCTTCGCTCCGAACGGGAACGTGGTTGCGAGCGGCTCCGCCGACTCCCATATCGTGCTCTGGAACGTTGCGGACGGCGCCCTGCTCCATCAAGTCACCATGAGCACAGACTCACCTACACCGGCTTCCCTTAGCTACACACAGGACGGTTCTCAACTCTTTGCTGCGGCGATGCAAAGCGAATTTGCCGTCTATAACAGCGCAGATCTCTCCGTGGCGCACTCGTTACCGACCGAGCACTCCTTACCGATCCTCTCCGTTGGCGTCTCACCGGACGGCACACGCATCGTCACCGTTGCAGAGAACGACCGCTATATCCACATCTGGGACGCAGCCACCGGCGGGCTGGTCAGTAAGATGCCGAGCACCTCTCCGTACAACTACTATGCGATGGCGGTGTCCCCCACCAACGGAAACTTCGTTACCACCGACCAGTTCCATAGTTTCAAAATCTGGAGCAGCGCTACCGGAGCGCTCCTTCTCAATGTCTCCAATGATGTCCAGCCGATTGCGGTAGTCTGGTCTATAGATGGCCAGAAGATCTACCATCCGGGCACTCCAACAGACAGTTTTAGCGTCGCGATCCGTAACTCCGCCGATGGTGCTTTAGTCGGCTCCCTCACCGGAAATACCAGTAACATTCAGTGTCTCGCGGTCTCGCCCGATGGCCGGTTTCTGGCGGCAGGATGTGTCGATGCCAAGATCCGGTTGTGGGATCTCTCGGACCTCTCTCTGGTGGCGACGTATACCGGGCATACAGACATCGTCCATGCGCTCGCATTTTCGCCGGATAGCACCCGTCTGCTTTCCGGAAGCGACGACAAATCGGCGATCCTCTGGAACGTCGCAGACGGCAGCATCCTGTACCGTTTAACGCACCCGGCTTTCGTCACCAGTACCGCCATCGCTCCGGACGGAAAGACCTTTGCGACGGCCTGTACCGATAATCATCTGCGTCTCTGGAAACTGTCGGACGGCAGCCCTCTCCAGGACTATAGCGAGGAAGTCAGCTTCCGAATCACGCTCAATCCCGGCCCTGCGACGATGCTGACCTATTCACCGGACAACGCCAACATTATCTATAGTCGTAACGACGCTACGGTCGTCGTGGCAGCCAACCCCTACTGGATCCCACCCATCACCAGCGTCAGCCTCAGTCCCTCCTCTGTCCGCGGCGGTCAGTCTTCGATCGGTACGGTCACACTCAGTGCACCGGCTCCATCGGGCGGCATACTCGTCGCACTCACCAGCAGTTCCGGCAGCGCCACCCTTCCGATCAACAACGTATCTATTGCCGAAGGGGCGACATCCGCCACCTTCACGGTCAACACCGTTCCTGTTCCTGTCTCCACCGGTGTCACGATCACGGCAAACAACAGCGTCTCGACATCCGATGCGATCCTGACGGTGACTCCACCGACGGTGACGGCGCTGAGTATCGCTCCGAGCAGTGTGAAGGGCGGTCAGAACGCCACCGGCACCGTCACCATCAGTGACCCGGCCCCCGCCAGCGGCATCCTCGTCAACCTCAGCAGCGCCAACAACACGCTCGCCACCTGCTCAGGCACGGTGACCGTCGCCGCAGGAGCCACGACGGCGACCTTCCCCATCACCACTCACGGCGTCTCCACCAGCACCTCCGTCAACTTCTCCGCCTCTTTCAACGGCAGTCAGGCGAGCGCCACCCTGACACTCACCCCGCCCGATCTGACCGGCCTCACCCTCAATCCCACCAGCGTCAAGGGCGGCTCGACGAGCACCGGCACCCTCACCATCAGCGACCCGGCGCCCACCGGCGGTCTCGTCATCGCCCTCAGCAGCGATAAAACCGCCGCCACCGTCCCGGCCACGGTCACCATCGCCGCAGGAGCCACCAGCGCCACCTTCCCCGTCAACACCACCGCCGTCGCCACCGATACCGCCGCCACGCTCACCGGCACACTCAACGGTCAGACCAAGACCGCCGCTCTCACCGTCCAGGCGCCTCTGCTCAGCGGCATCAGCGTCAATCCCGGCGTCGTCCGCTCCCTCCAGAGCGCCAACACCACCGTCACCCTCGATGGCCCCGCTCCCACCGGAGGCATCGTGGTCAATCTCTTCAGCAGCGATACCTCCGTCGCCACGCTGCCCACGACGGTCACCGTCGCCGCAGGAGCCAGAACCGCCACCGCTCCGGTCACCACCTCCCTGGTTTCGGCAGACACCCGCATCCTCTTCGCCGCCACCCTGGGCACGAGCAATGTGTCGGTGCACTTCACCGTGCAGCCGCATCTGCCCTTCGACTTCAACAACGATGGCTACAACGACCTCGTCCTCCAGCACCAGACCACCAACCTGGTCGTGCTCTGGTACACCAACCTCCTCAACATCACCGGAGGCACAGCCATCAACTACACGCCTCCCACAGGCTGGCAGATCGTGGGGGTCGGGGACGTCAACCGAGACGGCAACCCCGATCTCTTCCTCCAGAACCAGACGACCGGCAAGATCAATGTCTGGTATCTGCTCGGCACGACGCTCGCAGGGGGCGAGGAGATCTCCGCCCAGCCGGGCACAGGCTATAGAGTAGTCGGCATCGGCGACTTCAACAGCGACGGCAAACCCGACGTGCTCTTCCAGCAGGCGTCTACCGGCCAGTTGGCGATCTGGTTCATGGATGGCGTACACGTCACCGGCGGCGTGCTGGTTCCCCAGGTTCCGACCGCGGGTTACAATGTGGTGGGAGTGGGAGACTTCAACAACGACGCCAAGCCCGACATCGTCTTCCAGAACGCCTCCAACAATCAGGTGGTCATCTGGTATATGAACGGCGCCTTGTTTGCAGGCGGAGGAGCGATCGCGTATGTGCCTCCGTTCGGCTGGCAGGTGAAGGCGGTGGAGGACATCAATGGAGACGGCAAGGCGGATCTGGTGTTCCAGAACCAGACCACCAACCAGCTTCTCACCTGGTTCATGGATGGGCTGAACATCCCTGGAGGAGGAACCATGTCCCTCACACCCGACCCGGGCTACAAACTCCGAGGACCGCACTGACAGCTACAACCGTTCCTGTACCCATGGGTAACACTGTTATCGCCGCCTCCTTTCAGGGGGTGGCGATAACTTTTAACAAATTTCAATAATCAGCGAATTACCTCTAGAGGACCGGAACAATTGGCCTGGCGAAGCGATCTATTTAAAATGGTGCAAGCTACTATCCTTTGCTCCTCGATCAAGAGCCAATTCTCATGAGTCCTCCCTTTACCGCCTGCCTTGAAACAGACGGACAGGGTTTTTGGTTGGCTTGCATATTATAGGATTGATAGAGGAGTTAGATCTTCCCCTATTGGCACGCCATGTGTGTGCAGGAGAAACAGTCATGATTCATTCCTTTTCCCGCTACTCTCCTATCCTCTTACGACCAGAGCGTAGACCTTCCCCGCTCCTCTCCCTGATGTGTCTCCTTGGCCTTCTGCAACTATTGTATCCACAATCGGCGACCGCACAGACCCGTCCCTTGATCCGCTGGATGCAAGGAGGTGAGATACTCGGTATAAAACAGGCCCTTATAGATCCGGATGGTAGGACCTTTTTAACCATCAGCGAGGCACAGATCATCCGCGGCCAGGATCTTCATATCCACAGCGCTCACGACGGCAGTCTCTTACGCACGATTGTGAATAATGGCCTCATCATTGCGATGGCCCTCTCTCCGGACGGCACCAAAGTAGTGGAGGCAATTGCGAACGATACCTGCGACATTCGTCGGATTTCCGATGGCGCGGTGCTGATGACTCTACCGATCAAGGGCGCCCCGTTGGCATGGTCGCCGGATGGCTCCAAGATCGCGGTCGGAAATTCGATCGTGAATGCTGCCGATGGCAGCACCATCGCCATACTCGGGATTCTCACAGACAAGTTTCGTTCGGTTGCGTTTTCGCCGGACAGCGCACGGATCGTCTACACCAATACGGACAATAACGATATGCTCAAAAACGTTTCCGTGTTCTCTACCACTGATGGCAGTCTGCTACGGACGTTTACCGGCCACACGGACGTCGTCAAGGGGGTCGCTTTCTCTTCGGACAACCGCACCATCGCTTCCGCGAGTCTCGATGGAACCATTCGCCTCTGGGATTCGGTAACTGGAACGCCGCTTCAGACTCTGACGACCGGCGTCGCCAACTATTCGGTCGCCTTTCCCCCGGCCGGTAATCTCCTCGCAAGCGGTTCCGCCGGCTCTCGAGTAGATCTCTGGAACGTCGCCGACAGCCGTCTGCTTCACGAGACCATCTTGGGTCCGTCCGTAGCTCCGATCGTTTCGGTCTCTTACACACGGGATGGCGCGCAGTTGTTTGCTGCCGATGAGCAGTGCGAATTCGGTCTCTACAACGCCGCGGATCTTTCCTGTATCCATGCACTGCCCTCGGAACACACCACCTATATCAATGGGGTTGGCGTCACACCCGATGGATCCCATATCGTCAGCGTCGCACAAAATGATCCCGACCTGCGCGTCTGGAATCTGGTTACCGATAGGCTCGAACGGGCGATACCGAATATTGTCTCAGATGGTAGGTACCCGCATGTCTACTATGGGCTGGCGATGTCCCCGGACAGCACCGCTTTCGCCACCACGGATGCCCAGCAAACATTGCGTATCTGGCGCGTCAAGGATGGCGCGCTCCTCATGGAAAAATTCCTCGGCAGTGTGCTCACGCGCACCAACGCCATCGTCTGGTCTCATGATGGACAGCGTCTCTTCCTGTCGTCACGGGGTCCAACGGGCGGCACCTCTAGCATCGAGATCCGTAGCGTTGCCGACGGCTCTCTGCTCGGCACCCTGGTGGGACATCCCAATGAGATCCTGGCTCTCGCGATTTCGCCCGACGGCACACTTCTGGCCTCGGCTGGGTGGGACAAAACCGTCAAAATCTGGCGTCTTTCCGACTCGACGCTTCTCAAAACCTTTACCGGCCATACCGATTGGGTGAACTCTCTCGCATTCTCTCCGGACAGCGCCAAACTGCTTTCGGGCAGCAACGACATGACGGCCATCCTCTGGAATGTATCGGATGGTACGCTCTTACATACGTTCCCGGCTGGGGAAGCGGTCACGAGCGTCGCGATGGCTCCGGATGGACAGACGCTGGCCATCGGCGGCTCTACCCACCTGCGCCTCTGGCGAGTGTCGGACGACAGCCTGCTCAACGACTACACCGACGAGGTCCTGAGCCTCATGCCGAATACGCTGGCCTACTCCTCCGACAACTCCACGATCGTCTATGGCCGGGCGGATGCCACGGTCGTAGTCGCGGCCAATCCCTACTGGACGCCTAAGATCACCCTCACCCTCAATCCGCCGTCCGTCATCAGCGGCCTCTCCTCCACCGGGACCGTCTCCATCGCTCATCCCGCTCTCTCGGGAGGAGTCGCGATCAGTCTTCAGAGCAATAACAGCGTCGCCGCACTCTCGACCTATAGCCTCAACATTCCAGAAGGCGCTACCTCCGCCACCTTCACCATCCGGACGACTCCGCTCGCAGGAAGCGTCAACGTCACCCTGACCGCCAACGACAGCGTCTCCGCTGCGGTGGCGACGCTGAGCGTCCTGCCTCATCTGGCCGCCGACTTCCACAACGACGGCTTCAACGATCTCGTCTTCCAGAACCAGGCCAGCAACCTCATCGTCATCTGGTTCCCCAGCGTCCTGAACGTCCTTGGCGGCAGCAGCGTCAGTTATCTGCCTCCGCCCGACTGGAAAGTCGTTGGCGTCGCGGATTTCAACGGCAACGGCGCCTCCGACCTGATGCTGCAAAACCAGACCACCGGAAAGATCGTCGTCTGGTATATGCTGGGCACGACCGTCACGGGCGGAGAAGAGCTCTCCTTTGCACCCGGCGGCGGTTACAAAGTGGTCGGCGTGGGCGATTTCAACGGCGACGGCAAGCCGGACATTCTATTCCAGCAGCAGGGGACCGGTCAGTTGGTGATCTGGTTCCTCAATGGAGCGACGGTGACAGGCGGCCTCTCCATACCACAGGCGCCCGCTGCCGGCTACCACGTGGTCGGAGTCGGGGATTTCAGCAGGGATGGCAAGCCAGACATCCTTTTCCAGAACCCGGCGACCAACCAGATGTTTGTATGGTTTATGAACGGCAGTCAGTATGTCGATCAACTGCCGATCAGTTCCGTGCCCCAGGCAGGCTGGCAGGTACATGCCGTGACGGACATCAACGGTGATGGCAAGCCGGATCTGGTGTTCCAGAACCAGACGACCAACCAGATATTAGTGTGGTTTATGGATGGTTTGAACTACACCGGAGGCGGTCCACTGTCGCTCGTTCCCTGGGCAGACTACAAACTCCAGGGGCCACACTAAAACATCACTGCCGTTCCTACTCTCCCGTGGGAATCCTCCTCATCGCTGCCTCGGTAACAGAGGCAGCGATATCTATTGATAAATCCCAACAAATATCGAAAACCTTGCCATCGATGCGGAACATTCTGCTCGCTGGAACGGTCTCTTTGAAATAGTGCAAGCTATCACCCCCTTGCTCCTCGATCGATAGCCGATTTTTCTGAGTCCTCCCTTCGCCGTCTGCCCCGGAAGCGGGCGGGCAGGGTTTTTGGCTGGCTTGCATGGCTATCCGGTGGATAGAGGAGTTAGATCTTCCCCAATTGGCACACCACGTGCGTGTGCAGGAGTAACAGTCATGGTGCACTCTTTGTTTGACAGGGCCGCTCCGACCTCAATGCAGGTCGGCAGCAGGCGGCTCGATCTCACCGCTCTCACCCTGCTCTTCTCTCTCTTCTCCTTCCTGAGCGTGCAG